>SXGS01394031.1_pt1 | contig 27212 bp, 21 predicted proteins | sample 3174681 | NCBI WGS metagenome assembly SXGS01 (sample SAMN11356861, study PRJNA531348) | freshwater metagenome | isolation source: freshwater sample F1-80 | place: China: Fuxian Lake, Yuxi | collected 2017-12-25 | reverse complement strand
TCGCCTCGAGCCCCACCTCGTACTTCTCGCCGGCATGCCCCAGCGACGGCCGGGTGGTGAGCCCCGCGGCCAGCACCGCCTCGGCCCGAGGGTTCATCGTGTTGGTGGCGGGGTTGAGATTGATGCAGTCGCGGTCGTGGATCTCCCGGTTGCGCTCGACCAGGGCGTGCAACCGCTGGTCGGTGGCTCGCAGGTCGCGGAGGTCGAGCTCCCCGATGATCTGCTGGCGGCGTGCGTTGGCCGTGGCACCCATCCAGGGCAACGGCGCCACGGTGCGCTCCTCTGCGGGTGTCTCGATCGACATGCGGCGATCGTGCCATCCGCCGACCACAATGAAAAACGACGATAAGTGACTGCTGCAGTAAGTTGCGCTGATGGTTCCTTCACCGACGTCGCTCGAGCGGCTGCGCGTGTTCCTGGCGCTGTCCACCGTCGGCACGGTCGCCGGCGCCGCTCGCTCGCTCGGGTACACGCCGTCGGCCGTCTCGCAACAGCTCGCCGTCCTCGAGCGCGAAGCAGGTGTCGCCCTCGTGGAGCGCTCGAACCGTGGTGTGGTGCTCACCTCGGCCGGCCAGGTGCTCGCGCGACGATCCGGCGAGCTGCTCGACCTCGTCCGCACCGGATTCGAGGATGCCGCGCGCGCCGCCGGCCACCATCAGGCCACCTTGGCGATCGCCTCGTTCCCCACCGCCATCCCGACCCTGCTGCTGCCGGTTCGTCAACGGCTCGCATCGGAGATCGACATCGTGGTGGTGGATGCCGAGCCCGAGCGTGCCGTGCAGTTGGTCGAAGCACACGAGGCCGATGCTGCGATCACCGACGCCGAAGCCGTCGACCTGCGCTCCAACGAACTGCACCGCACGCTGCTCCGGACCGATCCTCTCCGACTGGTGGTCCCCAAGGGGAAGCGCGTGCGGGAGCTCGCCGACTGCGCCGATGACCGTTGGGTGCTGGGTGGCCCGCACAGTCGGCACGGTGACGCCGCGCGCAGGGTGTGCCGTGCCGCAGGGTTCGAGCCGAACGTGATCGTCGAGACCGAGGATCACCGGATCGCGTTCGATGTGGTGCGCGCGGCGGGCGCCGTCACCCTGCTCCCCGAGATGGCATTGGTCGATCTGCCGGCCGGTGTGGCGATCGCTCGGTCGATCGATGTCGGTCACGCCCGCCGTGTCGAGTTCGTCACCCGATCCACCATGCGCACCAACGCCGCCGTCATGCGACTGCGGGACGCGCTGTTGGCGCTGTGATCAGCGGATGTCGTCGCGCAGGCGCTGCAGCCACTCGTCGGCATCGCGCCAACGGGCGTCGGCGTCGTCGCGCACCTGGGCGGCGTGCTCGCCCGCAGCTGGATACGAGCCGAGGAACTTCACCTTGCCCTGCTTGATGCGCAACGCGCGCATCGCATCGGCCACCAGTTCGTCGGCCACGTGACCGTCGGCGTACACGACGAAGCAGTAGTCGCCGAGGCCGCCGTCCTTGGTGGGACGCGACAACAGGTTCGACAGGTTGATGCGACGCGCGGCGAACTCCTGGAGGATGGAGATGAGGCTGCCCGGCTCGTCGGCGCGCTGGTAGATGACCAGCGCCGTGCGGTCGTGGCCGGTGGGAGCGGGGATCCCCTCGCGCGCCACCACCACGAATCGGGTCTGGTTGCCCGGGTGGTCGGCGATGTCCGCCGCGAGGATGTCGAGGCCGTACAGCTCGGCCGCTGCTCGCGGCGCCACGGCCGCCGCCCCCGCACCGAGTTCCTCGGCCACGATGCGCGCTGCTTCGGCGGTGGAGTTGGCGGCCTTCAGCGCCGCCTGACCGACGTGGTTGCGCAGGTAGGCGTGGCACTGCGCGCTCGCGACCGGGATGCTGAGCACCACGTCGACGTCGGCGAGCGTGGTACCCGGCTTGGCCATCAGACAGTGCTCGATGCTCAGCACCACCTCGCGCTGGATGAGCAGATCGTGGTTGAACGCCAGTTCGTCCTGCGTGAGGTTCACCGCGCCCTCGATGGAGTTCTCGATGGCCACGAAACCGAGGTCGACCTCCCCCTGCTGCACGGCGTCGAGCACGTCGGGCATCGTGCGATACAGCACGTGCTCGGCCGCGGCGAGATCGGGCTGGGTCTTCAGCGCCTGTTCGGTGAACGTGCCGAGCGGCCCGAGGAAGCCGACGCGTGTGCTCGGCGTGGCGGAGGTCATGGCGGCCAAGGCTATTGCGCGGACGTGGCGACCCGTCGGTCCCTTTCCCGGCACAATGGTCGGGTCATGGACGAGCAGCAACTGGCCGAACTCATCGACGGCGTGCGGTCGGGCGCCATTGCCCCCGACGATGCCGTCGCCGCACTGCGCCGTCTGCCGTTCTCGGAGGTGGGCGACTCGCTCGTCGATCACCACCGCGCGCTGCGCCAGGGTATGCCCGAGGCCGTGTACGGCAAGGGCAAGACCACCGAGCAGTGCCTGGCCATCGTCGGCGAACTGCTCGCCCACGGCACCGGTCCGGTGCTGGTCACCAGGGTCTCGGCCGACACGGAGGCCGCGTTGCTGGCCGCCCACCCCGGCGGTGAGGCGAAGGCCGGCTGTGTGCTGTGGCGCCGACCGCATCCGTCGCGCATGGCGAAGGTGTTGGTGGTGTCGGCCGGTACGGCCGATGTGCCGGTGGTCGACGAAGCGGTGCTCACGCTGCACGCCTACGGCTTCCAACCCGACCGGCTCACCGACGTGGGCGTGGCGGGCCTGCACCGCGTGCTCGCCCACCTCGACCGCATCACCTCGGCCGACGCCGTGGTGGTGGTGGCCGGCATGGAGGGTGCGCTCGCCAGTGTGATCGGGGGCCTCACCTCGGCGCCGGTGGTGGCCGTGCCCACCAGCGTGGGATACGGCTCGGGCCTCGAGGGCGTCACCGCCCTGCTGGCCATGACCGCGTCGTGCGCCAGCGGTGTCACGGTGGTGGGCATCGACAACGGCTTCGGTGCCGGCTGCGCGATCGCGAGAATGTGCCCGTGAGTCGCACCGCGTGGTTCCACTGCTTCGCCGGCACGGCGGGCGACATGACGATGGCGTCGTTGGTGCACGCCGGTGCCGATCCGGTGGAGGTGGCCGCCGTGCTGGCCGGACTCGAACTCGACGGTTACGCACTCAGCTTCGAACCGGTGCTGCGCTGTGGCATCGCCGCCACCCAGGCGCACGTGGCGGTGCTCGGCGAGCACCAGCACTCGTTGCTGCACGACGGCGTGCCGCACGATCAGCACGAGCACGACCACGGCCACGCGCACGGCGATCACCACCACGACCACCACGATCACGATCACGATCACGTGCACCACGGTCACCGGCCGGACGCCGCGATCCGCGACCTGTTGGACGCCGCCGACCTGCCGCCGCGTGTGCGCGACCGTGCGCAGCGCACCTTCCGGCTGCTCGCCGAGGTGGAGGGTGCCATGCACCGCATGCCGCCCGACGACGTGGAGTTCCACGAGGTCGGCTCGGTCGACGCCATCATCGACATCGTCGGTGCCTGCGCCGCACTCGAGGTGCTCGGCATCGACCGCATCGTGTGCAGCCCCATCACCGTCGGCCAGGGCACGGTGCACGCGGCACATGGCGAACTGCCCAACCCTGCCCCCGCCGTGGTGGAACTGCTCGCCCGTCGCGGCGCACCCAGCCGCGGCATCGCCGATCGCAAGGAGCTGGCCACCCCCACCGGCGTGGCACTGATGACGGCGCTGGCCGACGAGTTCGGCCCGATGCCGGCCCTCACCGTGCAGTCGGTGGGCTACGGCGCCGGCTCGGCCGACATTCCGGGTCGACCCAACGTGGTGCAGGTGGTGGTGGGCAGCGAGCCCGCGGTGAACCTCACGCCGCAACCGGGCCAGCCGGTGCAGCTGTTCGAGACCAATGTCGACGACGCCACGGGTGAGGTCATCGCCCACACCATCGCCGCGCTGCTCGCCGCGGGGGCGCACGACGCGTGGGCGTCACCGATCGTGATGAAGAAGGGTCGGCCCGCCCACACCGTGCATGCGCTGTGCGATCCGGCGAGGGCGGCCGAGGTCAGCGCCGTGCTGGTGCGCGAGACCGGTTCGTTGGGCCTGCGCGGCACGCTGTTGCAGCGTTGGCCGCAGCAGCGCGACGAACACACCGTGCACGTGCAGGGTCACGCCATCGGCGTGAAGGTCACCGCCGGGCGGATGAAGGTGGAGCACGACGACGCCGCTGCCGCTGCTCGTGCGTTGGGGATGCCGTTGCGCGAGGTGCTGCGGCAGGCCACCGAAGCGGCCCACCGCGCACTCGACTGATCAGCTGGCGAGGGCCTCGTCGACGATCTTCTGCAGATCGCTGGGCTCGACCTCACCCGACACCCGCACCTTCACCTTGCCGTCGGCGCCGACGATCACGAAGTACGGCCAGCCGGTGGCGCCGTAGGCCTGGGCGGCCTTGCCGGCAGCGCCGTCGCCCTGCGCCTCGTCGACGAGCACGGGCCACGCCCAGCCCTTGTTGGAGAACCACTCGGCCGGCGGGAAGTTCACCGCGGTCTCCGACACGGCCGTGGCCACGCCGATGACGCGCAGGTCGGCGGGGACCGCGCCGCTGTTCTTCCAGTCGAGCAGCTTCGGCACCTCGGCATTGCAGTGGGGGCACCAGTGCGCGAGGAACACCAACATGTAGGCGCCGTCGGCAGCGTCGACCTTGATGGGCTGGCTGTTGAAGTTCAACCCGTCGAGCGTGGGCGCAGTGAGGCCGATGGCCTCGTCGGCGCCGGCATCGGGGCTGTACGCGGGGAGCGGATCACCCGTCACCGTGACCGGCTGGCTGATGGGCAGGTCGTCGAGACCGCCGCCCTGTGCTGCCGTGGTGTCGGACGCAGCCGGGCTGTCGTCGCCGCCGCTGGTGGCGATGACCACGCCGACGACCGCGACCACCACGAGCACGCCGATGGTGACCCACATCCAGGTCTTGGAACCGCTGCCGCCGTTCGCTGCCTTCGCAGCAGCCTTGCGGCGAGCTTCAGCCCGCTGACGATTCGCCATCTTCTTCAGCCTCCAGAGGTTCGGGAAGGAGCAACAGGGCCAGGATGGCAGCAAAACCGCAGAACGCCATCACGGCCAGTGTGATCGAGGGGAAACCGGTGGGCTGCAACGTGACCTCGTCGCGCCCGCCGAACGAGATGAGGTTCGGCACCGCGCACGGCGTGGTGGCTGCGCACTCCTTCGAGTCGGCGATGAAGCCCCGCTCGATGAAGTTGTGGTACGTGCTGATGGCCAGACCGATGGCCGCCAGCGGACCGGCGTACCACTTCACGCCGCGATCGCGCCGAATGGCGGCGATGACGAGGATGACCGCCAGCGGGAACATGAAGATGCGCTGGAACCAGCAGAACCGGCAGGGGATCCAGCCGAAGTGCTCGCTGAACACGAGGCTGCCGACGGTGGCGCCCACGGCGACGGCTGCGGCCGCCCACAGCTGCACGCGATGCACGGCGGCGCTGATGCGCACGGTGGCGACGGCCGGCACGAGACGGACGACCACCAACGCCACGGCACCGAGGAGGGCGACGATGGCCAACACCGCGGCGATGTCGTGGAACGTCTGGGCGGACATTCCCCCATTCTGACGCGGAATGGCGAAAATGTGATGGCAGGATGCAGCACGTGATCGAACCCGTGGTCGACGCGACCTTTCTCGACGCGCATCCCGAGGCCGTGGTGGCCGACGTCCGCTGGTACCTCGACGGGCGCGACGGCCTCGCTGCGTTCGAAGCCGGTCACCTGCCGGGTGCGCTGTGGGTCGACCTCGAAGGTGCGCTGGCTGCGCACGATCGTCCGGCCACCGAAGGCCGTCACCCGTTCCCCACACCGGAAGCCTTCGCCGCCGCGATGGGGGCGCTGGGCATCGGTGACGACTCGTTGGTGGTGGCGTACGACGACGCCGGCGGCATGACCGCCGGCCGGTTGGTCACGATGTTGCGCATGCTCGGCTGCGATGCGGCGGTGCTCGACGGTGGCCTCACCGTGTGGACCAGCGAGGGCCGGTCCGTGGTCGATGGCCCCGCGCCCGCCCCGACGCCGGCGGTGTTCACCCCACGTCCGTGGCCGACCGACCGCCTCGCCGACGCCGACGAGACACTGGCACAGGCCGCAGCAGGCGGCGCCGTGCTCGACGCACGCGCCGCCGAGCGGTTCACGGGCGAGGTGGCCCTCATCGACCCGCGGCCCGGCCACGTGCCCGGCGCCCGCAACGCGCCGTGGGCGTCGGTGCTCGGCCCCGATGGTCGGATGAAGTCACCCGACGAACTCCGCCGCCACTACGCCGCACTGGGCGCCGATGAGGGACAGGCCATCGCGTACTGCGGCTCGGGCGTGAGTGCCTGCATGAACGTGCTCGCGATGGAGCGGGCCGGCCTCACCCCGCCGCGGCTGTACGTGGCCAGCTGGTCGGGGTGGTCGTCCGATCCCGACCGTCCTGCCGAGCTGGGCCCGCACCGATGAGCGACACCGCCCCGTCGGTCGGATTCGACGCGCTCCGCGATCTGCGCCGTCGTCGCCAACTGCACCGCCTGGGCAACCTCGACTGGTTCGAAGCTGCCTACCGCGTGTACCTGTTCGGCATCTTCGGCGGCGGTGCCGTGCTGTGGATCAGCAACTCCATCAAGGACGAACCGGTCAGCGAGGCGGTCGCCGCCGACGTGCTGTCGCACGGCCCTGCGGTGCTCGGACTGCTGGTCGCGTTCGCCTTCATGGCCGGCGTGCGGGGCGGCGCCCAGGGCGGCCCCGTGGCGCTCGAGGCCGCCGACGTGGTGTACGTGATGCTCGCCCCGATCGACCGTCGGCGTGCGCTGTGGAAGCCGGCCGTGCAGCGACTGCGCAGCGCGGTGTTCACCGGTGCCATGGCCGGCGGCGTGATCGGTCAACTCGCGGGGCGTCGTCTGCCCGGCTCCACCATCGCCTGGTTCGGGTCAGGTGCCCTCTACGGCGCCAACCTCGCCGCCGTGTGGGTGGGCGCCGCGCTCCTCGCACACACGCTGCGTGTGCCTCGCTGGCTCGCCACCTCGCTCGGCCTGGTCGGCGTGGCCTGGCAGGCCGCTGCCGTGACGTGGGGCGTGGTCGGTCCGTTCGACCTCGACGGCAGTCTGGCGCTGTGGGGCTGGCGCGTGCGCGGCATCGACGTGCTCGCCCTCGCCGGTGCCCTGGCGATGGTGGTGGTCGGCATGGCACTGCTGCGACGGCTGTCGCTCGACGCGCTCGCCCGCCGGAGTGCCCTGGTGGCGCAACTGCGGTTCGCGGTCACGATGCAGGACCTGCGCACCGTCATCCTCCTGCGTCGCCAGCTCAACCAGGAACACGCCCGCCGCCGCCCCTACGTGCGGCTCGGGGTTGCAGGGGCGTCGAAGGGCTTCACCGGCACGGTGTGGCGACGCGGCTGGCACGGCCTGCTGCGGTTCCCCGTGCCACGCCTCATCCGCATGGCGGCCATCGCCGCCGGCATGGGTGTGCTGCAGGCCATGGTGGTGCGCGGCACCACGCCGGCGTTCCTGGGCACCGCCGTGCTCGGCTTCGTGCTCGGCCTCGAGATCATGGAGCCGCTGTCGCAGGAGGTCGATCAGGCCGACCGCGCCGACGCGCTCCCCGTCGAACGCGGCGAACTGATGTCGCGGCACCTGTTCGCACCGGCGGTGGCGTTGCTGCCCTTCGCGCTGGTCGCCGCCGTGGCCGCCTGGCTCGCCCTCGGCGCACACGGCGACGCCGTCGCCCCGGCGCTCGTGCTCGCGTTCCCCACGTTGCTCGGCGGCGCCACCGGCGGCGTGGTGAGCATCATCAAGGACATGCCCGACCCTGCCAGCGCACCCACGCAGCAGAACTTCATGCCACCCGAGATGGTCGGCTTCACCACGGCCATCCGCATCGTCTGGCCCATCGTCGTCAGCACGCTCACCACCTGCACCGTGCTGCTGCCACGTGCCGCATTCGAACGCGGTGACTCGGTGGTGGCTGCCGCCGTGCGCGGCGCCCTCGGCTCGTTGCTCGTCGTCCTGCTGGTGTTCCAGTGGGTGCGCCTGCGCGACCGTCTCCGTCGCAAGATCCGCGCCTTCATGGACGAAGGCAGGGCGTACACGTCCCAGCAAAGGAGCTCGGCATGACCGCCGCCCTCAGCACGCACCAGCTCGCCAAGGACTACGGCGACCGCCCGGCGCTCGAGCCGCTCGACCTCGAGGTACCCGAAGGGCAGCACGTCGCGCTCGTCGGCCACAACGGCAGCGGCAAGACCACGCTGCTGCGCATGGCGGCAGGCCTGCTCGACCCCAGCGCGGGCGAGGCGCGCATCATGGGCCACGTGTCGGGTTCGCTCGAGGCGCGCCGGTCCCTCAGCTGGCTCTCCGACACCCCCACCTTCTACGACGACCTGTCGCTGTGGGAGCACCTCGAGTACGTCGGTCGGCTGCACGGCGTGGCCGAATGGCAGGGCAAGGCCGAGGAACTGCTCGAGCGCCTGCAGCTGAGCGCGCGCCGCGACGACATCCCCACCACGTTCAGCCGTGGCCTGCGGCAGAAGGCCGCCATCGCCCTCGGCATGGTGCGACCCTTCGACGTGCTGCTCGTCGACGAGCCGTTCGTGGGCCTCGACAGCAACGGCAAGACCACCCTGCTCGAACTGCTCGACGAGGCCGCGCAGGTGGGTGCCACATTGCTGGTGGCCACGCACGAACTGGCCTTCGTCGGCCGCGTCGGCCGCCTGTTGGCGCTGCGTGACGGTGCACTGGTGTACGATGGGCCGCCGTCGGAGGCCGACGTGCACACGCTCGTGCTCCCGGCCTGAGTGCACCTTCACTGAAGCGCCGCTGAAGCCGGGACCGCACCGGCGGTCAGCGCGCTACTCTCTGTCGCATGCAGGAGTTCTCTTCCGTCAGCGCCTCGTCCTACGACCCCGCCGCATTGGCCGCCAAGCTCACCGAGAAGTCGGCCGAGGGCTGGTCGGTCGTGGGCATCGTCCCCACCGGTGGCGACGTCACCGCGTTCCTGGCTCGTGAAGCCGGTGCTGCGTCGGCCGCCGCGCCGGCTGCTGCGGCGGTCGTCGAGTCGACCCCCGTGGCCGAGACCAGTTCGTTCGCCCCCACGCTGGGTGCCGCCACCGCTGCCGCCGTGGTCACCCCCGAGCCCGCCGTCGCCGAGCCTGCCGTCGCCGAGCCCGCAGGCTGGGCTGTCGCTCCCGAGTCGGCGGCACCTGCCGCTGCCGCGGCCGCCACCTCGATGGCCCCCATCAGCGACAGCACCAGCACCTACCAGCCGGCCGCCGAGCCGGTGTCCACGTACCAGCCGGCCGCCGCTGCGCAGCCGGCCGCTGCGGCCACCCCCGCCGTGCCCGCCGGGTGGTACGCCGACCCGGCCGGCCGGTTCGAGCTGCGCTACTGGGACGGCAACACCTGGACCGAGCACGTCTCGCGCGCCGGCCAGCAGTACACCGACCCGCCCGTCGCCTGATCCGTCGACACGCTCGGCTGGGGACTTGGGTCCCTGGGCCGTGATGCAGGCGCGTCGGTAACCTTCCGTCATGCGCGCCACTTCGATCGGCCACGCCGGCATCCTCGTCGACACCGTCGACGGGTCCATCGCCTGCGACCCCTGGGTCCTCCCGCAGTTCCACGGTTCGTGGTTCGTGTTCCCGCGGAACGACCAGCTGTCCGACGAGTTGATGCAGCGCATCTGCAACCCGACGTACCTGTACATCTCGCACATCCACGCCGACCATCTCGACGAGGACTTCCTGCGCGACCGGATGAACAAGGACACCACCGTCCTCATCCCCGGCTACCCCACGCGTGAACTCGAGCGCATTCTGCGCGGCCTCGGCTTCTACAACATCGTGCGCACCGTCGACGGCGAGGAGAAGGCGCTCGGCCCGAACCTGAAGATCGCCATCCACGTCGAGACCAGCATCACCGACGGCCCCGGCGGCGACAGCGCCATCGTCATCAGCGATGGCACCGGCCGGTTGGTGAACCAGAACGACTGCCGTACCAACGACCTGCTCGCGCTGCGCAACCACGGCCCGGTCGACCTGCACTGGCTGCAGTACTCGGGAGCGATCTGGTATCCGATGGTGTACCAGGAGACCCCTGAGCGGATGCGTGCGCTCATCGATGCGAAGGTCGACAGCCAGTTCTCGCGTGCCATGCGGTACGTCGAGACCATCGGCGCCCGGGCCGTGGTGCCCAGTGCCGGCCCGCCCGCGTTCCTCGACCCCGACCTGTTCCAGTTCAACGTCATCGAGGGTGACGAGCTGAGCATCTTCCCCGACCAGGTCAGCTTCATGACCATGCTCGAGCAGGCACGGCACCAGGGCATCCTTGCCGTGCCCGGCACCGAGATCGAGTTCGGCACCGACGGCGAGTTCCGGGTGACGCACCCGATGTCGCAGGCCACCGTCGACGACATCTTCACCCACAAGCGTGCGTACCTCGAGCAGTACCAGGCCGACTGGCTGCCCTGGCTGGCCGACATGAAGGCGGCGTGGCTGCCCGCCACCCCCGACCTGTTGGCCACCGTGAAGGCGTGGTTCGAGCCGCTGATGGCGATGGCGCCCACCGTGTGCGACGCCATCGGCGACATCGTGGTGTTCCACGCCGGCGACCTGGCCATCGCACTCGACTTCCCGCGCCGCGAAGTGCGCGAGTGGGCCGGTGAGGACCATGGCTTCTGGTTCAAGGTGCAGCGCGAGTTGGTCGAGACCGTCGTCGCCACGCGCGCCAACGACTGGAGCAATGCGCTGTTCCTGTCGTGCCGGTTCAGCGCGTGGCGCACGGGTCAGTACAACGAGTACGTCTACAACTTCTTCAAGTCGCTCGACGTCGAGCGCATGCGCCGCACCGAGAGCGAGGCGTTGCGCAAGCTCGACCCCGATCGGGGCGGCATGGCCGACCAGGACATCCGCCTCGGCGAATGGATCGTGCAGCGCGCGTGCCCGCATCGCGAGGCCGACCTCAGCGTGTTCGGCGAGATCGAGGGCAACGAGCTGGTGTGCACCCTGCACGGCTGGCGGTTCGACCTCGAGACCGGCCAGTGCCGCAACGCCGACGACCGCCCTCTGCGCGTCCGTCGCGCCACCCCCGCCGACGACTGACCGGCGCGAGTCCCACCGCCGTCCCGGGTCGGGACCGAACACCGACATCTGGGGCCCCGGTTCGTAGGGCCGCCGCTGGCGGCGAACTGGCGCTGATTCGTCCCGGTTTCCGGGACGAATCACGCCCAGAAGCCGAACTGGGACGAATCACGCCCAGAAACCCGACGACTGACGCAGCTCAGTAGCGGCTGAGGCGGTAGGCGAAGCAGTAGGTGCCGGGCGCGATGCGGTACTGCGGCAGCACGTCGGGGCCGCAGCTGGCGGTGCCGATGCCGCGGTGCGCGACGTCGAGGTGCACCACGAGTTCCTTGCGCGGTCGCAACTCGGTCTCGGTGGCGGCGGCGTACAGATCGCCGGTCTCGAAGTGCGTGGCCGAACAGTGCAGCGCGGCGGGCTGCAGCACGTCGATGCGCAGCGACTCTTCCTTCTTCGGGTCGACCAGTTCGAACCACCGGCAGTCGGTGCGCAGGCCGAACTCCTGCGGCACCAGATAGGGCGGCGCATCGGGCGCCTGCTCCCACGTGCCGAGCATGGCGCTGCGGTTGCGATCGGGGTAGTTCTCGTGCGGGCCGCGGCCATACCAGCGCACCTCGCTGAAGCGACCGGGCACGGCGAACGACACGCCGATGCGCGGCAGGTCGGCCAGCGACTCGGGCACGGTGACCTGGTGGTGGAACTCGATGCCGCCGTCGACCTCACGGCGATCGACGGTGTGTTGCACGAGCTGGTCGGCCGGCAGCCGGTCGACGCCGGCCTCGAGCCACTCGCCGAGCGCGCGGCCGCCGACGCGGATGCGCTCGCGCAGTTCGGGCATCAGCTTGAACCCGTCGTTGTCGGTGGCGGCACGCCACAGCGACAGCTCGACCGGGCGCACGAGCAGGCGATCGATGGCCTTCGCCCCACCGTCGGCGTCGCCGAGGGGCACGGTGCGGTTGCGCACCGTGTGCAGGGTGACCTGGTCCCACGCCGTCAGGTGCCCGGCAGGCGCCCACCACTGCGCGGCCTTGGTGTACCAGCGCACGCTGAGGAACGCCTCGCCGTCGAGCGGGGCGTCGCACGGCAGCGGCACGTCGACCGACGAGTGCGGTGCGACGGACGGCAGCGACAGCACTCCGCGGCGTACGACGGCGCCGTCGACGAGCAACTCCCACTCGCCCTTCAGACCCGAGAGGTCGGTGAACGACTGGCGGTTCGAGACGCGCAGCGTGCCCTTGCGTCGTCCGGCGGCGACGGTGACCGGGCGGTACACCCAGGCCACCTCACGCATCGCCGGGTGTGGCTCGCCGTAGCTGCCCACCAGGCCATCGGCCACGAAGTTGCAGTCGTGCGGGGTGTCGCCGAACTGGCCGCCGTATGCGAGCCGCACCGTGCCGTCGGGCAGCACCTGGCGGATGCCGTGGTCCTTCCACTCCCACAGGAACCCGCCCTGCAGGCCGGGCGTGGACGTGATGACGTCCCAGTAGTCGGCGAGCGACCCGTTGCTGTTGCCCATCGCGTGGCTGTACTCGCACAGGATGAGCGGCCGCGTGCCCTTGCCCGACTCGCCGTAGAACCGGATGGCGTCGATGGGTGCGTACATCGGACAGACGATGTCGCTGGCAGCCAGGCCACCGTCGATCCATCCGGCGTGGAACACCGCGCCCTCGTAGTGCAGCGGGCGGCTGGGGTCGACGCTGCGGATCCAACCGGCGAGCGCGTCGTGGTTGCTGCCGTAACCGCTCTCGTTGCCGAGGCTCCACAGGATGATGCTCGGATGGTTGCGATCACGCTGCACCATGCGCGCACCGCGCTCGAGCCACGTGCTGCGCCAGCGCGGGTCGTCGCACAGTGAGGTGTTGTACGCGTGGCTCTCGATGTTGGCCTCGTCGATGAGGTACATGCCCAGCTCGTCGCACAGGTCGTAGAAGCGCGAGTCGTTGGGATAGTGCGACGTGCGCACGGCCGTGATGTTGTGCCGGCGCATCGTGAGCAGGTCGGCGCGCATGTCGGCCTCGGTGACCGCCTTGCCGCGCTCGGGGTGGTGGTCGTGGCGATTGACGCCGAAGATCCACACCGGCTGTCCGTTCACCAGCAGCTGGCGGTCGCGCACCTCGACGTGGCGGAAGCCGACCATCTGGTGCGTGGCCTCGACCACCACACCGGCAGGTGACAGCAGTTCGACATCGACCCGGTAGCGGGCAGGTGACTCGGCCGACCAGGGCGACACCTTCGGCACCGCGAACGAGTGCTCGCTGGTGAACCCGGTGAACACGTAGGGGATGGCCTCGGCGTGCGGCACCGGCTGTACCGATGGGCGACCGACGCGCTTGCCGTTCGGGCCGGTGAGCGTGACCCTGGTGTGGAAGCCGCGCGTGGGTTCGCCGTGGAAGTCGGCCGAGGCGCGCACGCGCAGGGTGCCGCCGCCCTCGGCCACGTGCAACTGGGCGTCGCACACGACGTCGGCGATGCACACCGGGGTACGGGCCTCGATCCACACGTCCCGATGCAGACCGGCCATCCACCACTGGTCCTGGTCTTCGACGTAGCTCTGCGCGCTGAAGCGCAACACCACGATCGCAAGGTGGTTCTCGCCCGACACGACGGCGTCGGTGATGTCGTACTCGCTGGGCAGCCGGCTGTCGGTGCCGTAGCCGATGAACGTGCCGTTCAGGTACACCGCGTGCACGCTCTCGGCGCCGCCGACGTGCAGCACCACGCGGTGGCGCTTCCATCCGCGGCCGGTGGTGAACGTGCGGCGGTACACGCCGGTGGGGTTGTGCTCGGGCAGCCGCGGCGGCGGGCCCGGGAACGGCATCTGCACGTTGGTGTAGTGCGGCAGATCGCCCGTGTCCTGCAGGGTCCAGTTGCCCGGCACGGCGACGGTGCGACCCTTCGCCGGCGTGGGCCCGGTGACCGCCGCCGCCGGCACGGCATCGGGCGACGGGTACAGCCGGAACTGCCAGTGCCCGTTCAGGCTCTTGCGTGCGTCGGCACCCAGCGGCAGGGGGACGTGCATCGGCAACCGCCCGATGCTGGTGATGGCCGGGTCGGTCCACGGGCGCAGCGCGCCCAGATGCGGCAGCACGTCAGCCGCCGTGGACCCAGACGGGCGTGCCGAGCGGCACCAGGTTGGAGTCCCACAGGAAGTCCATCGCAGCGGTGCTGAGGCGCACGCAGCCGTGGGACGCCGGATAGTTCGGCACGCTGGTCATGCCGTGGATGGCCACGCCACCCTTGAAGTACTTCGGGCGGTAGATCTGGCCGAGGTCGCCCTCCCACCAGCCGTCGGGGCGTTCGCGGTTGGTGGCCCACAGGCCGTTCGGGGTGATCGCGTCACCCTTCTCCACCTTGGTGGGGTCCTTCTTGTTGACGGCCTCGTAGGGGATGCCGCTGCCGGTGGACGTGTTGAAGGTCCAGACCGTCTTGCCGTTCTGCACGATGAACAGCAGCTGGCGGGTCTTGTCGACCTCGACGAGCGTGCCGCTGTTCGAGGCACCGCGAGCCCGTTCGGGCATCGCCTGCAGCCAGGCCGCGGTGTTGGCGTCGACCTTGCCGGTGGCCTCGAAGCCGAGGTACTTCTGGAACGCCATCACGGCCTGGGTGGTGGCGAAGCCGTACTGGCCGTCGGCGCCGCCGGTCCAGAACCCGAGCTGCGTGAGCCGCATCTGGATGACCTGGGTGTCGGGCCCGCTGTTGCCGCCGACCGCCTTGATCTCGCCGGCGTACGCCCCGACCGTCTCGACGTTCGACGGAATGGTGGGGATGGGCGCCACGGTGGTGGTGGGCGCGGCCGTGGTGGTGGGTGCCTCGGTGGAGGTGGGCGCGGCCGTGGTGGCGGGGGCCGTCGTGGTGGTGGGTGCCTCGGTGACCGCGGCAGTGGGCGCCGAGTCGGCGTTCGACGTGGACGAGCACGCGGACGCGAGGCTCGCCAGCGCGAGCGGCAGGCTCAACAGCGTGAGTCGGGTGCGGCGAGTGATCATGGGTGGAGGGTTCCCCTGCGATCGGCGGTATTCACACCAAGGTTACGTCAACTCGACCTCAAAAGGTCGGCAGCTCGAACCACACCGTGAGCCCGTACTTCACGCCGCTCAGGAGCTGTGTGGCCTGGTGCGGATGGGTGACGAGCGACGGCCACACCACCAGCTCACCCACCGGCACGGCGAGGTTGTCGACCCCCTGCCGAGGGAAGTCGAGCACCGCGCCCTCATAGCCCTCGTTCAGCTTCACCGACGCCGACACCTGGGCCACGTCGTGGTGCATGCGCAGGTGCTCCTGCTGTCCCAGTTCGTACTTGATGACGAACACGTCGCGCAGGCCGTGGTAGTCGATGAACGGCCACGCTTCCTGCAGTTGCGGCCAGATGCGGCGACCGAGATCGATCTCCACCTGCTCGAACAGACGCGGGCTGATGACCGCCAGCGACACCTCGTGGCCGGGCACCGGGTCGTCGGGCTGCAGTTCGAAGGCGCCCACGGCCTCCGCCGCCCGGATGACCGTGTCGCAGAACCGGGGGGTCCAGAAGGGCACCGTGTAGATCTCGTTGCCCAGTTCGGTGAGCCCTTCGCGCTCGTCGATCGCCCCCTGGTAGCCGAGGATCTGTTGCAGGTCGTCGTACTCGTGTGCCACGGCCACGATCGTGTCAGAGTTGCTCGGCCGGCAACGACCACGGTGTGCGGGGCACGGCGTCGAGGTCGAAGCCGTCGGCCAACTCGTCGGCCGTGACAGGGGCGTCGGGCGCGCACAGTCCGAGGCTGGCGCCCAATCGGGCCAGCACCATCGGGGCGGTCACCCCACGGGCGGCGAGGTCGGCCAACGTGACCGCCCCGTGCCGCTTCGCGAGCCGGGTGCCGTCGGGCGCCAGCACCAGGGGTACGTGCGCGTACACCGGTGCGGGCAACCCCAGCAGCTGCTGCAGCAGTCGCTGACGCGGTGTGCTCGACAGCAGGTCGTCGCCGCGCAGCACGTGCGTGATGGCCTGCGCGGCGTCGTCCACCACGACGGCCAGGTTGTACGCCGGCACACGATCGTTGCGGCGCAGCACCACGTCGTCGACCCCACCTTCGAACCGGCCCGCCACCAGGTCGTCGATCACGAACCGCTCGCCGTCGGTGCGCAGCCGCAGCGCAGGCCGCCGTCCTTCGTCGAGCAGCGCGGTTCGACGTGCGGTCGACAGATCGCGACAGATGCCCGGGTACGCGCCGTCGGGGAGGTCGCCGTGCGGGGCCTGGGCGGCCTCGCGGATCTCGCGGCGGGTGCAGAAGCACTCGTAGACGCGCCCCTGCTCACGCAGGGTGGAGATCGCGGCCTCGTACCGTTCGAACCGCTCGGATTGCCGTACGACGGGCCCATCGGGCCGCAAGCCCAGTGCTGCGAGTGCGGCGAGCTGGTCGCGCTCGTGGTGCTCGGCGGCGGTGACACGGTCGAGGTCCTCCATCCGCACCCACCATTCACCACCCTCCGCGCGCACCTGCAGCCACGAGAGCAACGCCGTACGCAGATTGCCGAGGTGCAGTGCACCCGTGGGAGAAGGGGCGAAACGGCCGCGCACGGCGCCCAGTATCCCCGTGCGGACCCTCACGAGCACGTCAAGTGTTCGGCATGACGTGCCGAAGAAGAGAGGCGGACGTCGCACGCCAGCGACGCGACCCCACGAATGGAGCAGCAGCACATGCCGGACCCGGCACTCATCGGCGGAGAGGAGGCACCTCGGACGTACCTGCGCGAACGCGCGCTCGTCCTGGTGACCAACAACCTCGCGCCGGCGCCGTTCCTGCTGTTGCCCTTCGTGCTGTTGGTGAGTGGTCTGCTGCGCAGCGAGTTGCCGTCCGAGCGTGTCGGCTGGTGGGCCATCGCGGCCGTGGTCAGCACGGCGATCACCCTCTTCGCGTTGTACCGGTACTACCTCCGCACCGATTCCCGCTCGACGCCCCGATCGGTGACCGTGCTCATCGGTGTGTCGTTCGCGTCCATCGGGCTCGTGTTCGGCCTCTGCCCGTGGGTGGCCGGCGGCGACGAGCAGATGACGCTCATCTTCACGTTGTTCCCCGCCGTGGCCAGTGCTGTCGGCTGCATCGTCACGGCTGGACGCCGCGACATGTACCTCGCATTCGTCGTCCCGCTGATGGGCGCCTGCTCGGTCGCGCTGCTCGTCTCGTCCGACCCCGACCTGCGTGGCCTCGGCGCGCTGGCGCTGTTCTTCGCCGCCGGCCTGCTGGTGCTGCACCACGTGGTCAGCCGCAACACGGTGGAGGCCATCAAGTTGCAGTGGCGCAGCGAGAGCCTCGTGCGCGACCTCGCCCACGAGCGTGGCGAACTCACCGGTCTCAACGCACAGCTCGCTGCCACCAACGCCCGCCTCGCACATCAGGCCACGCACGATCCGCTCACCGGGCTGTACAACCGGCGCGGCACGTTGGAGCTCCTCGAACAGGTGATGGCCGAGGCCACCCTCGCGAACCCGGTGGGGCTGCTGTTCTGCGACCTCGACCGGTTCAAGGCCGTGAACGACGCGCTCGGCCACCGCGGTGGTGACCGGTTCATCAGCATCATCGCCGACCGCCTGCAGCGCAGCCTCGAGCCCGGCTCCATCGCCGGCCGCATGGGCGGTGACGAGTTCGTGGTGGTGATGCCCGGCCTCGACGTCGCCGCCGCTTCGGCAGTGGCCAACCGTCTGGTCGGTGTGCTCGCCCAGCCCGTGTACGCGGAGGGCCGTGAGATGCCGTCGTCGGTGAGCATCGGCGTGGCCGCCGGCCCGCCGCACGGTGACACCGCCAGCGAACTGCTCCGCCACGCGAACGCAGCGCTCTACCGCGCCAAGTCGGGTGGTCGGAACCGCGTGGAGCTGTTCGACGGCTCCATGCAGGACGAGCTGTTGCAGCGTCTCGAGAGCGATCAGGCGTTGCGCCGTGCCATCGACGACGGTGAGATCATCGCGTTCTTCCAGCCGGAGATCGACGCGATGACCGGTCACGTCGTCGGCGCCGAACTGCTGGCCCGCTGGGTGAAGAAGAACGGCGTCGTGGTGCCGGCGCAGGAGTTCCTGCACGACGACCTGTCGGCCGCCCTGGTCGACCGCATCACCGAACGCGTCATCACCAGTGCCCGGCCGCACCTGCGGCGACTGGCCATGCTGGGGCTGCCCGACGACTTCCGCTTCCGCATCAACCTCGCCTCGGCGCGCACCGAACAGCGGTGGAGCAACGACAGCGTGGCCACCATGCTGCAGGGCCTCGACCCTGCAGTCCTCACGGTCGACATCCACGAACGCGCCGTGACGGGTGACCTCTCCAGCGCGGCGGCGAACCTCGCCGCGTTCCGCGCCCGCGGGGGTCGGGTGTGCCTCGACGACTTCGCCCGTGGCGTGTCGTCGCTGAGTCTCCTGCGTCGCCTGCCGCTCGACGAGGTGCGCATCGACCGGCTGTCGATCGACACCATCGGTGCCCACCCGCACGACCGGGCGATCGTGCGATCGATCATCGCGCTCGTGCGCGAGATCGGCCTCGCAGTCACCGCCGACGGCGTGGAGACCGGCGCGCAGGCCGACGCGCTCATCGCGCTCGGCTGTGTGCGCCAGCAGGGTCACCTCTATGCGCCGGCACTGCCGGCCGGGGAGTTCGAGGACTTCCTGCTCGCCCGAATGGCGGAGCGGTACCTGCAGACCGCCGGCCTGCCGACGTGGCGCACCGACGATCTGGCAGAGTGAAGCCCTCGATTCGATCAGGGGGTTGGAGATGTTCTGTCCGTCGTGCGGTGTCGCGACGCAGTCCGGCCAGCGTTTCTGCAACACGTGCGGTGCCGCGCTGACGCTCGAGCCCACCGCTGCAGCGCCCGATCTGCCACCGCCCACCATCGAACAGCCCGTCACCACGGCAGTGGCGGCCGCGACGGTGACGGCGCCGATCGCGATTCCCGCCGGAGAGATCCCGCCCGTCGACAGCCCCGAGTTCGACGCGCTGTTCGACACGGCCAGGTTCCGGGTCGTGCCCCAGACCACCGACACCGCCGAGCAGATCGGCACTGCCTGGGAGGCGGGCGCGGCCGACACCGCGGTCCACTGGGCCGACGCCACCGACCCCGTGCCGCGCATCACCGGTGGCGACACCGCCGAAGCACCCGCCGTCGCGGCCGTGCGGCCAGCACCGCTGCGGGCCCTGGTGTTGATGATGGCCATCGCCACCAGTGCGGTCGCCGTCACCGGGGCGCTGCTCACGATGGTGCGCTACCGGGTCGCCGGCGACGTCACTGCCGACGTGTCGGTGAAGGCCAACGATCTCTCCACCAACGCGCTCGTCGGCGCAGTGGTGGCGTCCGTGGTGCTGGTGATCGGCGGCGCCCTGGCCATGAGTGGCCGCCGCGTCGGTCACGGTCTGGCGGGCGGGGCCGGTCTCGGCCTGGCCGGGTTCCTCGCGTGGCTCGCGGGCGACGCCGTGTCGGTGCTCGACAGCGTGCGCCAAGGTCTCGTCGAATCGGGCATGGCGTTCCGGCTCTCCACGACGATGGACGTCGGGTTGTGGTTGCTGGTCGCCGCGGCCGGCATGGGCGGCATCGTGTTCGTGCTCGGCCTGTTCGGCTCGGGGCCCGACGGTTCGCCGGCCGTGCATCCCGCGGCGGGTGCACTGGGCATGCTGGGCACGTTGGCCGTGGTGATCGGGCCGTTGCTGCCCGGTAACGGGGCGACCTTCGCCGACAACTTCTCCACCGACACGTCGGTCGGTCCGGCGCGTTGGTGGAAGGGCTTCCTCACGCTCACGCTGGGCACCGAGCACGGGCCGGTGCCGCCGCTCACCACGTGGATGCGCATCCTCGCGTTGCTGCTCTTGCTGGTGGGTGGGTTCCTCGGCTTCATCGCCGGTTCGCGGTGGGGTCAGGCGCTCGTGGTCGGCTCGATGTCGATCGCCGCGTGGCAATGGGTGAGCGCCCTTGCCGGTGCCGGTGATCGTCCCTTCGGCATCGCCGGTGGCAACCCCGGCGACGAGGGGTTCACGCCGCACATCGTCACCACGGTCGGCATCGCGATGGTGGTCATCGCCCTCGCTGTCGGCGCGGGCACCAGCTACCTGTCGCGCAGGGCAGCAGCCGCCACGTCGTGACCATGGCCGACGGCCGTCACGGCGTCGGCGCCGTCGGCCAACGCGAGCAGCACACCCGCAGCGAACGCATCGCCCGCGCCGGTGGTGTCCTTCACCTCGGTCAGTTCGCGCGCCGCGACGTCGACCGGATCGTGGCCCGACCTCCACACCGTGGCAGGCCTCGGCCCGCGTTTCACGATCACCGTCGCACCGCCCAGCATGTCGGGACGAAGACCATCGCCGAGCACCGCCGCCTCGAGCTCGTTGGCGAACACCACCTGAGGGTGCAGCGCCGCCATGCGGGTCAGCGCCGCGTCGGCGCCGTCGTGCTCGAGCAGCGCGGCCGACGAGGCGTCGACCGAGACGCGGATGCCTGCCTCGTTGGCCCACTCGGCCAACGTGACGGTGGTGCTGGTGAGCGGTTCCCCCACCAGTGAGTAGTAGGGCACGTGCAGGGTGTGCAGACCGTCGAGCCACGCTCGGTCGGGATCGCTCAGCTCCACACAGGCCGCTCGGTCGGCCAGCATCGTGCGCTCGCCGCTCGGGTCGACCAGCACCACGATGGTGCCGGTGCGTCCGCGCCAGCGCACCATCACGTCGGCGCCCACCGACTCGAGTTGCTCGGTCAACCACCGGCCCGCCGCGTCGTCGCCCACCTGACCGATGAAGCGGGCGCGGCCACCGGCGCGGCACGCAGCCTCCACCATGTTCGCGGCGCTGCCGCCACGGCGGCGAGTGACCACCGACCGGGTGTCGCTCGCCACGTTCACGGCTTCGAGCAGTTGCACGACGACGTCTTCCACGAGATCGCCGACTGCGCCGAGGAGGGTGTTCACGCGTCGCTCCATTTCATGCCCGCCCATCCTGCCCCACGGCCTACCCTGACACCATGAGCGACTCCGTGAAGACCCGCATGCAGACCGCGTTGACCGCCGCGATGAAGGCGCGCGACGAAGTGGCACTGTCGTCGCTGCGTCAGGCATTGGCGGCCATCTCGGTGGCCGAGACCGCGGGCAGCGAGCAGGTGGTGCTCGACGACGCACAGGTGCTGGCCGTCGTGGCCGTGGAGGTGCGCAAGCACCACGAGACGGCCGATGCGTTCGTCACGGCAGGTCGCCCCGAGAAGGTGGAGCGCGAACGTGCCGAGGCGGCGGTGCTGGAGGCCTACCTGCCGGCGACGCTCAGCGAGGAGGAGCTCGACGGCATCATCGCCGCCGAGATCGCGGCTGCCGAGGCCGATGGCGCCGCGGGCATGAAGGCGATGGGCAAGGTGGTGGCCGCCGTGCGCGCCAAGGCCGGCCCCACTGCCGATGGCGCTGCCATCGCGAACAAGGTGAAGGCCGCCCTCAGCGCCCACGGCTGATCGTCGGCGTCAGTTGCCGAAGTCCCAGCCCTCGCCCTGGGCGTACTGGCCGAGCACGTTCTTGGCGATGAGGATCTTGTGCACCTCGTCGGGGCCGTCCGCGATGCGCAGCGTGCGTGCGCCCTGGTACATGCCCCACAGCGGCAGGTCGTTGCTCACACCGGCCGCGCCCCACACCTGGATGGCCCGGTCGACCACGCGGGTGTAGGCGGCCGGCACGTACACCTTGATGGCCGAGATGTCGGTGCGCGCCGCCTGCAGACCCTGATCGATCTTCTCGGCGGCGTGGATGGTGAACAGCCGCGCGGTCTGGATGTCGATGTAGCTGTCGGCGATGGCGCCCTGCGTGAACTGCTTGTCGGCCAGCAGACCGCCGTGCACCTCGCGGGTCATCGAGCGGTGCACCATCATGTCGAACGCCCGCCACATCTGGCCGATGCTGTTCATGCAGTGGAAGATGCGGCCGGCGCCCAGGCGGTCCTGTGCGGCCTGATGGCCTTCGCCCACGCGGCCGAGCGCGTTGCTCACCGGTACGCGCACGTTGTCGTACTTCACCTCGCAGTGGTCGCTCTCCTTGCGGCCCCACACGCCGATGCCGCGCACGATGTCGACGCCCTTGGTGGCGGTGGGGACGATGATCTGCACCATCGGACCGCTGCGTGGGTCGGTGCTGTGCTGGTCCTGCACGCGGCACATCACGATGAAGAAGTCGGCGTCGATGCCGTTCGACGTGAACCACTTGTGGCCGTTGATCACGAACTCGTCGCCGTCGATGACCGCCGACGTGGTGAGCGAGCGCGGGTCGCTGCCGGGGTTCGCCGGCTCGGTCATCGAGAACCCGCTCTCGATCTCACCGTCGATGAGCGGCAGCAGCCACTTCTCCTTCTGCTCCTCGGTGCCGTACTTCACCAGGATGCTCTGGTTGCCCGAGTTCGGCGCCACCACACCGAACAGCGACGCGGCGCCGATGGCGTAGGCGAGCACCTCGTTCATGTAGGCGTGGGCGAGGAAGTCGAGGCCCATGCCGCCGTACTCCTTCGGCAGGTGCGGTGCCCACAACCCGGCCTGCTTCACCTTCTCCTTGATGTCGGCGCGCAGCTCGAGGATCTCGGTGCGTTCGTGGAACGACTCGCCCTCGCGTCGCTCGGCCCACAACCGGTGCTCGTTCGGCAGGATGTGCTCGTTGACGATCTCGGCCGTGCGCATGCGGATGTCGTTGATGCGCTCGTCGAGGGTGGGGACGGGCTTGCAGTTCATGGCCATGCGGCGACGCTATGACGGATGGTCGGCCCGCTGCAGGGCCGAATGTCACTGCACGGCGATGGCAGGTCACGGGCACGTTCTGTGACGAATCTTGGAAATCGGTACGCGGAAACTGCCCGTTCGGGCAGTGGTGGTCGCGCCCCCTCGTACTGACGTCCTACGACCACGGCGCAGCCCGTGACACTGGACCGAATTCCACCACACAACGTGGTGAGACGGTGACTATTTGTTGGACATCTCTTGGGTGGACGTGACGTATGGCTCGTGTGACAGTCCTCGTCATGCTCCGCAGAATGCTCCCGATTCTGTGTGCTGCGCTCACCGTTGCCTTCGTCGTTCCCGCGTCGATCGCCTCCGCTGCTCCCGCCGCCACAGCCCGCTACCTCGTCACCTTCGAGCCCGGTGCCCTCCCCGACACCGAAGCCCGTGAGGCGGGGTCGAAGGGCATCGAGGTGCGCAAGGTGTTCCGCAAGGCCGTTCGTGGTATGGCCGTCGACCTCACTCCTGCGGAGGCCGCCGCGCTGGCCGCCGACCCCCAGGTGGCGTCCATCGAACCCGACCGGGTGCTGCGTGCCTCGGTCGACCAGACGGGTGCCCCCTGGGGGCTCGACCGCATCGATCAGCGCGGTCTGCCCCTGAGCGGCGCCTACTCGTACGCCGGCAACGGCGCCGGCGTGAAGGTGTACGTGGTCGACACCGGCGTGCGGTCCACGCATGCCGAGCTGCGCGGCCGTGTCGCCCCCGGCTACACCCTCATCGAGGACGGCATGGGCACGGAGGACTGCCAGGGTCACGGCACCCACGTGGCCGGCACCATCGCCGGCAGCACCTACGGCGTGGCGAAGGGCGCCACCATCGTGCCGATCCGCGTGCTCGACTGCCTCGGTGCGGGTTCGAGTTCGGCCGTCGTGGCCGGCCTCGACTGGATCCTCACGTTCAACGCCGGTGCGCCGGCCGTGGTGAACATGAGCCTCGGCGGCTCGCCCTCGGTCATCGTCGACAGCGCCGTGCAGCGGCTCATCGACAACGGCATCACCGTCGTGGTGGCCGCCGGCAACTCGGCGTACAGCGCGTGCCTCGCCTCTCCGGCCCGCGTGCCGGCCGCCATCACGGTCGGCGCCACGCAGTCCGACGACGCCCGTGCGCAGTACTCGAACTTCGGCCCGTGCCTCGACATCTGGGCGCCGGGCACCGACATCACGTCGGCCGGCATCGCGTCCGACACCGCCACGGCGGTGAAGTCGGGTACCTCGATGGCCACCCCGCACGTCGCGGGCGCCGCCGCGCTGCTGAAGGGTGCCACGCCCTCGCTCACGCCGGCCGGTGTGGCCAGCGCGCTCATCGCCAACGCCACGCCCGGCGTGGTCACCGATGCGCAGCTCGACTCGCCGAACCGCCTCCTCTTCACCGGTGGCACCGGCACGGGCGGCGGTTCCACTGGTGGTGGCACCACGGTGACGCCGCGGGCCGTCGCTGGCACCGCGCTCGCTGCCGGCACCGTCGGCTCGGCGTACTCGCAGACCCTCGCCGCCACCGGCGGCACGGCGCCGTACACGTGGTCGGTCGCCAGCGGCATGCTGCCTGCCGGCCTTGCGCTGAACCCGACCACCGGTGTCATCGCCGGCACGCCCACCGTGGCGGCCCAGTCGTCGTTCACGGTGCGGGTCACCGACTCGAAGGCGGCCACCGCCACGTCGGCCCGTTCGATCACCGTCGTGGCCGCGGCAACGTCGCTCCCCGGTGCGTACGCCAAGTCGAGCCCGTCGAACGGGGTGAAGGACCGGTCGACGTCGCTGACGCTGTCGTGGAACGTGTCGGCCGGCGCCACCCTCTACGAGGTCTGCTACGACCGCACCAACGACAACGCCTGCTCGGGCAGCTGGGTGAGCACGGGCACCGCTCGCACGCTCGCCGTGTCGGGCCTCGCTCGCTCCGCCACGTACTACTGGCAGGTGCGAGCCGTGAACACGGGTGGTACCACCCTGGCGAACGCCGGCACCTGGTGGTCGTTCACCACCAAGTGACCCGCGTGCGGTGCGGCGCTGCCGGGCGCATCCCCGGCGCCGCACTGCGTGAGCGCTGCCGCAGCAACTCTTGACCTGGGGCTGATGGTGGGGGTGGCGACGCCCTCCTACCATCATGGGGATGTCGGTCGTGCTGCGGCCTGCCTCGTCACGGGCCGGACGGGAACTGTTCGTTGCCGTCGTCCTGGCCGCGCTCGGTGTGCTCGTCGCGATCGTCGAGCCGGCGCTGTGCTGGGAGTTCGCGCTCGTCCTCGCTGCGTGGTCGGTGGGTCGTCGCGCTGCGATGTTCGTGTGGGCCGCATGGGCGGTGACGGCGTTGTTGCACGGCGGATTCACCGGCGATGTGCTGGTGGAGACCGTGCTCGTCGCGGTGGTCTCGTACGCGGTGTGTGCCCTCGTGGTGGTGACACCGCGACCGATGACCCGGTTGCGCCAGGCGTGGGCGGTGCTCGCCGGCCTGCTCGCGCTGTCCGTGGCTCGAACCCTGGTGCTCGTGTGGTTGTTCGGCGCACCCGAGCACTCGGGTGAGGTGCCGCGGTCGATCGTCGGTGTGTTCGCGATGTTGTCCCTGGGTGCCGCCGTCTCCTGGTGGCACGAAGGCGGTCGCCCCCGGCCGGCACTCTGCGCGCCGTTGGCGGTGGCCTCCCTCACGGCGTTCGTCATGCTCGGGACGGCGGAAGTGCTGCGCTATCGCGACGTCGATGCGCTCACCTCCGATGCAGCCCGCATCGGCGCCGCCTTCGTGTCGGAACACAGCGAGGACATGCGGGTGGTCGCGGCAGAGGCCGAGGCTGCCGAGAACGACCCGCTCGACGAGACCAATCTCGCCGACCGCATGCGGCCGGTACTGGCCGGTCACGAGGCCATCAGCGCCGTCGCACTCGTGGAGATCGGTTCGGACGGATCCACCGCGGTGCTCGCGTCCTTCGACGACGTCGGCGGCGATCCGGCGGCGTCGTTCGCCGCGTGGTTGGTGACCGAGCACGACAACTCGGGAGCGCACCACTCCGAGCCAGGGGTGGCCGACTACATCGACCTCGTCGAGCTCCCCGGCGAGGAGGGCGGCGCGGCCACCCACTTCGTGCACGCTTCCACCATCCGTCCATCGAGCCCTGCGGTCGGCGATCGTGTGCTGTACGTCTCGATGTCGGTGCCCGAGTTCCTGCGCGCCGCGGCGGCACCGACGTTGTCGGGATCGGGAGGGGCCGCCGTGTCCCTCTGGTCGACCGGTGACGAACCGTCCCAGCGTCTCGCGTTCGTGAACGCCGTGAACGACGACGGGGTGCTCGTCGAGGTACCCACCGACGACCCCGAACTCGTCGGCTCGTCCGCGTTCCGGATGCACTCCTCGTCGTTCGAGGTGGTGGTGCGTCCGAGCGTCGGCTACGGACTCGCCCACACATCACTGCGACTGGTGCTGTTGTCGTTGGCGTTCCTCGGGTTGGTGGGCTACCTCACGCTGGCGCAACGCCGCATCAACGTCGCAGCGGTCGACGAGGTGCGCCGCCGCCGGCAGGCGCTGCTCGACGCTGCGCTCGCCGGGTCGCGTGGCTGGTCGGCGGTGGTCGACATCGATCACCAGGTGCGCATCGCCAACGACCATCCGCTGGGTACGCACGAAGGACAGCATGTGGCCGACGCGACCGTGGTCGTCGGGGACGACGTTGCGGTGCAACGGGTGCAGGCACTGCTCGACCAGGCACGCGCAGAGGGCGCCGCATCGGTCACCCACGTGGGCGCCGACCAGGACGGCCGGACGCGCATCGTGGAGATGTCCGCGAACGTGCTACCCGCGACGGGCGAGGAGCAACTCTGCTTCGTGCAGTTCGTCGACGTCACCGACGACCGCGAGCGGTTGATGCGTGCGGCGCAGGCCGATCGCATGGAGGCCATCGGCGCGCTCGCCGGCGGCGTGGCACACGACTTCAACAACCTGCTGTTCATCACGCTCGGGTATCTGCAGTTGATGGAGCAGCACGCCGACCGGGTGAACGATCCGAAGCTCGCGTCGTACGTCGCGCCGGCCATCGATGCCGTGCGGCGTGGTGCAGAGGTCACCAAGGCGTTGCTCACCGTGTCGGGCCAGCACCCCTTGAACGAGCGTGGCATCGACGTCGGGACATTCGTCTCGGAACTGGCGCCGCTCGTGGAACAGGCCGTCGGCAAGCGCGTCACGGTGCGCTACCACGTCGGCGACGACGTGACGGCACGCATCGACACCGGTCGACTCTCGGGCTGCTTGCTGAACCTGTGCACGAACGCGCGGCACGCGTTGGAGGGTCGCCCCGACCCGGTGGTCGACATCGCGGTGCGCCGACAGTCGGGTGACGCGGCTGAGGTGGTCGTGATCGAGGTCGCCGACAACGGTGTCGGCATGTCGGCCGATGTCGCTGCACGCGCCTTCGAGCCGTTC
>SXGS01686632.1_pt1 | contig 27220 bp, 19 predicted proteins | sample 3174681 | NCBI WGS metagenome assembly SXGS01 (sample SAMN11356861, study PRJNA531348) | freshwater metagenome | isolation source: freshwater sample F1-80 | place: China: Fuxian Lake, Yuxi | collected 2017-12-25 | reverse complement strand
TCGAGCAGGACCTCGATGCCGTGGCCGTGCAGCGCCCGCGTCATGGCACGGAATTCGTGGAGCGCGCCGAGCGGCGTGCGGTCGGCGGCGAAGCGCAGGTCGGGCGCGAAGAAAGCAAGCGGGTTGTAGCCCCAGAGGTTGCTCCGGCCGGTGCGGGAGAGGCGTGGCTCGTCGAACTTCCAGGCCACCGGCAGAAGCTCGATCGCGGTGACGCCGAGGTCGTGCAGGTGTTGCACCACCGGTTCGGAGGCCAGCGCGGCGTACGTCCCGCGCAGATGTTCGGGCACTCCCGGATGCCGGCGTGTGAAATGGCCGACGTGCAGCTCGTAGATCACCGTCTCGTTCCACGGCCGGTGCGGGCGCTTCTCGTCGCTCGGTGCGAGGTCGGGGACGACCAGTGCCAGCGGTGCTGCGGCGGCGTTGTCGCTGCGCTCGGCGCGCTTCGGATCCGCGCTGTCAAAGGTCTGCATCGCCGGCGTCCAGCGTGGCGCCCGGGCCAGCGTGCGTGCCCACGGGTCGAGCACAATTTTCCGTGGATTGAAAAGGTGCCCACGCATCGGCGCCCACGGGCCGTGGACGCGCAGGCCGTAGATCAAACCCGGACCGGCGCCGGGCAGGTGCGCGTGGAAGATATCGTGCGAGCGTCCCGGCAGAGGAATGCGCCGGGTCTCACAGACAGCGTCGGGCGAATCGAAGAGGCAGAGATCGACCCTTGTTGCGTGCGCGGAGAAGACGGCGATGTTGACGCCCTCGCCATCGAAGCTCGCGCCCAGCGGCCAGGCGCGGCCGGGGCGGACCCGACCGGTCCAGATCGAGGCGGCGGTCATGGCCGCAAAGCCCCGCCGGCCGATGCGTCGGGGCCGAGGGACTCGCTCGCCAGTCGCGTGATCGCGGGTGCCAGAGCGAGCTCGCGGCGGGTTTCGAAGGCCGCCTGGTTCTGCTCGATCCGCTCCGGGTCGTAACGGTAGTTGACCATGATTCCGAGCGACTGGCGCAGCCCCTTGCGCGAGACGTCGCCGAGGAAGCAGATTCTCTCGAGGCAGGCGCCGTTGCGGAGGTGGAAGCGCGCCACCGGATCGAGCGGCGAACCGTCGCCGCGCCGTTCCGTGAAGTAGCGTGCACAGAGGCGCAAGAGCGCCGGGCGCAGGTGCACGCGCCGGGCATCGTCCGAGACCCACGCGGGATCCTCGAGTGCTGCGGCGATGTTGGCGTCGTCTGCCAGCGCGGGGTCGCGTGCCGGCGCAGGCGGAGTGGCGCTCGGGTCGTGTCGGGGGCGACCGAAGCGTGCGTCGAGCCAGACCCGGAAGCCCGGGATGGGCGAGAGCGTGGCCCAGGTCCGGATCTGCGGCAGGTCGCGCCCGAGCTCGGTCACGACGCGGCGGATCAAGTACTCGCCGAAGCTCACCCCTTGCAGGCCGCGCTGGCAGCTCGAGATCGAGTAGAAGGCGGCGGTGTCGGCGTGCGTGGGGTCGTCGAGGGGGGCCTGCTCGTCAAGTAGTGCCTGCACGCTGCCGGGCAGGCTCCGCGTGAGCGCGACCTCGGTGAAGGCCAGCGGTTCGCCCGGAAGACTCGGGTGGAAGAGCGCGTAACAGCGCCGGTCGGAGTCGAGTCGGTTGTGCAGATCGTCCCACGAGCCGATCGCGTGTACCGCCTCGTAGTGGATCAGCTTCTCGAGCAACGCGGCCGGTGAGTCCCAGGTGATGCGCTGCAATTCGAGGAAGCTGAAATCAAACCACGACCGGAGTAGATCGAGGAGTTCGTCGTCGAGCGCTCCGAGGCGGGGCTCGGCGCTTCCCAGCGTGAGCAGGTGGGCGCGCAACTCGACGAGAAGGGCTGTGCCCTCGCGGACGCCGCCTAGCCGGACGAGGATGCGGCGGTACGGCGGTTCGAGGGTGGCACGCAGCACGCGCGCCGCCTCGATGCGCTGGGCTTCGTCGCCGGCCGCCCGCCAGCGATCGGTGGCTTTGGTGATCGCTGCCGGATCCGCCCCGAGGTGGCGGGCTATGAGCCGCAGAAATCGGCGCCGATCCTCGCGAGCGAGTTGCCGCCAGATTTCGGCAAGCCGCGCGGCATGCGCACGCGCCTCGACCTCGCCGGCGGCACCAAAGGCGCAGGCACGCATGGCGGCGAGCCAGCCGCTCTCGCGCTCGTCGTCCACCGTCGTGCCGTCCTAAAGCAGGCCGTGCTTGCGCCCGAGCGTGGCCAGCGACGCTTCGGGCCGAGCCCCGTAGTGCGAGATGACTTCGGCCGCGCCCACCGCTCCGAGCCGGGCACAACGCACCAGATCGAAGCCCCGCGTGAAGCCGTGCAGGAAGCCCGCCGCGAAGAGATCGCCGGCACCGGTGGTATCGATCGGGGTCACGCCGGGCAGTGCGTCGACGACATGGATTTCGTCGCCCGCGACGATCACCGAGCCTTTCTCGCTGCGCGTCAATACGGCAATGCGCGAGTGATGGCGCAGGTGCTGGAGGGCATCGTCGAAGTTGTCCACCTCATAAAGTGACTTGATCTCGGCCTCGTTGGCGAAGAGCAGGTCGATTTCGTTCTTGGCGAGGTGGCGGAACTCCTCGCGCCAGCGGTCGACGCAGAAGGCGTCCGAGAGGGTGAGCGCCACCGTTCGTCCTGCCTCGCGGGCGATCGCCATCGCCCGCCGGAAAGCCTCCTTGGCGGCCGGCGGATCCCAGAGATAGCCCTCCAGATAGAGCACGCGGCCGGCGCGCACGATCTCTTCGTCCACGTCGCGGTTCTCGAGCGTGACCGAGGCGCCGAGGAACGTGTTCATCGTGCGCTGCGCGTCGGGCGTGACCAGCACGAGACAGCGCGCGGTCGCCGGCCCGCTGGTCGCGGCCGCGACCTCGTAGTGGACGCCGAGCGAGCGGATGTCGTGGCGGAAGATCGTGCCGAGTTGGTCGTCGCGCACCTTGCCGACGTAGGCCGTGGCGCTCCCCAGCGAGGCGAGCCCCGCGATGGTGTTGGCCGCCGATCCCCCCGACATCTCCACGCCCGGCCCGACCAGCGCGTAGACGCGCTCGGCCTCGGCTTCGTCGATCAACCTCATGCTGCCCTTGGCGAGGCGTTCGCGGTCGAGCAGCGCCTCCTCGATCGGGACGATCACGTCCACGATCGCGTTCCCGATCCCGACCACATCGAACTGCATCTCCGCCATGACGATCCTTCTTCGCTCTTGCTCGCCGACCATCCCGCGCGAGGCGACTCTCGGAGCCGGCTGCCCGAGTGTTCCCGTCGCGTGCCTCGGAGGCGCAACGTCCTTGAAAAGCGTGTCCGAGGCAAGGTGCCACGCGGAGCAGGCGCCACGGGAAGTGCGCGCGGCGCGGTTCCCCTGTGGTCGTGCCCTGCTATGGTCGGCGCCCATGAATCGTTCCCGTGAGCTCGAGATCGCGGTCGTTGCGGCGCGGGCCGCGGCGCGCGTTTGCCGCGCGGTCGCGGCCCACCTGGTCACGGCCGACGCGCTCCAGAAGAAGGACAAGAGTCCGGTGACCGTGGCCGATTTCGCCTCACAGGCGGTGGTGTGCGCGCATCTCGCGCGAGAGCTGCCTCTTGATGCCGTGGTGGGCGAGGAGGGCTCGGCGGATCTGCAGGGCGCGACGACGGCAGCACTGCGGGCCCAGGTGGTGGCACGGGTTGGTGACGAACTCGGGCGGGCGTGCAGCGAAGCCGAGGTTCTCGACTGGATCGACCGCGGTGGCGCCCCGGCCACGGGCGCGCGCTACTGGACGCTCGATCCGATCGACGGCACCAAGGGTTTCCTGCGCGGCGAGCAGTACGCCATCGCGCTCGGTCTGATCGAGGCGGGCCGTGTCGTGCTGGGTGTTCTGGCGTGTCCGAACCTGCCCCATGCCGGCGGCCAGGGCGCGCTCTTCGGTGCCATCCGCGGTTCCGGGGCGTGGGTCGAGCCGCTCGCCGGTGGCCATCGCGAACCCATCCGCGCGGCTGCGCCGGCGACCATCGCCGAGGCCCGCTTCTGCGAGTCCGTCGAGTCGGGCCACTCTGACCAGAGCGAATCGGCGGCGATTGCCCAGCGCCTCGGCATCACCCTGCAGCCGTATCGCATCGACAGTCAATGCAAATACGGTGCGGTGGCGCGCGGCGACGCCTCGATTTATCTGCGCTTGCCGACCCGGGCCGACTATCGCGAGAAGATCTGGGATCACGCCGCCGGTGTCTGCATCGTCGAAGAGGCGGGCGCGCGGGTGAGCGACGTCGATGGACACGCGCTGGACTTCGGTCGCGGGGCCACGCTCGAGGCGAACCGCGGCGTGATCGCGACGGCGGCGTCGATCCACGACGCCGTGCTCGACGCCGTGCGCACGGTGCGCGGCGGCTGAATGTCCGCCGCGGGTGCGGGCCGGGCACCGAGCGGGCGGCGCGCTTCTGCCGGCATAGGGCGCAGGCCTGCCTGCCGAGAGGCGGCCGGCGAGTGCTGAAGCGCATCACCGACGACCTGGTCGCCGAACTCGAGGGCCTGAGTTTCGGGGCGCCGGTCGCATTCGTCTATGATCCGTTGATTTACGCGCGACGCGGCTGGGATACCTATTGCGAGCGCTACGGCCGCGGCCGGCGCGAGGTGTTGCTCCTCGGCATGAACCCCGGGCCCTTCGGCATGGCGCAGGTCGGTGTGCCCTTCGGTGAGGTCGGGCTGGTGCGTGACTGGCTTGGCATCGAAGTGCCGGTGGAACGGCCGGTGCGCGAGCATCCCAGGCGCCCGGTCCAGGGCTTCGCCTGCCCGCGCAGCGAGGTGAGTGGGGCCCGACTCTGGGGCTGGGCGCGCGACCGCTTCGGGACGCCCGAGGCTTTCTTCCAGCGCTTCTTCATCACCAACTACTGCCCTCTGGTCTTCATGGAGGAGAGTGGGGCGAATCTCACCCCCGACAAGCTCCCGGGTCCCGAGCGTGCCCCACTCTTCGCGGCCTGCGACCGGGCCCTGCGGCGCACCGTCGAGACCTTGCAGCCTCGCTTCGTGCTCGGGGTCGGGAAGTTCGCCGAGCAGCGCATCAAGCAGGTTCTTGGCGGGAGCGGCGAGGTGCTCATCGGCAGCCTGCCCCACCCGAGTCCGGCGTCCCCGCTCGCCAACCGGGGCTGGGCGGCGCTGGCGGACCGGGCGCTGGGGGAGCTGGGGATCCGGGTACCGTAGCGCCGTAGGGTCGCTCGGCAGAGCACTGCAGAAGGCGGCGCTCGACGCTATCCGAGCGGGGTCACGGCGCCGCGCGGATCGCCTTCGACCTCGCGGCCACGGTAGTCTAGCTCAAAGTTTTTGGCGTTGCCGAAGGGCGCGTCGGTGCGAGCACGGCGCTTGCGAGCCAGAGCAGGGCGAGGATACCTCCGGCGCCGCTGAGCGCGCTGCCGATGCGCCAGCTCCACGGTTCGAATCTGAGTTCGACGCGATGCTCTCCGGCCGGAACCGGGCAGGCCATGTAGTCACCGTAAGCGCGCAGCAGCTCGACCTCGTTGCCGTCGACGAGAGCGACCCAGCCGGTGTGCCACGCTTCCGAGACGACCAGCAGGCGCCGTCCGGGTGCGTCGGTCGTGAGCTGGATCTCGCCCGGCCGATCCATCTCGATTTTGACCGTGCCGGCGGGCCCGCTCGGATCGAGGTCGGGCAGAACAGCGAGTCCCGCCTCTGCGAGCAGCACGGTGGTTTCGGGATCGACCGTCCCGCGAGCGAGGTCGCGCGCGGGATCGGCGCTGAACCGCGCTTGCGCGACCAGTCGGGCGCGGCGCAGGGGAGCCGGGAGAGCCTTGCCCGAAGCGGTATGCGACACGCCCGCCACGCGCGCCGCAGCGCGGAATTCGGGCGCGGTGAGGTCGGCGGCCGGTGCGCCGACGCCGAGCACGCGCTCGGGTGCCAGCGCGGCATAGCCGCCGGCCAATCGGCCTCCTGCGATGGTGGCGCCGAGCGTTGCCCATCCGATCCGGCCATCGGGCTCGACGTTCGCCGGCAGCGCCGCCGCGCCGAGTTCGGCTGCGGTCGCCGTTGGGCTCGCGAGGACGCGGGCGACGCCATAGGTCGCGGCGTCGGTGACCGCGAGTCCGATCAGGAGGGCGAGTCCTGCCGTCGTCCGGCCCCGTGCCGCGAGTCCGACCCCGGCTGCCGCAGAGAGGAGGAGAAGAGGCCCTGCCAGCGCCTGCGCCGGTGCCGCGACGAGTGAGGCGAAGGGCAGCGTGACGCCGGCTACGGGGGCCAGGAGCCAGAGGATCGCCACGCCGAGCGAGAGCAGGCCCGGCAGCCAGACGATGGCGGTTGCGGCGCGCCCCGTCATGAGCGTTCCTTCGCTTGATCGAGCGAGTCGGTCGAAGGCGATCGCCACGGCAAGCGCCAAGCCGAAGTGAAAGAGGAAGAGGTAGCGACCGGGCGCGCGGAAGAGCCCGATCACCGGAAGAGCTTGCAGCAACCGATTCATCCCGCCGCTCTCACCGAGCGAGAGCACGAGCCCGAGCGCCGCGACGCCCAGAGCCCAGCGCGCCACGGGCCACAGGGCTCCGACCCTGCGGCGCGCGGCCAGAAGCCAGAGCGCGAGGGGGAGAGCGAGCACGCCCGGCCAGGGGGCGGTCTCGTGCACACTGGCGCCGGTGGGCACGAGCCAGCGGAAGAGCCACGGGTCGAGCAGCACGAGCACATGCGAGGCGGGTACGGCATAGGAATCGACGAAGCTGTCCGGCGGGGCCCGGCGGACTGATTCACGGAGCATGTCGAGGTGCGGGATGAGTTGAATCGCCGCGAGCAGGAAGCCCAGCGCTACCGCGGTGGCGAGCAGGAGCAGCCGACGTGGCCGCACGCCCGGTGCCCGTGCGGAGCTTCCGGCGGCGTTGCTGAAGGCGAGGGGGCTCAGTGCGGTCAATAGCAGGACGAGCCAGGTGTACTGCGGGTGCGCAAGCAGCAGCATGGACGCGACCAGCAGGCTCTGCCCGAGTGCGGCGAGGTGGCGATTGCGCGCGCGCTTGCCGCAAAGGGTGACCTCGGTCGCGAGCAGGGTCCAGGGCGCGTGCGCCAGGATGCTGACGCAGTTGAGATGTGTGAACTGCAAAAGTTGAAAGGGCGCGAAGGCCACCAGCAGCGCCCCCAGCGCGCTCGCGTCGAGCCGGAGATCGAGTCGTCGCAGCAGCAGGAAGGCTCCGGCGAAGGCCATGAGCCACGCCCGCAACGCTTCGAGTGCGAACGCCGGCTCGAGCGGTAGCGTCCGGTAGAGGATCTGCTGGAGCGGGTGGGTCATGCCTACCTGGCCTTCGCCCTGGAGGTAGTGGCCCGAGAATTGACCGGGGAACCAGAGCCACGAATCCCCCTTTGCCAGGGCCTGCGCGAAGAAGTGCCGCAGTGGCAGGTGGAACATCCCGAGGTCGCCGGCGACCGGGACCCGGCCGCCCTGGAAGGGCAGCGTCAGCGCTGCGAAGAGGCCGAGGGCGCCGCAGGCGGCCGCGACGGCGAGCCCGATCTCTCGGTGCCGTGCGCCTGGTGCGGCGGTGCGATCGTCGCGAGGCCCGGCCGTTTCGGGGCCGCTTCTCACGCTGATGTCAGTCGCGGTTCATCGAGCACAAACAACGAGCGGTCCTCCGGGGGGCGCGCCACGTCCGGCGTGAGGCGCAGGATGCCGGTGCGCGGATGCGCGGTCAATCGCGCGTGCCGGGCGCAGTCCTCTCCGACGGAGGGTCCGTGCGCGGGCGGGCGCCGAGGGCAAATGCACGGATCGTGTGGTGGCGGCGCGGTGCGGGACGCGCCGTCGTCGCAAACGCGGAACTGAGGGGCATCGTGTGGTCGCCGCGGGCGATGTGCCCGTGGCACGCGAGCGCCGGCGGTGGGCGCGTGGCCGTGCTCCGGCGCGGTCCGCGGCGTTGAGAACCGCGTCCGGCACGACGATGGCGAGCCAGCGGTCGTGCTGTGGCCGCGCTCTCGCCGGGGCCGCATCGAGAAGCCGCGCGCACCTCCGAGGGTTGGGGATCGCTGTCACCCTGGGCGCGAGGGAAGATGCGTGCCCTCGAGCCGAATCGGTTCAGAGCGCGCCGTGGCGCGTGCGGCGAGGAACGCCCCTGCCCGCGACTGCAAGGCGTCACATCCGGAGCCGAGCCCGCCGTGGTGCTTGCGGCGACGGCCGGGCGTGGGCGAGAATCTTGACAGGTGAAGGATCCGGTTCGCGTCGTCTCGTTCGTGATCGCGCTGGCGATCTGGATGGCGCTGAACAGCGTCTTCATGCGGCTTTTGGTGGCGCCGCTCAGCTGGTTCGACCCGATCGCGACCGGCCGTCTGATCCACCGTCAGATGAATCTCTGGGCAAGGACCGTGATCGCGCTGGCCCGGCAGGTCGCGCACGTCTCGATCCGGGTCGAGGGGGCTGCGCCTCCCGGGGACGGCCGCTGCCTGATCATCGCCAACCACCAGGGGTTGCTTGACGTGATCGTCCTGGTGACGTACTTCAACCGCCAGCGGATCAAGTTCGCGATGAAGAAGGAGCTTGCCCGCGGCGTGCCGAACGTGAGCTTGGCGGCCCGCTCGGTCGTTTCGCGATCCTCGACCGCAGCGCCGGTGGCCAGGCCGCGACCGCACCGATCGAGAGCATGTGCCGGGCGATCGAAGAGGAGGCGGCGAACTGCGCCATCTTTCCCGAGGGCACGCGCAGCCGTGACGGCGCGCTCCGACCCTTCAAAGCGGCAGGGACGGCTCTGCTGACGGCGCGACTCGATCTGCCCGTCGTGGTCGTGACGATCGATGGCACCTGGCCCTGCGGGCGTCCCAGCGACATGTTGCACCACCTCGCCGGCCTCGACATCCGGGTTCGGATCGAGCCGCCGCGACCGATGGCCGAACTGCGCTCGGACCCGCGCGCAGCACGGGCCGCGATCCGTGCCCTGATGGAGCGTCGGCTCGTCGAGATGCGGGCCGAACCCCCGCCGCCCCTGCCGGTCGTGCCGGCCGCGAAGCGGCTTTCGCAGCCGCCTCGAACCGGCTAACGAAGGAGGGCACGGCCGGGGCCGGCCCAGGGAGATATCATGATAAAGCACAAATTCCTATCGGACGAATGGCTGACGGCGGTGATCGACTTGCAAGCCGAGTATCGCGAGCGGCTCCCCAAGCCTGCGATGCCGATGCGGATGAACCAGATCGTGAACGGTGCGCCGGTCGAGGGTGGCGTGGCGCACCTTCATGTCGATACGACCGTGGGCTACGGCAAGCTGGGCAAGGGCCACATCGAGGGCCCGGATGTCACGGTCACCACCGAATACGACGTGGCGCTCGCCCTCCTCGTGCAGAACGACCAGGCCGCCGCCATGCAGGCCTTCATGTCGGGCAGGATCAAGGTCCTGGGCGACATGACCAAGCTCATGGTGCCCCCGCCCCCGCCCAACGACGCGCAGAAGGAACTCGAGGCGAAGATCCGCGACATCACCGAGTGATCGGCGGCCCCGGGGTAGTCCGATCGACGATCCGATCGACTCTTGTCCGGGCTCACCGAGGCGCCTAGGTTCAGTGACGTGGAGCAGACCTCCGAGTTCGGGGTCGACGAGCCTCGCTGGCACGCGATGCTCTCGCGCGACGAGATGCGCGAGTTGCTCGAGATGCACGATCTGCGTTCGTGGTTCTCGTTGGCGGTGGACTGGGGCCTGATCGCGGCGGCGATGGCATTGGTGGCGCAGCGTCCCGGCTTCGTCACCATCGTGCTGGCGCTTGCCGTGATCGGAGCGCGTCAGCTCGGGTTGGCGGTGCTGATGCACGAAGCATCTCACCGCAGCCTCTTCCACAATCGGGTTGTCAATGACTTTGTCGGCCAATGGCTTTGCGCCTACCCGGTGTGGAGCGATCTCGAAGGCTATCGCAAGGTGCACCTCCAGCATCACGCCTGGACGGGGACCGACAAGGATCCTGACCTCGGCCTGATCACGCCCTTCCCGATCACGCCGGCGAGCCTGCGGCGGAAGATTTGGCGCGACCTCTCGGGCCAGACCGGGCGCAAATTCGCGCGTGCGGCCTGGAAGCGCACGGCCGGACGCTGGTCGGTGGATCCCGGCGCGCGTCGGGCCATGGTGGGCTTCGCGACCACGAATCTCGTTCTCCTCGCAATCCTGACGGCGCTCGGGCACCCGGCACTCTGGCTGCTGTGGGCCCTGGCGTGGCTCACGACCAACACGCTCGTGACGCGCATTCGCGCCATCGCCGAGCACGCACTGACGCCGCAGCACCTGCCCGAGCCGCGCGGCAAGACGCGCACCACGATCGCCCGCTGGTGGGAGCGGTTCCTGGTTGCGCCGAATATGGTCAACTATCACCTCGAGCACCATCTGCTGATGATGGTGCCGCACTACAACCTGCCGCGGATGCACCGCCTGCTCGACGAGCGCGGCCTCCTCGAGGGGGCGTGCATCGACATCGGCTACCCGGTGATCCTCGGCCGTGCGGCGCAGCGCTTGTCCGCGCCGACGCCAAGCGAGGCCCGTGACCGCCCACCGGTGGACCTGCCGCCTTTCTGAGCCCCGCGCATCTCCTGCGTGCGTCAAGGACGTCTTACCCCTCACTCGATCGAGCGCCGGAGCCGCACGAGTCTGCGCCGTTCGCCCGGCGCGCCTCTACGGCGACTTGGCGCCGGCTCGGTGGAGTTGGAGCCGCCCGAGTCTGCGCTCGCGGCGAATCATCAGGCTGACGCTCAGGTCCTCGCGTCCAAGGCCGGGGATTTCGGCGCGCACCACGATCTCGTCGGGCTTCTCCTCCATGTCCACCGCCGGCACGGGCGCGTTCTCATGCCGCAACGAGGGCCAGCCGCGCAGCGCGAGCGGCGCCTCGAAGAGTCCGCGCGCCGCCGGGTCGCCGAGGAACGCCTCCACCATGCGTCGGAAATCGTCGCCGAAGAGTGCGGGCCCAGCCGGCCAGAGGGCGAGTTTCCGGCTGGCGGCTGCGGGGGGTTGTTTCTTCGGGGCGGGTGCCGCTGCTCCTTGCGTTGCCATCTGCAGTCCTCCTTTCGGGTTTGGGGATCGGCGCTGCGTTCAGGCGGAACGCCCGGCCACCGCGTCATCCACGGCCGAGCCAAGGTGCAAGGTGCTCGCCAGCGGGCACCGGGCGTCGGGGTGCGCCAAGCGCTGGAGTGTCGCGGTGCGAAACCTGTGGCGGAACAAGGCCCGGACGGTCCTCAGTGATGTACGGGGCTCGGTCGTGGGCGCGGTCGCGCGACGCCTCTGTTCCGAGGTGCGGGAAGCAACGGGGCCCGACTCTTCTCAGGGATTGGCGCGGCCGCCGGGCTGGGGGGCCGCGTCTCATCGGCGCTGCCGACGTGGTCGGGGGATCCATGGCTGTCGTGGCGCCGGCGGGCGGTGCAGCCGCGTCCCACGGGGAGCCCGGACGCTCCGATCGATCCGGACGCTGGGTTCGAGCACCCGAATCTATCGCGAGCAGCTTACGCGCGGCGGCGCGCCGCCCGCCGGGGTAGGGCGCGACAGAGCCGTCCGAAGGGCAGGACCGGAAAGGGCAGCTCGCGCTGCGCGTCGAGCCGGCGGGCGATGCGACGGACTTCGGAGGCCGCGGGCAGCGGCGTAGGTGAACCGATGAGCAGGCGGTTGTGATCGGTAGGCATCCCGAATTCGATGCCGGGCGAGGGGAAGAGCCCGGCGAAGCGGCGCACGATCGGCAACTCACGCGCGACGCTCGGCATTCCAAGATTGACGACGAGGAGACCGCGCTCGGCGAGCCGATCCCGCAGGGCCGCGAGAAAACTCGTGGTGGCGAGCGGATCCGGGAGTGCATCGTCGTCGTAGGTGTCGTGCAGGATCAAATCGAAGGACGAGGTGCCGTTGCGCTGAAAGGCGAGATCGAGCGCGTCGCCCTGCTCGATCCGCAGTCGCCGATCCGGGCGGATGCCGAACCACCTGCGCGCCACGTCGATCACGGCGGGATCGGCCTCGACCACGACGATGCGGCAACGGGGTGCGACGGCGCGCAGGAGATGGGCCGCGCCACCACCGCCGAGGCCGACCAGAAGTGCCGTGCGGAGCGGCGAGCGCAGGCGGGCGGCGAGTCCGAACGCGCGCAAGTAGGCCGGTCCCGGACGTTCGGGTCGCTGCGTGTCGAGCACGCTCTGGTCGATACCCCAGGCCGAGCCGAAGCGGAGCCGGCGGCGTCCGTTGCGCTCGAGCACCCAGATCTCGCCGAAAAGGCCCGGGCGCTGGTCGAGGACGCGATACCCTGCTGGCGAACGACGCATCGTCCGGTGCTGGTAGCTGGCGGAAGGGGGGCCTGCGCAAGGCAGCCCGATGCTCGTTTCACGCAAGCCGCCTTTGGACGTGGCCGGGCGACGGCCCTCCGGGGCCGCGCGCCGTATCTAGGAGTTAAGCTTGACGACTGCCCGAAGGAACGGACGAGTCCGTGACCAGGGCGCGCCGGTTGCCGGCGCCGATCAGCCCTTTGACCCGTGGCGGGAGGCTGGCTTAAGGCGGGGGCATGAGCACCGCCGAGGCCAGAGACGGGACGCTGGTCGCGGCGATCGTCGTCAACTGGAACGGCGGCGAGGTGACGCGGCGGTGTGTCGCATCGCTGCTGCAAGAGCAGGGCGTGCCGCTCGCCGTCCTCGTCGTCGATAACGCCTCGCGGCACGAGGAGCTCGAAGGCCTGCGCTCGTGGTGCGGCGCGCACCCGGGCGTAGAGCTGGTCGAGCTCCCCACGAATCGGCACTTCGCCGGTGGGGTAAACGCGGGCGCGGCGCGGGCGCTCGAGCGGGGCGCGAGTCACCTCGTGTTCCTCAACAACGACACCGAACTCGAGCCCGCGTGCCTGCGGGCCATGGTCGAGGCCGCGGCGAGCCGCCCGGCGATCGGCGTGGTCGGGCCCGTTCTTTTGGACTTGACGAGCCGTGTGCCGCTCTCGCTCGGCGAGCGCTACGGGCTGCGCACGCTCGCCGTGCCGCGGGCGCTGGTGCGCGTGCGGCGGACCGGTTCGGACAAGCCTTACCGCGTGGGTGGCGTCATGGGTTCGGTCATCCTCGTGACCGCGGCCTGCTTCCGGGCGACGGGGCCCTACCGCGAGGACCTGCTCGTCTACCACGAGGAAGTCGATTTTTGTCTCCGCGCGCGCCGGGCCGGGTTTGGCGCGGTGGTGGCGCCGCGCGCGGTGGCGTTGCACGACGGCCTGCGCGGCATGACGACGGGGCTCACGGCCTACGCCGGGTATCTCAAGGCGCGCAACCCGCTGCTGATCGGGCGAGCCTTGGCCGGGCCGCTCGACTGGATCTGTTTGTTGCCGACCCATGTGGCCCTGGTCGTGGCCAGCGCGGGACTCTACGGGCTGCGTGGGCAGGGGGCGGTCGCGAGGTCTCTGTTGCGCGGTCTGGGCGACGGCCTGCGCGGTCGCACGGGCGAGCCCCAGCGCTAGGAACGTCGCGCGCCGCGCGCTGCCGGGCGAGTGTGGCGCCCGGCCGGTAATCGCCATCCGTGTAGTCCCGCCGCGACCATGGGGTAACCCCGGCGTGTGGACCCGGCCGGCGTGCAGGTCGCGCAGTCTTGGCGCGATCGCGGGGTAACGGCCCGGCGTGTGGACCCGGCCGGAGAGCAGGTCGCGCAGCCTTGGCGCGATCGCGGGGTCGTTCCCCCGGCGTGTCGATCCGGCCGGCGTGCAGGTCGCGCTGTTCCGGTGTGACTGCGGTGGAGTGATCTCGCCAGCGGTAATTCTCGCGCCCGGGAGGCTGTCGGACCCGGGCTTTCTGTTAAAGGGGCGCGGCCCGGAGGCGCATGAATACCTCTCCCGCAACGCCGAACGATCTCCCCGCAAGCACCTGCTCTCTGGAGAACCCTCTTCGCTCGCCTCGGGGCGCGGCGGGGGGGGAGCCCGGCAGCGCCGGCTCGGTCTACGCCGAAGCGCTCGAACTCGGGCGCGAGATGCTGGCCCGGCCCGCGCGCGGTGGTGGCCTCGATCGGGTGCGGGTGCAGCACGCCAAGGGGCGGATGACCGTCTTCGAGCGGATCCGCGTCCTGACCGAGAAGGAACCGAACCTCTTCTGGCAGAACTGGGGTCCGGGCCTCGACGGGGCGTCGCTGGTCTGCGGCATCCTCGACATCGGCGGGCGCGATGTCGCGGTCTACGGCCATGACTTCACGCTGCGCGCCGGCTCGATGGATGCGACCAACGGCAACAAGCTGGCGCGTCTGATCTACATGGCCGGCGAGCGAGGTATCCCGCTCATTGGCATGAACGACTCAGCGGGGGCTTTCGTGCCGGCCGGGGTCGGCGGTCTCGACGGCTACAGCGAGGCGTTCACCGCACTGCGCAAGATCAGTGGTGTCGTACCGAGTATCAGCTTGATGTTCGGCTACAACGCCGGTGGCGGCGCGTACCTCCCGCGTCAGGGATCGTTCATGATCCAGTGCGAGGAGACGTTCATCGGCCTCACCGGCCCGGGTGTCGTCAAGACTGTTCTTGGCGAGGACGTCTCGGCAGCCGACCTCGGCGGGCCCGGCGTGCATGGCCTGAGCGGAGTCTGCGATCTCACCACGCCCGACGAACTCGGCTCGCTGCGCACGGCGATCCGCCTGCTCGGCTACCTGCCAGACAATAACCGCTCGCTCGCACCCTTTGGCTCGACCTCCGATCCGATCGACCGTTTCACGGTCGAGGAGGACATCCTCTTCCGGCGCACCTTCAACACGCCGGCCGGCATGAACGCGCCGCTCGACATCACGCTCTTCATGCAGCAGATCTGCGATCACGGCGAGTTCTTCGAACTCCAGCCGGCGCGTGCGCGCAATCTGGTCACCGCTTTCGGGCGGCTTGGCGGGCATGTCGTCGGCATCGTTGCCAACAATTCCTCGGTGGCCTCGGGGCAGATCGATATCCACGCTGCGCGCAAGGGATCGCGCTTCATCCGCTTCTGCAACGTCTACAACATCCCGATGCTCTTCCTCGAGGACACGACGGGTTTTCTCCCCGGTCGCGAGCAGGAGTCGGGCGGCATCATCCTCGAAGGGCGGCGCTTCCTCGATTCGATCATCGACCTGCGCACGCCTTCGATCACGCTGATCATCCGCAACGCCTTCGGCGGGGCGTATGCGAGCTACAACTCGCATTTCGTCGGCGCCGACATGGTCTTCGCGATGCCGCACGCTCGCGTCGCGGTGATGGGTCCGGCCGGCAAGGAATTCGTGTACAAGGACGAGGTTCGCGACGCCGACGCGGGCTACCGCAAGGCGCTGGCGGTGGGTGCCACCGAGGCCGAGGCTGCCGGCGAGCGCGATCAGGCGCTGGCGCGGCTCACCGCCCGCTACGAGCGCGAGCTGATGAATCCCAAGGAAGCCCTGTCGCTCGGTTCGATCTCCCGCATCGTGATGCCGGGGACGAGCCGCCGCGTGCTGGCCGAGAATCTGAATTTTCTGATGCGCACTTATGTCCCTGCACCGATGACCGGGCCGCAGCGCGAGTTCGAGTGACGGGGAGGGGATGGGGTGCTCGATCGCGATCTGACACGGCGGCGCCTGGATGAATGCGCTTCCGAATGGCTGCGCTCCTTTTCATTGACGGGGCTCAAGGTTCTCGTCGTCTGCCGCGGGCCGGTGCGTCAGGAGGCCTTCGACATCTTCGACGCAATCGGCGTGCGTGAATATGGGATGCTGCTCTCCGAGAAGGACTCGGTGACCTATCCCCGCACGCTGGCGCCCGAGCTGCGCGGCCTCCGCTTCCCGAGCAACGTGCACCGGGTGCCGGACTACATGGGCGTGGGCCAGGAGGAGAAGCTCGCGCGCATCGACGAGATCGTCGCGATCGCTCGTGAGCACGGCTACACGCACATCTTTGCCGGCTACGGTTTCATGGCCGAGGACGCCGAGTTCATCGCCGCCGTGGAAGAGGCGGGGATCGGCTTCATGGGGCCTTCCTCGCGCGTGGTGCGCGGCGCCGGCGCCAAGGACGAGGCCAAGAAGCTCGCGCGCAGCCTCGGCAACGCCGTCATCACCGGAATCGATGATATTTCGTCGCGCGCGCTGGCCCGGCGGGCAGGGAGCGCAAAGGGCCTGAGCAAGATTGCGCGCGAGCACGGCCTCGATTTCTCGCCGGATCGGGACGTCACGCTGGAGGCCAACGCCGATGCGTTACTCCAGCTCGGCTATGCCGCCACCGTGGAGCTCGTCTCGATTGACGAGTTGCAGGCGCTGGCGCAGGAACTCTCGGGCGAAATCTGGGCCGCGCATCCCGGCCGACGCATCCGGTTCAAGCACGTCGGTGGCGGGGGCGGGAAGGGCCAGCGGGTGATCGCAGCACCCGAGCAGGTCGCGACGGCAGTGATGGATGTGCTTGCCGAATCGAAGGTGATCGAGCCCGGCTCGAATCGCAACTTCCTGCTCGAACTCAACATCGACGCGACCCGGCACAACGAGATCCAGCTCGTTGGCAACGGTCAGTGGTGCGTGGCGCTGGGGGGGCGCGATTGCTCGGTGCAGATGCACGAGCAGAAACTGCTCGAAGTCTCCCTGACGCGCGAGCTGCTCGACACCGAGATCGCGCTTGCTGCGCCCGCTGCGGCCGAGATCCTGCGCGATGGCCAGGACATGCTTGCGCGCATGGAGCTCGAGGCCGAGCGTTTTGGCGCGGCCGTCGGTCTCGACTCGGCCTCGACCTTCGAGTGCATCGTCGACGGCCGCGAGCACTTCTTCATGGAGATGAACACCCGCATTCAGGTCGAGCACACCGTCACCGAGCTCGCCTACCGTCTGCGTTTCTCGAACCCCGACGACCCCGATGAGTTCTTCTACTGCGACGAACTGATCGAAGTGATGGCCTTGCTCGCGGCGCATGGTTCGCGACTGCCCCGGCCCGAGCGTGTGGTGCGCAACGTCTCGGGGCTCGAGGTGCGGATCAACGCCACCAACGCGGCCCTCCAGCCCCACGCCGGTGGTCTGATCCGCGCCTGGTCGCCGCCGATCGCCGGCGAAATCCGCTTCGATCAGGGGATCGGTCTGCGCAACCCCGACACCGGGGGGTTCGTGTTCTACCAGCTCGCCGGAGCCTATGACTCCAACGTCGCGCTGGTACTGACCGCAGGCACGAGCCGGCGCGACAATTACGAGCGCATGGCCGAGGTGCTGCGTCGCACCGAGATGCGCGGCGACGATCTCAATACCAATCTTTCTGTGCACTACGGCCTGGTGCAGTGGTTCCTTGGCCGTGGCGTGATGGCCGAGCCATCGACGCGCTTCATGCAGTCCTACCTCGCGGCGGTCGGGGCCCTGTGCCGCGCTGCCGATCAGGTCGATCTCGACGTCGCGATGGCCGAGGTCGCGCGGCGGGCCGGCGGCGGCGAGGCCCGCGCGGTTCTCGGGGCGAAGGAGACCCTGCTGCGTCGCCCGCTCGAGCGCATCCTGCGCGATGCTCACGTGCTGGCAGGATTCCTCGGTCGGTACGACGGTGAGCTGTGGGTCCGCTGCGGCGGTGAGATCCGTTTCGTCGTCAATCCCGTGCGTGTGCTGGAGCGGCTCTACCACTTCCTCGATCTCGATGACGCCGACGGCAAGCCTTCGTCCGAGACGATCTGGAGTCACGACGCGGCGATTCTCGACGAGGCGCTGGGTTTCTACGCCGATGTCGCGGCCCGCACGGGCCTCTCGACCTGGGCCGAGATCGAGTCGATGTTCGCGAGCGGCCACGCCGCGGCTCTGTGCGGGAACGACGAAGCGCTTTGGCGGGCGTGCCTCGCAGCCCACCGCGGCTTCCAACTCGGGCTGGAGATCTTGCTCCTGTTGCCGCGGCTCGGCGCGCGCTCGGAGTTCCTCGAGATGGGCGTCGATGAACAATTGCGGCCGTTTTTCCCCGCGCGTTTCACCGACCAGGCTCGCATGGCCGAGGACGTCCGCGCCCTGGCGCCGCCCCCCAAGGCCAGTGCCGACGAGATCGTCACCCCGATGGGCGGCACCTTCTACACTCGCGAGGCACCGTACCTGCCGCCCCTCGTCGAGGCGGGCCAGCACTTCGCGGCCGGCCAGCCCCTCTTCGTGATCGAGGTCATGAAGATGTTCAACAAGATCAGCGTTCCCTTCGCGGGCACCATCACGGGCAACCTGCTGGACGGTGGCGACGGCAAGGTGGTGCGCAAGGGCCAGCCGGTCTTCTCGATCACGCCCGACGAGCGGCACGAGGAGGTCCCGGCCGCAGAGGTCGCCGCGCGCCGCCGCGAGGCAACCCTCGCGTTGCTTGCGGGCGGAGAGCTTGGCTGACGCGACGCAATGATCGCAGGCTCGTTCGCCACGGTGGCAGCCGGGACGTGAGCCGCCGCTTCTGGTGTTCGGTCGCCGTGCTTGCGACCGCGGCGCTGGCTTCACCGGTGCGCGTCTCGAACGCGGCAGCGGCGGAGGGGATCGAGCCGCGCTGTACCCTGGCGACCGCTCCCGACGCGCGTTGGCAGACACGGCGCGAGAATGGTGCTGCGTGGCTCGTCAGTCCATGTGGTGAGCGCCTGCTCTCGATCGGTGTCAATGTCCTTGACGCCGGAGCATCGGGCGAGGGCAGCACCGGCAAGCACTACGACTGGCGTCCCGGCTACCCGTCGCGCACGGCCTGGGCTGATGCGACCCGCGAGCGTCTCCGTGCGTGGGGCTTCAACTCGGCCGGTGCGTGGTCGCTGGCTCCCGGCGAGCTGGCGCTGCCGGGCGTGATCGACCTCGAGCTCGGCCGCAACGCCCGCTTCCACTGGTTTGACCCCTTTTCGCCGGAGATGGCGGCGGTCATGGCAGCGAAGGCACGCGAGTTGACGGCGCCGTATCGGGGCTCGCCGTGGCGCATCGGTTATTTCTCGGACAACGAGGTCGGGTGGTGGAGTGGGGCCCTCTTCACCTTCTACTCCGAGCAGTCTGCCGCGAGCTTCACCAAGCGACGACTGGTGCGCTTGTTGCGCGATCTCTACCGCGACGAGTGGCCCGGCTTCGTCGGCGACTTCGTGCCCCCCGACGGCGTGGATTCCTGGGCCGGACTTCTTGCGGCGACGCGGCCGACGCGGCTCAGGCCCGGCGGGGCGGGGGCACGCGCCCTCTCGGCCTGGACCACCACGGTGGCCGAGCACTACTACCGTCTCTCGGCTGCGGCGATCCGCCAGGCCGATCCGGGCGCTCTCTACTTCGGCGATCGCCTGCCGATCTACTACGACCCGGCCGCCGTGCGCGCGGCAGCACCCCATGTCGATGTGATTTCGGTCAACTATAATCCCGACGCGAAGGACGGCTGGGTCGCGCCCTATTTCTTTGCTGGCCTGCGCGAGCTGACGGGTGGCCGCCCGGTGCTGGTTTCGGAGTGGTTCTTTGCGGCGCGCGAGAATCGCAGCGGCAATCGCAATAACGGCCACTTGATGACGGTCGCGACGCAGGCCGAGCGCGCGCGCGGTGCCGCAGCGACGGCACGCGCGCTGGCCGCGATCCCCGAGGTGCTCGGTTTGCACTGGTTCCAGTACTACGACTATCCGAGCGGCGGCCGCGCCGACGGCGAGGATTACGCCTTCGGTCTGGTGGACACGGTCGACCGACCCTACGGCGAGTTGGTGGCGGCGTTGGGCGCCGCGAATCGCGAGCTTGAGACACTGCACGCCGGATCGGCAGCGGCCCCGCGAGGGCCCGCGAGTGCGGCGGCCGCAGGTGGGCGGAGACCAGCCTCCCTTGACGCAGAGACTGCGGACGCAAGAGCGGCAGCACCCGTGGCCGCTGCCGGGGCATCGACCGGGCGCGGCGCGCCGGCCGGCGCGGTGCCGGCGGTCGGGGCGGGCCCCGGCGCACTCGGTGAGGGCGGGCTCGCGCTGCCGCGTGCTGCGATCTCGCTCGCTGATGATTCGCTCGCCGACTGGCCGAAGCCACAAACCCTGGTGGGTCCGCTCGTGCCGGCACCGGGCAGCGTGTCTTTCGGCGAGGTCTACCTCGCCTGGGATGATCGCGGTCTCGATCTGGCCACGATCGGGCAGGACTACGTCGATCTCGATCTCCTGGCGTACGGCGGCAGCTTCCCGCTGGGCGAGACCTATCGGGTAGAGTTCGGTATTGACGCGGGTGTGGGTCCGCGCTGGTTCACGCTGCTCTTCTTGCCACCGCGCCGCTCCGAGCGTGATCATCCACCGATGACACCGCTCCTCTGCCGCGGAACTGTTACGCCGCTGCTGCGCGCGCCTCTGGCGAGGGTCGGCGAGGCGCCGCCCCGCGCGCACGGAGACGATGCGGGCCTGACGAGGCCGTCCGCACAAATGGCGGCAGCCGGCGGAGGATCGATGCCCCCGGCTCTGGTTCGCGTGTCGGGCGAGGTTGAAGCAGGGCTGGCGCGTCCCGGAGCCTCGATCCAGGCGCCCTGGGCCGAGCCCGTCGCCTATGGCGAGGACGAATCGGGTGTTGCCAGCGCTCTCCCGCCGCGGGAAGCCGACGCTTCCGCGAACCCGGGTTGCGCTCCGGTCGCCGGGGCCAAGGTGCGCTACTTCGGCGCCGATCAGCCGCGCATCGTCGCCGAGGCGCGGGTTCCGTGGGCGGCACTCGGACTTGACGAGCCCCCTCCCGCTGGCCATGCACTCCGGCTCGAGATAGCGGCGTGGAGCTGGTTCCGCGGCCGGTGGATGTCGCTCTCCGGACGCCCCCCGGCCGAGGCCCTTGCGGACCCCATGGCCTGGCGCAGCGCGTGGCTTGGGGGCGAGAGCGGCACTTGAGCCGATCGGCGCGGCGCAACTTGCCGGGCGACCACGGACTGCGACCTGGGCGTCAGGTTGGATTTCATGCTGCAACGGGGGGCGTGGCCACCGGTCGCAGCTCGCTGCGCGGCACCGAGCGCGTCTCCTCGATCACCGACGGCGACATCGCCCTCGACTGCGTGGGGTGGCGGGCAGCATCCTCGCCGCGGCCGGGGCTCGTCGCGCAGCCATCGGCCTTCGCGGGCTGGCGAGGGGACTGGTGTCATGCGAGCCATCGCTGTAGCCGCGGGCTGCGGGTACCCACTTGGGAGCCAGCGGTCCGAGACCGCAAGGGAGAGAAGCCATGACACGTGAAGAGATGATCGCGCAGCTCGGACCGCTCGGCCCGCTGGCCGGAATCTGGGAGGGCGGAAAGGGTGGCGACGTCGCGCCCTCGGACGATCGTGGCATCGAGCGGAACGCCTACCGCGAGCGGCTCGTGCTCGAACCGATCGGCCTGGTCGAGAACCACGAGCAGAAGCTGCATGGCCTGCGTTACGCGACCACCGCGTGGCGGCTCGGCGAAGCCGACCCTTTCCACGAGGAGGTTGGCTACTGGCTCTGGGATGCTGCTGCAGGGCAAATCATGCGCTGCTTCATGGTGCCCCGTGGCGTGGTCGTGATGGCGGGCGGCACGGTCGAACCCGGCGCGCGTCACTTCCGGCTCGCTGCCGAGGTCGGCTCGGCCACCTTCGGGATCTGCTCGAATCCATTCCTCGACCGCGAGTTCCGGACCGAGCGCTACGAGCTCGCCGTCACGCTGAACACCGATGGCAGCTTGACCTACGAGGAACACACCTGGCTCAAGATCAAGGGGCAAGAGAAGCTCCTCGACCACAGCGACACCAACACCTTGCGCCGGGTCGGCTGAGCGGGCGATCGCGCCCTTCGCCTGCCGTAGATCCCGGAATCGAAGGCGCGGGTGACCCTGGCTGCCGTATCGAGCCGAGTGTGGCTTCCGGTGCTGCTTCGCCCGACGTATCGGAGGCGCAGGCGACTCTCCCGCCCGTATCGAGCCGAGTGTGGCTCATGGTGCTGTTTCGCCCGAAGGTTCCGCGGCGCCCGCGGCTTTGACGGTCGCCTCGGGCCTCGGTAGCGAGCGAGGATGCCGTCGCTCCGCGCGCATCGCCAGCGGAGGTGGGCTCCGCGGATCTTCGGGGCGCTCCTGCTCGCCTCCGGCGCCTGTTCCTGGCGGCCCCCCGTCGATTCGGATGAGACGGTCGCCTCTCGTGCGGCCGGGCAGTTCCCTGGAGGGGACGCAGCGACGGGCACTCGCGCGGCGCCGTCCCCGCTGCTGCCCGCCCTCTCACCCGAGGTGAGCGGAGACGTGAAGGGGCACCCCGCAACGCTCGCCGACGCGACGGGTCGGCCGCCCAACGTGCTCCTGGTCACCGTCGACACGCTGCGTGCCGATCATCTCGAACCCTATGGCTACTCCCGTCCGATCTCACCCGAGATCGACGACCTTGCCGCTGCGGGTGTCCTCTTCACCGATGCCATTACCACCGCACCGACCACAGCCCCGGCGTTGGCGTCGGTCTTGACGGGACGCCACATCGACACGCACGGTGTGCGTGACAATCATTCCGCGTTGCCCGACGGGCTCCATACCCTCGGCGAGGCGTTTGCGGCGGCGGGCTATGACACCGCCGGCTTCTACGGCAATGGGGCTGTGCGCGACGGCTTCGGCCAGGGGCTTGGCCGTTTCGAGCCTTTCGGTAGCAACTGGTTCTTTCGAGACGCGGCCGGAACCGACAAGGCGATTGCCTGGCTCCGGAGTGCACACGAACCCTGGTTCCTCTGGATTCACTACATGGACCCACACGGGCCCTACCGTTCCTCGCCGCCCGAACGCAGCGCAAACCTGCGCTACCCCGAGACGCCCGAGCTGTTGCGCGAATTGCCGTTCGGACCTGGAAATTATGCCATCGACGCGATTCCGAAGTACCAGCGCCTGGGGGATCAGACTCGGGTGGTGGACTACCTGCGTCGTTACGACGGTGAGATCCTCGGCACCGATGCCGAGATCGGTCGCCTGCGCACCGAAATCGAGGGCTCGGGCCAGCGAGGCCGTACGTTGGTCGTCTTCACCGCCGACCATGGCGAGAGCCTCGGCGAGGATGGCTACTTCTTCCAGCACGGCCACTTGCTCGGCGAAGGCTCCGTGCGTGTGCCGCTCATCCTGAGCCATCCGCGCCTGCCACAGGGACTCCGCGTCGATGCCGGGGCGTCGCTGCTCGACGTCTTCCCGACGCTGGCGAGCCTGGTCGGAGTGGAACTGCCCGAAGGCAGTGAGGGCCGCGATCTAGGGCCCGAGATCGAGGCCGCTCGCGAGGTACCCCTACTCGCCGGCTGGGCCCGCGCGTTGCGCTCGGCTTTTGGCCAGTCAGGCGCGGAATCAGCTTCGGGCGAGACCGGCGGTGTCGCACCGGGCTCGACGGTGCCCCGCCTTGCGTACACGGTCACTGCGGGCCGCCTGGTCTCGATCCGGCGCAGTGGCTTTGAGTTGCAGGGTGCCTGGTCGCCGGGGGAGGGCGGCGGTCGCTTGCAGGATCCCGTGCTTCTCGACCACGGCATGGTTCCACCGCGCCGGGTACCCCCGGACAAGCATGCCGAGGTGTATTCCCTGTTGACGGACGAACTCACTGTCTTCGCTCGGCAGCTCTACCCCCCGCCGATCCGCGCGACGCCGGCCGTGCGCCCAACCGAAGCCGAGGACGAGCGCCGCCTCCGCGCCCTCGGGTACATCGATTGACAAACGCGAGGAAGACAGCGGCTCGGGTGCCGGCAGCTGCTTCTGGTCGCCCACTGCGGCGGTAGTCGTCGGACTCTCTCCGGCCCGGCGCGGGTCGAGAACGTTGGGCAGAGTGCTGTTGTCGTGGGTCGTGCCGAGGGCTTCGCCGACGTCCCGGTCGGGGTGGCGTTGTGCGAGATCGATCCCGCGAAGGCAGACTGCGTTGCCAAGCCCACCTCCGAGGTGCGCGCCCACATCTCGACGGGCGAGAGCCGCACCTTTGCCGTGGTCGCAGGTTCGCTCGGCGGCGCGATTCCGCTCCAAATTGCGACGGCGCGGGTGATGGCGGCCTTCTTCGATGAGAACAACGTGCTGCGCGGCAGTGACCGTGTTGCGATCACGACCGACCCAGAACCGCTGCCGCATTGATCCGGTGCCCGGTCGTGTTTGCGGGCCGTCGCGTGGTGTTCAGCGGGCGCTGGGGCCCGAGCGACACTGCACGCTCGAGCTGCTGGCGATCGTGCAGCCGGCACCGGTTTCGGCCTCGAAAGCGAGCGTCGCGCAGGCTCCCCCCCCGCGTCCTGTCGTATGCAGGTGCGCGGCAAGGGGCAATTGCTCAGAGGTCGCGCCGAGCGCGAGGCCCCGTCCCAGAAGCTTGATTGCGGTAAGGCCGGTGCGGGCGTCGTGCTTGAGCGTCACCGTGAATTCGGTGCCGTTCGCGACCTCACCCTTCCACGTGAGCACCGTACCGGCGCGATTCGCGCGCCAGCCCGTGCGGCTTCTGGGGTCGTAGCGGCCGGCGGGCAGCCGGGCCGAGAGCACCTGGGAGCCGCCGTGGTCGGTGACGACGAGACGGAGCCCGTCGCCGCCCTTGGTGAGAAGCACCTCCGCCGAGATCGGCAGGTCGATCGCTGCCGCAATCTGTAGAATCTGCCGGCCTTCGAGAGACGAGAGCTTCGTCATCTGAAGTAACGGCTGGATGGCGGTGCTGCAGGCGAGCGGCTCGTGGCGGCTGAAGTCGTGGCTCGCGAGTGTCTGGCCGAGTTGGGCCGCGAAGGGTTCGAAGAGCGGGTGCATCTCACCCGCGAGCTGCGCGCCGCGTACCGTCTGCACGACTTCGGTCGTCTCGGCCCAGCGGGTCGCATCGGCGTAATGGACGCCCGCTCGCGGCGTGCTCCAGACGACGAAGTGCAGATCCGGCTGGAGCCGCACGACGTGATCCCAGCGAGTCAGCCAATCGACCGGCAGGAAGGGGCCGTTCGATTGGCTGGCGAGGAGCCAGTCGACGAAGTGGGTGGCCCACTCGGCCCAATACTCGACCTCGACGAGATTCCGGGCGATCGCGTCGTCGATCCAGGCCGTGTCGTCGATGATCAGGGGCATCTGAATGTCGGGGTGGAGATCTAGCCGCGTCAGATCCGGGCAGGCCTCGCCGACGGTCACGCGGAGGGCGTTGTCGTCCTCGTCGTTTTCGTCGATCAGGTCGGTGCCGTCAGCCATGAGGTCATAGGTCTGCTGGCCACAGGCTAGCTCGGCGAGCAGGAAGGCTGTGGTGCTGTCTTCCGCGAGCACGGCGAGAGCGGGCACCGAGACGTTGCGGGTCGTGCCGTCGCTGCTCGTCGTTTGGAGCAGGCTCGCCACGGTTGCATCGACCGGGCCCTCGTTACGTACGGTTGCGACGTAGAGGGTGCGGGGGATCGGGCTACCGCTGCCCGAGCTGCCCCCCCCGAAGAGAGGCAAGCTTGGCAGGCTCGGGTCGAAGGTTCCTCCCGCCTCGACCGAAACGATACGGTAGTCGGGTTTCCAGTAGTCGGCATCGATCGTGATATGGGCGGTGTTGTTCGAGCGGTCCGGGTCGTGCAGCGATTCTGCATCCCAATCGGCGATCCAGTAAGTGTCGATCGCCCACGTCGGGCCCGAGCCGGCAGCGTCGGTCGGGACGTCCACCGTCCAGGTGATCGTGGTCTGCCCGCCGGCCGCGAGTCCGCTTACCGTCGTGGCGCGCTCGGCATAGGCATCACCGGTCCACATGTCGTCGTAGAGTAGTTGCACGTCAAAGCTTGGGGCGGGCATCTCGCTGTCGAGGTTCGTCACTGTTGCCGCGTAGGTGAGGGTGTACCAGTGGTACCAGCCCGGCACCTCGACATCGCTCACCATCGCGCTGTGGAACTCGGGCCGCGCGGCGAGCGCAACGTCGATCGCGATATCCACTTCGCTGTTGATCGTGAGGCTCGTCGTGTTGTCGTCTTCGTCCCACTCCGAGAGTGCTGCGTTGCAGTCGGCGAAGACCGAGACCGTGCGCGTCGGGTAGCCCGGACGATAACCGTCGAGGGTGAGGTTGAAGGGCGTACCCGTGACGTTGGTGCTTCCCGCGACAGCGGCGAGGTTCTGCAGCGAGGCACGGCTGCCATCGACCAGGAGGCATGTGGCGAATCCTGGATTGCGGTCGGGGCCGGCCGTCGCGCTGCCCATCAGCCCGAGCCCGGCGAGCGGGTTCTCGTTGCCGACTGACCAGTCGAGGGTGACATCGATCGCGTCGCCGCTCGAAGTGACACTGTAGGCATCACGGTAGGGTTGGAGCTGGCCCGAGAGCGCGAGGTTCTCGGCGGCGACGCCGATCGTCTCGGCGGCGGTGTCGGGATTGTTGGGGTTGGTGGTCCCGCCCGCGCCGTGGTCCTCCCACCCGTCGACGTGATGCATCAGCTCATGGGCGGTCGTGCCGATCAAAAGCGCCGTCAACGACCCGACCGGTGGCGCGTTGACGAAGGTCCGCATGTTGTCGAAGCAGAGGACGACGTCGGCGTGGGTATCGGTGAACGACTCGGTGTAGCCCATCGTGCCGTCGCTCGGGGCGGTGTCCGTGCAGCGGTTCAGGATACTGCCGTTGTAGAAGCAGGCGATCTTCACCGAGCCGGAGAGGAGCGCGTCGACCTCGGCCGACCAGTCGTCGTAGGTGGATTCGTTGATCGACGAGTAGGAGTAGGTGTTGGCCCCGTTGCGGTCGCGCTTTACCTCTTTCCAGATGTCGCGGCGGTGCTCGTCGAGGAAGGCGGCAGCAGCCACCACCGCGGCCCGATCGGTCGATGTGATGGTGCCGTTACACGTGCTGGTGAAGTCGATGGCGCTGGCCGGGGCCGAGGCAAGGAGCGCGAGGAGCAGGGTGGCGAGCGAAGTAAGCGGCCGGACTGGTGACATGGCAGGGATCTCCTTGAATCAGTTCATGGGCCGGGGACCTCGTTGCTGTGGTCCTCTGGTGGGGCCTGCCGAGCAACCGGTGATGGCGCCAGCGCCCGCCCGGTGGCGCCCGCCCGGGTGGTCCTCTGGAGGGGCCTGCCGAGCAACCGGTGGGCCACGGCCGTGGCAACACGCAGTCTTGATTTCTCAAGTGATCTGCGGTGCGGCGAGTAGGATCGGGTGACCTCGGTATCGTGGGGTTACCGTGGGGGCACGGCGATCTTCAGTCGCCCGCTCGTCGCCGCAGGCGCACCGCTTCGGCGAGGGTCGCCAGAAGATGCTCGGTGTCCTCCCAGCCGAGGCAGGCGTCGGTGATTGAAACTCCGCGCGCGAGAGGCTGGCCGGCGACGAGGTCCTGACGGCCCGGGCTCAGGTGGCTCTCGATCATCACGCCGGTGATGCGGGCGTCGCCAGCCGCGAGCTGGGCTGCGACCGCCTGGCCGACCGCGAGCTGGCGTTCGTGATGTTTCTCGGCGTTGGCGTGCGAGAGATCGATCATCAGATGGGGGGCCAAGCCGGCCTGGGCCAGCTCGCGGCAGGCCGCCTCGACGCTCGCGGCGTCGTGGTTCGGCCGCGGTCCGCAGCGCAGGATGATGTG
>SXGS01591515.1_pt1 | contig 27229 bp, 26 predicted proteins | sample 3174681 | NCBI WGS metagenome assembly SXGS01 (sample SAMN11356861, study PRJNA531348) | freshwater metagenome | isolation source: freshwater sample F1-80 | place: China: Fuxian Lake, Yuxi | collected 2017-12-25 | reverse complement strand
GCATGGTGGCGCGGTTATCCCAAATCACAAGGTCGCCCGTGCGCCACTGGTGACGATGCACGAACTGCGGCTGGGTAGCGTGTTCGATGAGGTCGCGTAGCAGCAGCCGCCCTTCGGGCACTGGCCAGTCAATGATCTTCGCGGCATGTGACGCAACATACAAGGCTTTCCGCTGTGAACGTGGCAAGGTACGAATCAGCGGATGTACGGCACCTTTCAGGGTCTCTGCTTCTTTTTCAGAGAACTCGAACCCAAGTATCTGACGTGAGTGGGCTATCGAATGATGAACGCGTAGTCCTGCGAGCCGGGTGGTGAACTCTGCGGGCAGGGCATCATAGGCCGCCCGCGTGTCGGCAAATTCAGTCTCGGCCCCAACGGACGGGAGGACCTTGGCGGCGAGCATAGAGTAGCGTCCCGGCGGGTCCTGAAATGAGGCATCGGTATGCCACAGGCGATTCCCTAGTCCGTACATCCGTCGCCGATCATCGGCTTTGAGGAGTACGCCGGTTTCATCAAGATTGGAAATGTCGGCGAGTGCTTCGTTACCAAGTCGGCTTTTCTGCAAGGCACTAATTCCGGTCTTGGTGTGTAACTGGCCATCGAAGCGTTGCGCAAAGGCGATGTGATCGTCGTCTGTTAACGCTTGATCGCGGAAAACAAGCACGGCGTAGGTGTCCATGCCGATGCGCAATTGCTCCAGCGTCTCGCGGTCATGGACGTGACGCAAATCGATCGGGCTCACCTCGGCGACAAAATGGGGATGCAGTTGGCGAAATGTCAGGGCCATTGGAGTTTCCTCTCTCGCAATTTGGACCTGTAAACGACCTGAGGTCGGCCAGAAATGCTACGCGCTCTGCCGGATGCTCTGTTCGAACAGTTCGAGGGCGGCAGCGGTAAACATCCACATATTGGCTTCACGGCCTGAGTGACGGGTCTCGATAGTGATGACACGCTCCACCGGACCAGCCACTGCGACACAAGCATGGCCAGCCGCGTCGCCGTAGCGATTGCCGGTCGGACCGGTTGCACCGGTTTCACTGATTCCCCACGTCGTCCCGAAGAGCTGCCGCACCGCCCGCGCCATCCGCAGCGCATATTCTTCGGTACTGGCACGGATGCCGGTAAACTCTTCGTCATGCAGATTGAGCAGGACGCGCCGTGCCGCGAGCGTATAAATGACGCTGCCGCCAAGAAAAAAGGCAGATGCTCCAGGAACGGCGACTAACGCGGCGGAAATCAACCCGCCAGCTGACGATTCTGCCACCGAGATCGTGTGGTGCCGCTCTTTGAGCAGTTCGCCGGCGGCGTAACCCATCGTGGTGAGGTCGCGCATAATTTCCTCATTGAGTCAGTGAGACCTTGGTGCAATGTTTCACTCAGACCGACAATGGCGCGGCTGAAGTGACGGTATATTTTTTGGCGACTGGCGGTCCGGCCAAAATCTGTGGCGCTTGCTGCAAGAATTGCTTCATGTGCGCAGTCTGGAAGTGGCTGGCGAGGGCGGCATCGGATTCCCATTCCTCGAAGATGAAGAAGGTGTTGGGATCGTTGCGATCAGCGTAGAACGTATACGCGAGGCAGCCTGGTTCCTTGCGCGTGGCGTCTTCGAGCATGGTCGCGAGTTTGTACGCCTCCTCGCGTGCTGCTGCTTTGACGGGAATGGTGCCAGCGATGACAATCATAGTAAGCCCTCCTTACGAGCGGTAGACCGTGCTCGCCTGTTGATGATACCGAGTTAATGTGACATGACTTCTAAAAAGTCGTGGAGATTCTTGAAGCGGAGGAACATATTATGCCGCTTCTGCTCCTCGATCGTGGCGAACGGTTTTTCTGCGTAGTTATGTCCCGGGTAGAGCACGGTTGCATCCGGCAGCGCTGCCAACTTCTGGAGACTGTAGTACATATCCTCGGGGCTACTGCCCGGCAGATCGATCCGGCCACAGGAGTTGATGAACAAGGTGTCGCCAGCCACGAGACGATTGGCCACGAGAAAGCACTGCGACCCCGGCGTGTGTCCCGGCGTGTGGATGAAGGTCACGTCGATGTTGCCTACCGAGGTGGTATCGCCACCGTCCACTTTCACGAGGTCGGTGGCGGACAAACCGACAAGACGCGAGAGAAACGGAGCTTCCTCTTTATTGATGTAGACTTTGGCTTTGACGCGTTCGAGCAATTCCACGACGCCTTGAATATGCTGCCCGGCGAAGTCGCCGCCGAGGTGGTCTTGGTGGTAGTGCGTGACCAAGGCTTTGGTGATGGTGAAGCCGTCTCGTTCAACCACATCTAGCAAGCCAGGAATATTCCAGGCCGCGTCTACGACCAGGGCTTCGCGAGTCTCGGTGTCGCCGATCACGTAGGTGAAGTTTTGCATCGGGCCGATTTCGATTTGTTTGAAGTAGAGGGGGGATTCTGCCATAACGCTTCAGCTCCTCTGCACGTAATACGCACGACGCAGCACTTGGTCCGTGTTACGTGGTGCGTGAGTCGCTCCTCTGTGGTGCTGCTTTTGCCTTACGATCATGCCCGCGCAACCCGCGTTCCCATAAATACTCAGGCTCGCCGAGATTTTTGCTGACCCAACGCGAGAGGACAAAGAGCAGGTCGCTGAGGCGATTTACATATTTGAGCGGAAACGCACTGAGTTCCTCTTCGCGCGAAAGGCGGAGGATTTCCCGCTCCGCACGGCGGCAGACTGTGCGTGCTTGATGGAGGAATCCGCCGACTTTCCCACCACCGGGCAAGATGAACGAATTCAGTGGCGGCAGGTCTTTTTGCAGTTCGTCGATGAGTTTTTCTAGCGCCGTGACTTCGGCTTCGCTGACGCGGAACATGCCTTCATAGGAAAAATCTGGCGGTGTGGCCAGCTCGCTGCCAAGATCAAACAGCTCATTTTGCAAGCGACGAAAAATATCGTCGAGACGTTGCGCAGCAGGGAGACGATCTTTGACCTCATCGTTGAACACTCGGGCAAGGCCGAGGATGGAGTTGAGTTCGTCGATGGTGCCGTAGGATTCGATGCGCGTGGCATCTTTGGGGACTTTTTTCCCGCCGACAAGTTTGGTGAAACCCTTGTCGCCGGTACGCGTGTAGACTTTGGTGATGCGGATGGCCATGAGGATTCGCTATCAAGCATCAAACGGGAGAGATCGGCAATCTAGAAAGGCGCAACCACGACTCTGTTTGTGCCGATCCCTGTTCCCTGATGCCTGTTCCCTAGCTCTGCAAGCGTTTTGCGAGTGCTTCGCTCTCGTGCCAGATTTCTTTGGGCATGCGGTCGCCATACTGCTTGAAGAATTCGTATTGGCTGGCGACGGCGTCCTTCCAGCCGTCACGGTCAACGGCGAACAGTTCGTTCAACGCTCCCGGTTCGAGATCCAAACCCGCGACATCGACACCCGTGGGATACGGGACGTGGCCGATCGGCGTGTCTTGTGCGCCGATTTCGTTGTGGACGCGACCTAACACCCAACGCAACACCCGCAGGTTCTCACCGAAGCCTGGCCATAAATAATGGCCTTCGGGACTCATGCGGAACCAGTTCACACGGAAAATTGACGGGGGATTGCTGAGATTTTTGCCCATACGCAGCCAATGCCCGAAGTAGTCGCCCATGTTGTAGCCGCAGAACGGCAACATGGCCATTGGGTCGCGCCGGACGACGCCGACCTTGCCTGTGGCGGCTGCCGTAGTTTCCGAGGCCATCGTGGCACCCAAGAATACGCCATGCTGCCAATCGAACGACTGATAGACCAGAGGAATCAGGCTCGCGCGCCGCCCGCCGAAGAGGATCGCAGAAATCGGCACGCCGTTCGGGTTTTCCCACTCTGGTGACATAGCCGGGCATTGGAAGGCCGGCGTGGTGAAACGTGCGTTAGGATGGGCGGCTTTCGAGGCGCTATCTGGAGTCCACGGGTTGCCTTGCCAGTCGATGGCTTCTTGCGGTGGCGGACCATCCATCCCCTCCCAATATGGGGTGTTGTGTGGCGTCACGGCCACGTTGGTGAAGATGGTATTCTCGCGAATGGTTCGCATGACGTTGGGATTCGTCCGCGAATTGGTGCCGGGGGCAACGCCAAAGAACCCAGCTTCAGGGTTGATTGCCCAGAGGCGGCCATCTGGGCCGACATTCATCCAGGCGATGTCCTCTCCGACTGTCCACACGCGGTAGCCCTTCTGACTCGCGGGCGGGACCAGCATAGCCATATTGGTTTTGCCGCACGCGCTGGGAAAAGCGGCGGCTACGTAAGTGGTACGACCGTTCGGCTCTTCGATGCCCAAGATCAACATGTGCTCGGCCAGCCAGCCCTCTTGTTGCGCCATGCGACTGCCGAGGCGTAGTGCGAAACATTTTTTGCCGAGGAGTGCGTTGCCGCCGTAGCCAGAGCCGACAGACCAGATGAGTCGCTCTTCTGGAAAGTGCATGATGAAGCGGCGGTTCGGGTCCAAGTCGCCCAGCGAGTGCAGACCTTTGACGTACTTATCCGAATTGCCAAGGCGCTCCAGCGCAGCTTTGCCCATGCGCGTCATGATCCGCATGTTCACGACCACGTAGGGGCTGTCTGTGAGTTCAACTCCGATTTGGCTGTAGGGAGAACTGGCGGGGCCCATAATGTAGGGCACCACGTACATAGTCCGGCCTTTCATACTACCGGCAAACAATGCGCCGACTTTCTCTTTCGCTTCGGCTGGTGGCATCCAGTTATTATTGGGACCGGCATCGTCTTTCTGGCTCGTGCACACGTAGGTGAGGTGCTCAGTCCGGGCAACGTCGTTGGGATTACTGCGATGAAGATAGCAGCCTGGATATTCCTTTTGATTCAATTCTTGGAGGGTGCCCGTAGCAAGCATCTCCTGAATGAGGCGCTGGTATTCAGCTTCGGAGCCGTCGCACCAAACAATTTTCTCAGGCTTGGTGAGTTGGGCACTTTCCTGAACCCATTGCTCAAGGGGGGTTGGCATAAGTAGGTCCTCTCTGATGCGTGTCTTGGTCTATGGCAAATAGCTCGTTCGGTCGTGAGGGGAGCGGCGAAGTTGGGCTGTTCTACCTTCTCGCTCCTGGTGAGTCAAGGCTACTTGTCTGCGCTTGTGCGCCAAAAGCCAGGAGAAATAGGGCGTCAGAGCAACGCTCTCAGCCAGGAGTGAGGGGTGCGCTTAGCTCTTGGCGAAGACAGGTCCCTCTCGGGCTTTTATCGCAGGTTCCGCCTCTGGGTCGAGTAGCTCGGGTCGGCAGCGTTGGAGGATGATGCTCTTCAATTTATCGGGATCGACCGGCTTCTTAAAAAGGACCGCCTCCATTTCTAGCCCTTCGAGATGGCTGCGTTTAATGACGTGATCCTTATCGTAAAAATAGGCGGTCATAAGGACGACCGGCGTTTGGCAGTAACGTTCTCGCACTTCCATATAGAGATCGTAGCCATCGAGGTCCGGCATCATGACATCGCTCAGCACGATATCGACGGTGCGACGGGCCAGCACATCCAACGCCGCCAGTCCGTTCACTGCGATTTCGACCTCGCAACCCTCTTCTCGGAGCAGATCGCGCAGGGAGTAGCAGATGCCGAGGTCGTCATCCACCACCAGAATGGCAAGTCCGGCCAATGCACGTGAGATCGGTTTGGCTTCAGGTTTTGGCCAAGGATGCGTTTCGGTTTTCCCAAAATCGGCCATGCGCGAACCACCCAGGTACTCGGTGGTGTTATAGCGTCGCCCATGCGCCATCTCATCAATACCGTTCACGATCTCGCGGATTCTCTCCAGTTCGCGCTGAATCGATTCGATCCGTTCTTCTTCCACCTCGTAGGCTTCCTCGGGGCAGATGCGGGCAAGGTGTTTGTGAAGAATATCGAGATTATTGACGATGACTTCCAGCGGATTGTTGATGCGATGAGCGACCCCAACCGCCACCTCGCCGAGGGTGGCTAATTGGTCGCGTCTGCGGATTTCCCGCAGATCTTTGAGAAAACCGATGGAGCCGATTTCTTGCTCGGCTTCGTCATAGATCAACGAACCCGAAATAGCGACAGGAATCTGTTCTCCGGTTTTATTGACGAGCGTGGTCTCGAAATTTTTGATCTTGCCCTGTTCGCCGGCTTCTCCTTTGCGCATGGCTGCCATGACGCGCCGTGCCTCATCGGAAGTGGGATACACGGCGGTGACGTGTTTCCCTTTCATTTCCGTCGGTGCATAGCCCAGGGTTTGGCTGGCACCGTCGTTGTAGAAGGTGATTTGTCCCTTGCGATCTACCGCGATCACGATATCAAGCGAGCTTTCGAGGAGCCGTTCAAAATAGACAGGTGGGAGCTGGTCCATAGCGGCTACTTCTCGCGGTGGGAGGCTTTGTGATAGTCGGCCAGAAAGCGTTCAAGCCCGATATCAGTGAGCGGATGTTTCATGATCTGCTGGATCACCGCGAACGGGCAGGTCGCGACGTGAGCCCCGAGTTCTGCCGACTGCACGAAATGTACCGGATGACGTACGCTCGCTACGAGCACTTGCGTGGGGAAATCGTAGTTCTGGTAAATGCGCACGATTTGCTCAATGAGATGCATGCCGTCTTCCGCAATGTCGTCAAGCCGCCCGACAAACGGACTGGCGAACGTCGCCCCGGCTTTGGCCGCGAGCAAGGCTTGTGCGGGAGAAAAGACCAGCGTGACGTTGACGGGAATGCCCTGACTACTCAAGATCTTCGTGGCTTTGAGACCCTCGGGGATCATCGGCACTTTGACGACCACGTTCGGATGAATCGCCGCGAGGCGTTCGCCTTCTTCGACCATGCCCGGGGCATCGACACTGACGACCTCCGCGCTGATGGGACCATCTACGATGGTGCAGATTTCTTGAATCACCGAGGCCAACGTGCGTCCGGTTTTTGCGACAAGGGAAGGGTTGGTAGTCACCCCGTCGATGACCCCCCACGCATGCGCTTCACGGATTTCGTCAATGTTTGCCGTGTCAATAAAAATTTTCATGACGTTTCCTTGAATATCCAGGGTACAGTGCCGTTCGAGCCAGTTCGTCGGTGTTCACGCGTTGGGAGGCAAGAGCAGCACTTTTTTGTTGTCCTTGACCGCAGCCAGTAAGTCCACGATGGTCACGCCAAAACGAGGGTGCGTCAAGTGCGGGGCAAGTTCAGAGAGAGGCAGCAGTACGAAGCGGCGGTTTTGCAGTTCTGGATGCGGTACGGTTAGGGTTGGAGCATCGACCGTTTGATTGTCGAACAGCAGCAGGTCAAGATCGATGGTGCGTGCCGCCCACTTTTTGGTGCTCGGTTTCCGTTTTCTACCCATGGTCGCTTCGATGGTTTGCAAGTGCTGAAGGAGGTATAGAGGTGTGAACTCGGTTTCAATCTCGATGACGCCGTTGACATACCAGGGTTGCGGGTCGCCGTGGGGTTCGGTTTCGTACAGTGACGACATTTTGACAATGCGAGTTTTAGGCAGTGCGGCGATTTGTTCTATGGCACGGCGGTAATGATCCCGCCGATCCCCCAGATTTGATCCTATCCCGATGAAAACTCGCTGAAACATCGTCCGCACTCGCTACTCGTTGCGAGAATTGTCAACCAATGCACACCAGCGGCCTCACTGTAGCCATTTCCTCTGACCACGACAACATAGCCTTCTTACGCCGCAGGAGAAAAAAAGCAAACCCGGGGACAGTCGTCTGCGCGACTATCCCGCCAGAGCGAACGCCTCCGTGGCTTTGGCCACAATCGTTTGCCCAATAGCGAGCGAGGCGGTTGCCCCTGGTGAAGGTGCGTTGAGCACATGGAGTGTCGGGCCGGCTACGGTCAGCATGAAATCGTCAACTAACGCGCCGTTCGTGGTAATCGCCTGTGCCCGCACCCCGCTCCCGCCAGGTTGTAGATCGCTGTCTTGCAGCTCGGGCAGCAAGCGTTGCAAAGCTTTGAGAAAAGCGGCTTTGCTATACGAGCGATAGATCTCGCCCATACCAGTCTGCCAATACTTTTGTGCCATGCGCCAGAACCCGGGGAAGGTTAAGGTCTCTTTCAGGTCGGCAAACACGAAGTCGATTTTGCGATACCCCTCGCGTGCGAAGGCCAGCACCGCGTTGGGTCCGGCCTCGACGAGACCATCAATAGTGCGCGTAAAATGCGCACCGAGAAACGGCAAGGCCGGGTCGGGCACCGGGTAGATCAAGTTCTTGACCAGACTGCGCCGCTGAGGAGCGATGGTGTAATACTCGCCACGAAACGGCACGATCTGGAGATCAACCGGCACACCAGCCATGCGGGCGATGCGATCACATAAGAGTCCGGCGCAGTTAATCAAGAATTTCGTGCGGACTTCTCCTCCATCCGTATTGAGCACCAAGGTACCATCGACATGCGTGATCTTACGCACACCGCAGCGGGTGTTGATCTCCCCGCCTTGGGCGTACACGAGCTGGGCATAGGTTTGAGCGACGCGGGGAAAGTCGATGATACCCGTCGTCGGAACATGCAAGGCTTTGATACCGGTGGCGTGTGGTTCGAGTTCTCGGAGCCGCTCGGGGCCGATCATCTCCATCCTTTCGACGCCGTTAGCAACACCGCGACGGAACAACTCTTCCAGTCGTGGCAATTCTGCTGGTGTGGTGGCGACTACGACCTTACCGCAGCGCTCGTAGGGAATGCCGTGCATGTCGCAGAACGCCACCAATGCTTTGGCACCGGCAACACAGGTTTGTGCCTTGAGCGACCCGGGTTTGTAATAAATGCCCGAGTGGATGACGCCGCTGTTATGCCCAGTCTGATGAGCGGCGAGACGATCCTCTTTTTCTAGGACGGCCACTTTCAGCCGTGGATGGCGCTGCGTGACTGCCAAGGCCGTCGATAGCCCGACAATGCCACCGCCGATAATGACAAGATCGAATTGTCCGGCCATGCCCGGTTATGGAAAGATTCCAGGAAAATGCAGGCCGGTGGTTTCTGGTAGTCCACACATGAGGTTGAGGTTTTGCACGGCTTGTCCAGCAGCACCACGTCCAAGGTTATCTATGGCAGCAATGGCAATCGCGGTGGAGGTGCGTGCGTCGATTTTGACCGACACGTCGCAGTAGTTCGAGCCGAGCGTGGCTTTGGTCCGAGGGAGAACGTCGGTCAGCACGCGGATGAACGGCTCACCGCGATAGGTCTCCTGATACAGAGCGACAGCCTCGGCTTCGCTCATCTGCATCTTGAGCGGCGCATAGGCCGTAGCCAGAATACCGCGCGTCATGGGAATGAGGTGCGGAGTAAAATTCAAGCGGACCGGAGACTTGGCGAGGACAGAGCATTCTTGCTCGATCTCCGCGATGTGGTTGTGGCCAGTGACGCTGTAGGCCCGCACATCTTCGTTGGTTTCGGCAAACCCGAAGCCTCCGCCGCCGCCACGGCCAGCGCCAGATACGCCCGACTTGGCGTCGATAACAATGCCGGTGGTTTGCACCACGCCAGCGCGGAGCAAGGGAAGCAAAGCAAGCAACGACGCTGCCGGATAACAGCCAGGATTGGCCACCAGTCGGGTTTTCTTGAGATCTTTGCGGTAAATTTCCGGTAACCCATACACCGCCTCGGCGAGATACTCCGGCGCGGTATGCGTCACTTTATACCAAGTCGGGTAGAGCGCAGCGTCACGCAGGCGGAAGTCTGCTGCAATATCAATCACCTTGCTGCCCTGATGCAGGAGAGTGGGGACGAGATCCATGGCTTTCCCGCTCGGCAGCGAGACGAGCGTCACCTCGGAATCACGACCGATACGTTCCGGGTCCACAGCGATCATGGTCTGATCGACGAAGCCGCGCAGGTTGGGGTAGAGCACGGACATGCCCTGCCCCTGCTGCGATTCCGCTGTGACATGCACGATCTCGACCTGCGGATGCATGGTGAGCAACCGCACAGCTTCTGCCCCGCCATAGCCCGAGGCCCCAATGACACTGACTTTGATTTTTCCCACGAGGGATCTCCTTAAAGTTCTCTGAGCAATACCACTTTGTGCCACCTTTTTGATTCAAGCTGGTTATTTGTGGCAGCCCGTCATTCCGGGCGAGCTGAGCGAGACCCGGAATTCAGGAACAAAGACCTGGATTCCCGCCTGCGCGGGAATGACAATCGTTTCTGTTGTAAATACAGAGCCAATGCACTGCATTTACAGATTCTTGAGCGCTTCCGTGACCTGCTGCAGAGCCTTGGCAACGTTATCGTGACTGTTGAAGGCACTGAAACGGACGTAGCCTTCTCCGCATTTGCCAAATCCTGCGCCCGGGGTGCAAACGACGCCGGCGCGTTGCAGAAGCACATCGAAAAACTGCCACGAGTCAGTGTTGGTCTTGACCCACACATACGGCGCGTGGTCGCCACCGACGCACGAGAAGCCAATTTTGCTAATGGTCTCGCGGATGAGCGCCGCGTTCTTGAGGTAATAATCGCTCAATTCACGTACCTGCTGCTTGCCCTCGGGCGAGTAGGCAGCTTCTGCCGCACGCTGGACGGGATAGGACACGCCGTTGAACTTGGTCGAATGGCGACGATCCCAGAACGGATGCAGCGCATGGGCGTTGCCTTGCGAGTCGTAAATCTTGCAGCGCTTCGGCACCACGGTATAGGCGCAGCGGGTGCCGGTAAAACCGGCGGTCTTCGAGAAGCTGCGGAACTCGACTGCCACTTCTTGAGCACCGTCGATTTCGTAGATGCTCTGCGGCAAAGAATCATCGCGGATGAACTCCACATAGGCAGCATCGTAGAGGATGAGCGCCTTATTTTCGCGGGCGTATTCCACCCACGGACGCAGTTGAGCTTTGGTGATCGTGCGCCCGGTCGGGTTATTGGGGAAGCAGAGATAGATGAGATCGACCTTTTCCTTGGGCAACTCCGGAACGTAATCGTTGGCAGCGGTGGATTCGAGGTACACGAGTCCTTCGTAGCGACCGTCTTTCCAGGCGGCAGTGCGCCCGGCCATGACGTTTGTGTCCACATACACCGGGTACACCGGGTCGGGTACAGCGATGCGGACATCGAGGGCGAATAGCTCCTGAAAATTGCCTGTATCGCACTTGGCACCATCACTGATGAAAATTTCGTCGGGCGAGATCTCGGCGTTGCGTGCGCGATAGTCGTGTTCCGCCACCTTCTCACGCAAGAAGGCGTAGCCCTGTTCGGGGCCATAGCCACGAAACGTCGTGTCATTGGCCATTTCATCGACCGCCTTGTGAAACGCCTCGATACAGGCATTTGGTAACGCCCGGGTGACGTCGCCGATGCCCAGCCTGATGATTTTCTGGTCAGGGTGCTCTGCTTGATAGGTATTCACGCGCTTGGCGATTTCGGAAAACAGGTACGAAGCTTGCAGTTTCAGATAGTTCTCATTCAGACGGATCATCGGTTCCTTACCTCCTCCTTTTCTGTTGCAGAAAACGGCGAGAAAGGAAAGGACAGGGTTTCGTTAGCTTATCGAAGGGGAAGGCAAAGGGTGCGCTAAGAGTCGGTCGATGTGAGGGATATTGTCATTCTGAGCGTAGCGAAGAATCTCGCTGCAAGACCCTTCACGGAGTTTATTCTGAGCAAGGTCGAAGGGTTCAGGGTGACAGTTCTGGGGTGCTTCTCTTGAGAAGTTCGTTTCAGGCTTCGTCGTCTTCCTGATCGCTGTAGCGCTCTTCTTGCCAGGGGTTGCCGCGATTGTGGTAGCCGCGTACTTCCCAAAATCCCCGCCGGTTCTCGGCAGTGAACTCGACGCCGCGCACCCATTTGGCGCTTTTCCAGGCGTAAAGTTTGGGCACGACCAGACGCAGCGGCCAGCCGTGGTCCGGGTCGAGGTCTTGACCGTCATGACGATGAGCAAACACCACATTGTCATCGAGAAATTCGTCGAGCGTCAGGTTAGTGGTGTAACCACCTTCGCAGTGCAGGGTGACAGCACGAGCATTAGGCTTGAGGCGAACAAGAGCGGCGACGGTCTTAGCCATAACGCCTTCCCAGCGGTTATCGAGGCGAGACCAAGTGGTAACGCAGTGGAAGTCGGCGGTGAATTGGTTCTGCGGCAGAGCGCGGAACTGCTGGTAATTCAGTCGCACCGGCTCTTCCACCAAACCGAAGAGACGGAAATCCCACGTCTCCAGCTTGACGCGGGGAGTCGGGCCGTAACTCAGCACCGGCCATTTTTCGACGAGATATTGCCCAGGGGGAACACGCCCAGAAACGTTTGCCGCACGGTTTTTTGCCATGGCTGTCCTCTTAATGGGTTCCCTGAGTTTTGGCAAGAGCGACGCTCATGGCCACAACAGCGCAATTTTTATATCCATCACGTTAGTGCCGGTCTGGCCAGGACGGAAGAGATCGCCGCGCGCGGCGAAGAAAGGGTAGGAATCGTTGTTCGCTAGTGCCGTTTGCGGATCGAGTCCGGCAGCGCGAGCGCGTGCGATACTGTCGCCGTCAACGAATGCGCCGGCAGCGTCGGTGGGGCCGTCGATGCCGTCGGTGCCAGCACTTAAGAGTGTCCAGCGCGGTTGGTCTTGGAGGGTTTGCGCGACCACCAAAGCGAATTCTTGGTTGCGCCCGCCTGTGCCGGTTCCGGTGACATGGACGGTGGTTTCTCCACCAGCGAGCACGCAGGTTGGAGCGTCAAGTGTGGTGAGCTGGGCACGCAGCTGTTCGGCAAACGTGTGCGCCGCTTGGGTGGTGTCGCCAGACAGTGGTTCTTCAACAATGGATGGCGAGTAGCCCAGAGCGCGTGCCGCTGTGGCAGCGGCTTCCAACGCGAGGCGATTGGAGCCAATCAAAATATTAGAGACGCGGGAAAAAATCGTGTCTCCCGGCTTGGGTGTTTCTTCCGCTTGTCCTGCCTTGCCACCTGCGAGGTGCTCGCGAACCGAGGCCGGTAGCCGCTCGACCAAACCGAATCCTTCGACGACGTTCCAGGCCTCGGTAAAGGTGGTAGGGTCGGGAACCGTGGGACCAGAACCAATCGTGCTCAAATCGTCACCAATTACGTCGGAGAGTACGAAGCTCACCAGCGGCGAGGGGAACACCCAACGGGCTAAGCCACCGCCTTTAACAGTGGACAGATGCTTGCGCACGGTGTTGATGGCATGAATGTCGGCTCCGCACTCGATCAGCAGTTGATTGGTCGCAAGTTTGTTAGCTAGGGAAATGCCAGGAGGGGGGCTGACGAGCAGGCTCGATGCTCCACCAGTCAAGCAAAAGCACACCAGATCATGCTCGTTCTTCTGGTCGAGCACGGCTCTCATACGCTGCGCGGCAGCGAGGCTTCCTGGTCCTGGCAAGGGATGTTCGCCTGGGACGAGGTCGATACGTTGGAGTTGTACGTCTTGTCCGCGTGGCAGCACCACGACGCCGCTGGCAATACGATCACCCAGTACGGCTTCCAGTCCTTGGGCTAAAAAGCCTGCGCCTTTTCCCGCACCGAGCACGAGAACGTGCTCAGGTACGGGAATAATCTGTTCGTGAGTAGCCTGCGTTTCCTCACTTCTTGAAGAGAGGGTGTCAGTAGGAAGACGAACCACGAGCTGATCGCGGTCAAGGCGAATGGTTCGTTCGATGAGATTACGTGGATCGACCGCGTCAACTGCTGCCGAAAACAGGGCACGTAAATGAGAGCGGACCTCTTCAGGGAGCATGGGGCCGACTCAGTTTTTGCCAGGTGACGCTGCCCGTGCTCGGGAGTGAAGGTACGAAGGAGTTGCTCCCGAACACGGAGAGGACAAGGGGATAAGCTACCAAGGCGGGGTTAAAAATTTTCGTCGTCGAGATCAACGAGACTCGCACGCCGGTGCCCGCGATCTTCGTCGCCCCGGCGATGCATCTTGGCTTCTTTCTCGAGTTCGCCTTGACAGGACACGCACAAGCGTGTGAACGGCAGGGCTTCGAGACGTTCGGGTGCGATTTCTTCTTCACACATCTCACAGATGCCGTAGCTTCCTGAGTCGATGCGCTCAAGGGCGTCTTCGATGGCATGGAGCTTGTCGCGATCACGATCACTGAGAATCAGGCTGATTTCTCGTGTGCGTTCCTCGCTGGCAAGATCGTAGGTATCCATACCTTCGTCGATGTTGCCTTCCTTGCCTTCTCGGAACTCTTCGTCCAATTGCCGGTGGACCTGTTTCTTCTGCGCCAGGAGGGCGTCGCGTGCCTTTTTTAGAAACGCCTTTCTCATGGTTGTTCCTCGTGGGTCGGAAATAAAAAGGACCTTAATCTAGAGAGGAAGATGGACGCTGTCAACCGGGAGAATTTTTCTCTGGGAGACGGCGTTCCAGGGCGTGGCACGCAGGTCGTAACCAGCAACGCCGGTAATCTGCACCGGGAGCATGTCCCCAACGTCGGCCTGCGTGTGCTCCAGCAAAACCACGCCATCAATGTCCGGTGCTTGGCCTTGGGTGCGGCCCCACATCCGTTGTTGATCGTCTTGCCCGCCCACCAATACTTGATGCACAGTCCCGACCTGGGAGAGATGTTTCTTGCGTACGATCCGCGCCTGACGCTCCATCAACTGGCGTCGGCGCTCTTGTTTGACCTCTTCGGGAATTTGCTCGGTCATGACGCCGGCGGCAGTACCTTCCTCTTGGGAATACGTGAAGACGCCGACGTGATCGATCTCCGCCTCGGAAATAAAATCTAGCAATTGGCGGAAATCCTCCTCTTGTTCGCCGGGAAAGCCGACGATGAAGGAGGTGCGCAACACAATCCCCGGCACGTAGGAGCGTATCCGCTCCAACAAACGGCGGATGCCGTCACCGCTCTTTTCTCGCTTCATCGTACGCAGCATGCGGTCGCTGATGTGTTGCAGTGGCATGTCGATGTACGAGCAAATTTTCTCTTCTTCGGCGATGTAGCGCAGGAGTGGTTCGTCGAGATAGTTGGGATAGCAATAGAGCAAACGTAGCCAATCCAGCCCCTCAACCTTTGCCAGTGCGCGTAAGAGTCCGAGCAAGGTCGTGCCATCACGGCGTTCGCGGCCGTAGGCCGTGAGGTCTTGGGCAATGAGATTCAGCTCGCGCACGCCTTGCCTCGCCAGCATGGTGGCTTCGGCAACAAGGGAGTCGATGGGCCGGCTTTCTTGCAACCCACGGATTTTCGGAATGATGCAGAACGCACATTTATGGTTGCAGCCTTCGGCAAGTTTCAAGTAGGAGGTGTAGAACGGCGTCGTGGTCAGGCGCGGTGCCGTGTGGTCGGGAAGGACGTGGGCTGCACCGATATACGTTGTCGGCCCATCGAGCAGCGAGCGTTTTTGTCGCAGAATTTCAGTCACGCGTACAAACTCGCCGGTGCCGACGAAGACATCGACTTCCGGGAGCGAGGTGCGCAGGTCCTGACCGTAGCGCTGGGCGAGGCAGCCGGTGACGATCAATTGTTTGGCTGGGGCCTGTTCTTTGTAGCGGGCCAACTCCAAGATGGTGTCGATGGATTCTTCTTTGGCTTCGTTGATGAAGCTACACGAGTTGACCATCAGGACCGCTGCACGTTCCGGGTCCAGCGTGATCGTGTACCCTTCTTGGGCCATCATACCGAGCATCACCTCGCCGTCCACGAGGTTTTTGGGACAGCCGAGATTCACCATATAGACTGATTTATTCATGTAAAACCTAGCCCCTACTCCTCGTCCTTCTTTTTGCGTTGGCGCAGAAACTGTTGCAGCGCCTCTTCCATGTCTTTGCCATTGGCGTGACCATTACCACCGCCTTCTTGGCTCTTAGGGGCGGGTTCGATGGCGAAGTCTTCTTGCAGGTCGCGGGCTTCGAGCTGACGGACGTAGGACGCCATTTCTGGATTTTCTGCTATCGCCCGCGCGATCTTAGAGTCGAAATCTGTGGTCGCAGCTCGTAGCTCTGTGGTGTCCATGGTGAAATCCAGGAACGATTGCAGATGATTGACGAGGGCCAAGGCGGCTTTGGGATTAGGAGTCGCTGAGATGTAATGCGGTACGTTGGCCCAAAAACTCAGTGAAGCAATCCCGGCGCGTCGGCACGAGTCATTTAAGACACCGACGATGCCCGTCGGCCCTTCGTAGCGTGAGGGCGTGAGTTGAAACTGTGCGGCTATGGCCGGATCACTCGAAAACCCTGCCACGCGTACGGGCCGCGAGTAGGCAACATCGGCCAGCAACGCACCGAGGGTAATGACCAAGTTCACCCCGCATTGGCGTGAGAGGTCGAGAATCGCGTCAGCATAGGTCTTCCATTTGAGGTGAGGTTCGATGCCAGAGCCGATGACTAGACTGCGTTGCGCGGTCGCAGAGCGACTGTAGTGAAATTCGTTGGCCGGCCAAATAACTTCGCGATAGAGACCATCGCGCAAACGCACCTGCGGGCGCAATTCTGAGAAGTTGTAAAATTCTTCGGGTTCGAGACTGGCAAAGCGCCGGGCTTGCAAGCGTGCCGCCAAGAATTGCGTTGCGTGCGTTGCTGCTCCGCCAGCGTCATTCCAGCCGGCGAACGCTACAATGAGCGCTGGGTTAGTCAGCGTCGGGAGTTCATCAATGATCAAAGCGCTCATATGTGTCCCTCCTGCGGACATGCTTCGACGTGCGTCGCCCGGATGGCCGAGCGCCGAAGGAGTCTAGCTGCTTCCGTTTCTATTGCCAAGAGAGAAAGTGAGAAAGTTATCCGTTTTGGCCGCTCATCCAAAACCAGGACAAAGCGGCAATCCCCACGACGATCAGAGCAATGAGCGCCGTGCGAGAGAACATTCCCCCGCGACGGACGGGGGCGATGGAACCCAGGGGGTGGCCCTTTTGCACGGCGAGAAGAAATTGCGAGACAGTGACGGCAGGATCAAGGCCGAGAAAGGTCGCATAGGTACGGAGGAACGGGATGAGATACAGGGCATCGGCAAGCAAACGTGGGTCCCCTTCTCCTTCGAGAATTTGCAGATAGCGGGCAGACACATGCGTTGCCGTGGCAGCATCCTTGAGTGCAATCCCTTTTTCCTCGCGGGTGCGTTTGAGCATGCTCGTGACGTCTTCCATAGCTTCCCTCCCTGTTCCCCACCTCGTCCTTACGCAGCAATGCGCTGGAGCAAATAGGCCTCGATAAAGCCGTCGAGATCCCCATCCAAGACGGCGTCGGTGTTGCCGACTTCCACGCTGGTGCGATGATCTTTTACCATGCGATAGGGATGAAGAACATAGGAACGGATCTGGCTCCCCCACGCAATATCCTTCTTGGTTTTATGCAGATCCTCCATCTTTTCTTTTTGCTTTTCTAGCTCCAATTCGTACAAGCGTGCTCGCAAGATTTTCATCGCCGTGGAGCGGTTTTTATGTTGTGAGCGCTCGTTTTGACAGGTGACGACAATGCCGCTGGGCAAATGTGTCAGTCGCACGGCGGAGTCGGTCTTATTGACGTGCTGACCACCAGCCCCGCCGGCACGATAGGTATCAACGCGGAGATCTTCCGGGCGGATGTCGATCTCGACCGTATCGTCTAACTCGGGATACACAAAGATAGAGGCGAAGGAGGTATGTCGTCGTGCGTTGGCGTCGAACGGCGAGATCCGCACCAGTCGATGAATCCCCGCCTCTGCTTTCAAGTAGCCGTAGGCATAGGATCCTTCGACGGTAAACGTGGCACTTTTCACGCCACCGCCGTCTCCAGGCTGGTAATCTGCTAGTTCCGCCTTGTAGCCTTTGCGCTCCGCCCAGCGCAGATACATGCGCAGCAGCATTTCCGCCCAGTCTTGTGCTTCTAAGCCCCCGGCACCAGGGTGGAGACTGACGATGGCGTTGCCGGGATCGTGTTCTTCGCCGAGCATCCGCTGCATTTCTGCAGCGCGGACTTGTTGTTCGAGGAGATCGACTTGCTGATCGAATTCGTGAGCGGCCTCGTCATCCCCGGCTTCTGCCATTTCGAGAAAGACGTGGGCGTCTTCCAATCCTTTGAGATGTTTTTTCCACTGCGAAATGACGCTGGTCAGGGTCGCGCGCTCTTTAAGCGTGGCCTGCGCCTTGTCTTGGTCTTGCCAGAATTCGTTGGCTGAGGTGAGAGTGTCGAGTTCGGCTGCGCGTGCTTCTTTACCAGCGATGTCAAAGACGCCTCCCGAGCGTTTCGACACGAGCGTTCAAATCCATCAGTTTTTCTTTGCTTTCTGCCAACATGTATGACCTCCGAGGTGGTGAGTTATCGAGATTGCCGATAGTGGCTGTACCCTAGCATGCCGAGTGTCATCAGCACACAGAGGTAGACAAACACATCGCCGTAGCGAGCGTAAAAGCTGCTCACCTGCGGCCAGGCAAGGTCTGCGATCAGAGTCGTAGTTTCGTACAGCGCCGTCTGGGCGTGGATGTGACCGTCGTTGGCGATCACTGCCGAGAATCCAGTGTTTGCTGCCCGCACCAACGGCACGCGATTCTCGATGGCTCGCATCGCTTCCATGACCAAGTGCTGGTAGGGGGCCGACGAGCGGCCGAACCAGGCATCGTTGGTGATGTTGATCAGGAGTTGCGCACCGTTGGCGACGAACTGACGGGCGAAGTCAGGAAAAATCCCTTCGTAGCAAATCAGCACGCCGAAGCGGGTTTGCGGCAGCTCGAACACCTTCGCTTCGGTTCCAATGCCGAAGTCGCCAATGCCAACGACCAGCTTATCGAGGAAGAAAAGTAAGCTGTTGTGAAAGGGAATGTACTCGCCAAACGGTGCGAGTTTGATCTTGTCGTAAGAGCCTAATTCCTCGCCACTGGCGGAGAGAAGATAGGCGCGGTTGAACAGCGTCACTTCGTTCTTACGCTTTTGCTGCCAGCCTACCGCACCGAAGAGCAGTGGCGTGCGCAACTCGCGTACGAGGTTGAGAAGCCGCTGTCGGTAGAGAAAGTCAGATTGGAAATAGAACGGAAACGCGGTCTCCGGCCACACGATCAACTGTGCCCCTTTGGCGGCGGCCTCGCGGGACAGGCGTTCATAACGGCTAAGGATTTCCTCTTCAAAAGCCTTGTCCCACTTTTGGTCCTGCTCGATGTTGCCCTGAAGTAACGCGATGCGCAGATGTTGCGAAGGTGGCAGCGCTGCCAGTTGCGTGCGCCGCCACGCACCCCAACCAGAGAGTACGAGCACCAGCACAACGGCAGTACCGAGCAGCCGCCACCGCGCAGCTTCCCGAGAAGTCAGCAACGTGAAGACGACGAGGTTGCCGAAGATGACGAGAGCGGACACCCCATACACGCCGGTGAACTCGACGAACTGCACGAGATTCAGGAACGGGTACTGCGAGTATCCCAAGTCAACCCAAGGACAGCCGATAAAGAAGAACGACCGTAGCCATTCGAGCGCCACCCACAGCGGCGGACCGAGAACGAAGAGTGAGCCACCACGCAGTTGATACCAACGCAGCCCGGCGGCAAAAGCGCCAGTGTAAGAAGCAAGAATGGCACACAGTGCGAGCAAAGGGAGAATGGCGACTACGGTGGGAATGTTGCTGTAGAGTCCGATCGTTTGTACCACCCAGTACATCGTGCATAGATAAAACCCCATGCCGGAGATCCAGCCATGGACGAAGGCTTGCTTGGGGGTGACGTTGCGAATGCTCCACAACAATGGGGCAAAGGCGACCCAAGCCAGGAGGCTGATATCTGCCTTAGGAAACGCCAAGGCAAGCATAAGCCCACTGAGAAAAGCCGGGGCGAAGCGTGTGACCCGATTCATGAAGAGCAGCACTGTACCGCGATGAAAGGGGAAGAGAAAGACGGGGAACCGATATTAACCAGGGGTTTTATTTTGCCGGCGGATGCCAACCTGCCACGACCCAATTACGGCGGACCTCGACCGCCAGCTCGTTATTGAAATGCAAGGCTTCAACCGTTGCTCGCCCTGTGGGAGTCTGCCCTAAGATGCGCGTTCCATCCGGACTCCAGTAAAAATGCTCACTCCAGACCTGCGTACGTGGATTAAACAGTGACACTCGTCCATTATTGAGAGGATCAATTCCCGTTGTCTGTGATCCTTTATAGCGGTTACACAAACTGCAAGAGAGCCAGAGATTCGACTCGTCATGACTACCACCCTGTGCGTGTGGGATGAGGTGTTCAATTTCCAATTTGCTCATCACGTAGCGCTGAGAACTGAGACAATACCCGCAGCGATCCCCGGCAGATTCTCGCACTCGCTGGCGGAGAGAGTCTGAAAGACTAAGTGCACTCATGGTTGGAGCGGCTCACGCAGGCCGCGTTGCACGGCTACCCGCAAGGCCTGTGCTTTACGCAAAAGTCCAGACTCGTAGAGACGTGTCAATTCATCGAGTTGACGCCGTTCCTCGATGTTCAGCATTCCGTCCTGATTTTTTTCCAGTAAGTCGCCGAGACTTGCCTGCTGATCAACTGACAACTGTAGCTCGGTAAGCATTACAACCTCTTCGTCCGACAAGGTTTCCACTGGCAACTCTGTGACAATGCGCTCCAACCAGTTTGCTAAGACAGCTTCAACTGGCTGTTGTGTCCGGGCCGCTATGTGAGTTGCTTGACTGACAACCCGGTGAGACACTTGGAGGGTGATTTGTTCGCTCATGAAGTTTTCCTTACGCGGCCAACCTGTCTTTGCGAGAAGTGTACATTTTCTGCTGGAATGGCAAAAGCCTGGAGAATCCTCCTTCCTTTTATGTCCCGATTGGCCATTCGATCAACATCGCTGCTCGATTAGAAAACTTGACAGTGCCAGGTTCCATCGTCGTCAGCCCTTCCACGTTCCTATCGTTTGGCGCTGTTAGTCGAGGCCTATGGCCACACCGGACGAAATGAAGAAGAGTTGAGGATACTCGCCAAGGCACTCGAATTCGCGGAAAAAAGAGGCGAGCACTTTTACGAAGCTGAGATCTATCGCCTCAAAGGCGAACTGCTGCTGGCGCAGGCAAGGTGATAAGCGAAATGTCTTCACTACTGTGTGAATATTGGGGCGAGAGCGATTTCGTCGAGAAAACTGTGGAAAAAATGCACAAATATAAAGGTCGCTATTATTTTTTCGTAGAGTTCCAGCTATCATCTGCCGCTCGTGCGGTGAGCGTTACTGGCCAGGTCTAGTGCTGCGCCAGATCGCGCGTCAGATTCAAGAAAACCAGGAAACAGAAGAAAAACTCACGGTCCCGATTCTCCAGTTGGAAGCCAGATAATTCCCTTGCCACAGACTGACTCCAAACATATAGGAAACAACATGAACCACTACGACACTCTCGATCTGCGCCGCAATGGCGGCTTGCTATGGCTTGTCCTCAATCGACCGCATGCCCTGAACGCGTTGAGCCGTCAACTCGTAGACGAACTGCATGACGTGCTCACTATGCTCCACGACGATCAGAGCATCCGCGTGGTGATTCTGCGCGGTGCCGGGCGGGCATTTTGCGCCGGGCTCGATTTGAAGGAGGCGAATGTGGCCAGCGAGCGGGTCTCTGTTGCCGAGGGATTGCGCGGCCAGCGTCGCATCGCAGAACTGGCCATGAAGATGCACCGCGTCCCGCAGCCGTTCATTGCTGCGGTTCATGGTCCGGCTTCAGGTGGCGGCTTTGCCCTGGCGCTAGCCAGCGATATTCGCATCGCTGGTGAGTCCGCACGCATGAACGCGGCTTTTATCCGCATCGGCTTATCGGCGTGCGATGTCGGCGTGAGCTATTTTCTGCCACGGATTGTCGGATCTTCTGTGGCTTCTGAATTATTACTGACCGGCGACTTCATCGACGCGCCGCGTGCGCTGGCGACAGGGCTTGTGTCCCGCATTGTCCCTGACGCCCAGCTCGACCAAGCTGCGGAAGAAATGGCCCGCAAGATTCTGCGCAACTCTCCGCTCGGTGTCCGTCTCACCAAAGAATGTCTGCGCTACTCGGTTGATGCGCCGACACTTGAAGCCGCCATCGCCATGGAAGACCGCAATCAGATTCTCACTACCCGCACTAATGACGTGAAAGAAGGCATCGCCGCGTTTCTGGAGAAGCGCGAGCCGCACTACGAGGATGCGTGAGTGGTCGGTCTGGGTGCCCTGGGAGCGATGGCACCTGGGTCGCCCGGTACTCACTACCGCTTCCGCACGATCACGCCTTTGTGTCGGAGCTGGTCGATATCCGTCGCAGTAAGGCCGAGGGTGTCCAGAATCTCTTCGTCGTGCGCCCCGACAGCCGGTGCGCCAGACCGCACTCGCGTCGGGGTTCGGGAGAATTTGGCTGCCGGGCCGGTGATGGGAATAGTCACACCATTGGCCTGCGGCGTGTCTTGCAACATATCGCGAGCAAGCACGTGTGGATCGTGCGCGGCTTGTTCATAGGTCCGAATGGGCGCGGTCGCCAGCCCGGCGTTGAGACACTGAGCAATCGCTTCTGCGGACGAACGCGCCGCGCACCACGCAGCGATCATCGCGTTCACCTCTTCCCGATGATTCATGCGCTTAGACAAAGTGGCGTACTCGGGATCATCGGCCAACTCGGGGCGATTCAGCAAACGCACCAGCACTTTCCAATGCGAGTCGAGGACGATAGCGACGCGAATGTATCCATCGTTGCACGCGTAGACATTGGCAGGAAAAGCGAAGGGTGACTCATTGCCCAGGCGCGGATTAGGAATCCCGAGTGCGCCAAGCGTGAGAAATCCGTTCGACTGGAACAAGACGGAGTCAAGCAACGAGACATCAATATGTTGTCCCTCGCCAGTTTGGCGATGATGGTACACTGCCGCCAAGGCTGACAGCGCACCATGCAATCCTGCCAGATCGTCGCCAAAGGCCGTGGCCGCACGCACTGGCCCACCGTCTGGCTCGCCGTTCAATGCCATGAAACCGCTCAACGCTTGCGCCAGAGTATCGTACCCCGCCCGGTCATGGTCGGGGCCAAATTGACCGAAGCCGGAAATCGACACGTAGATGATATCCGGCTTCACGCTGCGCACGGCTTCGTAGCCCACGCCCCATTTGTCCATCGTGCCAGGGCGAAAATTCTGCACGACGATATCGACCTGAGCGGCGAGCTGTAAGAAAATATCGCGCCCGTCTGGCGTGCGTAGATCAAGGCTCAGGCTGCGTTTGTTACGATTAAGCGTGGCATGGGGGATCGGCAACGGTGGCTCGGAGTGAGGAAGGAACGGCGGCAGACTGCGGATCACTTCGCCCTCAGGCAGTTCGGTCTTAATCACATCCGCGCCCATATCGGCGAGCAGACTCGTACACATCGGCCCTGCCCAGGTCGTACAGGCTTCGAGGACGCGCAAACCGGCAAGCGGTCCAGGTAAGTCTCGCCGCGCGTCACGGTAGAAGTCAGTTTTGTTCATAGGAAACTCCGTTCGCTGTTGTTGGCCTGCTCTGCGGCCATGCGGTCAGGGCTCCGATTCCCGCAAAACATAGCCAGCACCGCGCACGGTGTGGATAAGTTTCGGCTCGAAGTCCGCATCTATCTTCTTGCGAAGATATTTGACATAGACGTCAATGACGTTGGTGAAGGTATCGAAATCGATGCCCCACACATGCTGCGCGATGAGCGCCCGGCTGAGAACCCGGCCAGAATTGCGGAGAAAAAATTCCAACAGGGCGACTTCTTTCGCGGTCAGGTCGATCTTTTTCCCGGCACGCAGTACCTGACGGGTCGCTGGGTCAAGGCTCAAGTCTGCCAGCGCAAGCGTCGTGGCTTGGAGAGGCGTTCCGCGTCGCAAGAGTGCTCGTACCCGAGCAAGCAGCTCTTCGAAGGCGAACGGTTTGGTCAAATAATCGTCGGCGCCAAGATCTAAACCGGCGACCTTATCTGCCAACGTATCTCGGGCAGTCAACAAGAGCACTGGTGTTCGCACCTTCTGCTTGCGGACTTCCCGCAACACAGAAAAACCATCACGCTTTGGCAGCATGACATCAAGGATGACGAGGTCGTATTCGTCGTCGAATAAGAGCGTGAGCCCCTGTTCGCCGTCATGCGCCACGGCAACGCTGTAATGCTCGGCTTCTAACCCGCGCTGGATGAAGCTCGCAACTTTGTTCTCGTCTTCAATGACTAAGACTCGCATAATGGTTGGTGCAGCATCGTAGCGAAGAAAAAAGAAAGACACAGGGACAAGTGCGAATATGAAGTGCGCAAAAAAAAGGGCAGGTTGCCCTGCCCTTTTTAGAGGACCCTGGTGAAAGGCTTACTTGCCCATCGCCGAGAGGTTACCAGTGGTGTAGGTCGAATCCGGAAAGCCGAGCTCGTACTCGGTGTAATAGCCCTTCGACTGCACGTCGAAGAAGCTAGCACGGTTCTGGCGCACGTCTTCAGACATGCCCCAGAAAGGATGACGCACGGTCATGTCACGGCCAGGGGTGTAGGCCATCTTGTCTTCCCACAGCAAGGTCTTCCAGTATTCGCCGGCACGATCATACAAGGTTGCCCAATAGGCCCAGTAGGCAGTCTGGTCGATGTACACAATGCGGCGGCCATAGGAATAGTAAGGATCTTTCGGAATCGCTTCGACAATCCAGCATTTCCGCTTCGCGAGCTTCAGGTTGGTCGGGGCCCAAGCAGCACCCTGCCAGCCTTCGACCTCGTAGCCAGCGACCACGCGTTCAGAGGGATCCCAGGTAATACGTGCAACTTGATTGGCGGGAATTTCGCCTTTTGCTGTGATCATCGACGGGGTTGTGGCCAGCTTTTTCGGCGCAGGCTCCCCGGCAACCATCGCTTTCTCGATTCCGGTCGGAGCAATCGGCACTAGAATGTCCTTCAGACCAATCAGCTTCCAGTTCATGTACTGGATCTTGCCTGCCCAGCCATACGCATCATCACGGGCGATGATCGAGCCGAACATCCCTTCTGAGGAGTTCGACGCCGTCAGACGACGCACGCGGCGGATCGTCGGCACGAACGCCCAAATCGACTGCCACGTCGCCGGGTCAGTATGCCACCACTCTAGCGTTGACACGCCGACCACGTCGTACGGGGCCACGCCGAAGATGATGTTTTTCAGGTACGTATCGTCAGGATTGTCCGTGGGGCCAGAATGCCGCCCAATGTACCACGTTGCGTAGGCACCAAATTCCACCGAGCGGTCGAACCCGGTCGGGGTCGCCCATTTAACGGCGAGGAACCAGTACACGTCGTCGATTTGGAAGCGCGCGACTTGGTGGTTGTACATTACCATGCTGCCGGCTTTGGGATCTTTTTCGTCGACGTTCGGGAAGGGAAAGCCGTACCAGAAGTGCGGCCACGTCTTGCTGGCGGTTTCGTACATGTAGCCATCATCGGTTACATAATACTTCCCGGCGTTGGCTTCGGAGCCAGATTTGAATTTCTTGCTGTACTGGAACGCGTCGTCTTTCACTTCGATAATTTCTGCTGTGTACATGCCTTTGCAGAACTTCTCCGCGACGTTTTCCGGCAAGAGGTCTTTGGCTTCGTTGCAGTTGGATTTATCGAGCTTGTCGCCCGGCTTCAGCTCGGCAGACACAGGAGCAGTGGAAATCGCCATGCTAGCAGTAGCCAGCAGCGCCACGCTCCATCGGGTTAAACGTGACCATTGCATGATTGATTCTCTCCTTACATCCTCAAAAGACGTTTTCTTTCGGTCGCCAGTAAATATCCTGAATTATGGCGACAGGGCGGACCCCTCTCTTGGTTCGTACCGTTTTGCACGATGTGCATCCTCCGTATCCCTGCAATCCCTCCGAGGAATCGGCTATTCCCATTGCCCCCAACGCAGCACAAGATAGGCCGCGTTCTGGGGAAAAATACTTATGCGGAACATTAGATAGCCGAGGCTAGGGAAGAAGAAAAGGGGTAGGCTCTCTCGTTGCCGCAGCAAAGGAGTCGATCGCAGGTATCGTATTTCCTTTTGTCCGCCCGACATGGTACAGGAGCAGAGAGGAAAAAGGAGCGTAGTAAGGAGGAAGCAATGGCTTATCGTCCCACACTCATGGGCGTTCGCGGCATGGTCGCCACTGAACATTATCTGTCCGCCGAAGCGGGGATGCGCATCTTGCGTGCCGGTGGCAATGCCTTCGATGCAGCGTGCGCAGCCACGTTAGCTGAAGGCGTGCTCAACCCCCACATGCACACGTTCGGCGGAGAGATTTCTGCTTTGCTGTACAGCGCTACAGAGAAAAAGGTCTTTTCTTTGAATGGCGATACCGTCGCGCCGCAAGCCGCAACCATCGACTGGTTCCACCGGAACGAGATTCCGCTTATTCCTTTCAACGGCGTCCTCGCCGCTGGCCCGTGTGCCGCGCCCGATGCCTTGCTCACCACGCTAGAGCGATTTGGCTCGTGCAGTTTCGCGCAAGTGGTCGAACCAGCGCTGGAGCTGGCTGAGGGTGGCTTTCCTCTGCACAAAGCCTTACGCGGTCCGGCTCCCGCCTATTTGTTGTCGGACTTTTCCATCGCCGGAAATGCCAATCATTTTCGCAAATCCTGGCCCTCTTCGGCAAAAGTTTATCTTCCTGGCGGGCGTCTCCCTGACGTTGGCGAGATCTTTCGCAATCCCGACCTCGGACGCACGTTCCGCCGTCTGATGGATGCCGAGCAAAAAGCGCAAGGCCACGGACGAACACACGGCTTCGCAGCTGCTCGCGCCGCGTTTTATACCGGCGAGATCGCGCACACCATTGCCGCTCACGCCAAAGCTCATGGCGGGCTGCTGACAGTCGAAGACTTGGCCGCGTTCCGTGTCCACATCGAAGAGCCAGTCTCGCTCAACTACCGAGGGTACGACGTCCATAAATGCGGTCCGTGGAGCCAAGGGCCCGTCTTCCTCCAACAACTTGCGCTACTTGAGGGCTATGATCTGCAAGCGATGGGACACAACAGCCCGGATTACATCCACACTATTACCGAAGCTGCCAAGTTGGCGTTTGCCGACCGCGAGCAGTATTACGGCGATCCGCGTTTCGTTGACGTACCGATGACTGGGCTTTTGTCGAAGGACTATGCCGCCAAACGACGCGCATTGATCGACTCGCGGCGTGCCTCGCTAGAGCAACGTCCTGGCAACCCGCGTACTGGTGAGGCGCTTCTCACTAGCGAAGACATCTTCGCTGCTCGCAACTGGGGACCGGGGACGGTCTATGTGACTGTCGTCGATAAAGACCGCAACATGGCGTCGTTTACCCCGAGCGGGGCATGGATTCCCTCTTCTCCAGTGATCGACGGTCTCGGATTTCCTCTGGGTACCCGGGTGCAGACGTTCTACCTCGATCCCCGACATCCGAACGCGCTCGTACCCGGCAAACGTCCGCGCACAACGCTGACTCCAACGTTAGTGCTGCGCAATGGTGCGCCGTGCATGGTCTTTGGTACGCCGGGCGGCGACCAGCAGGATCAATG
>SXGS01343932.1_pt1 | contig 27236 bp, 22 predicted proteins | sample 3174681 | NCBI WGS metagenome assembly SXGS01 (sample SAMN11356861, study PRJNA531348) | freshwater metagenome | isolation source: freshwater sample F1-80 | place: China: Fuxian Lake, Yuxi | collected 2017-12-25 | reverse complement strand
TCCGGCCTCAAAGCCGTGATGCTGGCGGATCAGGCCATACGCGCGGGAGACCTCACCATCGCGGTCGCCGGCGGGATGGAAAGTATGTCGAATGCGCCCTACTTGCTGCCGCAGGGCCGGCGCGGGTATCGCCTGGGCCACGGGGAACTCGTGGACTCGCTGATCCGGGACGGCCTCTGGGATGCCTACCACGACTACCACATGGGGGCGACAGGTGAGCTTTGCGCCCGCCTTTGCGATGTCAGCCGCGCCGATCAGGATGAGTACGCCGCGCAGAGCTATGCGCGGGCACTCGCAGCCCAGGCCGCCGGCGCCTTCAGCACCGAGGTCGTGCCGGTCGAGATCCCCGGGCGCAAGGGCGCGACCCACGTGCTCGTGGACGAAGAGCCCCGTCCCACCCCGCTCGACGCCCTGGCCCGCCTGCGACCCGCCTTCGACCCGCAGGGGACCATCACTGCCGGCAATGCCAGCAAACTCAGCGACGGCGCTGCTGCCGTTTGCGTGGTGGATGAGGAGGAAGCAGAGCGGCGCGGACTCACGCCACAGGCACGCATCGTCGCCGCGGCCACGCACAGCCGGGAACCGGAGCACGTGATGCTCGCGCCCGAGGGGGCGGTTCGGGAGTGTCTGGCGCGCGCCGGCTGGCAGGACGCAGACCTGTATGAAATCAACGAGCCCTTCGCGGCGGCCTCCGTTGCCCTGATTCGCCGCCTCGCCCTTGACCCGGAGCGGGTAAACATTCATGGGGGTGCGGTAGCCCTGGGCCATCCGATCGGCGCCACGGGGTGCCGTATCCTGGTCACCCTGCTGGCTGCCCTGGAGCGCCACGGGTTACGCCGCGGCGTGGCCGCGCTCTGCCTCGGTGGCGGGGAGGCCGTCGCCCTCGCGGTCGAACGTGATTGAGCGCGCCGGGAGAGGCGCGGAAAGCCGGAGCGCGGAAAACTGGGGTTGGACCGATCCGCGCTCGAACTCGAAACTGAGGTGCCTCATGTCCCGTCGTGCGTACCGCTTTCCCACCAGGCCCGTCCAGGTGCGACCGCCCAAGCCCGTCATCCGCGAATTCAACGATCGCGGCTGGCGGTGGCTCTTCGGCGACGTTTCCCTCGTGATCTGGTTCCTGCACACCGTGGCCCACGATATTGCCACGCGCCTGGACGCCGCGCGCGCGGACCCGGTGGAACGCAGTTTCCTCCCCCCGGATCTACGGAAGGCCGAGAGCGACGTGATCTGGCGCATCCCGTACCGAATCGGCGATCCCGAAGAGGGGCGCTTCCTCTGGATCATCGTCCTGTTGGAGCAGCAGACGCTGCCGGATCGGGAGATGTCGCTGCGCCTTCTGATCTACATGACCCGCTTGTGGGAACGGGAGCGGGCGGCGTTCGACCAGGCCGCAGTACTGCCGGAGGATCGGCACTACACGCCGATCCTGCCCGTGGTGTTTTACACCGGCACGGAAGTGTGGAAGTTCTCGCCGCGTCTGCTCGAACTGATGGACTGCCCGGAGGAGGTCGCCCCCTGCATCCCGCAGTGGGAAACCCTGTATTTGCCGCTGCGCGAGGCGGCAGACAACCAACTCGCGGCGGCGGGACCGTTGGCGCCGGTGCTGCGGGTAATGCAGCAGGACGGAAGGCGCGGGGAGGGGTTCCAGGAAACGCTGGCGGCGGGGCTGGCCGAATTGAACGAAATGCCGCCGGAAATGGTCCTGCAGTGGCTGCGGCTGGTACACTTTCTGCGGATGGTGTCGCACCACCGGCGGGGCGCGCGGGAGCGACCGGCGCTGGACGAAATGATAGTGCAAGCGGCGGAGCGGTCGAAGTTCCGGCGGACGGCAACACGGGAGTTGGCAATGACGGAGAGAACCTACGCGGAAGTACTGCGAGATGAAGGCAAGGCCGAGGGCAAGGCCGAGGGCAAGGCCGAGGGCAAGGCCGAAGGGAAAGCCGAAGGCCTGATGGAAGGGACGGCTGCGGAGGCGCGATCGTTCCTGGAAGAGTTGCTGCAGGCGCGGTTCGGGCCACTGCCGGGAGGGGTGCGAGCCCGGATCGAACATGAGACGCGGGAGAGCTGCCGCGAATTGGGCCGGCGGCTGTTGGGCGCGCGCTCGCTGGCCGATCTCTTCCCGCTCTGAGTGGGCTTTGCAACCGAGCGTGTCTGCGCCTGCAACTACGCGTCCAGGAGTGGGTCATAACTCGGCGGGGGGGCCGATGACCAGGTGGCACAACACGCGGAGAGACCCTCCCGCAGCCGGAAGGACGCCGTTTCGACCGCAATTCCCGGAGCCTGTCCTGAGCAATTTGACGGCGACTCAGAATGCCGATGACATGCACCGAACTTGCGTGGACAGACTGCCGCACCACCCCGAACGCCGACCCCACCATGCCACTTTACTCTGAAGCACACGACCGAAACCCCCAGATTTCAGTCCCTCTCCAGGTCGGCGTTGTCGGCGCGGGGACGATGGGCGCGGGCATCGTCCAGGTGTTTCTGGGCGCGGGCGACCAGGTCGTGCTGGTGGACGTCTCCGCCGAGCAATTGACGCGCGCGCGCACCCGGATCGTGGACGGCCTCCGCCGCTGGGAAGCGAAGGGGCAGATTGCCAGCGCCGAGGCTGCGCTGGCCCGCCTCTCCTTTGCCGGCGATGTACACGCGGTGGCCGCGTGTCCGTGGGTGATCGAGGCGGTTGCGGAAGAATCAGGAGTCAAGCGAGCCGTATTCGGCGACCTGGGCGCCGTGTGCCGGCCGGACGCAATTCTGGGCAGCAACACCTCGTCCCTTTCCATCACGGCGATGGGCGCCGCGTCGGGAAGACCGGAGCGCACGCTCGGGCTGCACTTTTTCAATCCGCCACCCCTCATGCGCCTGATCGAGATCGTGGCGGGTTTGCGCACTGCGCCGGAAGTGGTGGAAGCAGCAACCGCCCTGTGCGTGCGTCTGGGGAAGACTCCCGTGCGGTGCAAAGACCGGCCCGGGTTCCTCTCGAACCGCATCCTGATGCCAATGGTGAACGAGGCCTTTCGCGTGTTGGAGGAGGGAGTTGGCGAGCCGGAGGCGCTGGATCACGTGTTCCGGTTGGGGATGAACCACCCGATGGGCCCGCTCGAACTGGCGGATCTGATCGGTCTGGACGTCTGTCTGGCGATCCTGGAGGTGCTCCACACTGAATTGGGGGATCCCCGTTTCCGACCTGCCCCGCTGCTCCGGAAACACGTGGAGGCAGGTTGGCTGGGCCGCAAGACCGGGCGCGGGGTCTATACCTACCCCGCGCGCCCGGACGATCCCGGGTAACCGAACAGAGCACGCCAGCCATGCGACTGAGCGTATCCTCAATCCGGAACCGGCCGGCACGGGTGGTTGCGCGGCGGCGCCGAGCAGTGGAAACGATCGTGCCCGGCCTTAGACTGTCGTTCCGGCGGCTTGCTGTGGCGGCAGTAGCCCTCGCGGCGGCAGCCATGCTGCCTCTCGGCGCGTGCTTCGGGCCGACCTGGCGATCGGTGCACTTCCATTCGGATCAGCCCGACTTTCTGCGCCTGCCGCCGCCCTGGCTCGGAACACCCGGGGCACGGCGGGCACTCGCGCCCGGTACGGAGTACGAGGTGGCGCCAGGCGCCCCTCCCCCTGGAGACCCGGCGCCGCTGGAGCAGCAGGCGCGCCGGCAGGAAACCACGGGGCAGTTCCGGCAGGCGGCGGACACCTGGGAGCGTTGCTGGGATGTGTGGGAAGGTCCGCTGCATGCCGGTAGCCCGGACGGCGCGGTTCCCGCGGGCCTGAAGGGCCTCCTGGATCGCACGCGCGCCCTGCGGGCGTGGCGTGGTCCGGAGGACACGCCGGGCCTCCGGGCCTACCTGACGGCCCGGGACGCCGTGAACAGCGGCGATCCGGGGCGTGCCCGCAGGGCCATTGACCGGATCCCGGGCGACCGCTACCGAGCACGTGCAGAGTACCTTTCGGCGGCGCTGGAGTTCCGTCGCACGGACCCGGCCGCCGCACGCCGGGCCTTCGAGACCCTTGTGCGGCGCCGGCCCGACAATGCGCTGGCGGCCTACATGCTGGGGCGGATCCTGCTCACCCCGTACCTGACGGAGGATGCACGTTCCGCAGCCATCCCCGATCGGGTGCGAGTCGCGGATCTACGCCGTGCCATCGCCGCTTTCGACGCGGCCCTTCGTGCTGCCCCCACCGGTCGCCTGGCGCTGGAGGCGCACGGCCTGGCGGGAGCGTGTCTCTATCGCCTGAATGACTTTTCCGGCGCCCAACTCCGCTACTGTCGCCGCCTGGGGGCACTGCGTCCGGGCCAGGAGCACCTGCCTACCTGGACCTCCGTCCGCTGGTGCCTGCGGCGCATGACACAGGCGGAACACGAGTGGTTCCGGCAGCAGGCGCTTGCGGAACCGGCCACTGCCTGCGCCTACCTGGACCTGCGGCTGCACTACGGCCGCGTTTCCGAGCGCACCAATCTACAACTCGGCGTCTTCGCGCTCCGCCTGCTTGCACGGCATCCGGATGCCGCTGTCTCGGGAAGGGTGCTGGCACGTCTCGCGGAGGTAGATCGCCGGGCGGGCCATCCGGAGCGGGCGGTGGAACTGGCCCGGTGGGCTCTGAAGCGCCTCCCACCCGGCGCGGACCAGGATCAGGCCCGGTGGAACCTGGCTCTGGCGCTGCGGGACCAGGGTCGCCGGGCAGAAGCCCGCGCCGCTCTCACGCGGATCGCGGACGCGGGCCACCTGCCCAGGCTCCGCCGCGGGGCGCACGAGGCGGCTGCTGTCCTCTCCGAAGAATTGCGGGATTATCCGACTGCGCTGTACCACTACTTCGCGCTTGAGTACCAGTTCGACTACGCCTATGTGGCGGACTGCCTGGCGGAACCCGCCGACCTGGCCCGGTTCCTCCGGCGTTACCCCGGCCACCCGCGCGCGAACCTCGTTCGGTACTCCCTCGGCTTCCGCCAGATGCGGGTCGGTGACTACGCCGCAGCCATCGCGACCTTCCGGGTCCTCGGCGACTGGCTTCGCATAGCCGAAGCGAAGTTCTCGGCCGACACGAGCCGGCACGGCCCGCGCCTCCCCCCGCTTGAGGTGGCCCTCCGGCTGCGCGACCTGGAGGCCGCCGAGCACCGGGTGTCCACTCCCGCCGCAAAGGCCAGGGCCGCCTACGCGGCTGCCGCGCTCCTCTTTCGCCAGCGCCACCTCGCTTTCTACAACGCTGCCCTCTGGACCGGACAGCGAGTCTACGCGCTGGATCTGGGAGGCGCCCACAACGTGTCCCGGTCCTCAGTAAGCCCTGACGCACGCGAGAAGGCCCGTCTCCGGCGCTACCAGGAAGAGCACGCCGCCGCCTACCAGGCGCTCCGACGTTTCGCACGGGTCGCAGAGCAATACCCCAGCACGCCCGAAGCGCCTCGCGCCCTCTACTCGGCTGCGCTTTGCTGCACGCTCCTGCCTTCGGTCGAGCGCTGGTGGGGCGATCCGAATCACTTCCGGGCGACGCAGGAGGCGATGCGCTTCTACCGGCGGCTCCAACGCGACTACCCCCGGCATCCGCTCGCCGCGGCCGCCAGGAAATTCGGAGGTCCCGCGTAGGAACGCAGGGACAAAGAGAACGTATCAACTGCAAGCAAAGCGGCTATACAGGCACTGAGGCGCCGCGATCGGTGCGATCGAATCAGGGCGCCGGCTTCGCTTCAGTGAAAGGGATCGGAACATGGTCAGGGGTTCGGTGCTCTTCCTCTTCGCCCGGCTCGGGGTGATATTGCTCGGCATGATTTTCCCGCTGAGTCTGGCACGCATCGCCGCCGCCCACACGCGGCTCGCGCCGGTTGCGGTAGATGCCTTCGGCGTACCCACTCGTGCTTTGATCAATGCACTTGGCGATGACAAAGATGACGACAAGGACGACGACAGCAGCGACGAGGATGAGGACGACGACGGGAAGGACGATGACGCAGACGAGGATGACGACAATGACGGCATCCGAGACGATCGTGACAGTGATGACGATGATGATGGCATCCCGGACCGGGAGGATGAGGACGACGACAACGACGGCACGGTGGACAGCGAGGACGACGGCGTCACTGATGACGACGATCTGGACGACGACGGGCGCTCGAACCTGAACGACACGGATGATGACGGCGACCGCCGCCTTGACGGGCGCGATCCCGACGACGACAATGACGGCGTGCCGGACAATCGGGATATGGATGATGACAACGACGGCCTGCTGGATGACGAGGACGACGAAGACGTAGACGACGACAATTTCGACAATGACGGTCTCTACAATGAGCAGGACGGTGACGACGACAACGACGGCATCCTGGATCCCGCGGATCCGGACGACGACAACGACGGCCTGAGTGACATCCGCGATCCCGACGATGACAACGATGGCCTGCCGGACCGTGTGGACAACGACGAAGATGGCGACCGGCGTGCCGACGGGGCGGACGGCGACCTGGACGACGACGGCCTCGCAGACCGATCGGACGCGGATGACGACAACGACACCATTTCTGACCGCAGCGATCCGGACGATGATGATGACGGCACTCCTGATGCCCAGGACATCGACAAGGATAACGACGGCCTGAATGCGGCGGACGATCCGGACGATGACAACGACGGTGTGCTGGACCGCGCTGACCCGGACGATGACAACGACGGCATTCCGGACCGGACCGATAGGGATTGACCGGCACAATCCCTGGCGGGCTCACACGCCCCGAAATCGTCAATTCGGCGCGTCTTGCCGTCGCGGTGGCCTCGGGTGATTGACCGGCCCGTCGCCTCTGCACCACCCGTACCGAAACCGGCAGGCGCATTCCGGTTTCGGCCTCTCCAGCTTGTCTGCGTTGCCGCACTCTGGTCGCTCGGACAGTACTTCGCCGGTGCGCTCCACGCGCCGCGGCGGATCGCCGTCGGGGTGGAACACCGCCTGTTTTCCATCCCACCCGGTGGGGTACGACTGCTGGAGTCGCCGGCGGGAGGTCGCTGGAGTCTCTCTGTGCCCCACGGCTTTCAACCAGGCGGCCTCCCGGCTCCCAATTCGGCGGGTCGAAGCTCAGTGCCGGCCTGGTTGGAGGCTGCAAACCAGCGCCTCCGCGCCTTCCGGTGGCCGGGCCGGCCCTTCCACCCACGCACTCTGAGTGCTGACGGTACGCCCGGCACCTGGCTGCTGGAGGGAGATCGCCTGCGCCGCACCTGGCGCTATCCGGCCGACCGGTGGCCTGCAGAACGCTACCTGGCGTTCGACGCCACCGACAGCTTTGCGCACCTGCCCGGCCGCATCCTGGACCTCGTGTCCCGCAAGACCCTCCGCCTGGAAGACCTGCCGGGGTTGCAACTGACGCCCGATTGGTACGACCTGGAGTTACCGGTCCCGGGTGAGGCCGACGCCATCTCGGCCGTCCGCTCCGAATGGAACGAGCCCGACCCGGTCGAACTCAGTGCCACGGCTGTCCGTGGTCCGGAGGGGGTGTTGTTCTATCTGGTCGGCGGCCTCGAGTACGTCGAAGATCCAGGAGCATCACCAAGCACCCTGGTCGTGCAGAACCCACCTCCGCTGTACGCCGTGTCAACCGCAGCGGCGCCCCGCGTCCTCACACTCGCCCTCCGTGTGCAATCGTTTGCAATGGGTCGAGACCAGCGCACCCTGTTCCTGTGGCGGGACGGTGCGCTGTGGCGCCTCGACCTGCGCCGGTCCATCCCGGATCTCCTTCGCGAGTCTCAGTAACAGCGTACGGTGCGGCCGAATCACTGGCCGGCCACCTGCCGATGTCCCCATTCCCACGCCTCGCTTCACCTACCGTCTTAAGTTCTTGAGGTCCTCGCGCGCCGGCGCCGGAAGCCGAAAAGTCAACTTTACGGTTTCATATTCCCCCACGGTGACCCGGAGTTGTTGCGCGTTTCGGGGGAAGCGGAGGTGGACAGTGGATCCGTTGCCGCCGTGGGGGTAAAACGCAGTGATGGCCACCGCACGACCCCGGTCGTCCACCGCCCGCACCACGCGATGCCGACGACCCTCGTGATGCTCCCAGATGACCAGTTCGGCGGTGTCCTGCCCATCTGCCTGCAAGCGCCGGGACCCCAGCAGGAAGTTGGCGGAAGGCACCTGGGGAAGAGGTTGCTCCGTGCGCCTAGACGGGGCCGGGAGGGCGATCCACGAGTCAACCGTACGGATCGGCATGCTGGTCCAGGGACGGCACCAGCGGAGCCGGAGATCGAAGGCCGTCTCTCCCGGCACGGGGGGAGGTGTGATAGAGACCGCGGCGCCACGACTTTTCGGGCGGGCCGTATCCGGGGAGTGTAAGAAGAAGCCGAACTCGTTTCCGGTAGCATCCGTCAGGCTCCCGATGTCGGGCTCCCAACTGCGGACGGGCTGCCCGTCCCGTTCGACACGATACCGCAGGGTGCCGGTGGTGCTCCGGCGAGGAACGTCGCCTGTTGAAAGCGATGCCACTTCCCACCCATCCACGACGAACTTCAGCCCACAATACCGAGCAACGGCCGGAAGGTGGCCGGCAGGCCACGCCGGATAGGGGCGGAACGCCGGATTGGCGATCCGAAACTCGGCCACGCGTGTCCTGTGCGGGCGGACGCCACGACGATGCGGCCGCCCATAGGACACAAGGTAGACCCGTACCGTGATGGTCCGCTCGCGGCGCGGGACGGCACTGAAGACTTGCCCGACGAGAGCCCTGGGAGGGGACTGACGTCCAGCTACATCAACGCGAAACCAAATGGAAGCGGCGATTGCCGGGCCGCCGGTGCCCACGGCGGCGACTTCGATGTTGGAGTACTCGGGAACCCACGGACGTCCCAGTCCCCCGACCCGCTCCACGGCGCGACCCGATTGCTCGAACCACAGCGTGAGGTCCTTCGTCGGCCCGGACGACAGTGCTCGCGACGAGAGGGGTACCCGGGTCGGCCCGAGCCCCACCAAGGAGGGGGGAAGCACCCGGGCGAGATTTTCCTGCCAGGGTGCTCCCAGGTAAAAGGGAGGCGCATTCCCGGCGGTCGCCCCGAGGAAGCGCAGGCGTGTGCCGTCCGGCAGGCGGGCCATGCGCCCAGGGGGAACCGAGCAGATCCAATACGCAACGACGCCCAGCGAAACAACGCACAATCCTCCCGTCGTGACGGGGAGAATCCAGCGGCGAACGCGGGGCAGGAGGTTGGGGGACATGGGCGCAGAGTGCATCACATACCGTCCAGGCGTCGGGCGGAATGCCGCAACCCACCGCCTGAGCATGAGAACGCTCAGCCCAGCCCGCCCGGTTACAGCGGCTGCCTACCCGAGGCATCAGCCAACGGCGGCACAAGGCGCCGCCGTTCGGGGAAAATCCCCCTCGACACACGCCTGCCAGCTATCCGGCAGGCGACCATGCGGCTATCCCCCCAGAGAGCGCGCCCGCGGATCAGGCGGATGAAGGCACGACGGGGTGCAGCAGGGCAGTCTCTGTTCCGAGGCCCGTTCTGCCGGGGGATTGCCGCAGGCAGGCGGTCCTCGGACGAGCCCCCAGCAGTTGGCCTGCTCCGTGTCGTCCACTTTCGGCGCCTCCCCCAAGATGCGGAGCAGACGGGCTGCCATCCCGGCAGCCCGTCCGCGGTGCACTCGAGGGTTGACGGCTAGTCGCCGCCCGGAAGCTCGCTCCGGTTGCGGGTCAGTTCGTCCAGTTCCGCGCGATCGAACTCGAGCGGAGTCGCCAGGAGGCGCCGGGCGCCGCGGTACCGCCGGTCGTAGTAGCCGGTCAGTGTGTCAATCCGCGTGTCCTTGCGCCGGTTGGCCGCGTGGATGAACCGGTTCTCTCCCAGGTAGATCCCCACGTGGGAAATCCCGCGCCGGTAGGTGCTGAAAAACACCAGGTCTCCCGGCACCAAATCCACGCGGGGCACCGGGGCTCCCAGACGTGCCTGGGCGGAAGCGCTGTGTGGGAGAATGATCCCACGCTGCTTCCGGTAGATGTAGCAGATAAACCCCGAGCAGTCGAACCCACCGCGCGAGGCTCCGCCCCACACATAGGGCGTACCGCGTCGCCGCAGAGCTTCTCGAATCAGGTCCGCCTGAGGCCCGCTCGGGTCGAGCGGGGGTTCCGTGGGGCGCGCCATGACCACACGCGGGGCCTCTTCAGCCGGGATGGGGAGCGGGCCCGTCGCAGACGGCAGAGCGCGGACGGCCGGAGGATCTTGCACCTTCGCCGGCTGCAGTGCTTCGAGTCGCGGACGGTTCCAGGCTCTCCGCCGGGCCAGAGCCTCGCGAACCGCAGCCGGATCGGCTGCGACGGTGGCGTCGCCGGGTGAGGACGGACTCCTGCCTGCTGTGTCTCCAGCCCACGCCCGGGGTGATGCAGCGCGGGGGGATTGATTGTCTTTTCCAGCCTTCGACTTGGGCCGGCGGTTGTCCGCCAGTCGCACGGCCGTCGCCGGGAGGGCCGGAGCCCCGACGCGACCTCGGTTTGATCGTTGTGTGAGTTCGAGAGTTTCCTTGAGTGCCTGTGTCTCGGTCGAGTGCGCTTGCTGCGGATTGCCGTCCTTGTGAGGAGCGGCGTCAGCAGCCAGGAACGGTCCTCCGGCGAGCAGGGCCCCGGTGAGGAGACCCATCGCAGGGAGGAACCGTGGTCTCGGTCCCTGCAATACAACCCATCCTTCCTGTCGTCCCGGCTGTTCTCCCCGTGGAAAACCGGGCTTCGGACGCACTTGCGCGCCGAGAGCCGGGCAGCAACGCACCGGCCCTTCCGGGACCGGCACGTTCTTCGTCCGTTCGTCGCCCTATCCGGCCTTCCCTCCCCGGAAGGCAATATTCCGGAATCGGGCAAACTCCCACCTCTGACGCCTGTCCGGCGCGTCTGTTCGGTCGTTTGGAGTCAAGGCATCCGCCACATGCGACGCAGTCAGTCCGCCTGAAACCACGTGTGCACTCCATTTCCAGCCTATCGGAGGTGTGTCGCAGGGCGGGGCGGCGACGTACAATAGGGAAAAGGCTGCTGGTGTCGGGCCGGTCGTGGCTCGACGCTCCCGCTACGGAACAACTATGCCCCAGAGTGTCTCGAACCTTTCCCTGACGATGGTGGAACAGGTCCGCCTCCGCGACGACCATGTCGGACAGGCGGCCCACCCGGTATACATCGAGTCCCGCCTCATCAATGGCTATTTCCCGGCCCTCGAGATGAAGCGTCTGATCGCGGAGCGGGAGGATCTCTCCTACATCGGCAAGGTCAACCGCAACGTAGACCAGGGGCAGATTCCCGGCTTCAGTTTCATCCGCGAAGGAGCCGAGTCTCTGAACGAATACATCAAGATGGTGGAGACCCGGCGTTAGCGTCGCGGAAAGAGGTCTTGTGGTCGCGATTGCGCAGGGAGTCTCGTACCGCTGACGGTCCGGTAGGGCTCGAGACGCGGCGGGGGCACGTGTCAGGTGATCCAAGCCGCGTCCTTCTACCTATTTTCGCTTTGCCCCCAGAATCCTATCGAGCACCGCGCTGATTCCGTCCGGGTCCAGGCCCGCCTGAATGTACACAATGCTGCCTTGGGCGTCGAGAACGGCGATTTTGGGAGAGGCGACCACGGTGCCGTAGCGACGAATGCCTTCTGAGGTCGGGTCGAGCACCGTGGGGAAGTCCCACCCTGCTTTTCTCCGAAACTCGCCCGCGGTTTCGGCGGCTTTCTCCTCCGTGCCGACTGCCAGCGCGAGGAACGCCACACCGCGCCGCCGATACCGATTATCGAGCTCGCGCACCAGGCGGGCCCATTCCAGCGCACGTGCAGTATCCGGTGAGAACCAGTAGAGCACGAGGGGCTTGCCGCGGAAATCCGCCAGTTTCAGCTCTTTTCCCCGCAGGTTTCGGATAGGGAACTCCGGGGCCGGCTGTCCTACTCCCACGCGATCCTTCACCAGATCGGCGGCGGTACGGGCCACTTGGGCCTCATCCACTCCCTCTTCCGTCTGTTCATACTCCACCGCCACCTCGCCCCGCACGTCGGTCACCAACGTTCCGGGTGGAAACCGCACCGCCAGATCTGCGGCGGTCGGAAGTGGTTGTCCAGGGGGCGTCCGCACGACCGTCACCCGATGCGCCACGTTACCGGCGGGCGGAGGATTGATGACCCACTCTTCCAGGCGAGAAACACTACCTGCCGGGCCACCCGGGTCTGCTTCGCAGATGTAGGTCTGCTCCTGCTGTTCGCCGGAGGGTCCCGTCAGGCGGCGAGTCAGTTCCCAACGCCGGAGCGCGTGGCTGCCGATGCGCTCGAGTTCGAGGGTGTGTCTCTCCTGGCCCCGCACCCCCCGCAGACGAATCCGGTCGCCCGCCACTTCGTGGGCCGTCCACTGGATGCCGCGGGCGCCGGCGGCTATCTGCCGGCTCAATACTGCGTCGCCGGGAGCGATGGTGGCGACCCGGGTGACCCGCCCGAAGCGCTGTGCCTCGCCGCCCACTGTAGTCTCCACCAGCACGCGAAGCAGGCCGCCGCTTTGCCCGGTACGGGTGTGCGACGGAGCTCGGGCCCCCAGGGTTGCCGACACCACCAGATCCTTGACCCAACCCTCGCGCAGAGCGACGAACGTGCCCTCAGCCTGAATCGGCTTCTCCCGCACCAGCCGGTCCCGCATCTGTGTCGGCGCCTCGGAAGCCAGATACGGTCCCCGGCGCTCACTCACCGCCAGGATCAGACGGGTAGGAGAGGCAGCGGCCTCGGCGGTCCCCACCGCGGCGATCAACTTCGCCGCGTCGGCTTCCTGGGCTGGAGCCGGGAGCCCGAGCAGTAACACGACGCCGGCACACGCGCGGACGAGTCGGATTGAGAAAGCAGGTCTGCGCGTGGATCGGATCATGATTGGTTTCCTCCCAGCCCCGTTTCCGCGGCGCCCAGGCGAATCCAGGCGGCCGCCAGCGCCGCGCCATGGACCACCTTCAGCGGTGTCCCGGTCTCGGTGGCGCGTCGCCGGCAATCCTCGTACTCAGGCGCGATGGTGCGGATTACTCCCTCTTCGCGGCCGACCTTCACCCGGACCGAGCCGAACGCGGTGTCGGTTTCGATCCATTCCCGATCCAGGCAGGTACGGCCCCAGGCAGAATAACGCACACCCAGGGTGGTGGTCTCCTGGAACAGAATGTGCGTGAGCCGCTCCCGATCCTCCGGTCGGCAGAGCACACTAAAGGTTTGCGCGGGCCTGCCCTTCTTCATCAAGATTGGCGTCACCCACACATCCAGCGCCCCGGCGGACAGCAGCGCGCCGAACGCCGCTTCATAGAGTTGCGGCGACTGATCGTCAATGTTTGCCTCGATCAAGAAGACGTCGGTTGCCTGGGACGAGTTGCTTTCGATTTCTCCGAGCAGGACCCGCACCAGGTTGGGGAACGCGAACTCCTTCTTGCCGGCGCCATACCCGACGCCCAGCAGCCGGAGCGACGGCATGGGGCCGAATTCCTCGGCAAGTGCAGTGGCGAGTGCCGCGCCGGTAGGTGTTACCAGTTCCGCTTCCACATCCACTGCCCGCAGCGGCGCACCCTTGAGCAGCTCCGCGGTGGCAGGCGGAGGGATCGGCATCCGGCCGTGCGCACAGCGCACGAACCCATGCCCGTTGGGCAGAGCCGAGCAATAGACCCGTTCTACGCCCAGCAGATGGAGCGCAAACACCGCACCCACCACATCCACGATGCTGTCTACGGCTCCCACTTCGTGAAAATGGACTGCGTCCAGCGTGCTGCCATGGACTGCCGCCTCTGCCTCGGCCAGCTTGCGGAACACCGCCACCGCCTGCTCGCGTACACCGTGGGGCAGGCTGCTCGCGTGGATGACCCGGGCCACATCTGCGAAGGTGCGCGTGCCGTGGTGGGGGCTCTCCTTGTCGCCCGCCCCATCGTGCCCGAAGGTGCTGTGTGTGTGTCCCGGCAACTCGCTGTCGGAATACGAGTGTGCGTGTGTCGGGGGGGCGCCGGGTCGCTCAGATGCGGACGCCGGTGGACTTTGGTGGGTGTGGGCATGCCCGTGCTCATGCGTGTGGCTGTGCCCATGCTCGTGGCTCTCTTGATCCGTGCTGACAACACGTTCCAGGGGGGCATCGGGAGGGGGCAGTTGGAGCAACGGTGCGTCGTCCGCGGCGTCGTCACCCACGCGCACCGTCACGTACAGCGCTGCGAGCGAGGATCGCTCCACGCGCGACACGTCCAGTTCCCACCCGGGCAGTGGGAGGGAGTGAAGCCCGGCAGTCAGAGCTTCCAGCGGTGCGCCGGCATCAAGCAGCGCCGCCAGCAGCATGTCGCCGCTGATGCCCCCGACACAATCCAGGTAGGCCACGCGCATACTGGCTATCGGTCCTGAGCGCCGATGCGGGTAAGCATATGGGCGAAGTACCCGGCGCCGAACCCATTGTCAATGTTGACCACAGTCACTCCGGTCGCGCACGAGTTCAGCATTCCCAACAAGGCGCTCAGCCCCTGGAAACTGGCACCGTAACCCACACTGGTCGGCACTGCAACGACCGGAGCCTCGACCAGCCCGCCGACCACGCTGGGAAGCGCACCTTCCATTCCGGCCACCACCACCAGCACCCGCGCGCCGTCCAGAAGTTGACGCGCTGCCAGTAGCCGATGCAGTCCGGCAACCCCGCAGTCGTACAGGCGTTCCACGCGGCTCCCCAGGACTTCCGCCGTGACGGCTGCTTCTTCGGCGACGGGCTGATCCGAGGTCCCCGCGCTCACGACCAACACATACGGGGCGTCCTCCGGAATGGGGGGGCGGGGCTGTGCGCGGGCCTCAATGGCCCGTGCCGTCTCGTGGTAGACCACTGCCGGGCATCGCCGCAATGCCGCCTCGTACTGCTCCGGCGTAGCCCGCGTGCCGAGCACCACCCCGTGGCGATCGTAGAGGACCGCCACGATTTCCGCCACCTGGGTCGGGGTCTTGCCCGCACAATAGATTACCTCGGGCACGCCCCGCCGCAACCGCCGGTGCGTGTCCAGCCGGGCGAACCCGAGGTCTTCGAACGGTGACCATTTCAGCGCGGAGAGGGCGTCATCCACACCCATCTCTCCCCGATGCACGGCCTCTAACAATGTGCGAACGTCTTCCACCAGGCAGTATTACCCCAGCCGGATCGTGTTTCCGGTGCGCCCGCTCTCGTAGACCGCGGTCAGAATCTCTACCGTGTGGCGGGTGGTCTCGATGCTGTTGGGCGGAGTGGTATCGTTCCGGACGGCGTCGGCAAATGCCTCGAACTGAGCCATGTGACCCCGCGTCGCAAACGCAAACGGGTCCGATGCGGTGGTGGCGTCTCGATCCGACTTCTTTCCGAAAGAAGCCAGCATCTGGCGCTCCTCCTCGGCCTCGGCTTCTTTGCTTTCCCCCTGGATCTTCCAGCGGACGAGTTCGTCGTCTTCGACCACCACACTGCCTTTGGAGCCGTGGATGAACACCGTGCGATCCAGGCCGGGATAGGCCGCGGTCGTGGTCGTGAGCGTTCCCAGCGCGCCATTCGCAAATGTAAGCACCGCGACGGTCTTGTCTTCCGTCTCGATCTCGTGCGCGAAGCACCCGTACTTGCCGTATACTTCGACGACCGGACCAGCCAGCCAGTGGAGAATGTCCACGGTGTGGACACCCTGATTTGCCAGCGATCCGCCGCCGTCCAGCGCCCAGGTGCCTTTCCACATTCCGGGGCTGTTGAAGTAGCTCTGGGCGCGCCACCAATTCACAGTGCCGTGCACCCCTACGAGATTCCCGAGTCTGCCGGACTCTATGGTCTCTTTCAGGCGTCGGTAGATTGGCTCGAACCGGGATTGGAAGATCACCATGAGCTTCCGGCCCGTTTCCTGCTGCGCCGCGATCATGCGATCCACGGCTTCCACGGTAACGTCCGGCGGCTTCTCACACACGACGTGCTTGCCCGCCTTGAGTGCCTGAACGGAGAGGTCGGCATGGCTTCCGGACGGAGTGCAGATGTTCACCACATCCACGTCGTCCGCAGCGAGCAAGTCGGCATACGATGTGTACGCACGGGCCCCGAACTGCTCCCGATTCTTCTCCAGACGCTCCGGCGCACTGTCGCAGATGGCGACCAATTCGCACCCTCTGGCATCCACCAGATCTTTGCAATGATGGACGCCCATGCCGAGCCCAACAACCGCGAACCGGATGGGTTGTTCTGCCATTCTCCCTGTGTCTCCCTGCGTGGTGAGGCGCTGCGGCGCGCCGGGAGAGTATACCGCTTTCGGCTGGAGAATGGCGGATGATAGGCGAATGGCCTCCGCGCCCGGGGTCCCGCGGAGTGTGCATTGACGCCGCAGGTCGCCCCACCCGCCGGCGCCATGCACGCCGGCAACGGCGTGTCCCGCCTCTGTGTACACCAGGTCAGAACGACAATACTCTACGAGGCTTCCCCAGGACGGGGTGGTTCGCTGTGCCGAGTTGTTGGCGAATGCCCACTGCCCCTTCGCAGCACGGGCGAATGCCCCAGTCGCTCCCGGACGCTCCGACGGGGGCACACCAGCAGCCGCAAAAAGTGACCGGTTCCAGCCACCGGCAGCGCATCGTTTCCAGCAACTCGTTCAGCTCTGCGCGCACCTCGGTGAGCGGTTCCGGGAATGCCTTTCGTGCATCACCCGAGCTAACTCCGCAGCGACGCCGCGAACAGCGTTCCCCCGCGCGCGAGCAGGAGCTGCGCGCCGCGGTGAAACAGCTTTGCGCCGGTCAGCGCCGGGTCGGTGAGCGTCTGCCGGTCGGAGGCGCCGACGCGGTGGGAGAACATCTCCAGTTCGTCCTGCTCGTTCAGCAGCAGCACGACCCCACTGTCCAGCACGGTGAAGTTCAGCTCCGGGTTGGGAACATCGGCATCCCGGCGCACATCGCGGTGACGGAACTCCGGGTCGAACCGGAAGCAGAACCGATCGAACTGCCCCGCTCGGGCCCCAACCACCAGGAGGACCTGATTTTCGTAGCGGGCGTTCACTACCTGGTAGCCCGCCAGCTCCGGAAGCGCCACAGTGTACCCGGTCCCCGCACGCGGCGAAAGCACTGCGTGCCAGGCGCCGAGGAGGTTCTGGATCGCCACGCCCTCGAACAGCCGCGCGGCATTGGGGAGGAGGTTGCCGACGGGGGTGAGGGCTGCCTGGATCCCCGCGGGAAGCTCCAGCAATTCCACCTGGTGCAGCACGGCGCCGTGCTGTGCCAGCAGCCGGCCATCGCAGGACGTCACTGCGTCGGCCGCGATAGCCGTGGTGAGGGGACGGCTCTGCTGTAGATCGAACAGAACGAGCCGCCCCGCGTCCACGCAGGCTGCAATCGGACGCCGCTCCCGGGGCGAATACCCGATCTCCGCGCCCGCGGGACCGCCATCGGGGGTGCCTGGCCCGCCCACCGGCGGGATCAGAGGCGTTCCGACTGGCGATGGCACGCCTCCTGCCGGCCCGACGGAACCACTCAGTCCGTCCCGGGTGAGCGCACTGAATGTGTTGCGGATTACGAACGGGGTCACGACGTCGGACGCAAACCGGCAGAGCTCGATCAGTTGGAGCGGCCCATTCCCCACGGCGCCGGCGCTCGCTGCAACCACGAGCACCAGTTGTTCGCGCAGATCGGTGGGAGGGGGCAGCCGCTTGCCGTGCTCAAACAGGGCGCGATACCAGCTCAGGTAGGCGGGCGGGATGACCGAAAACGGCAGGCAGACCCGCGGCACGTTGACCTCGGGATGCAGGACGCTCACATTGGCCTGCATGCGCGCATCCAGTGTGTTCAGCGAGGGATGCTTTCCCTTGTACGGGTGAATTCCGATGAACATCTGGAAGCTGACGATCCCAAACGCGAACCAGTCTGTGCCCTCGCTGAAACGAGAGCTGTGGCGATCCCGCACGCTTTCCATCAGAGCGGTCGCGGGAAAGCCGGGCGTCTGGTAGCTATCCACGTCAATGAACAGGATCTCCCGCAGGCGCTGATCGAGGAGGAAGTTCATCTCATTCAGATCTACGACCAGGATACGCCCCTGGTGGACCCGTGCCACTCCCTCTCGAAATTGTCGCACCAGCTCAAGCACTTTCTCCGGGGTCAGCCCCTTGCGGTCACGGAAGGCGCGCGTGAAAATCTGGCAGAGCGGTGTACCCCCCTGCACACGACGCATCGAATAGCCCACAGGTCGGTTTGCCCGATCGAGCAGCAGCGCCTCCGGGCGAATGTAGCAAGGCTCCGACAGCACGGCCAGTTCCGCGATCTTGGCGCCCGGGAGCGAGCGCCCAGGATCGGTGTAGATCTTGTAGGCGCGATTCCCCTTGGCGTAGACGGCCGCTTCGCCCCCCTGCCCCACAAAATCCGCCTGGCCCAGGCGGATCCGGGTGTGGGAGGCGTTTCCCCCCGCTTCGTAGACTTCGAGTGTCATCGCCGCTCCCCTCTCATCTCTCGCTCTGCCCCGCTCATCCTGCCGCCTCCATCCAGACCGCAGCCAGCGTGAGGTCATCCAGGTGCCGCCAGCCGCGCCGCGCCGACTCCTGTTCGAAACGCTGGAGGCGACGCTGCGCGAAGACCCCCGCGCCGTTCCGAAAGGCCAGCAACTCCCGAAGCGGTTCGTGGAAGGGAACCGCTTCGTGCGTCCGCGAAGTAGCGGTGTCCACTGCACGGACGAAGGAATGGATGCCGTCGGAAAGCACGGCCACCCACCGGGTGTTCGAGACGGAACCGGTTTCCATCACGGGCCCCGCTCCCGGCGGCTCCTCGCACCCACTCTCACAACACGCATCCTGCTCGGGGTGCAGCGTCCAGCGCTCCAGGCGGCGTGGATTGGCCGGGTGACGCCGGAGCGCCGCCAGCCGGTCGGGCGCCAGGGAGTAGGCCGGGTACTCCGGGCATCCCCCGCCATACGAGACCGAGAGGACGCCGATTGTCCCATCGGCGTGCCCCACGGCCAGCACGCCATCGCCCCACAGCGCCGCCCACCACCGGTCCCCCTCCGCCGCGACAGCCAGGACTGTGGCATCCAGCGCCTCCTGCGGAAGGCCCAGCGGTCCACGAAGCGCGTTGCCCGCGGCTGTCCCCTTCCGCAGTGCCGCCTCCATCGCAGACGCCGATAGCGCCGGCAGCAGGCGAACTTCCCGCTGCACCGCCCGTACCAACAGACGGGCGCCCACATCCGTGTCCGGGGATGACGAGCAGCCATCCGCAAGCACCACGCTGGTGCGTCCCCCCTCCGGCGTGGGAACATCCCCCGACATCGAATAGTCCTGGCACACCGCGTGGGTAGCGCCGATTCGATAGGCGCAGTCACCGTGCATCGTAATCCCCCTCCTTTCAAGACAGCACACCACCCACATTGCCGCACATCCCACCGGAGGAACGCCGGCATCTTGCCGGCCCCGGGAACGCCGGCATCTTGCCGACCCACCGGGAAACGCCGGTCCCGGGAACGCCGGCATCCTGCCGGCCCACCGGGAAACGCGAACACGAACGGATCGTGCGCCCCGACGCGTGCAGGCCGCACCGGGGTGACACCTTCCGGGCGGCGCCCACTGGGTGACGCCGCCCCGCAAGCACGGGCGTCTTGCCCGCATCCACGCGCTCAGAATGTGAGCGTCTGCGACGGCCCGCCGGTACCCAGCGCCTGGCTCTGCGCCGAGATGGAACGGGAGACGAACTCCGCCAGCTTCGAGAGCGTCTTCGCGTCCGCCTTGTCCACCTCAATGTACTGCGTGAACCCGGCGCTCGTCTTGAAGTCCTGCAGGTAGCCGCCGACCGCGCTGTCCTGCACGTTGACGCCCACGAGAATGGAAACCAGCGACTCGAGCGCTTCACTCGTGACCGCCTCGGCGAGACGGTCACGCACTTCGCGCACACCGAGAGTCGAGGCGTTGTCCATCCCATCCGTGATGACGAACAGGATCCCGTTCACGCCGAAGTCGGCATCCGTGAGCCGGCGGCCGTAGCTGGTGGTCGCTGCCACAGCGTTTTCCGAGGCGTCGTAGAGCGCGGTGCTGCCGCCGGCGCGCAGTAGCTTCTGGTAGTCTTTCGGCTTGCACTCCTGGAGCAGCTTGAAGCCGTGAACTTCCTGAAGTGCATCTTCGAACAGTACCAGCCGGATGAGCAGGTTATCTGCCCGTGGGGAGAGGCGGCAGGCCTGTACGATCTGCTGGATTGCCTCCTCCATTTCGCGGCGGAACGGGGCGACGCTTCCGGAAATGTCCGTAACGATCGTGACCAGCGTGTACTCGGCCGCACCGAGCGACTCCAGGCGGGTGCCGGAGTATCCGTAGTGTCCCGACGGCAGCGCGTGGGGATCCAATGAGGCGCCATTCAGAATCGGCATCGTGCAAATCTCCTGTGGGCAGGCGCGGGGCCTGCCCGTGCGTAGCGAGGACTGGGCAGGCGGCAGGCCTGCCCCTGCATGCGGGGGTGGTACGACGGATCAGGCGAGAAAGTCGCGCGTGTTCGAGATCTGCATTCCACGGGCTTTCATCTCGCGCACGAAGTCCGTCTGAAACGTCTCGAAGCCGGGCACCGGGCTCGTCGCGTCCTCGAGCAGGACCAACCGCCGGATGTAGCTGTCGTCCCCGAAGCCGCGCGCCACATCACGGACGGTGTTTGCCAGACAGTGGCTGCCGGCTTCCCCCGCGATGGCGATGAGATCCGCCTCCATCAGCGTCTGCAGGAACCGGGTGTTCAACTGCGTGCCGGGGTCCGTCGGATCGGGCACATCAGCACACACGGCGGAGTAGTGCTCGGTGAACGGGTTCGAGCCCTTGGTGACATAGTCCACGAGCGCAAAGCGCCGGGTCTCCCACTCGAGGAGCGCCGTGCGGAGCTCGGGCGTCAGGCAGTGCCCCGGGGATCCGATCAGGCAGTGCGGCGGCCAGATGCAGAGCGGATAGCGCCCGTTCTGTTCCAGCGCCCGCACGTAGTCCATCATCCGCCGATACAGGCCCGGCAGCACCGGGGTCCACCTTCCCACCTCCACGTCTGCGGCAGTGACGATGGTGAACGGCGCCGGGTGGCTGCCGCCCGAGTCTTTCCAGAATACCGGGTGCGCCACATCAATCAGCCGGTGTGAGTCCAGCGTGACGTGAATGTCATCCAGCTTGGGGGCGATCCGGCGGACCATCGCGGCCAGCCGTCGCATGTCGGTATCGGCGCCCCGCACAAAGAGCGCCCCGTTCGGATCGCAGAAATCAACCTGCGGGTCAATCACGACCAGGTGAACGTTCTGGGCCATCGCGCGTCTCCTTTCACGGTCTCGTCGCTCGTCCCCACGGGTGGGATCGAGCAGTGCTGGGACCGTCTTCCCGGCGGCCCCGGCCTCTCCCCACGTGGGGATCAGGCGCACTCGTAGTATCGAGTTCGAGGCGTGACCGGAGCGTGACCGGAGCAGGGGAGAAAGCGTGACCGGTGAGGATTTCTTGCGCGATGCCGCCGGAAGTCCCCGCCAGACGGGTAAGGACCCGCACTACTCTCACCAATGGGCCGAAACGGTTCTCCCGGTCGCGTTCCCACATTGTGGCAAGCCAGGCCCGGAGGGAGTACACTTTCCCCAGTGGGAACCCTCAATCATGGATGTCACTCCGGAAGCCGAACACGGGGCCGAAGCAGTCGAACGGGAGGCGGAAGACTACGACGGGCCCCTCAAGGACGCCGTGGACACGTTCTTTCGCGGGTGCCTGGTAGTCTGCTTCCCGCCGATGGCCGCCCTCGTGGACTGGTCGCAACCCGTCGTGTCCCGCACCACTGAGCTGCGTCAGTTCGGCGGGCACGCCCTCCGTGGCCCCGACCATGTGGACCTGCTCTTCGAGGTCTCCCTGCTGGACGACCCGGCGCGGCGCTACGTCCACATCGAGATCCAGGCGCAGCGACAGCCTGCCGAGGTGTTTCCACAGCGCGTGCGGCGCTACAATTGTCTGATCGCCGTGCATCTGGACACCGAGCCGTTCGATCTGGCCTTGCTGGCGGACCCCTCCGAGGACTGGCGGCCCGACTCCTTTACCTATGCCGAAGGGGAGCAAGAGGTCCACCTCCGGTTCGGGATGGTGAAACTGCTGGACTGGCGGGGGCAGGAAGCCGAATTGGAGGGCAGCGCGGAGCCGTTTGCGGAAGTGATTCTGGCCCACTTGGAGACGCTGCTCACCCACCAGCAGCCCGAGCGCCGGTTTCACGTGAAAGTGGCGCGCACCCAGGGCCTGTATGATGGGCGCTTCGATGTGACGACGGTGCGCGACCTGTTTCGCATCACCAACTGGCAGTTGACGCTGCCGGAAGAGTGGGAGCGCCGCTTCTGGACCGAGATGCAGGCGTGGGAGGAGACGAGGAAGATGTCCTATGTAATGCCGATCGTACGCTGGGCCCGGGAAGAGGGCCTGGAGCAAGGCCTGGAGCGAGGCCTGGAGCGAGGCCTGGAGCGAGGCCTGGAGCGAGGCCTGGAGCAAGGCCGACGAGAGGAATTGCAGCGGCTGATCCGGGAGATCCTGCGGCGCCGATTTGGCAGTGCCGCGGAGGTGTGGTCGCCGGCGGTGGCGGGGATTGAAGACGCCGTGCGCCTCCGCGAACTGGAGACCCGGGCGTGGGAGGCAACCAGCGCAGAAGAGTTCGGCCACGCCCTGAATGGCCACGCCACTCCGCACTGATCCCGGCCGGACGCGCCCACCGGCAGCGAGACGCGAAAGATGTCCTATGTCATGCCGATGGTACGCTGGGCCCGGGAAGAGGGCCTGGAGCAAGGCCTGGAGCAAGGCCGACGAGAGGAATTGCAGCGGCTGATCCGGGAGATCCTGCGGCGCCGATTTGGCAGTGCCGCGGAGGTGTGGTCGCCGGCGGTGGCGGAGATTGAAGACGCCGCGCGCCTCCGCGAACTGGAAACCCGGGCGTGGGAGGCACCCAGCGCGGAAGAGTTCGGCTGTTGGGTTTGTGAAGACAAGCGCTACGCCGGCGGTGGGTTGGAGCAGCCTTTCCTGCCGGGTACCCTTCGTCCTGTTTAGCTTCCGGAGTCGAGGACGACGATCCGGAAACTCGAGGCTCGAAACTCCTGGAGGTCAAGGACGACGAGTCAGAAGCGGAGCCGGGCCTCCCATTCCTCCGTCGACTCGTCCGGGGGGAGCCCGAGACGGTGGCGACGCCAGAGGCGCCAGATCTGGGGGCCCAGCAGGTCGGTCGCCACCCGGGTGGGATGCGGCCGGCCGAAGCGGGCCAGATTTTCGGTCTGAAGGCGCAGAATGTCCACGTCCTGTCGAATCACCCGGCGGGAGAGCGGCGCAAATACCAGTCGTACCAGCGGACCGATCCGGCCGAAGCGGAAGGTGATGCGCGTGTAGACTTCCGTCTCGCCGGCGGTGACCGGGGTACACTGCGAGGTGATGATGAACTGCCGGTCGGGACTGAATCGGTAGTCCACGCGGGTCGTGGCCGGCAGCAGGAACCGATCGGTGTGGACCATCGGCCGGCTGGAGGGAAAGAGCAGGCGGGACACCACGCTCTCAGCGTCGCGTTCCCCGAGGAACTCGGCTTCCACCCAATCCGCTCCCCGGCGGATGCGTGCCCGCACCTCTCCGGCATTGCGGCTGCGAAACCAGCCCTGATGTACGAACACCGTGTGCGGACAGTCGAGGAAGTTCTCTGCGCAGGCAAAGGCTCCGGCCGGGAACCGGGTCACCATCGAGAACGAGGTCCAGCCGCGCTCTCCGAAGTGGGGAAACCGGAAGGGCGCGGCCGGAGGAGGCCCATCACCCGGATAGACCCAGATGTACCCGTCGCTCTCCACCGCGGGCAGGGCGGGGACGCGGGCCCGCGACGGGGGGGTACAATCCGCCGGGAACGACGGGACTTCTACGCAGCGCCCATCGCCGTCATACCTCCATCCGTGGTAGGGACACTCCAGGCAGCCGCGATCCACACGCCCGTGCGACAACGGCGCATTCCGATGCGCGCACCGATCGAGTACGGCGGCAGGCTGCCCATCCGCCCGCCGGAAAAGGGCCAGCGGACGACCGAGCACCGTCACCCCGAGGGGGCGCCGCCCGAGGCGCCGCGCCTCGGCGGCGATGTACCAGTAGTCGGTCAGTCCTAGCACTTGACCCGGGTCGTACACGGTGCGATACCCTTTCACAAAAGCGGAGAGGCGGGCCTGGGCGAGCGGTGGGGGATGCCGGTGGGACGCCGGCGGTCCCAGTTTTCGCAACCGGCGAGAGGCGGGCCTGGGCGAGCGGTGGGGGACGTCGGCGGTCCCAGTTTTCGCGACCGGTCGTGACGATCCACGATGTATCCCGAACCCATTCTCTCATGGCTCCTGGTCTGTCGCAGCCGCGACCTGCGGCGCGGGGAAGTACGCAGCCTCGCTGCCCTGGGGCGTTCGATCGTCCTGTTTCGCACCGCAGGCGGCACGGCGCACGCGCTGAGTGCTTCCTGCGCGCACATGGGCACGGATCTCTCACTCGGACGGGTAGTCGCCGACTGCCTTCAGTGTCCGCTGCATCGCTGGGAATTCGATGGGGAGGGCGTCTGCCTCCGGCGTCCCCAGGCGCGTACGGTCCCCCCGGACGGCCGCCAGTTCGCCTTCCCGCTGGTCGAACGCTACGGCGCGCTCTTCCTCTATCCGGGCCCGGCGCCCGCCTTCCCTGTTCCGGACCTCAGTCGCCCGGACGATGCCTGGGAGTTCACCGTCGGCCCCCCGGTGCGCCTGCGCTGTTCCTGGAAGGCGATCGGGGCCAACGTCTTCGACATGGAACACCTGGAGAGTGTGCATGACCGTGCACTGGTGGGAGCACCGGTCGTCGAGCAGCCGTCACCCCATTGTCTGCGTCTTGCCTACTCCACCCGGGTCACCGGTCAGGGGGTCGCCGACCGGGCCATCGCGGCCGTGAATCGCGGCTGCGTCCGGGCGGACATCGCGTGCTGGGGTGGCACCCTGCTCGTGGCGGAAAATCGGACGCAGCGGGTGGGAACCGTGCTGGTGCTGGGGGTCGTACCGGCGCCGGAGGGGGTGCAGGTGACCCCGGTGTTTGCGGTGCCCCGCGGGCGGTTCCGGCTGTTCGACCGCGTGCGGGCGGCTCTCGCGCGCACGCTGGTCACCACATTTCTCGACCGGGACGTGCGCATCATGGACGGGATGCAATTCCGCCACTCGGAGGGATTGCCGCCGGCTGCTCCGCTGGCGCGCTATCTGAGCTTTGTGGAAGCGCTGCCGGGTTGTCCCGCAACGCCAACCACGTGAAGAGGCGATAGACCAGCGCCGAGAGGCCCGGCATGTGAAAGTAGTGGTCGGCGCCCCACACGGGGTAGATCCAGCCCGGCTCGAGCACCTGGTCGAGCAGAAGTGCAGCGCCGTCGTTCGGGCCCCACCGACTCAGGCGGGCGTGGCGAACGCGGGTGTCGTGCCCGACATGGGAGCGCAGCGGAAAGCCCACCACGTTCAGCACTTCCACTCCCGGCGGGGCGGCAGGTGGACCGTGCAGGAGCGAGCCGGGCCCCGCGCGCAGTTCGTCCAGTGCTGCGAGCCTCCAGCGCCGCCAGGCAAAATTCGCCCCAACGGCAAGGCGGAGCCACGGGACGTCCAGGATGCGATCCGCCAGCGGCGTGCCCCGCACCAGCCCGCAGACCTGCACCCAGACGCGGACGGCCCGCCGCGCCTCGGCATCGCGGAGCGCCACCCGCGCATCGGCGCCCCCTTTGCTGAAAGAGAGCAAGATCACCGAGCGCTCCGTTTCCGCCCGCAGGCGCCGTACCAAGACCCGTGCGTTTTCCGTCACCGTGCCCCCGCTGCCGACCGCCGCCACCACGGGCTCCAGCCCGAACTCGGCGCCGATCTCACAGAACAGGGCCCCGTCTCCCCCGGTTTCCGGATGTTCTACATACGCCGCCGCCGGCGCCACCAGCAGCCGTCCCGCACAACGAGGACGGGCCGCCGGGCTGACCTCCAGCGCCTCCACGGCGCGGACAAAGGCTCCGTTGCGCGGGCAGCGGCGCACACGATCGTAGAGCAATGCCGTGGCGAAGTCCACGCCCCGATCGGCGGTCAACTGCGCCATCACCGGGGCGGAAAGGTCCGGCAGCGCCAGTTCCGGGAACGCCCGGCCCGCCTCAGACAGCAGCCGGGTCTCGTTGACCGGCGGCGCAGGACAAAGAAGACGCATCGGTGGAGGGGAGAGTGTCCCAGATGCTGAGCGGAGTGCCGCCGTCCGCTTCGGGCGCAGGCTCCGTGCAGAGCCGTGGACCCAACCACTGGCTCCAGTACTGACGCGCATAGGAGATCCGGGGAACGTCACACGGAAGGTTCGGCAGGTGGATCCAGGGCACGCTCGGGTAGCGGTGGTGATTCAGGTCCCACTCGGTGTGCAGCAGCAGCCGGCCCATCCACTTCCCGGTCCGCAGGTTCAGCGCCCCTTCCACAATATCCCGCCGCGTAAAGGCGTGGGCGACATACTGACGGGTGGACCAGTTGAATGCAGTGCAGCCGTACATCCAGAGAACGTTCTGCCAGCGGAGTTCCAGACCCCAGAACAGGACGAGGAACAGCCCCACAATCAGGAGCATCTCCCGCCGGATCGCCCCGATGAGCGGCCCCTGAATGTCTCCGAGCAGGTAGTTGGCGGAGCGCGCCTTGCGGACCGGCCCCCACTGAAAGATCCCCGGGCAGAGCGCGGCGGCCACACCTCCCATCGGCACGAACGGATAGAAGAGCCCGAGCAGCACGCTGTAGAACTGGGTGTATTTCCAGAGACGACTGTCTGTCGGATAGTAGAGATCGAACATCTCGTGATCGGTGCGATTCCGCATGTGGTGGCCCTGGTGGGTGGTCCACACCATGCTGAACGGCGCCGGGAAGAGCAGCGACACGAGCACGCCCCAGCGATAGTTGGCCCTTCGGTCGGACTGGAGGATGTCGTGCATACCCTGATGCATCAGCGCATACAGGTGCAGCATCGCGTAGGAGAACGGGACTCCCCACAGCAGCGCCCACCACGCCTCCGGCCGCCGGGAACCGAGCCAGAGCAGGAGCAACTGCACGCCGAACGCGCCCAGGGCCAGCCCCCGGTTGAGGCGATCGGGGATAGGGAAGTCCCCGGCCTCGGTTCCCGGCGGATTAGGAAAATCGGGCGCCTGCAGGTGGCCGCCCCGGAAACCGTCGCCGCAATGAACCGGCGCCTCGCCGTCCCGTGCCCCATCGGAACGACCGGACAGGCGAGGCTCAAGTCCCACAGCGGGGCCGTCGTTCATCTCCGGCGGCCGAGGAGGAAGCCCAGCACTCCCGCCGCGGCGCCGACCGCACCGATGCCGACCTTCACGGCG
>SXGS01471509.1_pt1 | contig 27252 bp, 18 predicted proteins | sample 3174681 | NCBI WGS metagenome assembly SXGS01 (sample SAMN11356861, study PRJNA531348) | freshwater metagenome | isolation source: freshwater sample F1-80 | place: China: Fuxian Lake, Yuxi | collected 2017-12-25 | reverse complement strand
GGCGTCATTCCCCAGACCAAAGAGGCCAACAACCACTACAAGGCCCCCCAGGTGCCCAACCGCGTGGCGATCAACAAGGTCGACAAGCCCGGCGCCAACCCCGACAGGGTCAAGCAGGCCCTGACCGAGTACAACCTCATCCCCGAGGAGTGGGGCGGCCAGACGCAGTTCGTCGAGGTCTCCGCGCTCCAGAGGACCGGCCTCGACACGCTCCTTGAGGGGGTGCTGCTCCAGGCCGAGCTGCTGGAGCTGATGGCCAGCAGGACGATCAAGCCGCAAGGGCTGGTGATCGAGTCTCGCCTGGACATCGGCCACGGCCCCATGGCCACGATGCTGGTCCAGAAGGGCACGCTCAAGGCCGGCGACTACGTCGTGGCCGGCGAGTTCTACGGGCGTGTTCGCAACATGTTCAACGATCTCGGCAAGAACGTCGACAAGGCCGGCCCCTCGTGTCCCATCCAGGTCAGCGGCCTGTCCGGGGTGCCCGAGGCCGGCGAGATCTTCTTCGTCGTCGCCGATGAGAAGACGGCCAAGGAGATCACCGGGCACGTCCAGCAGCAGAAGAAGGAGAAGGATCTGGCCAACCGCTCGCGCAAGAGCGGCGGCCTGGAGGCCTGGCTCGAGGGCGTCAAGGAGGGCCAGAGCAAGGAGCTCAACGTCATCATCAAGGCCGACGTCCAGGGCTCGGTCGAGGCGATCGTGGGGACTCTGTCCAAGCTCGGCAACGACGAGGTCAAGGTCAACATCATCCACTCGGCCGTCGGCGGCATCACCGAGAACGACATCAACCTGGCGTCCAGCTCCCAGGACGGCGCCGTCATCGTTGGTTTCAACGTGCGCCCCGAGGCCCGCGCCAACGCCCTGGCCGAGGAGCGCGGGATTGACCTGATCCTGCACTCGATCATCTACGACGTCGAGGCGGTCATCAAGAGCGCGCTGGAGGGCATGCTCGCGCCGATCCTCAGCGAGCAGACCGTCGGTCGGGTCGAGATCCGCGAGATCTTCAACGTCCCGAAGATCGGCACCATCGCCGGCTGCTACGTCACCGAGGGCAAGATCAACCGCGGCGGAAAGTGCCGCGTGATCCGGGACGGTCGAGTCATCTACAGCTCGAACATCCAAACCCTCAGGCGCTTCAAGGACGACGTGAAGGAGGTCAAGGCCGGCTTCGAGTGCGGCCTGAGCGTCCACAACTACAACGACATCAAGTTGGGTGACCAGGTTGAGGTCTACGAGATCCTCTCGAAGGCCGCCAAGCTGGACTGATTCGGGCCGCTGAGCATGGTCATCGGGTTGTGCGAGATCACCATGCACCTCAGGCAGGTGCGTAGCCTCAAGGACAAGCGCAGCGTCGTCCGGGCCATCGTCGACCGCTCCCGCGCGCGCTTCCCCGTCTCGATCGCCGAGACTGCAGGCAACGACGACCTGCGGAGGGCCGTCATCGGCTTCTCCCTGGTCACCAACGACCGCCGCTTCGCCGAGTCCTCCCTCGATCACGTCCTGGAATTCATCGGTGGGCTCCACCTGGCCGAGATCGTCGCCGTCGATCGGGAGATCCTCTCCTGGGGCGGCCCAGTCTTCGGCGCTGGCCTGACGCTGGCCGACATCGACCCCTCCGAGGAGACACCGTGAAGAACCCCGCCGCCTTCAAACGCACCGATCGCATCGCCGAGCTCATCAAACAGGAGCTGGCCGGCATGATCCTGACCGAGGTCAAGGACCCTCGCGTCGCTCATGTCAACATCACTAAGGTCGTCATCACCCGCGATCTGAGCATCGCCCGCATCCAATACCTCCTGGTAGGCGTTCAGGGCGACCCTCGCGCGATCGAGCGGGCCAAGGCCGAGGCCGCTGAGGGCCTCGCGCGCTCCAACGGTTTCTTGCGGCGAGAGCTGGGCAAGCGCGTCGAGATGCGCATCACCCCAAGGCTGGACTTCTACTGGGACGACGGCATCGAGCACGGCCGAAAGATGGATCAGATCCTCGCCGAGATCGCCAGGGATCGCGTCGAGCAGGACAAGGGCGAGAGTTGAGCCCAGAGAAGAGGAGCGCGTGGACATGCCCAGCCAGAGCCTTAAAGCCTCCAGCCCCGACAAGCGCCTCGCCGACATCTTCGACCTGGAGGACGGCCTCCAGAGCGGCTATGAGGCGCTCGCCGAGCTCATCCACAACCACGACCGCTTCCTCGTCGTCGCCCACGTCGGCCCCGACGGAGACGCCATCGGCTCGACGCTGGGCCTGTGCCACCTCCTGTGGGGTCTGGGCAAGCAGGCCGTCCCCTTCAACGCCGACCCGGTCCCCTTCAACTTCGCCTTCTTCGATGGCGCCGACCGCTTCGTCCAGGCGCTCGCCCCCGAGGACGCCTTTGACGTCACCATCGTGCTCGACTGCGCCGAGCCCGGGCGCGTCGGCGAGTCCTTCCCTCCCAACGGCTGGGGGGCGCACATCGCCGTCGTCGACCACCACCTGACCTGGGATCCCGACTTCGCCTCGCTCTACGTCCGCGACACCAACGCGGCCGCGGTCGGCGAGATGATCTTCAGGCTCGCCCTGACCCTCGGGGCGCGCCTGGACCGCGCGACGGCCGAGTGCTGCTACACCAGCCTCATGACGGACACGGGCGGCTTCCGCTACGGCAAGACCTCCACGACGACCTTCCTGATCGCCTCACACCTGCTCACGCACGGCGTCGACCCCTGGCGGATCAACAGCCATGTCTACGAGAACGAGCCGCTGAGCAGGATGCGACTGCTCGCCCGCGTGCTCGACACCCTCGACGTGAGCGCCTGCGGCAGGCTCGCCTTCGTCCGCGTCGACGGCGAGATGCTGGCCCAGACCGGGGCGACCTCCAACATGCTCGACGGGTTCATCAATTACGCCCGACAGATCAAGGGCGTCGAGGTCGCCACGCAGCTTCGACAGATCGACCAGGGCAGCTACAAGGTCTCCTTCCGCAGCAGCGGCGCGATCAACGTCGCGGCGCTGGCCGAGGCCTTCGGCGGCGGCGGCCACCACAACGCCGCAGGCTGCGTCATCGCCGGCGACGCCCCCACCATCCAGGCCCAGCTCGCCGACCGCCTCTCCGCGCTCCTCTCCTGAGCCCTGCGTCGATCAGGATAAGCCTGTAATATCAACACTATAGTCGTGAGTTCATGGACGGACTGATCGTCATCGACAAGCCGCAGGGGCCGACCAGCTTCAACCTCGTCCACCGCGTCCGAGGCGCCATCCGGCAGCTGACCGGCGAGCGCAAGCCCAAGGTCGGGCACGTCGGCACCCTCGACCCCTTCGCCACCGGGGTGCTGCCCCTGTGCGTGGGCCGCGCCACGCGCCTGGCCCGCTTCCTCATCGAGGGCGACAAGCGCTACCGGGCGACCCTGCGGCTGGGCCAGACCACGACCACGGAGGACACCGAAGGGGAAGTGGTCCAGACCTGCGACTGGCAGGGGCTTGAGGAGGAGGTCGTCCGCGCGACCATCGAGGGGCTCGTCGGCGACCACCTCCAGCGCCCCCCGATCTACTCCGCCATCCGCGTCAACGGCAAGCGGGCCTACGATCTGGCCCGGGCCGGCAAGACTCCGGAGATGACGCCCCGACCTGTCACCCTCTTCAGCGTGAAGGTCGACGCCATCGCCCTGCCCGACGTCGTCTTCACCGTCCACGCCTCCAAGGGGACCTACATCCGCTCGATCTGCCGCGACGTCGGCGAGGCGCTCGGCGTCGGGGGCCACTGCCTGGCGCTGCGGCGCCTTGAGGCGGCGGGCTTCACCGAGGGTGAGAGCGTCGCCCCCGAGGTCATCCTCGAAGCCGATCTGGACGGCTTCAAGGCGCGGCTCCTGAGCCCCTCCGAGATGCTGCGCGCCATGCCCGCGCTGACGCTGGACGAGGCCCTGGTCAGGCAGATCCGCTACGGGCAGAAGGTCTGGATCCCCGATGGGCTCGCGGGGGAGGGGGCCGAGCGCGTCGTGAAGATCTGTGACTCGGACGGGGAGCTTGTCTGCGTCGGGACCATCGATACCTCGGGTCTCCTTCATACCGAGCTTGTCTTGATCTGAGCGCCTTGCTCTTGGGCGCTTCGTGTCTTCTATTGTTCCGACGCGGGCGTCCACCCACGGACGCCCCTTGAGAGATGGGGTGGAGCGATGAGCAGGAAGACAAGGCGCGACGGCGACACGATCTGGGTCTACTGGACCGAATACTCAGGCCAGCGGCTCATCACGAGGCAGGAGCTCCAGCCCTGGATCGACGCGATGATAGACGGTGTCGGCCCCGACGGCGTCGAGGTTGGCGCGGTGAACTTCGTCTTCTCGGACGTGGCCTGCGCGACCTACAACCACGACAGCCTGTCCTTCGCGCGGGTCCAGGTCTACCTGGACGGTGACCCGCCGAGGCGCTTGAACCCGGACGGCGCGCCGACCTTCGAGGCCCGGGAGGACTTCGGCATGCCCGTGCGCTGAGGCGCCTGACGGCGCCCCTCGAGCGGTCACAAGCCGTTGATCTTGATGGAGATCCTGCGGGAGGGCGTCATTCCTCGGCGGGCTCGAGCTGGGCGTGGTAGGTCAACTTGAGCTGTCCAGCCTTCCACTTCAGGGTGGCGGGGTGGGGGGCGAAGCCCTCCTTCTGGATGGTGATGTTGAGGAAGGCGCCGTCGACGCGAGGCAGCCCGGAGACATCGCAGGGCGTGACCCCCTTGAGCTTATCGTCGATGAAGACCTGGGCGGCGCTGGGCTCCGAGGAGATGACCAGGCTGCCCGGGCTGGGTTCGAGGACGACGCGGATCTCGTGCTTCTCGCCGGGGACGATCTTGATGTTGTTGCGGGTCTGTGGCTCGTAGTTTTCGAGCTTGAGCCTGACGGAGTGGATGGTCTCGGGATCGACGTCGTCGATCGTGTAGGGGGTCCGGCCGTCGAGGGCGATGCCGTCAAACTCCAGCTCTGCGCCGATGGGGACGGACTCGATCTGAATGGTGCCGTAGACCAGGGGGGGCGGCGCGGTGAGGTGGGAGACGATCGCGTAGGTCCCGATACAGCCGCCGACGAAGACGAAGAAGAGCAGCCCGAGGGTGATGGGGCTGGTGGCGACGCGCAGGACCTTGCCGAAGCCCGAGTTGGCGTCGACGCCGAGGATCTTGTCCTTCTTTCCGGCGATGCGGGCGCGGTTGTCGGCGTTGCCCTTGGAGGCGCCGACCACGTTGGGCCCCCCTGAGCGCTCGCGGGCCTTGGCCTTTGCGGCGGCGAGCTTGTCGTCGTCGCCGCCAGAGGGCGCGGCGCCGGGCTTCTTGGCGATGCGGTCCTTGAGGTCGCCGCCGCCCTGGGCCTTGGCCTTGGCAGCGGCGATCTTCTCCTCGCGGCTCATGCCCTCGCCGTCGTCCTTCTTCTTGATGCGGTCCTTGAGGTCGCCGCCGCCCTGGGCCTTGGCCTTGGCTGCGGCGATCTTCTCTTCGCGGCTGAGGTCCTTGGCGTCGGCGGGCTCGCCGCCGTCTATCTTGTCCTTGAGGTCGCTCTGCTGGGCCTTGGCGCGGACCTTCGCGGCGGCGATCTTGTCCTCGCGTGAGGTGGGCTTGTCGGCCTTGACGGTGGGGGGATCCTGAGCGGGCGGCTTCGGTGCGGCCACCGGAGGAGGCATCATGCTCGGATCAAAGAGGGAGGTCTTCTCCTCGCCGACGATGGGCTTTGCGGCGGCGGCCGGAGCGGCCCGGAGCCCAGATGGCGGCGAGGCTGGCTTGGTGGGGGCCAGCGGAGGAGGAGGGGACCCCATGTCGTTGGGGTTGAACATCATGGTGCGCTCGTCGGCGGCCAGCCCGTCCAGAGGGGGCGCGGGCATGGGCCTGGGCGGCGCGGGCGCGGGGCGTGTGGGGAGGATGGGGGTGCTGGGGGGGCCTGCGATCCCGGGTGGAGGCCCCATGTCGTTGGGGTTGAACATCATGGTGCGCTCGTCGGCGGCGAGCTCGGATCGCGGCGCGGCGGGCATGGGCTGGGGCGGCTGCGGCGCGCCTGGGCGGGCGCGCAGCCCGGCCGCGCTGGGCTGCTGCCTGGGCGGGTGGGCCATGTCGTTGGGGTTGAACATGGCGGTGGCGCCGTCGGAGGCCGGGCTTGAGGCGGGGCCCTTCATCGGGCGCAAGCCCGGCGAGGCGCTGGGGGGTCCGGGGGCGTTCTTGCCGGCCGGGTTGTTCTTGATGGCGTCCCAGTTGGCGATCTGGGTGTGCTCGCCCTCGTCCTCGGCAAGGTCCGCCAGGGGAGGGGGAGGGTGGTGGCTCCCGCTGGGACCAGCGGGCTTGGAGACGGGGTAATCGGCCCCGAGCCCGTCGCCGGTGAAGATGTCGTCGTCGCCGTTTCTCGATGGCATGGCTTTGACTGGCTTGGTGGCCTCTCGCCGGCCGACAGGTTGGACAGACCCTGAAGGGCTGTTGGGCTTGGGCGAGGGGCTTGGGGTTGTCGGGCCTGGCCTGCCGGTGGTCTTCAGATCGAAGATGACGGACTCAGGTGGCCTGTGCTGGGCGAAGTCGCGCTGGTCCATGGTGCTCTCGGGCCCCATCGGCGTCTGCGCGCTCTCGGGAAAGAGATCGAACATCATGCGCGCCGCGCGCGTGGGCGTAAAGCCGGCGGCGTTTCTGTGGAGGTACTCGGTCAGCGCTCTCTGGAAGTCGAAGGCGGTTTGAAAGCGGCGGTCTGGATTGGCGGCCAGCGCCCGCATGGTGATGGCCTCAAGCTCCCTGGGGATCCCAGAGCGCATCGAGGAGGGGAGCGGGATGTCGGCGGCGCGGACCTTCTCAAGCAGGAAGAGCTGATCGTCCTCGGCGTAGAGCATCTGGCCGGTGAGCATCTCGTGCAGACAGATGCCCAGCGAGAAGATGTCGCTCCTGTGGTCCAGGGGCTTGCCCCAGGCCTGCTCGGGGGACATGTAGTAGAACTTGCCCTTGATGATCCCGATCTGGGTGTTGCCCGGCCGCACGGCCGCCTTGGCGATGCCAAAGTCGACCAGCTTGATCTCCCCGTTGAGCGACACCAGGATGTTCTGCGGCGAGATGTCCCTGTGGATGAGGTTGAGGCCATTGCCGTGGGCGTCGGTGCGCGTGTGGGCGTAATGGAGCGCCGCGGCGGTCTGCTCGGTGACGAAGGCGGCCACGTCAAAGGGGACGTAGGTGTCTCGCTCGCTGGTCCTGACCAGGATCTGGAAGAGATCCTTGCCGTCGACGTACTCCATCGCGATGTAGTACATCTCGTCATTGCGGCCAAGATCAAAGACTTGCGCGATGTTGGCGTGGTTGAGCTGGACGGCGAGCTTGGCCTCCTCGATCAACATCGTGATGAAGTTGTCGTCCTGGTTCCACTTCGGGTGGATCATCTTCAGGACGAGGTTTTTCTCAAATCCCCGGATGCCCCCCGTCCGCGCCAGGTAAATCTCCGCCATCCCGCCCGAGGCGATCTTGCGAACCAGCGTATATTGACCAAATTGGGTATTCTGGTCCATTGGACCTTTGCGGCGTTGTGGTGTGGGCGACCTCTCCCATCCCCCGGACCTTCCTTCCCAGATCCTATCACGAAGCCCCGCCGCTACCAACCCCTCCTTGCCAGCGACGACCGAGCCCTCAGCGGCAACTCCCCGGCGTCATGGTGCTCTTGAGGGTGCCCATCAGCTCCCAGATCAGCGCCTGGCCTGGCCTCCTGATCTCCACCCGCTCGATCTCATCGACGAAGCACTGGGGCGCATTGCGGTGACCGTCCCAGTGGCCGCTGTCGTAGCGACGCCGCTCCACCCACCGGACCCCCTCGAAGAGCACCGGCTCCTGGCCTTCCCCAAGCACGGCCTCGGGGAGCACGCCCGCGTCAAGCTGCTTGCGCGTCCACAGGTGGCCTATCCCCTTGATGTGCGGCGCGATGGCCTCCAGGTTGAGCTCGATCTGGGGAGAGGGGTGGCTTGGGACCAGGAAGATCTTGTCGCGGGTCAGAGAGATCTCGAAGGCCTCGCGCGTGTTGGCGATCTCCGTCCGCTCGTCGATGGGCGCTGGAGGCCCCTTGGGGCAGTCGGCCGGCGGGATCTCGACGGTGTACAGCTTGCCCACCACCGACAGCACGCCCTCTTCGATCATCACCTCGTAGGTCACCCCTCGCCGAGGCGCCGCCTGCCACTTGTAGCGCGGCAGGCCGCCGCACTCCCCGTCGCGGACGAAGGTGGCCTTTTCGGGGTGCTCGCAGCCGAGCCGCCGGACGCGGAGTGAGTCTCTGTGCAGCGGCATGATGTGGTGGTCGACGGGCCCGCCAGGGGCCGAGGACATGCCCTCGGAGCGCCCCGAGACGTAGATCACGGGCGTCCAGCCCTCATTCGGGATCTTCTTGCACGCGGCGTTGACCACGTCGGGGGTCCGGGTGGTCACGCCGGAGGCGTCGGCCAGCCCAGGGAGCGTCAAGGCCACCAGCGCGACCCCGAGCAGCGCGCCTCGGCGCTGCGCCTCGGCGCGCAGCGCGCGGCCGTCGCTGGCGATCCGTGCTGTGGGTGTCTTCATCGGTGATACCTCGCGTCTCGGTCTCTCGCTCAGGTGGGTCAAAGCGCGCCGCAGCCCCGGCGTCAACGGGTTACGAAGTCAACGCGGAGCTGGTAGCCGATCAAGAGCGAGGTAATCTCGGCGCGCCCGAGCGTCAAGAACTCCAGGCCGAAGCGCACGCCCGACTCGCCGAAGATGTAGGGGTCGAGGTAGCCCAGGAAGCCGAAGCCGCCTTCGACGCCCACGACGAGGCGGTAGCCCTGGCTCTCGGGGGCCGGCTGGGGTTCAGGCGTCGAGGGGGCTCCGGGCTCAGGCCCCCACACCCCGCCGAATTCGACGTAGGCGCCGATGAGGGCGTAGATGAAGTCCGGGTTCATGGCCCTGAACTGGAAGGACAGGCCCAGCGACAGGCTGGTGAAGGGTCCAGGGGCGATATCGCCCTCCAGCGGGAGGGTCAGGCCCCCGGCCAGGTGGCCCCCGAGGCCGAAGCGGCCCTCGTCGTCGAAGTAATGGCGGTAGCCAAGCGCCCCCGTCGCCATCGTCCCGGGCATCCTGGCGATCTCGTCGCTGAGCGCAAGTCGAGATTCGACCCCGAGTCCAGTGACGAACTCGCCCTGGAGCGCCGGGACGAAGAGCACCGAGGTGCCCTCCTCGGCGCTCATCGAGGGAGAGACGCCCTGGGCCTGGGCGGCCGTGGCGAGGCTGGCGACGGCGAGGATCGCGGCCAGCGAGGTGGCCCCAGGGCGAGCGGTCAGGCGCGGTGGGCAGGGGGGCATGGATCAGGCGCCGGCGAGGTCCGGTTTGGGGTCCATGAGCGCGGCGTGGAGCGCGGCGATGGCCTCGTTGACGCGATCGACGGGGAGAGCGACGCTCAGCGAGGGGCCCGAGGCCCGCGCGGCCAGGATGGGGACCTCGGCCAGAGTGACGAGGGCGACGCCGAGCGCGCGGGGGTTGTCGCCGACGCCCAGGCCGACGGCGCTGACGAGGCCGACGTCGCGCCTGAAGGCGATCCGGTCGTCGAAGCGCTCCCGCAGGCGCGCGGTGAGGCCTTCGGGGTCGTGGAGGTCGTCGAGCTTGAGCAGGGCGCGGGCTCGACCGCCGAGGGGGTCGAGGTCGAACAAGGGGGCCTCGCAGGCCCCGATCAGCGCCGTCAGGTCGCGCAGGTCGGGCTGCGCCATGCGCTCGGCCTCGATCCAGAGGCCCTCCTTGATCCCGGCGACGGCGGCGACCCCGAGCGAGCGCTCGATGCGGGCGCACTCGTCGTGGAAGTTGTCGATCCGCTTGAGGTTTCCGCCGTCTTCGACGCGGGTGCCGCGGCTGTGGACGAGGTGGGTCGAGCGGGCGTAGAGGGCGATGCCTGCTCTGCGGGCGAACTCGACGGCGGTGGCGTTGAGGACCTTGGCGCCCAGGCGGGCCATCTCCTGCATCTCCTCGTAGGTGATGGTGTCCAGGCGCCGGGCGTCCGTGACGATCCGGGGGTCGGCGCTGTAGACGCCGTCGACGTCGCTGTAGATCTCGCAGGCCTCGGCGCCCAGCGCTGCGGCCAGGGCGACGGCGGTGGTGTCCGAGCCCCCTCGGCCGAGCGTGGTGATCTCGCGCTTGTAGCTGACGCCCTGGTAGCCGGCGACGATGACGACCTTGCCCTCGGCCAGCTCGTCCTGGATCCGGTAGGGGCGCACCTCGATGATGCGCGCGTTGGAGTGGCTGGCGGTGGTGATGATGCCGGACTGGCTGCCGGTGAAGCTGATCGCGTCGATGCCGTGGGGCTCCATCGCCATGGACAAGAGCGCCATCGAGATGCGCTCTCCGACCGAGAGCAGCATGTCGAGCTCACGGCGGCGGGGCTCGGGGTTCATCTGGCGGGCCATCGCCAGCAGGTCGTTGGTGGTGTTGCCCATGGCCGAGACGACGACGACGACCTGGTGGCCCTCGGCCCTGGTGCGGGCGACCTTGGCGGCGACGGCGCGGATCTTGTCGATGTCGGCGACGGAGCTGCCGCCGAACTTCTGGACGATGATGCTCATGGTGGGTCCTTGACCTCTCATCCCTCTCAGAAGGCCAGCTCCAGGCCGATGCGCGGCACGAAGCGAGAGTTGACCGGGTTCTTGCTGTGGGCGACGAAGGAGAGCTCGATGAAGATGCCGGGGTTGCCCAGGCTCAGGTAGGTCCCGGCGCCGAGCAGCAGGAGCTGGTTGGTGGGGTCCTTGAGGCGCACGGCGTAGGCGGCCCGACCATAGAGGCGCGGGGTGATGAAGAGGCGCGCGCCCGGCACCATCTCGACCTGGAGCAGCTCAAGGTCGGGCTCGAAGCCAAAGAAGGTCTCCAGATCGAAGTCCAGCGCGAGCCTGCTGTGCAGCGCGTAGCCGACCCCCCCGAGCAGGGAGAGCCCCAGCGAGGTGTCCTCGTCGATGACATTGCCCTGGCCGTCGGTGGTCACGCTGCGCACGGCGAAGGCCCCCGCGCCGAGCCGCGTCCCCACCGAGCCTTGGCGCAGCAGCCCGCCTCCGCCGCGCTTCTGGGCCTGAGCGGGGCTGGACACGGCCAGGAGCGCCGCCCAGGTCACCGCGGCGACCAGCGGCCCGAGCAGCAGGACACGGGGGCGAGGGGAGGGGCGAGCGCCAGCGTGCGGTGTCCGGATCGGGGTTCTCATCGCGAAGCTGTCTCCGTGGGCGCCGTGAGGGCCGAGGGTGACGCTCGGCCTGGGCCTTGGGGAGTGTGGCATGGAGGAGGGGGGGATGGCAACTGGTCGCGGCGGGCCGCAAGGGGGATCAGGCGGCCAGATCGACGGCGACCTCGTCGCGGGCGACGACGAGCTGGGCGATCTGGAGGGTGTGGTGGTAGATGCGGTCGAGATCCTCAAGGATCTCCATCTGATGGACGTAGGCGACCATGTCGGTGCGGCTGTCGGAGTGCTGCAGGTGCTCGATGTTGGCGATCCGCAGCTCGTCCTCCAGGGCGCTCATGGTGTCCTTCATCATCATCGTCTCGGTGGCCAGCGCCCAGTCGTCCTCGACGAAGGCCTCGGTGGCGTGCTCGAAGGCCCGGACGACCTCGGCGTGGTACTGCCGCAGCAGGTTCATGCTCTCGGTGTCGGCCATCAGGAGGCTGGCCTCGGCCTCAGAGGCGCGATTGACGGTCGCCCGGACGCTCTGGGCGATGCTCTTGATCGCGGTGGCCACGGTCATGACCTGGAGCAGGTCGGCGGCGGTGTCCTCGGACAGGCGCTGGGTGGTCACGCCCGAGAGGTAATGGGCGATCTCGGCCTGGATGCGCCGGGCCTTCGTCTCGGTCTTCTCCAGCCTGGCCATCCTGGCCTCGTCCCGCTCGAAGATCGCGGCGGGGACGGCGCCGAGCATCTCGCCGACGACCTCGGAGAGGTGCTCGATCTCCTCGCGGGCGACCTTGATGGCCGCGAAGGGCGTTTTGGCGAGCGACTCGTCCAGGTGCCTGGCCTGCTTGCCGGCCTCCAGCTCGGCCTCGGTGGGCTCCTTGGCGTCGGGGACGATGCGCTTGAGCAGCCGCGCGAAGGGCGTCAGGATGGGCAGGAAGAGCAGGGTCATCCCCACGTTGAAGAGCGTGTGGGCGTTGGCGATCTGACGAGGGACGGCCGCCGAGGCCACGGCCGCCTCGGTGGGCAGCGAGGCGATGAAGGCCGAGAACTGGGGGATGAAGGGGAAGATCAGCACGACGCCCGTGACGTTGAAGAGCAGGTGGGCGGTGGCGGCCCGGACCGCCTCGCGGGGCTTGCCGATGGCGGCCAGCGCCGCCGTGACGCAGGTGCCGATGTTGGCCCCCATCGCCAGCGCGATGCCCGCCTCAAGGGAGACGAGGCCCTCGGTGGCCAGGACGATCACGATGCCGGTCGTCGCCGAGCTGGACTGGATGAGCCCCGTAAAGAGCGCCGCGGCCACGATCCCGTAGAGCGGCGTCTCCATGTTGACCATCATGTCGAGGAAGGGCTGGAAGGAGCGCAGCGGCTTCATCGCGTCGCCCATGACCGTCATGCCGAAGAAGACGAGGCCGAGGCCGAGGATGAGCATGCCCCACTGCTTCAAGACCTGCTTGCTCGACAGGAAGAAGAGCGCGAAGCCGGCCGCGACCATCCACAGCGCGTACTGGGTGACCTTGAAGGCCACGATCTGGGCCGTGACCGTCGTGCCGATGTTGGCCCCGAGGATCACCCCGAGCGCCTGAGGCAGCGTCATCAGCCCCGCCGAGATGAAGCCGACGACGATGACCGTCGTGACCGAGCTGGACTGCACGACGGCCGTGGCCACGGTGCCCGTGGCCACGCCCGCGAAGCGGTTGCTCGACAGCCGCTGAAGGACGGCCTTCATCTTGTCGCCAGCGACCAGCTTGAGCGCGTCGCCCATCTGCTCCATGCCGAAGAGGAAGATCGCCAGCCCGCCGAGCAGCTCCATCGCCAGCAAGCCCCAGTCCGGCGTCTTGCTCGCCGCCTCGCCGGCCCAGGCCGACGACGCCACCAGGAAGACGAGCAGCATCGACGCCGCTGCCATCACCGCTGGCATATTTTTATTGGTTTCCTTGTTCATTTGTTCTTCTCACCTTTTTCCTTGTCTTTATCCTTCTTGCCTGCCTTCTTCGAAGGCGGCTTGACGACCATGACCGGCGCCGGCGAGAGCTGCATGACGCGCTCGGCCTTGGAGCCGATCAGCACGTGAGGGCTGCGCGTGTGGCCTCTGCTGCCCATGATCACCAGGCTTGGCTTCTCCTTCTTGATGCAATCGAGGATGGCCTGCAGGGGTCTGCCCTGAACCAGGATCTTCTCAAGCTTGACGGGCGTGTCCTTGAGGGCCTTCTTGACGTCGTGCTCGTCCAGAAACGCCTCGAAGCGATCCTGAGAGGTGTCCTCGACCTTGCGCGTGACCTTCTGCTCGGCCTTGCCGCTCTGCTTGAAGCCCGGCATGTCGGTCGGATCGACGCCGACGTGCAGGACGATGAGTCGCCTGGCGACCTTGGGAGCCAACTCCAACCCGAGCTTGAGCGCCGCTGCGCTGTACTTCGAGAAGTCGACGGGTATCAAGATGCTGTCCCAGATGTTGTCTGCCATTTAGACCCTTCTTCAGTTCCCTCGAATGGACCGGCTTTCGGGCCGAAGGTATTTCACCGCCCTGAGGCCTGCAAGGCGTCGGAGGGGACACTCCAGCAACGTTTATGTGACGTTCTTGTGAAGAGCCCCTTGACAAACAGGAACCCCCGCGACACCGGGCTCAGTACCCCTCTTCAGGGCCACCGTCAACCGCGTTTTTCGGGGGGGGCGGCGCTTTTTCGCCGCCCTCAGGGGGGAGAGCCCGAGCCTCGACGTAGACCTGCGCCGAAGGGGCGCCGATCATGGGCGCGCCCTGCGTCAACCTGAAGGCGGACACCATGTAGACGTAGACCACCCCAGGTTTTGCCCCGCCGTCGACGAAGGCTCCTCCCGAAATCTCCGCGCCCACCCGCGCCCACCCCCCCTGGGCCACCTCTCGCCGGAAGACGATCGCCCCGAGCCCCTCGACCGCCTCCCAGCGCACCAGGACGAGCCCGCCTATCGCCTCGGCGACGACCTCCTCCGGCGGCGCAGGCGCCTCCTGCCACCACACCGACACCGCCTGGGCCGTCGCGGCGACCTCGCCCTTGACCAGGGCCACCGCCGCGTACTCGTAGCGCCGCCCGATCTCCAGCCCCGCGTCCAGGAAGGGGACCGCGCCGCCCTCCCACAAGGCCGCCTGCTCCGCTCGCTCAAAGGTGTAATGGGGGTAGAAGTCCTCCGCGCCGGGCTCCCCGAGGGTTCGCCTCAAGAGCACGAGCTTGTCACACGCCGCCCGCAAGGCAGGATCGGCCGGCAACCTGACTTCAAGGAGCGCCCCTCGGGGCTGGCCCTCGATGAGCGCAAGCGAGGGCGACAGGGAGGGATCCGGCGCCGTGGGGGCGCCGACGATCAAGGCGGGCGGGCCAGGGATGGCGCACGACGCGCTCAACGCGAGGGCGAAGATCCCAAGGGTCAGCGACCCAAGGGTCAGCGACCCAAGGGTCAGCGACCCACGGACCAGCGACCCACGGACCAGCGACCCACGGACCAGCGACCCACGGACCAGCGGCCCAAGGGTCAGCGGTCCAGAAGTCGGCCGCCCGAAGGTCAGCGGCCCAAGGGGCGGCGGCCCAGAGGTCAACGGCCTGGAGGTCAGCGGCCCGTGAACCTGGGGCCTCATGACCTGTGTCGCCGCGCCTCGGCGCGCGCTCGTCCTCGCGGCCATCGACTCAGAAGAACCAGAAGAGGCGGGCCTGGATGGACTGGGCCGGCTCGGCCTCGCCGCTGCGCCCTTCGAGGTCCTCGGGGAGGATCGTGGGGGAGTCGAAGCCGGGGTAGGTCAGGCGGGTGCGGCCGACCTTCTCGTCGAAGGCGGCCAGCGGGATGAGCAGGCCGTAGCTCAGGTCGGCGCGGAACTTCTCCTCCTCGTGGTAGAAGAGCTGGCCGTCGAACTCCAGGCCCAGGCTGCGCTCGCCGCTGGGCGTCGCGGCGGCCTTGTGCGCCTGCGAGTAGATGGTGTCAAAGCGGAAGCCGAAGGTGTCCTGGTTGCGGGTCCAGAAGTCGAACTGCACCCAGGGGTTGAAGTAGGTCGCGTTGGTCACCGAGCCGATGATCTCCCGGAAGAGGATCATGTCGACGTGGTAGTCGCGGTCGAACTTGAAGTTGCTCGGGGTCCCCTCGGGATCGACCTTGCCGTCGTTGATCTGGAAGCCGAACTTGTTGCGGCCCGTGGCGAAGCCGCTGTTGAGGCCGACGGTGGCGAAGTCGTTGAAGCGGAACTCGCCCTCGAAGGCCAGGCCGAGCTGCTTGACGTCGCGCTGCTTGGCCTGGCAGGCCGCCGCGTTCGGGTCCGAGAAGCACTCCGTGGAGCCCTCGCCGGGCTCAGCGACGAAGTCGATGCCGCCCAGGATCGCCACGGCCTCAAGCTCCAGCCGCAGCCGCTTGCGGTACTGAGGCTCCCAGAGGAACTGGACCCAGAGGTCGGGGATGATGGCCTCGGCGCCGCGCGCCTCCAGCACCGGCAGGTCGCCGATGTTGGGGTAGGACTGGTCGATGACGAAGTTCTCGAAGGAGGCCTCCTGCGAGCGGTAGACCAGGTAGGCGCCGCCGTTGAGGACCGGCTCTCCGCGGTCGCGCAGCTTCGAGGCCTGGGCCGCCTTCTCCTCCTCCTGGACCGGGGCCTTGAAGATCGCCAGGGCGTACTGGTTGACGTCGTCGATCTGGCTCAAGTCGCGGTTCTGGCCGAGGAACTGGTTGTTGTCGAAGTCGACGATGCCCTCGTTGGGGAAGTCGTAGGAGGCCGCGACGTAGAGGCCCTGGCTCTCGAAGACCGGCAGGCGGGTGATGAACATCGCCCGGTCGGCCGCGTCGCCGAAGTCGCAGTCCATGCACTGGCCGCCGTTGGCCAGGATCCCCAGGCCCCAATGGCTCGACATCCGGCCCAGCCGCAGGACGCCGAAGAAGGTCCGCACCTGCCCGTAGGCCTGCTTGATCTTCACGCCCTCGTCCGGCGGGATCTGCCCGCCGCTGAAGGCCAGCTTGGGGACGTCAGGGCGCAGCGGATCCCGGTCGCTGGTCCGCCCGCCGTCCGGCAGCGAGCCGAGCACGAGGTTGTCGGGGACGTCCAACTCGATCTTGATCTGGAGGTCCTCATAGAGGTGGATCGTCGGCGCGTAGCGGAAGCGGATGTTGGCCCCGACGTAGGCGTCGGCCTGGGGATCGGGGGCCGAGGCGGCGTTCTGCTCGTCGACCGGGAAGCTCTCCGGCGGCGGCAGGATGGGGCTGGTGCCGGTCGTGTTCAGGTCGAGGTTGATGAAGGAGTCCGCCCGGAAGCGGAACATCCCGTGGTGTTCGATGTAGGGGTAGGACTTGCGGATGGTGACCTTCTCAAGCACCTCCGTGTCTATCTCCTTGAGCGGCTTGAGGTCCTCGTCCGTCAGGCGAGCTTGATCGGCGGCCTCCTTGGCCTTCTGCTCGGCCTCGGCCTTCTCCTTGGCGAGGCGCTCGGCCTCCTCCTTGGCGAGGCGCTCAGCCTCCTCCTTGGCCTTCTGCTCGGCTTCGGCCTTCTCCTTGGCGAGGCGCTCGGCCTCGGCCTTCTCCTCTTCGGTCAGCGGCTCCTGGTCTTCGGCGCCTTCCCCCTCTGTCGGCGCCACGGGCTCCGGGGCGGGGTCTTCGGCGGGCTCCTCGGGCTGCTGCGCTGCGGCGGTGGCGCCGACAAGCAGACCCACCAAGAGGGCAGCGAGAAGGGCAAATTTCTTCATGGTGGCCATCTCCTGTTCGGTGTTCCTGGCCCGGGCAGGTTGCGGCGCCGAGGCGCTGCGCGAGCCTTTGCGTGGCGTGTGCACGGGGTCGAGGTTCTAGCACGCGGAAAAATTGAGTGTCAATGCGCGGCGGGCTGGCACAACAATGGATAGCGGCCTCGACTTGATGTAGCCTTGAGCCCAGAGGCTCTGACCGTGAGGCCGCCCTTGACCACGCCCGTCCGCCAGATTGACCACATCGGGATCGCCGTGCGCAGCATCGAGCAGGCCACGGTGCTCTTTCGAGACATCCTCGGCCTGGAGCACCTCGGCGACGATCTCGTCGAGGATCAGGGGGTCAAGGTGGCCTTCTTCAAGGCCGGCGAGGTCAAGATCGAGCTCCTCGAGCCCCTCAGCCCGGACAGCCCCGTCGGGCGCTTCCTCGACAAGCGCGGCCAGGGGGTCCACCACGTCGCGCTGCGCACCGACGACATCGAGGCGGCCAGCGCCCACCTCAGCGCCGAGGGCCTCAAGGTCCTCTACGACGCCCCCAGGGACGGCGCCCACGGCAAGCTCATCAACTTCATCCACCCAGCCGACACCTTCGGCGTCCTGCTGGAGCTGACCCAACGGCGAGGTGAGCGTTGAACAGGGCGATTCGCTCGTGGTGGCGCGCCGCCGCGATCGCGTCGGCGCTCCTGGTCATCAGCGGCTGCAGGGCGGACGCTCCGCCGCCGAACCCCTCGATATTGCTGGCCTTTGAGGCCAGCGCCGAGAGCGTCGGGCAGGCCGACACGCTCGTCATCTGGGTCAAGCGAGAGTCCGAGGGGGAGCGGCTGGCCCTGCCCGACCCGGCGTCCATCGCTCTGGAGGGCTGGGATCCTGCCTCCGGTCCCTTCCTCGTCGATCTCGTCCCGGGTCGGACCATGAAGGGCGAGCTGCTGCTCTACGCGGCGCTGACCGACTCTCAGGATCGCGCCGAGGCGCGCGGCTGGCGCTTCGGTCGCCCGGGCGCGCTGAGCGCCGTCGCGATCGACACCCAAGGCGAGCGCCGCGTCGAGATCGAGCTGGTCGCCTTCGAGGTCACCTGCGACCTCGACGGAGACTACTTCCAGGCTTGCCACAAGGAGGCCTGCTGCCCCAGCTTTGAGCAGGACCCTCGCTTCATCGACTGCAATGATCTCGCGGTCGAGGGCGTCGCCACGAGCCCGGAGCAGTCCCACCCCTTCCTGGACTCCTCCACGGAGGTCAACGCTGGCCTGTGCGACAACGGCATCGACGAGGACTGCCTCGGCGGCGACGCCCCCTGCGTCGACGCCGACGCGGACGGCAGCCCCTCGGCGGAGGACTGCGATGACCAGGACGCGGCTCGCCACCCCGGCGCGCTCGAGATCTGCGGCGACGGGGTCGATCAGGACTGCGACGGCGCCAGCGACGACGACGATCCCGACTGCGGCGGCGGCAATGACGGCGACGGCGACGGCTTCTGCCGCCAGGGCGAGGATCTCAACGGCGACGGCGACTGCTTCGACGAGGGAGAGCAGGATCCGGCCCGCGCCGACTGCAATGACAACAACCCCGAGGTCCACCCCGACATCCCCGACGAGCGGGCCTGCGACGGCCTCGACGAGGACTGCGACGGGCTGGTCGATGAGGGCCTGACCTGCGACGATCTGGACGGAGACGGGGTCAAGGACGCCGAGGACTGCGTCAACACGGACGTCGAGGGAGCCCTGCCCGGCGCCTTCGACGCTGGCCGCAGCCCGGATCTGGAGGAGGTCTGCGGCAACAACGTCGACGAGGACTGCGACGGCATCGCCGCCCCCTGCGAGGCCAACGACGCCGACGGCGACGGCTTCGGCGACGCGCGCCAGGGCGGCACGGACTGCAATGACGGCGACCCGCTGACCTACCCCGGGGCACCTGAGCGCTGCGGCGACGGCGTCGACAACGACTGCCGGGGCGGCGACGTGGCCTGCCTCGACGATCGCGACGGCGACGGCTTCAACGCCGATCAGGACTGCGACGACGGCGATCCCGAGATCCACCCCGACAAGACCGGCGAGCGCGTCGAGGAGATCTGCGACCTGGAGGACAACGACTGTGACGGCCTTGTCGACGAAGGCAACCCGCTGTCCCTGAGCGCCGGCGGCTTGCCCGTCGAGGTGCGCTGCGGCTTCAACGACGTGGGGCTGTGCAGGATGGGCTGGAGCGTCTGCAGCCGGCTGGGCGGTCAGGCTGGGATCGTCTGCGCCGGGGTGCGCAACCCCCAGCCCGAGATCTGCGACTTCGAGGACAACAACTGCGATGGCGCCGTCGACGAGGGCGTCCGGAACCGATGCAATGGCTGCAGGGTGCTGCCCAACGAGCCGGGGCAGCCCTGCGCGCTGTGCAAGGTCTACGCGTGCGACGGCACCGACGCGGTGGCCTGCCGAGGCCCCGAGCCCAACGAATGCGGCGGTTGCGCGCGTCTGGACAACCCCCCGGGGCGAGCCTGCGGTCGCTGCAATCTGGATCGCTACGTCTGCGCGAACAACAACGAGTCGACCCGCTGCAATGGCGACACGGCCGACAACGCCTGTGGCGGCTGCGATGACCTCTCCAACCCTCCCGGTACAAGCTGCGGGACCTGCGGCCTGAACCAGTACGTCTGTGAACGCCGAGAGCGCACACAGTGCAATGGGGACATGCGGTCCAACGTCTGCGGAGGCTGCACGCCCTCGAACCTCCAGCAGGGCGCCTCCTGCGGGCAGTGCGGCACGATCGTCTGCCAGGGCAACAACCCCGTCTGTGACGACCACCCGAGAAACGCCTGCATGGGCTGCGGGACGCTGGCGACCCCGCCGGGGCGGGCCTGCGGGACTTGCAACCTCAACACGACCGTCTGCGACGGCCAGAACCAGACGCGCTGCGACGGCGACATGCGGGCCAACGTCTGTGGCGGCTGCACGCCATCGAACCTCCAGCAGGGCGCCTCCTGCGGGCAGTGCGGCACCGTGGTCTGCGAGGGCAACAACCCCGTCTGTGACGATCGCCCGCGCAACGCCTGCGGCGGCTGCACGCCCTCCAACCTGGTCCTGGGCGCCTCATGCGGTCAATGCGGCACCGTCGTCTGCGAGGGCAACAACCCCGTCTGTAACGACCGCCCGCGCAACGCCTGCGGCGGCTGCACCGTGCTCCCGAACGCGCCCGGTGAGGCCTGCGGCGAGGGCTGCGTCAGGGCGTGTGACGGGACCGATGCGCTCAAGTGCGTGCGGTCGGCCGATCCCCAGCAGCGCTGCCAGTAGCCCTCGGGGCACGGCGGCCTTCGAGGTCGCGGTCCCGATCCTGCGCGGCGCGCGGAGCCTCGTCGATCTCGCCTCAGCCGCTCTCGATGTCGTACTTCTTCATGAGCTTTCTGAAGTACTTGCGATCGATCTCGGCCTCGCGGGCGGCGTGGGAGATGTTGTTGTCGTTGCGGGCCAGCAGGGCGAGGATGTAGTCGCGCTCGAAGGTGGAGATCCACTCTTCCTTGGCGTCCTTGAAGGTCATGTCGCGCAGCGCGCTGGGATCGGGGAAGGGGCCGGGGATGCCGCCGCTGGAGTTGGGGTAGGGCGTGTGGTGCTGGATGAAGGTCGAGGGTCCGTGGAACTGGGCGATGAGCGCCTCGGGCAGATCCTCGATGTCGATGTTGTCGCCGTCGGCGAAGGAGCAGGCGCGCTCGATGACGTTGACCAGCTCGCGGATATTGCCGGGCCAGGGGTAGCTCTCAAGCAGGCGCATGGCGGCCGGCGAGATGTGGTGGATCTTCTGCTTGCCGAAGGAGTCGCGGTTGTAGTTGGCGTTGGACAGGAAGTGTCGCACGAGCAGGGGGACGTCCTCGGTGCGCTCGCGCAGGGGAGGGAGCATCACGCGAACGACGCTCAGGCGGTAGAAGAGGTCCTCGCGGAAGCGGCCGGCGCGGACCTCGTCCTCCAGGACGCGGTTGGTGGCCGCGATGACGCGAACGTCGATGGGGATGGACTTGCTGGCGCCGACGCGGCGCACCTCGCGCTGCTCCAGGACGCGAAGCAGCTTCGGCTGGAGGTCGATGGAGAGCTCGCCGAGCTCGTCGAGGAAGATCGTGCCGCCCTGGGCCATTTCGAAGCGGCCCTGGCGCGTCTTGATGGCGCCGGTTATGGAGCCCTTCTCGTGGCCGAAGAGCTCGGACTCGATCAGCGACTCTGGGACGGCCCCGCAGTCGAACACGATGAAGGGCCTGGTGCCACGGCGAGACTGCTTGTGGATCTCCTGGGCGACGACCTCCTTGCCGGTGCCCGTCTCGCCCTCGATGACGACGGTGGCGCCGGTGGGGGAGATCTTCTCGATGACCCCGAAGATCTCGCGCATCCGGATGTTGCGGCCGATGATGCCGCCGCAGCGCTCCAGCGGCGAGGCGGTCACCTCGACCTGCTCGTTGACGGCGTTGAAGGCGATGCGGCAGTTGCCGAGGCGGAGCTCGCAGCCGGGGCTCAGGTAGCCCTCGCGGACGCGGACGTCGTTGATGAAGGTGCCGTTGGTGCTGCCGAGGTCCTGGACGACGTAGGAGGCGTCCTCCTGGAGGATGCGGCAGTGGTAGCGGCTGACGGTGGCGTCGACAACGACGACATCGTTGTCATCCATGGCCCCGATGGTCACGGTGGCCTGGTCGAAGGTGCGCTCAAGGCGCTGGTGACGGCCCTCGGCGGGGTCGGGCTCGACGGCCAGATGGCAGCGCCGCAGGTGCAGCGTGCGAGGTCGGCCGTTGACATAGGCGATCTTGGTGGCGGGGACGAAGTCTGCGAACTTGCGGTGGGAGGTCATCGGTCGGTTGGCCCCCTTGGACCGGTTGACACAGCGCCGAGGCGGTTTCTATACTCAACTGGACGTGTGCACCCCGGCGAGGCTCGATGACGAGGGCGTGGGCTGGCCCTGGGCGCGCAAGGGCGTCCCGGTTTTAGACAGTCCCTCCTGCACGTTAAGATGGCGTTGATGATAGACCTCCCCCAGCAATTTGGCAAGTACGTGCTGGTCGAGCGCATCGCCATCGGCGGCATGGCCGAGATCTTCAAGACCCAGGCTCGCGGGCTGGGCGGCTTCGAGAAGCTGCTGGCCGTCAAGCGCCTGCACCCGCGCTACTCCGAGGACCAGGACTTCATCCGGATGCTGGTCGACGAGGCCAAGATCGCCGTCCAGCTCTCGCACTCCAACATCGGCCAGATCTTCGACCTCGGTCGAGAGAACGACCTGGTCTACATCGCCATGGAGTACATCGACGGCCGCGACCTCTATCGGGTCCTGCGCCGCCTGAACGAGCTCGGCTGGAAGATGCCCATCGAGGCGGCCGTCTACATCATCATGGAGGTCTGCGCCGGCCTCGACTACGCCCACCGCAAGTGCGCCCCCAACGGCACCCCGCTGAGCATCATCCACCGCGACATCTCGCCCCAGAACGTCATCGTCTCCTGGGAGGGTGAGGTCAAGCTCATCGACTTCGGCATCGCCAAGGCCGCCATGCGCGCCTTCGAGACCGAGTCCGGCGTGATCAAGGGCAAGTTCTACTACATGTCCCCAGAGCAGGCCCGCGGCGACACCCTCGATCACCGCAGCGACATCTTCTCGCTGGGCATCTGCCTCTACGAGCTGCTGACCGGACACACCGTCTACCGCGAGGAGGACGACGTCACCCTGCTCTCAAGGGTGCGCCGCGCCGAGATCTCTCCCCCCACCACGATGCGCCCCGAGATCCCCCACGATCTGGAGCGCATCGTCATGAAGGCCCTGTCCCGCAACCCCCGGCGCCGCTACCAGACCGCCCACCAGCTCCAGATGGCGCTGTCGAGCTTCCTGTACTCCATCGGCCGGCCCTTCAACAAGGTCCAGCTCGGCGCCTGGATCCGCGAGAGCTTCGACCGCGGGCCCGCTCGCTCCGAGGACGAGGCCTCCGTCTCCTACCACGACCGCTTCATGAGCCGGGTCGATTACACCGCCGACGGCTCCTTCCTCTCCAGCCACCTCATCGACGAGGACGGCATCACCGCCATCGTCGGCGCCGATCGCGACACCGTCGACGCCGCCCCGCCCATCTCCCGCGCGCTCGTCGGCGAGGCCTTCATCAGCCACGACCCCTACGCCGAGGGCGTCCTGAGCGAAGACGGCGAGTTGGAGGCCGCCCCGACCCGCGCCGGCACCATGATGGACGACTTCGGCGAGGACGAGGTCACCTGGCTCTACCCCCCCGCGCTGGAGCAAGCGCCCCCCTCGATCGATCAGGCGCCCGTCATGCCGCCGCCCGTGCCCGTCGTGGTGCAGCCCCAGCGCCCGAGCGCCCCCCCGAAGCGCCCTGCTCCCGTCGAGGCCGCCCCGCCCCCGCGCCCCCCCGCGCCGGCCCCACCGCTTGACCCGCGCCCGCGCAGCACGGCCCCCAAGCCCAAGCCCAAGCCGCCCATGTCGGCCGACTTCGACCACGGCATCCACACGGGCATGGTTACGGGCGTCTACAACGAGCCGACTCGGATCACCGGCCTGGTGGCGATGCCCGAGTCGTCGCTGGACAAGCCCAAGGTCACCACGCGGCTGACCGAAGGCCGCGATCTCTATGAGGTCCCGCTGGCCCTCAAGCTCCTCTTCGCCATCGGCCTGGCCGTCATCCTGCTCGCAGGCGGCACCATCAGCGCCCTGGCGGCGGTCCTGATCAACAAGGCCACCGCCGACCTCGCCGATGGCACCTCGCCTGACGCGCCCGTCGCGGCCAGCGCCCAGAGCCCCGGCGACGCCCCCGACACGCGCGGCCTCGTCATCGACGTCAACGGCACCGACGTCGCCTCCGTCGCGCTCGGCGAGGTCGTCATCGACAAGGCCCCCTACGTCTTCGAATCCCTGATCATCGGCAGGAGCTACGATCTCAAGGTCACCGCCCCCAACTACCGCACCTACGCCGAGGTCATCACCCTCGACGAGTCCATGCCCTCCGGCTATCAGGTCAAGATGACCCCAAGGCTCGGGACGCTCATCATCAACACCGTCCCCGCTGGCGCATCGATCCAGCTCGACACCCGCAAGCTCGACAAGACCTCGCCCCTGAACCTCGGTCAGATCGACAGGACCTCGCCCCACGCCCTGATCCTCTCCCTCGAAGGGCACGAACCCCACGCCGTCGACATCTCGTGGGAGGACGCCGAGAGCGACGTCAAGACCATCGACGTCTCCCTCAAGCCGCTCATCGCGGCAGGACCCGACGCCGGCGTGGTCGATGGAGGCGACCCGGGCGATTCAGACGCTTCCAGCGACGCCGTCGGTGAAGTCGCCGGTGACCCTGTCGGTGACGCCGTCGGCGACAATAAGGGCGACAATAAAGGCGACACCGTCGTCGCCGAGGCCATCGCCACGCAGATCGACAAGGCCGCCGCGTCGGAGGCCGCCCGGGAGCGCCGAGAGCGCCGCGAGCGCCTGGACAAGGAGCGCAGTGAGCGCAACGAGCGCGACCGCGCCGAGCGCGACCGCGCCGAGCGCGACCGCCGCGAACGGGAGCGGCTCGCCAGAGAGCGTGATCGCGACAACGGGGGCGGAGGCGGGGGAGGGGCCTCGGCCTCCACCGAGTTCGGCACGCTGGCCGTCAACGCTCGCCCCTGGGGTCAGGTCTATGTCGACGGGGCCAGGGTCGCCAACGAGACCCCCGTGCGCGGCCTTCGCGTCAAGACAGGCTACCACACGGTCAAGGTCGTCTTCCCGACGCTCAACAACAAGGCGCGCTCCAAGCAGGTCCTCATCCGCAAGGGCGAGCTCTCCCGCGTCTCCTTCGTCCCCTGAGGCGAGGTCTGACCTTCGATCCGTCGCCTTGGTCGCAGCTCAGCGCGCGGCCTGACCGCGCCATCCGAAGCTCACGCGCAAACATCTGTATTTACTTGTCTTTGTGTGTCTGGCCGAGGTGGCGAGCGGGGCTTCAGCGCCACTGGACGACGAAGGGCATCAGGGCAAGCGCCTCGCCGTCGGCGTAGAGGACGCCGAGATCGAGGGCGGGGCGGAGGGGCTGGGCGAGCTGTCGCAGGGGGGCGTAGGCGTCCCAGATCTGGGCCTCGGTGGCCTCGGGCAGGAGGGTGGGCAGGCCAGGCGCGCGCAGCGTCGCCAGATGGCCAAGGTCCAGGCCGATGTCGGGGATGAGCGGCGCGAGGATGTCGCCCTCCGGCACCGAGACGATCTGGAAGTCGTCGGCGTCGAGGCCGGCTTTTTCGCGGGCGCGCTCGATGGCGTCCAGGAGCCCGCCCTGGGTGTCGCACAGGCCGACGCGCTGGGCGTCGGCCCCCGACCAGATCCGCCCACGCCCGACGGCGTGGACGGCGTCGCGCTCCATGTCGCGGCCCGCGGAGACCTGGCTCAGGAAGAGCTCGTAGAGGTAGGTGATCTGCTCGGTGATCACGGCCCTCTCGGCGTCGTCCCAGGGGCGATCCATGGCGTAGAGGTCGGCTCTGTCGCCGCGCTCCACGGTGACGGTGTTGAGGCCGATCTTCGCGAAGAGCCCGTCGAGGGCGAACTTGCCGCTGTAGATGCCGATCGAGCCGGTCAGCGTGGTCGGGTTGCAGAAGATCTCCTGGCCGGTGGCCGCGACGTAGTAGCCGCCGCTGGCGGCGATGTCGCCCATCGAGACGATGACGGGCTTCTTCTCGCCGAGCTTGACCAGCGCCCTGTACATCAGATCCGAGGCCGTGGCCGAGCCGCCGGGGGAGTCGATGCGGACGACCAAGGCCTTGACGTTGGGCTCTCGCGCGGCCCACTCGGCGACCTTCTCGACCGTCCGCGAGCCCGTGAGGCTGCCGCCGAGCAGCGGGTTGGTGCCACCCGAGCCGGTCACGATGTTGCCGTCGATGTGAAGCACGGCGACGATCGGCTTCTGTCCCCAGGTGTAGTCCTTCTCAAGCCTGTCGTAGGTGGCCGAGAGCTTCGTGGAGCGGCCGTAGAGCGCCTTGAGCGTGTCCTTGATCTCGTCGGGGTAGATGACCTTGTCGATCAGCCCGCTCTGGAGCGCCTGGCCGGGATCGTGGGGGGCGGTCTCGATGAGATCGGCCATGGCCTCGGTGCTCAGGCCGCGGCCGCCGGCCATGGCGTCGAGCTGGGTGGCCCAGATCGAGTCCAGGAAGGCCCCGAGGGCCTCCTCGGCCGGCTCGGAGGGAGACTCGCGGGTGAAGGACTCCGGGGCGCTCTTGTACTCGGCGATGCGGATGAAGTCGGGCTTGACGCCGATCTTGTCGAAGGCCCCCCGGTAGAAGGACTGGGAGATGGCCAGACCGCGCGCGCTGAAGGTCGTGCTCGGACCCATGAAGATGTGCTCGGCGGCCGTGGCGATGTAGAACTCGCGGTGCGAGGGGGTGTGCATGTAGACCACGACGGCCTTGCCGGCCTCCTTGAGCCTTACGAGCGCCTCGCGCAGCTCCCAGGCCTGGCCGTAGCCCATCGTCACGTTGTTGAGCTCAACGACGACTCCCTCGACGAGATCGTCCTGGCGCATCCCGTCGAGCGTCTGCATCGTGGACAGGAAGGAGGGGCCGGAGTCCAGGCCGAGCAGGTTGCGGGGGGAGCGCTCGGGCATGTCGCCGCCGATCTTGACGGTGTAGAAGCGCTTGCCGCCCTCGACGAAGGCCCGCCACGCCGCATTGCTGACCCTCATGCTCCCCGAGAAGCCACCGCGGCCCTGGCCCGAGGTGGCCGCGCCGCCGAAGCCCAGGTGGGCCGTGTCCACGGCCAGCCCCGCCGAGAACTCGGTCATTTCGAAGTCCTGGCCCTTCTCCCCGGTGTCGGTCAGGAGCTGGGCGAAGAGCCTGAGCCCTTCGAAGGGCTCGACGGAGGCCATGAAGCGCGGCTGAACCCTCGGGCTCCCGCTGACGGTGACGTCGGCCTCGAAGATGAGGCGCCCCTGGAGGGTGCGCGCGGCGCCGCCGAAGGCCAGCTGGGGCTTGATCGCCGAGCCGCCGAAGAAGGGGGCGTTGGCGTCGCGGACCATGAAGCCGGCCCCCAGCCAGCGCAGCAGGCGGTATTGGAGGCCCAGATCCCAGGTGACCAGGTCGTCGATGCGCTGGTCGTCGCTGCTGCCAAAGAGGTTGAGCGTCAGCCCCAGCGACAGGTCGCCGCCCAGGCCCAGCCCCAAGGAGTACTTCCGGTAGCCTTCCTCGGCGACGCCGGGCTCGATGAACTGGACCCCGAGGCCCATCCCGAGGCCGCTCAAGAGCTCGACGGCGGTCAAGACCCCGATGCCGCCGTTGAGGTCGTCGGCGAAGGTGCCATAGAGGAGGAACATCTCCGCCCCCGAGATCCGCGCCAGCCCCGCCGGGTTGAGCTCAAGGCTCAGCGCGTCGTCGCGCTCGACCAGCGTCGGCAGCGGCGCGCTGACCCCCTCGGAGAGGCTCACCCGCTGCGCCTGGGCCGGGGCCGCGCCGAGCGTGAGGGCGGCGATCGCGGCCGCGACGATCGCGGCCAGGGGCGCGCTGGCGGCGATCACGGCGGCGATCGCC
>SXGS01482655.1_pt1 | contig 27261 bp, 19 predicted proteins | sample 3174681 | NCBI WGS metagenome assembly SXGS01 (sample SAMN11356861, study PRJNA531348) | freshwater metagenome | isolation source: freshwater sample F1-80 | place: China: Fuxian Lake, Yuxi | collected 2017-12-25 | reverse complement strand
TCAGGGCGGCGGCTTCACCGAAGATATGAAGCAAAAAACAACCCTGGACCCCATTCCAAACGAGTCCAAGAACGGTCTGGCCAACAAAAAGGGGACCCTCGCGATGGCACGCACCTCGGCCCCTAACAGTGCCACTTCGCAGTTTTTTATCAATGTGAAGGACAACGATTTTTTGGATAAAGCCAATGCGAGGGATGGCGTGGGCTATTGCGTTTTCGGGAAAGTGGTAGCAGGGATGGATGTTGTGGAAAAAATCAAAGGCGTTGACACCGCCCAAAAAGGCTCCCATGGGGATGTTCCTGTGGAAGCGATTGTGATCAAATCTGCCAAGTTGCTTAAATAACCCCAATCAAGGAGACATAAAAATGGCGAATACCAAAGTCCGGATGAAAACCTCGCATGGGGACATCGTTATCGAATGTGAGGATGCGCTTGCCCCTGGAACCGTGGCAAATTTCCTCCAATATGTGGACGACAAGTTTTTTGATGGGACCATTTTTCACCGGGTGATTCCCAATTTCATGATTCAAGGGGGTGGTTTCACCTCCAACATGAAACAGAAAGCAACCAGGGCAAATATAACCAACGAGTCTTCCAATGGTCTGAAAAACCAAAAGGGAACCTTGGCCATGGCCCGGTTGCCCCAACCCCACACGGCAAGCAGTCAATTTTTCATCAATTGCAAAGACAACGATTTCCTTGACAAGGCCAAATCGGGTGATGGCCATGGTTACTGCGTTTTTGCAAAGGTTACGGAGGGCATAGCCGTTGTTGAGCAGATTGAGAAAGTCAAAACCGCCAATCATGGTGGCCACGGGGATGTGCCCCTTGTACCGGTAATGATTGAATCCGTCACCCGGGAAAGCTAAGCGACCAAGTTTAACCTGAAAACCACCAAGGCCATTCATCGATTTGATCAGTGGCCTTTTTCATTGGTTTCCCAATTCGACCCGGGCGACCAGAAAGCGCTGTCGATCCTGCCATTTTGCCTGATCTGCCAACATTTTTTCGAGGTCGATCCTGATTTTGTGATTGCGCACCACCTGGGTCTGATTCCACCGGATCGTAACCGGCATATCCAGATTGAGGCAACATTCCCCTTTGGCATTCCGGTACAACTCCAAAGCCATTTTCCTGACACCTGTTGTCTTGATGAACACTTCGTTTTTTTCGGGTTCGGTACGGGCATAGAGGGTGGCGGGATTGATCCTGGCATCAAAGTTAGGGGGTGGTTGGGTAATGTTTTTTGCCATCAACTCCTGGACCTCCAGCCAATAAAAGCGGCTATCGGTAGAACGCAGGGTCCGGAATTCATTGCCAAAAACTCCCCCATTCCCATCGGCGCCGAGTTGTTTCAGGGGAAATGTCCGTTTTTTGCCTTTCATCCAGGCAAAGACGGAGGGTAATTCGGCGCGGAACCATTCCATTCCCCTCCCCTTGTATTGGATCCAAAGGGCGGAATAACTGCGACCGGCCCAATTGTTGAAGAGATCCTTGAGTTGGCCATTAATCTCCCCAATCCTGTCCCCGGAAACCACATAAAAAGGGAGATAAACTCCATTTCGCCAATATTTTTCGGGGTAATATTTGGGGGAGGCAGAAATGGGGATGACCCCTGCAAACAGGTCCGGGTGCGAAAGGCCGATATCAAAGGCCATTTGCCCACCCTGAAAATGGCCAGACAAAAAGACACGGTCTGAATCCACCCGGTACCGCAACCTGAGGTCTCTCAAGGATGCCAGCAGGATTTCATGTTCCTTCAGGGAAAACTGGTAGGCGGCGGTATCGGGGGGTTCATTCCAGGTGGGGACGGCAAGGATATAGCCTTCCTTGGCAGCATGATCCCGCCACCGGAGGATTGCTTCTCCCGGTGCTTCCCCCGCAGCATGGAGGACAATGAGAAGGGGCATGGGAATGGAGGGATCATAGTGGGGAGGGACCTGGACAAGATAGGTTCCACCGGGAAGGCCATGGGTACTCTCAAAAACCCGTTTCGTCGGGGAACCGGGATAGGTTGGAGGGGCCGGATCGGGTTCCTGGGGGCCAAGGGTTCCCAACAATATCCCAATATCATCGACAGTTGTTGCTTCCGGGAAGCGTTTCAAAAGGTCCTTGATTCCCTCCATGGATCGTTTTTTACCAAGGTCTGCCAAGGCTATTTGCAATTGTTCGCGAAGGCTCCATAGCCTTTTCGCCTGGTTAGGATTTGGGTCTGCACCGGCTGCCCCGCCAAGCCACCCCGAAACAGCCAATGCTGCCAGTTTTTCCGGGTTGGTGGAAGGACTTTTTTTGTCCTGTTTTTTCCATTGCCGGTATTGGCTTAAAAAGGGATCAAACCTGGCGTTGTCCTGGGTCCTTTGCTGTTTGGCAATGGTTTCAAGAATTGGCCGACCCAAAACGGCGGACTCGTTTCCCTTGGGATCCGGAAGGATGTCCTCCAGGGCATTACGAATTTCCTTTTGAAGGTTCAGCTCTTTTTCCGTTTTGGCTTTGATGGAACGAAGTTCCACCAGGTCCGACTCGGCACACTGGCTTTCCACCACGCTTCCCAGAAGGTTTGGCGTGGCGGTTACATATCCTTCCGCCACCAGGTCCCTTGACAACAAAATCTTTTCGTGCTGCATTTCTTCAAAAGCTTTTTTCCGAACCTCCAGCAATTTATCGGACAATTCCCGATTGCCCTCAAATTCCTTGAGGGCTTCCGTCACCCATTCCACCGCATCCTCCAACATTCCTGCCTGAAGGTAAAAAAGGGCCCGTTTCTGATGACGATTGAAACTCTGTGGGCTACCAGGGTCAAGTGTCTTTTGGGAATCCGGGTGACTGGCAATCAACTCATCAATGGTTTTTTTGTCCAATTCCCTGGTGAGATAGGAACTTCCCCAGGCAAAGGTTTTGGTGGCAAAAACCTGAATGTGCCTTGAACCCAAAAACTGCATATGTTGGCGGATGGGAATGGTACCGATATTGGGCGAAAATATCTTCATGTCCCGATCCCACTTGGCATCCCATTGGCCAGGATCGGCTACTCCCCCCACGGGAGGAAGCGGCCGTGGTTGAGGGATGTACACCGTTCGGCTATTGTTGTAAATCTCTTCAGCCGGAAGGTTTTTTTTCTCGGTTGAACGAACATTATTGGCACTGAAGATGATTCGCTTGGTCATGGTCTCCACCATGTAGAACCCTTTGGGGAGAACGAACGGTTCCTTGGAAGTGGGGTCAAACTCGGTGACACTTTCCCGGCGAACCTTTCCCTCCAGGACATGCCCATCTTTAAGAATAACCACATCGCCTGACGCACTTGTTGCAAGCAAGGCCAAGGCTAGCCCAAGCCAAGCACAATTCCAAATCGTTTGCTTCATGGGTAGGTCCGGGTTTTAACCAATTTGGGACATTATCGTTTGGGTGGATATTCCATTGGGGAGTTTCTTTTCCCTTGCCCAATTTTACCATAGGGATACATGAAGTGAATCGGCTTCACGATAAAGGGTTATTGATGGATTCTGTAGCATCTGAAAGCCCAGGACCCAACCATGCCAATCCAATTTCGATGTCCCACATGCAACAAGTTATTGAGCATAGCCAGTCGCAAGGCAGGCACCTGGACGGATTGCCCGGTATGTGGCGAAAAAATCGAAATACCCTTGGAACTACCTGGGCAGATGCGAGGAATCCATTCGCCGACACAATCCTCCCATAATTCCGGCTCAGCCCAAGAAATATCCCCAGGAAGCGATCTCCAGCTGCAAAAAAAAGAATCATCCCCAAATGGCCAAGGCCCCAATTTTACCCAAAACTCCCCAACAAAAACCTCGGCGCTTACCAAAACTTCCCCGAAAAGCATTTTGGACATCGATCCGGATCGTATTTTTGGAACGGACCAACCACCCCGTGCCAAACCTCCCACCCTCCATCCGCAGCCGGGAATTCTGGAGGGAATGTATGAAAATCAGGGAGAATCGATGGGTCAACCTCAACCCGATGGAACCGACCTAACCCATCCCAAGGAAGAATTTCCGAAAGGACCAAAACATTCCTGGAAATTGATCCTTTTTGCCATCCTCATCATCGGAGGCCTGTTGGTAGCCTCCTATTACGCCTGGAATTTGTGCTTCCCAAAGGCGTTGTTGCCCACCTGACCCCTACGGCCCTCCCTTTCGACATCCTTTGAGGTCACGGATTGATTTGCCCAATGGGTCCCCATCTGGGATGATTGGAGTGGTGTCGTTGGTATTTTGGGAGAACCTTTGTCATGAAGCATCCAAGCAAAAATTCTCGTTTAACCTTGCCCTTGGTTGTGACAACATGGGTGGCCTCCCTGGGCATGTCCGGGACCCTGATTCCGGTATGGTTTTTTTGCCCGGTTAGCAAAATTCAGGCCCAACCCCTGAAACCCGATGCCACCTCCCAATTCAGTCGCATTTTCAACACCAAGGATTTTCCCAATCGGGGGGAAAAACTCCTCGAAATTATCAACGCAACCTCAAACATTGGGGATTTGAATCAAATCCTCCTTCTGCCCGAATGGCAAAAACAATTGCTTGAATCCGAAGCAATTCTCGCCGCCAATGAGGGGGCAAGGCGGGTCCTGATTGAAAAATTGAAGCGAAAATACCGTGAAATCCTTAAAGGGACAGACGAGGATTTAAAGCAGGCAGCGGCCAAACAAATCGGTGATGCCGCCTCGTTTGGGATTTTAACCAACGCCTCGGCATCGGATCGATTACTCCCCAGAGCCCGAATGATCCGTAAGGTAATGGCTGACCTCCAGGACGACCTGATCGCAGGAGCCACCAAGCAAAGCAAGTCCCAACAGGCCATACTCCTTGCCCTGGCCAAGGTGGAATCCAATCCTGTTCTTTTTGCCAAAATAATCGGTGGGCTGCTTAAAACTGGCCCGGAAGGACAACCCAACCTGGTTCGACGATATGCCGCCGAAGCTCTGAAAATCCGAGCCAAAATGACCACGCTGCTTTTGGAAGCATCGGCCAATAGTCAGGATGAAAAACTCAATGAAATTCGAACGGAATTTATAACAACCTCCACCATTTTGCTTCCTGTAGCAATGGATGGTCTTAAGGATCCTGACCTTTTGGTTCGGGAATGGTCCGCAGCCACCATTCAGTCGGTAATGGATATTTTTATCGACATCGACTTCATGATTCCGGTTCGGGATGCCGAATCCCTTTGGCGTGACCCCCCGGATATGGTACCGGAGCGGATTGCCGTCATAAAAGAGCAACTGCGCCAAATTGACCCTTTGCTTAAAACATTGCAAAAATCAACTTTGCCCTTGGCACGGCATTCCAACAATTCGGAAGCGGACCGGGCAACCAGGTTGGAGTGTCTGGACATCCTTGAGGATTGTGTGGTTATTCGTCGGAAGCTTTGGACAATTGAGTTTTCCATAGCCACCTCGTTGAAGAAAAATCCCGCTGAATCCCTTTCAAATGATCCCCTTCCCCCAGGTAAGGACACCCAGGAAGCGACTCAATTGGTCGTAAAAAACTTTACAGATCCTGATCCAGCGATTCGGTTGGCGGCCGCCCAGGTATTTGAGTTTGTCGTGGGTCAACCGGACTGGAGGACTCAGGAAAAATCGGCCATTCATCGCCAAACAGTGGAAATCATTGCAAAAACGGCCATCGCCGATCCCAATATGTTGGTCCGATGGGTATGTGTTCGGAGCCTTGGACAATTTGCCCTTTTCCCGGAAATTAGTTTTCCTGCATTGATGGCCCGAATCAAATCGGATGATTTGGAGGTTCGAATCGCTGCCATTACGGCCCTAAGGTCGTTTGGTCCCCAGGCAGCACCTTTGGTAAATGACCTTGGTTCGGAAGTGATTCATGGAGATGCTGATTTTCGAATTGCAGCCATGTTAACGGTCGAAGCAATCGGCGCCGCATGCCAACCAATATTGCCTATTGTCGCCAAGAACCTGCTTCATGAAAACCCCAAGGTTCGGTTACAATGCGCCAATACCCTGGGCCAATTTGGCAAAGCTGCCTCAGGGGCCCTTCCTGCCCTTCGTCGAAACCTTAGGGATCCTGATCCGGAAACCCGATTGGCGGTTTCGATCGCCATCCTCAAAATAGAACAAAACTAAACAAGCGGGAATCCATCCCTTTTGCCAAACCCAAGGGGATAACAACCCCATCGATGATTCACCCACCCGATTTATTTCCATTCCCAAATGAGGCAATAACAGCCGAATGGTCCTTTGCTAATCCAGGCTTGTCCTAAATACCCCATACTTCCTTTTCCTCCTGATTAGATCACTTTGGAACAGGTTTACCGGTTATGCTTACCCGGCAAGCACATTCCATAAGGCCCTTTCCCTTTCCATTCCGATAACCAATGAGACCAAGAGGTCAAAAAAGACCCGCTTCTCAAGGTGTCCCATGGAATCTCTGAAAACGAAAAACCAAGATGGAAAAATGATTCCGTTGGTGGAGGAAAACCGGTGGCTTCGTGAACAATTGATGCTCCAAAATCGACTTGCGGGTGTGGGAGCCATTGCTTCCAGCGTAGCCCATGAATTCAACAATGTTTTGATGGTTATCCTCAATCATTCCAAACTCGCCCTAAAACCCACCGCCAATCCTGAACAAAAAAATATTGCCTTGGAAAAGGTGGTCCAAGGATGCACCAAGGCGGCAGGGTTGGTAAATTCCATGTTGGGAATGACCCGAAATTCGGGTCGGCAAATGCAAATGACCGACTTGGGGCAACTTGCCGCCCAGGTTGTAACCCTTTGTGAGAAAGAGTTACAAAAGCACCGTATTCGGGTAGAATTGTCACTGGCAAGTCCAATTCCCACCCTGGTAATGCCTGCTTTATTGGAGCAGGTTTTGCTCAATTTGGTGATCAATGCCCGCCAAGCCATGCCTCAGGGAGGTATTCTTCGCCTGGGGGTTCGGGCCAACCCGGAAGGCACGATAGGGGAGATTCGTATTGCCGACACGGGGATTGGAATTTCCCCTGACAAACTTGGCCATATCTTCGAGCCATTTGCTTCAACCAAAAAACCCGATGAGGATGGACGAGGAGGGAGCGGGTTAGGCCTAAGTTTGTGCCGCCAAATCATTGAGGCCCATCAAGGCCGGATTCGGGTGGAAAGTACCTTGGGCAAGGGTACTGTTTTTACCATCAAAATCCCCTTGAATACGGCAAAACAGGCGGCTTGATGGTAACTTTCAAAGGGAATCATTCCTTTTTTCTAACAACCAAATGCTTCCGCAATTCAATCATTCGCTTTTGGGACCTGTAAGCCTGACTATTTTTTTCAAAATCAGCTGTTCCAAATAGGGATCCCGGCCAATGGGGTTCCATTTGGCGGTAGGTGTGCTTGCTTCCACCACCTCAAATTGTCGTTGCACAGAACTATCGCCACGAAAGGCCGCCCCACCAATGGCTCCTTTAATCGGATTGGGGACATCCTCCAAATCCCGATACACTTTTACATCGACGAAAAAGCCTCCATCCTGGGCGGATTGAATCGTCACCACACCCCGGTGCCGAATGCTTTGCAAGGAGGATTGAAGGCGATTATGAAGGTTAGGAGATCCAGCCTTCCATAATTGGAAAATTCCCGGGGCGATTACCGGGTTGGTCTCAATGCGGCCATCATAGCGATTGGCATAACTGATTTCGTAAATATCATCCAGGGCATCCAGGGTCTGTTCAAAGACAAACCCATAGGAGGGGGGACCCAAAGGTACATACGCAGGGTTTTCGGTGGGAAAGGCATCGGCAGCAACCCGCTTGGGATTGGTCATGATCGGCCCTGTGGCACATCCTCCCAATAGGAGGGCCGCCAAGCCCCATGAAATGGATCGTAAATTCCCCATGAATGTCCAAGCTCCCAATGGCACCTGAACCGCCTATGCCCTCAAGGGGCCCCTGATGTCAAGGCATGCGGTAACAAAGGATGCAAAGGAACAGGATCCTTGGTCAAAAATTAAGTCTGTTTCATCCAGGCCATGGTCCTTTCCAACCCCACTTCCAGGGAGGTTTCCGGTTTCCAACCAAGGCCCTTGCATGTTTTTTCAATATTGGCACACGAATGCTTTACATCCCCGAGTCGGGCGGGCCCCTGCCCCGGCCTGATATTGGATTTCAATATATGATTCAGGCAATGGACCAGCTGCCATAGGTCCGTTCCGCGGCCGGTCCCAACATGAAAAACCTGGCCGGAAACCTCCGGTTGGGTCGCAGCACGAATCAAACAATTCACCACATCTTCGACAAACACAAAATCGCGCGTCTGCAAACCATCACCAAAAATGATTGGGGTTTTACCCTGAATCAGGGCATTTGCAAAAAGGGCAATCACGCCAGAATAGGGGCTATCCGGTCTCTGTCTTGGTCCAAACACATTGAAAAACCGGAGAATCACCGTTTCCAGGGGATAACTTTGGGCAAATGCCTTGCAGTACATTTCTCCTGCCAATTTGCTGGCGGCATAGGGGGACAATGGATCCAAGGCTGTTGTTTCCGTTTGAATTTCGGTATCTGGCCGACCATAGGCGGAACTTGACCCGGCAAAAACCAGTCGTTTGACCCCCGCCTTGACGCAAGCATTCAATAGTTTTACGGTCCCTGTTGTACCTACATCATGGGTAAGAAGTGGTTTTTCGACCGAAGCCTGGACAGAGGCAATGGCTGCCAAATGGAAAACATTTTGAACACCATCCAAAGCGTATTCAAGGGCCGTTTCGTCGAGGATGTTACCACGGACAAAACAAAGTGAGGGCCTATGTTCCAAGGCAAGGTTTTCCTCCCTCCCGCTGCTTAAATCATCAAGAACCGTAACCTGAACCCCAATCCCTACCAGGTAATCCACCAGATGCGAACCAATAAAACCGGCTCCCCCTGTAACCAATACCTTGCCCCATTTTTCCATTTGTAACCCCACCCCGAAAACCGTTAGAAAATTTATTTGTCCAATAAAGAGCTGATAAAGGTTTCCGGATCAAAGGGTTCCAGATCGCCTAGCCCTTCCCCTACTCCCACCAATTTGACGGGTAACCCAAGATTTTGGCGAATGGAAAAAACAAAACCACCTTTGGCTGTACCATCCAATTTGGTCAGGATAATGCCCGTGCAGGAAACCGTTTTGGAAAATTGCCCTGCCTGATAAAGGGCATTTTGACCATTGGTTCCATCCAGCACAAGCAGCACTTCGTGGGGGGAACCTGGTATTTTGCGCTGGACAATGCGGTGAATTTTCTCAAGCTCACGCATGAGGTGCGTCTGGGTATGTAGCCTTCCTGCAGTATCGAGAATGACGACATCGATTTTTTTTGCCAAGGCCTTTTCGCAGGTGTCATGGGCCACGCTTGCCGGGTCACCTCCTGTTTGCCCTTTAACAATTTCGCATCCTATCCGTTGAGCCCAGGTGCCTAACTGCTCCACTGCAGCAGCCCTGAAAGTATCACACGCCCCTACCACCACCGTTTTTCCTTCCTTTCGAAAACGGTTTGCCAGTTTGGCTATGGAAGTCGTTTTCCCCGATCCATTGACCCCGGCGACCAGGATAACAGTTGGCCCCTCCGATGCCCGGGATAATTCCAATTTTTCCGAGGGCAACATTGCCAGGAGAATTTTTCTGACGAAACCGGCCAAGTCAGGACCAATCTCCTTGTCGAGAAAGGCCGCCTCCACCTGTTTGACAATTTCCCTGGTGGCGGTTGCCCCGACATCCGCCAAAAGCAGGCGTTTTTCCATTTCCAACAAGAAGTTACGATCAATGCGACCCTTTCCGGTAAAAAGGCCAGCAATGTCGGAAAACAGGTCTCTCGTTCGAGCCAATCCGGATTTCAATCGTTCATAAAGTGCAAGAAACATTTCGCTTTTTCAAAGCCTCCAATAGTGTTTCGAGGTCTTTCCCACCAATATTTGTGGAACCCGGCCACCGGTTTCCGGGGCCATGGCAATCACTCCCCCCTGTAATAAGCAGTCCATGGTTTGAGGCCATTTTACGAAGGGTTTTCGTCCATGAATTCTTGAAATCAGGATACTCGACCTCAACAGCGGAAAGTCCCATTTTAACCAATTCCGGCAAACACTCGCCTACCCTGTTTTCGGAAGGATGAGCCCATGAGGTGATGCCTCCTGAATCCCTAACCCAATCAATGGCTTCCTGGGCACGAATTCGTTCCCGGGGAATCCCGACAACCAAAGGGTCATTCAGGTACCGATCAAAGGCCTGCCTAAGTGAGGATGCATGTTTTTCCACAATCAGGATTTCCGCAACATGTCTCCGGCCAAGGGCTACCTCCGTAGGGCCATCCTTTTTTGCCAATGCACCATTTATATACCTATCGAGTCCGGATAAGCCCCTGGATTTCAGGTTTACAAGAATGGACAGGAAGCGTTCCCACCTTAAGTTTCGATACTCATCCAACCGATTTCCAAGTGGGGAAGGTGTTGGGGCGATCCAATACGCCAAAATATGAATCTCTTTTTGGTGGAATTCGGTTGTAATTTCCACCCCACAAACAGGAACCATTTGGCGAGCCCTTGCCATGGGCGCCCATTCGTCAAATGCCCCCATGGTATCATGATCGGTAATGGCCATGGCATCCAACCCGGCCCGGGCACAAAGGTCCACCAATTCCCGATAGGTGTATTGGCCATCGGACATGGTACTGTGCAAATGAAAATCAGCCCGGCCTTGGGAAACAGGACGACCCAACGAGGCAAGGAGCTTCGTCATGGGAGATCCCCGAGTCATCCCAAAGTTTCTCCGACGGCCACAACACTTCCTGGAACCTTTTGCACAATCTCCCCGGTTCGGGCGGGAATTCCCCTCCAAAGTCGATCCAATACTCCATTCACAAATTTGCTTGAATCGGCAGCACCAAACTTTTTGGCCAATTCCAACGCTTCGTCGACAATGACACAACCGGAGGTGCCAGGTTGAAATAATAGTTCAAAGGCACCCATTCGAATGATATTCCGATCGACGCCAGTCATCCGTTCAATGCGCCAGTTTTCCGCCGCATTCCGGATTCGATCGTCGATTTCCCGGTGGTGGGCCCGGGTTCCCATGATTAATTGGCGACAAAAGGCTCTTTGGGTGTCTTCCCGTAGGCGTTCCTCGACAAACCTCTCAAATTGAAAAGGTGACCGCCTGGGGCATTCAAATTGGAAAAGGACCTGAAGGGCCACCTCCCGGGCTTTGGATCTTCGGCGAGTACTCATGGAAGGTCTATTTATCCTGGAAAAACCCATGATGGGATGGATTGGGGCTGGTTCAACCGCCAATGCGGGTGAAAAGGTTTACCATTTCTAAAAGTGCAAGGGCCGCATCGGCCCCTTTGTTGCCTGCCTTGAGGCCAGAACGATCCAATGCCTGTTCAATGGTGTTGCAGGTAAGAACGCCATGGGCCACCGGAAATCCCAAATCCAACGCAATACGGCTTAGCCCTTGGGTGGCAGAATGGGCGATGTGGTCATAATGATCGGTATCGCCCCTGATGACCGCCCCCAAGGCAATAAGGCCCACATATCGACCCGTTTTCAATGCTTTTTGGGCGGTTTGAGGAACTTCAAACGCCCCAGGAACACGAATAATATCCACATTCGCTTCGGAAACCCCGTGTCGGGTAAGGGTTTCCAACGCTCCCTCCACCAAGTGATTAACCACCAATTGGTTGAAACGACTGGCAACAATCAGGATCCGACCCTGAATAGGGACCAGCGTTCCCTCATAAACCACCGGCATGATTTGACTCTCCCTCTCTTGCTCTCATCCTAGGAGAAATCAACTTCCAAGGGTCTGAAGGAACTCGGTATTGGTTTTGGATTTCCCCAAACTTTTTATTAGTAGCTCCATCGCTTCGATGGGGTTCATGTCTGCCAGGACTTTGCGCAAAATATAATTGCGCTTCAGGTCCTGGTCCCCAATGAGAAGTTCTTCTTTTCGGGTTCCAGATTTATTAATGTCAATGGAAGGATACACCCTTCGGTCAACCAACCGCCGATCAAGGTGCAGTTCCATATTCCCGGTGCCTTTGAATTCCTCAAAAATCACTTCGTCCATCCGGGACCCGGTATCCACCAAGGCGGTACCCAAAATGGTAAGGCTGCCCCCTTCCACGATATTCCGGGCGGCACCAAAAAAGCGCTTGGGTTTGTAAAGTGCCGTCGCATCCACGCCACCTGAAAGGATTTTGCCGCTGTTGGGAACCTCGGCGTTATAGGCTCTGGCTAGCCTGGTGATCGAATCAAGGAGGATCACCACATCCTGTTTTTCTTCCACCAGGCGCTTGGCTTTTTCAATGACCATCTCACTAACCTGAATATGGCGTGAGGTTGGTTCATCAAAGGTGGAACTGATTACCTCGGTTCGGGGCCCCTTGACAGATCGCTCCATATCGGTGACCTCTTCAGGTCGTTCGTCGATCAGCAGGACAAATACATAACACTCCGGATGATTTTTGATAATGGATTTGGCAATTTGCTGGAGCAAAACGGTTTTTCCCGTCCGGGGTGGCGCAACGATGAGACCCCTTTGGCCTTTGCCAACCGGGGTGACAAGGTCCACAATGCGCATACTGATTTCTTCAGGACCAGTTTCCAGCTTTAAACGGGTTGTTGGATGTTGGGGGGTCAGGTCCTCAAACATGATCAAATTGGCATGATGCTCGGGGTCACTTCGGTTGATAGCCTCCACCCGAAGGAGGGCGAAGTACCGCTCATTTTCCTTGGGTGGCCGAATTTGGCCCGCAACCATTGTCCCCTGGCGAAGGCCAAATCGCCTAATTTGGGCAGGAGAAATATAAATATCATCCGGGCAAGAAATATAATTCGCATCGCTATTGCGCAAAAAGCCAAATCCGTCCGGCAGGATTTCCAGGGTTCCATCGCCAAACATCAAACCATTCTGTTTTACTCTTTCTTTGAGTATCTGGAAAATCAAATCCTGTTTGCGAAGGATTCCAGGATTGGCAATCCCCTCGTCTTTGGCTATTTGCAAAAGGTCAGGCATAGACTTTTGCTGGAGCTCAACGATGAAAGGAACACCCTTTTTCAGGTCTTCATATTTTTTCTGGATTTCGCAATCCAAACCCAACCCTTGCTCATTGGATGGAACCCCCTCAATGGGTCCCTTGGAGTCAAACAAGTCATCATCAGATCCATCAAATGGGCCATTATCCCCATTCCCTTCACGAGGGGATTGCGGAAGTTCGGCATCCTTGGAAGATTCATTACTATCCGTGGTGGTGGGTTCCCGACTGGAAATCTCGCCCCATTCCTCGGAAATCTGGAATTCGTCTTCGACCTCCACCGGATCTTTTCCCACATCGTTTGGTTTTGGGACTGGGATCAGGTCGGTGTCTTGATCGATTGCCATGGGACTGTCCCCATTAGGTTCAATTTCCTCCCAATTGGCATCGGTTGAAGCCTTTTTTTTGGCAACCGCCCGGCCACTCTTTGTTTTTGGAGTGGCCAGAATCGTATCTCCGATCCCGCCTGGAATTTTCTTTGGCCGTACTCGGACCCGTTTGGATCCACTTGGGGTTACTTCTTTATCAACCTTGGAAAGTTGATTGGGGCCATCATCCCCAGGTGGTGAGCTCATGGTGTCCTCTAAAACCGTATCCATTTCGTTATCCGTAGCATTGCTGGCCAAGGATTGGATCGAGGGCTCCCTTGAGGTAACTTTGGGTGGTTTGTTCAGAGGCTTTTGCTTAGTCGTCATTTCCCTGCTTCCAGACATTTCAACCGTAATTCTTTCAGATTTGTAACCGTTTGCACATTTTCCTATTAATGGAAAAAAACTGGCTTAAACCAAAATAGACCACCCGATGGAAAAAGAAGATTCGCCACCAATGGAATCGCTCAACCCTCTAGGGTTGCAAATGGCGTGAGCCTAAGGAGAAGGGCATCCACTTGAGAATTGAGTTGGTCCAATGAACTTGAGTTATTAATACAATGATCGGCCAATAGGGCCTTTAAGGTCAAGGGCATTTGCAAGGATTCACGAAGGATTAACATTTCAGGATTCCATTTGCGGGATTCGGTAACCCTTTGGATTTTTGTCGCCAAAGGGGTATCAAGGTGCAGGATTAGGTCGCAAATCCTATGCCAGCCTGACTCCCATAAAAGCGAAGCATCCAAAATCAGATGACTTTGCAGGGTATCTTCTTCAAACTTTCGTAATTCCTGAATCAATCGCCGCCCAATCCAAGGATGAATGATTGCTTCGTATTCACCCATTTTCTCTTGGTTGGGAAAGATAAAGGCACTTATTTTTTCACGATTGAGGTTTCCCTCGTCATCCAAAACGGCATTTTGACCCCATTTTTTGACCTGTTGAACGATTTCCTGGTCCAAAAGTGCTTCATGACCCAATTTGTCCGCATCCAAAACCTTGGCTCCGGTGCGATTCTCCAAAATCCGAGCCAGGGTGGATTTGCCCGCCCCTATTCCCCCGGTAATACCCCAAACAGGTTTGTTGGGTTTGAAAAAACCGACAAACCAATCAGGTTTTGGCACAAGACCTGATAAATTCATGTCACTTTGGCCACTTCGGCATTGTCCACCCAATTAGGCCCGTAACCCAAATCAATGGCCAAGGGAACAGCCAAACGAAGGGCTATTTGGGGCTTGGTGACCATTTCACTTTGGATTATGGCGGCCAATTCAGGGCGTTCCTCCGGGGGTGCTTCCAAAACCAACTCGTCGTGGATTTGCATCAACAACCTCGCTTTTCCCCTATATTCACTATTTTCCCTATTGTTTGTTTGGCCGGAGAGGTGGTTTTCCAAACCGATCATGGCCATTTTTATCAGGTCTGCAGCAGATCCTTGGACAACCATGTTAATTGCCTCTCGTTCTGGTTGGTTTCGCTGCCAAAAAGTGGATTTAGGCCGGACTCCTTCGATCCTTCGCCTTCGGCCAAGGATGGTTTGGACAAAACCCAATTGTCGAGCTTCCGCCAATACCCTTTCCTGATAATCCAACACCCCTGGGTATTTATGAAAGTACCCTTCGATGAATTTTTCCGCTTCCCCCCGGGCAATTCCGAGCCGATCCGCCAAACCATGGGCACTGATTCCATAAACCACACCAAAATTTACAGTTTTTGCGACACGCCTCATGGCTGGCGTTACTTCACCCGCCGAAACGCCGTGTAAAGCTGCAGCAACCCGGGTGTGAATATCTTCGTTTTGGTGGTACGCCAGGCAAAGCTCCTTATCTCCACTCAAATGGGCCAAAAGTCTAAGTTCAATTTGGGAATAATCGGCGGTCCAAAGGTCCCACCCTTCCGCAGGCAAAAATGCCCGGCGGATTTGCATTCCTGCATCATCCCTGACTGGTATGTTTTGCAAATTGGGGTCACTTGAACTAAGGCGCCCTGTGGCGGCAACGGTTTGATGGAAAGAAGCATGCACCCTCCCGGTTTTGGGATGAACCATTAAAGGAAGCGGGTCCACATAGGTGCTTTTGAGCTTGGAAACCTTTCGTAATTCCAAAATCGACCTTGTTATGGCCGCCCCCGGATGATCCAGTTTTGCCAGTTTTTCCAGCGTTTCCTGATCCGTGCTCGGTTCTTTGGTAATCCCTGTTTTTTTTAGGGTGGGAAGGCCCATTTTTTTGAACAGGATGTTTCTGAGTTGGGGCAAGGATTGAATATCAAAGGGGCCACCAGCAAGCTCATAAATCTTGATATGGAGCCTGTTTATGGCTTCTGCCATTCCCTTACCCAATTGCTCCAGGTGGGCCGTATCAATGCGGATTCCGCGCATTTCCATGGCTGCCAGTACCGACAACAATGGTATTTCCACCTCCTTGTACAACTTTTCCTGACTGAAGAGCTCGATTTCGTTTTGGGAAACCGTTTTTTGGAACAGGGACGAATTGCTGGTTTTATTGGCATCCTTTAGTTGATCGAACAGGATTTCATGCAGCTGCCATGCCGCATCTGCATCCTCACAGGCATACCTCACTACCTCGGCGATGGGAACCTGGTCCATGGTCCTTTGGGGAGGTTTCCTGGGATCACCAATCAGGTCGGAAATGGGAATCATCCGGTGGTTCAAATTCCGTTTAGATAATTCATCCAAACCGTGGCTTCGTTCCCCGGCATGAAGTAAATAATCCGCAATCATGGGATCTCCTGCGATCCCGGCAAGATTGATCCCATGAAAGGCAAAAACAGATAGGTCATATTTTATGTTTTGATTGATTTTCCCAACCAGCGGGCTCTCCAAGACCGGTTTGAGCGTTTCCAAAACCATTTTTTTGGGCAATACCATTGCCCCCTGGGGGCCCAAAAGGGGTAAATAAAAGGCTTTGCCTTTCTCCAAACAAAATGAAATTCCAACGATTTCAGCGTCCCTTGGGTCCAAGCCTGTGGTCTCAAGGTCGATGGCAAAGGTTTTACTTTCCTTAAGTCGGTGGACCAAGGTTGTAAATGCGTCAAAAGAATCCAATTTTTGATACCCTGTGTAATCCCATTTTGGATCAACCACTGCCAGGTCCCCTAACGCCCCCTCCTCAAAAAGTTCCCTCTGTGTTGAATTGGTTATCGGGCCAAGGGTTTGTGGAATTGAATCCAAAGTGGCCAGGATGGGAACAGGGGTTTCATCGAGACCATCAAATAACGAGGGTTGGGATGTTTTTTTTCCTTTCAATGGGGAAGGTCGCACCACAGACCGCAAAAGGGACGATCCCGCCGGCATTTTCTTTTCCATTTGGGAAGCCAGGGTGCGAAAGCCCCAGTCCCGAAAAAGGTGAAAGAGGCGGGAATAATCCGGTTCCTGAAGCTGCCAAGCGTCCCAGGTAATGGGAATAGGAACAAAGCGATCCAATTGTACCAGTTTCAAGCTGGTTGCCACTTGGGGTCCAGCGGCTCGCAAAGCCTCCTGTTTTTTGGCCCCGGCCACTTTATCCGCATTCGCCAAAATATTGGCCAAGGTTCCAAATTCCTGAAGCAACTTGGCGGCTGTTTTGTACCCAATACCAGGAACGCCTGGAACATTGTCCGCACTATCACCCACCAGGGCTTGAAGTTCCACCACCTGGTCTGGGCGGATTCCCCAATCCGCCGCCAATTCGGCTATTCCGTATTCGATTCCTTTGCGAAGGTTAAAAAGACGGGTTTTCTCGGTTAAAAGCTGCCGGCAATCCTTGTCCGAGGTACAAATGAAGCAATCCAGATCCCTTGCTTGGGCACTGGTTGCAACGGTTGCAATAAGGTCATCCGCCTCAAATCCTGCCAGGGAAAGGAGCGGAATACCCATTGCCACAATCAAATCTTCGATTAAGGAAAATTGCCTTATCAAATCGGCTGGTGGCTCCGGCCGATGGGCCTTGTATTCAGGGAAAATGCAGGATCGGAAGGTAGGTTCCGGCCGGTCCATGGCACAAACAAGGTAGGTGGGTTTCCGTTCCCTAAGAGCCATTAAGTCCCGGGCAATCCCAAACACGGCATTAACCGGTAGTCCCGATGGACTGGTCATCATGGGAATCCCATGAAAAACCTGGAAAATGAGGGAATGGGTATCGATCAACCAAAGGGATTCATTTTTAGGATGAAATGCCGAAACCAAGGGATCACTCCGTTCCAACAAAACTGATATGAGGATAGTGGGATCCTATAGGAGGCAATGGGTATCAGCCGTTTTTTTTGGCAAGGATTGCGGAATATTCCAGCGAGTTTGGATTTTTTAATCCATAAGGTGTTTGACGGGTGGACAACATAGCTTAAACTTCAAATGGAATTGCAAATACTCCCCACCGGAATACGAACCGCCCATTTTGGGAGATAGAAATGGCCGAGAAACGCGAATCGAACACCGGGCTGATCATTACCCTGGTGTTCTTTATTTTGGCAACCTTGGGTTTGGGTGTTTCCACCTACTATGGATTCGCCGAACAGGATAAATTGAGAGAGGATGCCAAGAAAGCAAATGTTGATAGCTCCAAAAGCCTATCTATGGCAGAATTCAACAAGGCCCAGGCAGCCATCTATTGGTCCTACATAAGCAGCACCGACCCGGTTGGCGACCAAGCAAAATTAAAGGTGGCTATGGACAACTTTAATGGAACTCTTGACGATAAATGGGCCAAGGATTCCAAAGGAGATCCCGAATTTGCCAGGACAAAAAAAAGAATGGATGACCTTGCCAAAGCGGAACCCACAAAACTTAAAATCGACACGGGGCGGGGAGGACCACTCAGTAATTTCTCCAATTTGGTGGCGGAATTAAAGGCGGCAAACACTCAGATGAGTGGGGAATTAGCAAAGGCCCAATCCGACAAAAAAATCGCAGAGGATGCCAAAACCGCAACGGAAACCGCCACAAGCAATCAACTTGCTCTCAATAAGGCTGCTTACGATACAAATGTAAAAAAAGTTCGTGATGATTACCAGGATTATCAAGCAAAGCTTAAGGATAAAATCGCCTTGATTGATCCGGATGTACTTTTAAAAATCTTGGCAGATACAAAAAACAAGGAGTTGGAAGATATATATGCAGTGAAAGAAAAAGAATATCGGGAAAAAGACAACAAAAATCGTGACAGCATTGTCAAACTCGAAAAAGCGAATTCGGAACTTCAGAAAAAATTTGGGGACCATAACCTAGAGGGAAAACCCAACGGAAATGTGGTGGACATTGCCGGATCGGGAACAAGTGTTTTTATTAACATGGGTTCGGTTGTTGATGTTCGTCCCGGGGATATTTTCAGCATCTTTGGCATCCAGCCAGACGGCCAACCCAATAGGACCCCCAAGGGACGATTGGAAGTTGTTTCCGTTATTGGCGATCAAATGGCCAAGGCCAGAATTGTGGACATCAGGGATAGGACTACCGACCCAGTCCTCAGGGGAGATTTTTTGTTCAATCCGGTTTGGGCCCCCAATTTCAGGTCCAAAATTGAAATTCGCAAACGGATTGTCGTCATAGGCCTACCTGTTATTTTTAGCCGTAGCAAAGAACCCCTCAAAGATTTCATGCGCATTATGGAAGAACGCAATATTACCGTAGACGCTTACATAGATCCTATCACTTTCAAGATTCTTCCCAATGGAAAAGAAGGAGTTTCCGTTCGGACCGATTATCTAATAATAGCGGAAGATCCCATGTTAAAAGATAAAGAAAAAGAATACTCGATTCTTAAGAAGGAGCTTGAAGCCGAGTGTGATCGGTATCGAGTGGAGAAAATGCGCTTGGATCGGTTTTTGGACCTGATTGGGGTGGTTGGAAACTAAAACGATCCGAGTTGGATGACTTTAACCAAAAGGCCCGGGCTAATCCCTGGCCTTTTTTTTATTTCCAAACAAAATCAAAGCCAAACTTCCAAGGGCAACAATACCCGGCCAGCTTCCCTGGAGTATGGCCCAGTCCTTGGTTATTCCTTGAGCAATTTTGGGAACCGGACCAACCAGGACAACCGCATTTTGTTTGAAGTTCCCCCATTCTCTCGTTGGGAGTTCTTCTTTGGTCATCGCAAAAATCTTAGGGTCGTTTTTGGATGGATGACCCGGAATTTCCTTTGGGTTAAGTACCCTTCCATAGGGGTCCACCCAGGCACTAATGCCCATGTTGACCGCACGAATAACAGGTCGCCTCGTTTCCACCGCCCGAAAGCGGAGCAGCAATAAATGTTGCTCATGTTCTTCGGTGCCATGAAACCATCCATCATTGGATTGATTGATAAAAAAATCGACCGGCGGTTTACCATCGCCCCCGGCCAGACTCCAAAAATGGTGTGAATCCCCTGATTCGTAACAGATGGCCGCCCCAAATAACAAGGGGTTGGGCGAATAGGGCAAGGGAAACCGGGTCCGTTTTTCTCCCATCGCTATGGAGTAGTCGTGGTCATAGGGAGCTAGCATATTTAGGAAGGGAATCCATTCCTTGAGAGGAACATATTCTCCAAAGGGGACTCGGTGAATTTTGTCGTAATGATCGATGGGCACCCCCTTTGGATCAAAAAGAACCGAGGAGTTAAACTGTTTGGAAGGTTGGCCTTTGGGTTCAACCAGGGTTGATGCTCCCAAAAGTTGACTTGGCCTATTGGGCCTTTCTTTTTCGGGCAACCAAATCCCATTATTTAATCCGGTAATATCGACCAATGCAGGGTAACTTGTTTCAGGCCAAATGAGTAATAAAGGCTTTAATCCGCTCAGAAAAAGAGTGCGGATCATCTCCTGATATTCCAACCGAACCTGATCCGCCCCGGCAGAATTCCGGATTCCCTGAGGGTGATCGGCTTGTAAAACGGCAATTTCTGTTCCCTCATGCCATTCGGTTGGGCCCAACCTGCCATAGCCGTACAAAATGGAACCCGCAACAATCAACCCTACTCCCATGGTTTTTAGGGCGATTGAAACCGAATTAGGATAAAAGTTGTTTTTACCCAACCAAATATCCGCCAAAAGGCCATTTACAAGAGCAACCAAAAGAGTTAGCAAATAGGCCCCGCCAAGTTCGGCCAATTGCAAGAGCGGCAAGGAATCATGCTGGGTATGGCCCAAAAAATACCAGGGAAATCCTTCCAAGGCAAAGGCTCGCATCCACTCAATGGGCAAAATCGCCATCGGAAACGCAAGAACCATTCCGCCTTGGGGGTGCCGGGTATAAATCTTACCTACCACCCATCCCAGGATTACCGAAAACAAAGTCGCCCAAAGAGCCAACATGGCCCAGGTAGCCACCATTCGAATGTCAGCCACCCGCATCCAGTTGAGGGCGAGGCCGTAAAATCCAACCCCAAAGGCGAATGAGGAAAACAGCCTTTGTTTGTTCGATTGCCTTGCAATCCCTGCCAACCAGGGAACAAAGGCAAACCAACCCACCCACGGCCAATGGACCGGAAAAAACGCAATCCAAAAAAGGAGGGCGGAAAGGATTGGCGGCCCAAGGAGCCTTGGTTGGCATGACGCCAGCAAAATCCTCATAAAACCGGTCTCATGCGTTTTGAAGGAGGGTAGCCACCATTGCAGATAATTTCGGGATCAAAATGCGAACCTCGGATCCTTTGGGAATATCCCATTGTCCCATTGGTAATTCCAACCAACCTTGGGACCTAGTCAACACCCCCAGTTCAAAAGATCCCTTGGCCCCCAAATCCTTAACGATAAATTCCCCCGCCTCTGGTTTAACTCCCACTGGTCGCAGAGTCGGTCGATTGTTATTCGCGAAGAGGGCCTCCCCCATGATTCCGGTCTGAAAATGGGGGCCAGGATTGGTATACCCTCGCATCGCCAATAAGGCAGGGTAAATCAGGAGGTCAAAATTGGCCAAGGCACTGGTTGGATTTCCCGGGAGTCCGAAAACCAAACCGCCCTTTTGGGTGATGCCAAAAAGAAATGGGCGACCAGGTTTGAGCTTGATCCCGTGAACCAAAACCTTCACACCAAGCGTTTCCAACATCGGTCGAACGAAATCTTTCTCCCCCACCGAAACACCCCCCGACAGGATGAGCACAGGGTGGGTGAGCCCTTCCAGGATCAAGTTTTTCAGGGTGTTCGGGCAATCGGGGGCAATCCCTAAATATTTTGGCAAACAGCCCGCCTGATGAATTGCTGAAAGCAACATGGGCCCGTTCGAGTTGCGAATCTGGGAACCCATGGGCTTCCTGTTGGGTTCGACCAATTCATCTCCGGTGGAAATAACCGCCACGATGGGAATGGGGATCATCCTAACGGCGGTTCTAGCCGCTGCTGCCAAAGCACCTGTGGTAGCCGGACCCAAAACGGTTCCCGAATTTAGCAACACCTCCCCTGCCCTGTAATCGGAACCCGCCCGGGCCAGGAAAGACTCCGACAACGGTATATCCGAAACTTGGAGGATGCCGTCCTTTTTTTGGGTTCGCTCAAAGGGCACAACCCGATCCGCTCCATCCGGAATCCTGGCCCCTGTGGCCACCGGACAGGCATGACCTTGGCTTAACCGCCCGGATTGGGCATCCCCTGCATAGACGGCATTCACCAAAGGCCAGCCTTCGTTAAATGCCGGGCTTTCACCCGCCAGGGCAAACCCATCCATTAATGCTTTGTCAAAAGGTGGAGCATCCAAATCGGCTACGATGGTTTCCGCCAGGATGGCACCCTCGGAACTGGAACAAACAGGGCCCATTTCGGGACCTAACGGCAAGGCATGATCCAAAACCACCCGAAGGGCTTCATTCCAAATCATCATCAAGAAAATCCTTGCTAAATTGCATTAAGATGGGTCATAGGCAAGGTTGGGTCCAAGCCAGCTTTCCATTTCCTTCAAGGGTAAGCCTTTGCGATGGGAGTAGTCCTCCAATTGATCGCGTTGCAGCAGGTCAATTGCGAAATACCTGGCCAAAGGGTGGCTAAAATAGAGCCCACTGACCGAAGCTGCGGGAATCATTGCAAAGCTTTCCGTGAGTTTCATGCCTGTGTTTTTTTCCACATCAAGCAATTTCCAAAGAGCCGTTTTTTCCGTGTGATCGGGACACGAGGGATAGCCCGCAGCCGGTCGAATGCCGCTGTATTTTTCATTGATCAGATCTTCCGGGGTCAGGTTTTCATGGGCCCCGTATTTCCACTCCCGGCGAACCCTTTGATGCAGATATTCCGCAAACGCTTCCGCCAATCGATCCGCCAATGCTTTTAGGAGGATGGCGGAATAATCATCCTGGGCCAATTCCATTTTGCGGGCAATTGTTTCCGCCTCGAATCCACTGGTTACAGCAAATGCCCCAATATGATCAACCAGGCCAGTTTGCCCGGGAGCTATGAAATCCGAAAGCGATAAAAATTCTCCTTGTCCTTCACGCATCCACTGTTGCCTTAGCATATGGAAGGTGGACCACTCCTTTGAGGATTGGGAAGGAAATACCCGAATGTCATCCCCAAAAGAATTGGCTTGGAAAAACCCATAAACCCCACACGGTTTCAGCCAATTTTCCGCAATAGCCTGGTGGAGCACCCTTTGGGCATCCTCGAAAAGCCGCTTGGCTTCAGGACCAACCAGGGGTTGGTTGAAAATCTCCGGATATTTCCCGGAAAGCTCCCAGGACATGAAAAACGGGGACCAATCAATGTAGGGGACCAGCAGTTTGACATCGACATTTTCAAGTTTCCTGACACCGACAAAATCGGGGATGGGCGGTTGGTAATGGGACCAATCCATTTTGGCCGGAAGGCTCCTGGCATGCTCCAATGAAGCCATTTTTCGATTTTTTCGCCGGGAGAAATTCTCCCTGTCCCGGGCTTGGTTTTCCCGATTTTCCTTGTCAAATTGCTCGCGTGAATCGGGTTTAAGCAGTTGCTCAACCACCCTGACGGCTCGGGAAGCATCCGCCACATGGATGACCGGATGTTTATACATGGGCGCAATTTTTACCGCAGTATGACGGCTGCTTGTGGTGGCACCTCCAATCAAAAGTGGAATATCAAATTCCAGCCTGTCTTTTTCTTTGGCAACATGAACCATCTCCTCCAAAGAGGGGGTTATTAGTCCGGATAATCCTATCATGTCCACTTTGTGTTGTTTCGCCTCTTCGAGGATTATTTCACAAGGGACCATCACCCCAAGGTCAATCACTTCAAAATCATTGCAGGCAAGCACCACCCCAACGATGTTTTTGCCAATGTCGTGAACATCCCCTTTGACCGTTGCCATCAGGATTTTGCCGCGGGATTTCCGGGTTCCCGAGGCGGCACGATCCGCCTCCATGAACGGGGTCAAATGGTTTACGGCTTTTTTCATTACCCTGGCACTTCGAACCACTTGGGGAAGGAACATTTTCCCGGCACCAAACAGGTCCCCAACCGCCTGCATTCCCGCCATCAAGGGACCTTCAATCACCTGGAGTGGGCGCTCGACATGGAGACGACATTCTTCCGTATCGACTTCTATGAATTCATCTATTCCCTGGATAAGGGCATGTTTCAAACGCTCCTCCGAACCAAGCTCCCGCCATGGCTTTTGCTTTTCGTCCACCTTGGCCTTTGGACCCAAGGATTTGGCGAGGTCGACAAGTCGTTCGGTCGCATCGGGCCGACGATTGAGGAGTACATCCTCGATTCGTTCCAGGAGGTTGGGTTCAATATCCTCGTAAACCATGAGCTGGCCGGCATTGACTATACCCATATCCAAACCGGCCCGAATGGCATGGTAAAGAAACGCCGCATTCATGGCTTCGCGAACGCTTTCAAATTGCGGCCCACGAAACGAAAAACTCACATTACTAACACCACCTGAGGTCCGGGCCCTTGGCAACCGCTTTTTGAGAAGTTTGACGGCTTCAAAAAACTCAACCGCATAGTTGTCATGCTCCGACATTCCGGTGGCAACCGTCAGGATGTTCGTGTCAAATATGATGTCTTCCGGTTGGAATCCCACCTGTTCGGTGAGGATTTTGTAAGCCCTTTCGCAAATGGCCACCTTGTGATCCGCCGTGACCGCCTGACCCGTTTCATCAAACGCCATCACCACAACTGCCGCTCCCAAGCAATGAATGGTTCGCGCCTGCTCCAGGAATTTGGCCTCACCTTCTTTGAGACTAATCGAGTTGACAATCGATTTTCCCTGGAGGCACTTCAGGCCCGCTTCGATAATCGCAAAGTTGGAACTATCCACCATGACGGGGACACGGGCAACCGTTGGTTCTGCGGATATAAGGTTGAGGAAGCGGGTCATGGCCCCAACCCCTTCGATCATCCCATCGTCCATGTTGACATCGAGGATGTTGGCTCCGTTTTCCACCTGTTCCCGGGCAATGGAAACCGCCTGTTCGAAATGGCCCTCGCGAATGAGTCTGGCAAATTTTCGGGAACCCGAAATGTTGGTTCGTTCCCCAACCATCAAAAACGGGTTATCCAACTGGACCACCAAGGGATCCGAACCAGTGTAGGTCGTTCTGGACTGGATTTTAGGTTCTGGTTTCGGCCTGGGTTCGATCCCCTCGATGGCCTTGCCAATGGCACGAATCCAATCCGGAGTGGTCCCGCAGCAACCTCCAACAATGTTTACCCAACCTTTGCGGCCAAATTCCCCCAGGGCGGATGCCATTTGCTCAATAGAACCTGTAAACCCGCCGAATCCATCGGGCAGCCCGGCATTGGGATAACAACTAACCCGGGTAGGGCAATGGGCGGCAAGGGTTTCGATTTGGGGCCGCATTTGATCCACCCCAACGGCACAATTCAGGCCGATGGAAAGCGATGGAAAATGCTCCACCGAGATTTGAAACGCCTCCACCGATTGGGCAGAAAGTGTTCTTCCGTTTTCAAAAATTGTTCCTGAAACCATCACTGGAATGTTTTTGCCCGAAACCCGCCTGTGTTTTTCAATGGCAAACAGGCAGGCCTTCATTACCAGGGTATCAAACGAGGTTTCCGGAAGGAGGATATCAACCCCCCCTTCCACCAGTCCATGGATCTGTTCATAATAGCTGGCCACCATTTCATCAAAAGTGACATCCCGCTTGCCCGGGTCTTCGACATCCACCCCCATGGAAAGGGTTTTCTTGGTTGGTCCAATACTTCCCGCAACAAACCGTGGTTTACTTGGGGTCCGCAAGGTCCATTTGTCCGCCATCCGTCGTGCTAACCGGGCCGCTTCATAATTGAATTCATACACCAATTTATCAAGTTGAAACTCTTTCATGGACAAGGCATTGGTGTTAAAACTGTCCGTTTCGATGATATCTGAACCCGCTTCCAGGTAGGTCTCATGGATCGACTCAATCATTTGGGGTTGGGTCAGGACCATAACCTCGGTACAGTTTTTCAGGGCAACAGGGTGGTTTCGGAATCGTTCCCCGCGATAATCCGCCTCACTCGGTGAAAAGGCATAAATCTGGCTACCCATGGCCCCGTCAAGCAGAAGAATTCGCCGATTGAGGACATCCTCAAGCATGTTTGCAGAACTGGATAGGCTCACGATGAAATTGGCCTCACGATTTCCGGTGGAAGGCTACCGTTTCGGCTAAATCAACCGCTCGGAATGGCCCCACAACCCTAGGGAATTCTAGGATTTGCAGGGCCCGACTCAATAACCCTAGTCAGCATAATAAAAAACAAAAACCCCCACCTGTGCCGTTAAGGTGCTTTTGAGAACCCGCAAATTAAGGGGGAACCTCAACAGAGGATTTTGGATCCCACTCCATGACCTGGGTCAAGGTGGGCTTGCAAGCCCCATCCGTTATGATGGTTCCCCGCGGGTGCTCATTGGTTCGTCAAAAGAACACCAGAGTTTCGAACACTGCAGGGGTATTGGCATAATACCAACGAAATTGCGGACACTCAATCCCACCTTGCCAATTTCCCAAAAAACAGGACAACCAAACCAATTTGGTGTTTTACCCGGTCCTTGGTAACCATGAAAATGGGAATACCAGCCAAATGTCTTGAATCCTTAGGAACCTTGGCTGGTATAGGAGTCAAACACCCGAACCTTGGCCCATAAACCTTTGCATTCCCCGATAAACTGGTTGTGAAGGGAACTTACCTGATACACATCATGGGCTGCCCGGTCCTTGAAGGCAATGTGTAGCCCCACATGGAATTCCAGATCATTGACCTCTCGGCGGAGGTCTTCGCATAAAGTTCCTGCGGAATAGTAGGCAATTCCTTCATGGTGGGGAAGGTATTTATGGCTGGCGGCGATCAAGGCTGCGATGTTGGCTGGGGAGGGATCTTTCAGGGTAAAAAAAACATTATGAACGAGTTGGCTACTCATGGTTTTGATCCAATTATCAGGTTGGGTTAGGTCAAACGGGTTTTATACACACGGCAGATCCCTTTTCCAGCCTCAATGTCGAGTTCCAAACGGCATGGAGTCTCGACCAACCTTCTTGATATTGGCCGGTATTTGTGCGATTTTATAATTGGAGGATTCGAAGGTTTTCGGAAACTCCTGCGGAAGCAAAACCAATTGCGTCGGTTTGAACGTTTGAATTCAAAAGGAAAACAGGAGACCAAAGCTTGAACCAGACACCCAAAAGGGGATTTGTAGTCCCGACTTTTTAAGGCTGATTTGACTTTTTCCCGGGAAAAACCGGGTTTTCATGGTCCCAACTGCGTAACTTGGGTTAAACTATGCCAAACCGGAGCTTGGTATTACTACATGATTGCACAAAAAGGCGACTCCTAACCCATTCAAGTTAGCCCAAGTTACGCAGTTGGAGTGATTTTTTACGATTTTTTGGTCTTTTTTGGGACCCTGATTGATGTTTTTCCCGGGAATTTGGAGTATGTCGAGTTCAAAACGGCATGTAGTCCCGACCAACCTACCTGATATTGCCCGCTACTTG
>SXGS01552661.1_pt1 | contig 27284 bp, 19 predicted proteins | sample 3174681 | NCBI WGS metagenome assembly SXGS01 (sample SAMN11356861, study PRJNA531348) | freshwater metagenome | isolation source: freshwater sample F1-80 | place: China: Fuxian Lake, Yuxi | collected 2017-12-25 | reverse complement strand
GCTCAACCCAATCCTCGCCTAGCGGCTGCGGGTTAAACGATTTTGCTGCAACGACTTGTTCTTTCCACCACCCTGTAGACTTGGAGCTCGCGAATAACCACAATATTGACACGATGAGGATTCGAACTGTAGGAAAATAGAAGATGCTATTACTACTGCGCGACAGGATCGCGATAGCGCTAGGCTGCCGCAGGATAGTAACCAATTAGAGTTGTGTGGGAACAGCATGAAGAACGTCCATTTCAGTGCAGTAATTGTTTTTGTTTGCTCGATGACCTGGGCTACGTCCTTGCTTGCTCAGGAAACCCTGAAATGGAAATCGGGTGCTGCCAAAATTTCGATTACTCCCGACCAGTATATTTGGATGTCTGGCTACGGCGGCAGGGATAAACCTGCGGACAGCAAATTGACGGATTTGTGGGCCAAGGCGCAGGTCATTCAAGACGAAAAAGGAAGCCGAGCCGCAGTTATCACTCTAGATCTAGTTGGTATTGATCGCGGGTTATCCGTGCAGATTTGCGGCGAACTTAAAAACAAGTTTGGACTCGATCGAGCGCGCGTTTCGATTTGTACTTCGCACACGCATACCGGTCCTGCGGTTGGCCGAAATCTCGGCGCGATGATCGTTTGGCGACTGAACGAGAAACAGCTCAAGGAAATCGACGAATATGGTGACGCCTTGGTTCGCAAGGTGACCGAAGTGGTTGGTCAAGCGATCAACAACCTCGAACCTGTGGCGCTGAAATGGGGTAATGGGAACGCGACCTTTGCCGTAAATCGACGGACGAACCAAGAAGCCAATGTCCCTCAGGTGCGAACTGGCGGCGAATTGAAAGGACCTTCAGATCACGATGTCCCAGTCTTGGCAGCCTACGATGCCAACGGCAAGCTCAAATCGGTGTTGTTCGGATATGCCTGCCATTCGACGGTGCTGGGAACATATCAATGGTCTGGCGACTATCCGGGATTTGCTATGATCGAGTTGGAAGAAATCCACCCTGGCTGCGTAGCCTTGTTTTGGGCTGGTTGTGGCGCCGACCAGAATCCTCTGCCGCGACGTACCGTCGAACACGCTCGGCATTATGGTCGCCGATTGGCCGACGCTGTTGAATCGGTTTTGTTGACAACCAAAATGCGCGATATCAGCGGCAGCTTGGCTGTGAATTTTCGTGAAATCGATCTAGCGTTTGGGCCCTTGCCAACTCGTGAGCAACTGGTAGTTGAGAGCCAGTCGAGAGATAATTTTTTGGCTTCGCGAGCGCGCATATTGTTGAAACAAATTGATTCCGGCAAACCGCTCAGCCAAACCTATCCATACCCCATTTCTGCGTGGACGATCGGCGACGAAATTCAGTTCATATCGCTGGGAGGCGAAGTCGTCGTGGACTTTGCCATTCGCTTGAAAGCCGAATTGCGCGGACCCAAGACTTGGGTCGCAGGATATGCACACGACGTGATGGCGTACATTCCTTCGCGACGCGTTTTGACCGAGGGTGGCTACGAAGGCGGTGGAGCGATGGTCTACTACGGCCAACCCACTGCATGGGCACCGGAAGTCGAAGAATCGATTATCAAAGAAGTCCACGCACAATTGAAATAATTGACGATACCAGCCCGACGCGCAAGCGAGTGCGTCGATTCCTGCGCACTCGCTTGCGCGGCAGGCTGGTATTTGCAGAATTGTGGTATGCAGAATTTTCCAGGAGCCAATGTTATGCGGCGATTTGGTTGTAATAGCCTCGATCATCCAAGAATCGGGCGGCGCCAACTATTGCAGGTCGGCGCATTGAGTTTGGTCGGGACCAGTTTGGCCGATTTGCTGCGTTTGGAGGCACACGCAGGTCAAGCTGGACAGCGCAAAGCCAAGTCGGTGGTTTTTATTTTTCAATCGGGCGGACCATCACAGCACGAAACTTTTGATCCTAAGCCTCAGGCGCCCGAGGAGATTCGTGGAGAGTACGGCACAACGCCTACCAAGCTGGCCGGAGTCCATTTTTGCGAATATCTGCCGAAGCTGGCCCAACGTGCGGACAAGTTTTCGGTGGTTCGCACGATGCACCATATCGCGGATCGACAGTTCAGAAACGAACATCATAGCTGCCATTATTTCGTAAACACCGGCAGCACGGAATTGCCCGTGGGAGATACCAACGCCTCCATCGCACTACCGCGCCGAGGCAGAATGGCTTGGCCATCGTTGGGATCCTTGGTGGCTTACGCGGCTCCCAATGACCCAGGCGTCGGCTTGCCCTCGGCGATCGAAATTCCGCGTGCTAACCACATGAAATATGCGGGGCGAGACGCGGGACTGCTCGGCCCAGCGTATGAGAAGTTTGGCGTCGACCTCGCGCCGGCTTGTTCAGCAGAAGGTGGTTCCTGTCCAAATTGCTTTCGACATGCCGATCCCAATATGGACCCTGAACGATTGCCGGGCGGCCCGCGCGCTTGGTGGGACCATTCGAACTGCCGCAAACCCGATTTTCATTTGCCGCAATTGGGAGTCGAGCAGGGTATTTCGATACCGCAACTGAATAATCGATCCGAGTTACTGCAAACACTCGAAGGCATGCGTCGCTCGCTGGAGTCCCGTCCCGCATATCCGATCGAAGTTGCTTGGGACGCACATCGCCAACAAGCGCTTCAGTTTATTCTCGCCACTACACCTGGCCAGCAGAGCCCATTCGATTTGGCTCAAGAATCGGCGGCAACGCACGAATTGTACGGCAAGCAGGAATGGGGACAGGCTTTTCTAACAGCGCGTCGATTGGTCGAAGCGGGCGTGCGCATGGTACAAGTTAACTTGCGCGGTTGGGACACACATCAGAATGCGTTTCGCGATTTGAAAGGTCGGTTGCTGCCCGCTCTCGATCATAGCTTGAGCGGATTCTTGGACGATTTGTCCGCTCGCGGATTGCTGGATGAAACGTTGATCATCATGTGCGGCGAAATGGGACGCACGCCAAAGATCTCGCCCATTACCGTTGGCGGCAAGAACGTGACCGGAGAAGTGTTCACGCCAGGCCGACATCACTGGGGTGATGTTTTTCCCTGCTTCGTTGCCGGAGGCGGCTCTCAAGCCGGACGCATGATCGGGGTCACCGACGCGCACGGTGGCTTACCGATAACCGAAGCCTTTACACCAGCAGACTTGGCCGCGACGATGCTCCACTTGCTAGGAGTCGGACCCGATCGCGAATTCCATGATGCCGACGGCCGACCCTACCGCATTTACCGCGGCCAACCCATCCAGGAATTGATCTAGGCTGGCTCTAAGATGGAAAATCAGGAATGGCTCGCTTCATAAACTCATCGAAAAGTGGAACGGTAAACGCGATGTCTCCATACGCTGGGCTGTAAACCATCCCTTTCTTGATCAGTTTGGCGCGAACCGGTCCAAGACTCGTGGCCTTTACTTTGCGAAGCTCGGCCACTTCGGCAACACGGTGAGGCCCGGGTCCCAATTCCGCCATGGTGCGTAAGAATCCCTTCTCACTGGGATTCAATCGATCGAATCGTACTCGGAAAAAATTCTTGTCCAATCTTACAACGACCCTCGAAGTCGCCGTCCTAACGTGCTCGATCGTAATGGGACTTGAGTCTGCAACGTTCCAAGATTGGTAACCCCACTCTTGCAAAAAGTAAGGGTAGCCACGAGTGAGGTCGAAAATCTCTTCGATCGCGTGCGTACTGAAATCCACTCCGGCAGCTTGTGCAGGATCGCGAAGCGCCTTGGCTGTGTCTTCTGGCGAAAGTGCTCCAATATCTGGAAAGTCAAATAATCTTTCGGCGTAGGATTTCGATTCGCCCGCTAGTCCAGGAAGGATCGGCAATCCTGCACCCAACAAGAGCAACGGGAGTTGGCGCTGCTGGACTTTGTGCATCGCCATGATCAGCGCTCCTAGCTCTTTTTCGCTGAAGTATTGAACTTCGTCGATAAAAATTGCCACTGCACGCTTTCGATTGATCGCTGCTTCACCGACTGCCACAAAGACCTGAGGTAGATCGATTTCCAGATCACCGCTATCTGCGATTCCAACCTCTGGCTCGATATCAATGCCGATTGTCACGTTACTAATTGTGAGCTGCAACCCGCTAACAAAACTGCGTAGCACAGCCAGCGCTCGCTTGATCGCGTCACTGGCACCCGACACACGACTCAAGTCGGCCAACACGGACCGCAGGTACGGTACAATTAAATGTCCCAATGACTTGTCTTCATGCGCTTCTACTGAAACTGTCGCATAGTTCTCGTCCTTGGCCATCCGTTCGATTTCGTTTACCAAGACCGTCTTGCCTACTCCTCGCAAACCGGTCAGTAGCATGCTCTTTTCCGACTTTCCCAATCGAATCCGCTTCAAAAGGACATCAGCCTGATCAAGAATGGGCTGTCTACCCACCAATTCGGGAGGTGGCGATCCTGCTCCCGGTGAAAACGGGTTTTTTATTTGATCCATGTGCTTGCACAAGCGAATTTTTGCCGAGGTTATAACAACTTATACCTAGTTATACCATGTTATACTCAAAATCAAGTATAACCGTGTATAACTATGTATAACTCGGTATCAATTTGTCTAACAGTGGCACTGAGCAATGATGGGTGGTGCGGGACTAATTGAGCACGTTTGTTATAACGTGACTTGCCAATTGCGTATGCGTCGAAGTCGCGTAATGGCCACCGTACCTGGAGCATGCGCCCGTCCGTTCACTTTTATCAGTCCTGCACTGCGCGTAAGTAAGGATAGACGTATGGCGAAAAATATTCGACGTCGCGAGTTCATGCGCATTGGGGCGTTGGCGCTGGGTGGTCTCAGTTGGCCAGATATTATTGCTGCGCGGGCCGCATCGGGGAAATCGGCAATCAACACGTCGGTCATCATGCTGTATTTGCATGGCGGCCCATCTCAGTTGGAAACTTACGATCTCAAACCCAATGCACCCAGCAGCTATCGGAGCGTGTTCCGGCCAATCCAAACGGTCGTACCGGGAATGGAAATTTGTGAATTGTTTCCACTGCAGGCCCGCGTGGCCGATCGATTCTCGTTGGTGCGCTCGCTGAATCACGATGTCGGTATTCACAGCGATGGCGGCATCATCGTGCTGACGGGCAAACGTCCGAGCAAACTCGACCCGACGTCCCAGTCCAAGAGCGAACATCCAGACTTTGGCGCCGTGACCAGCCGATCGCGAGCAAGCGCCGCGCGTCCACTACCGCCCTATGTCACGATTCCGCGTAAACCCTATATGACATTGCCGGCGTACCTCGGTTTACATCATGGACCATTCGAATTAGGCGATCCTTCCCAGGAGAGCTTTAGAGCGCCGCATTTGAAGCTGGCGGCAGGGATGGACGGTAGAGTGCTGGAAGATCGCCGAGCATTGCTCCAACAATTCGATAACATCCGGCGAAGCCAAGATTGGTCCCAGGATCAGGCCGGAACGGACGATTTGCGTGAGACTGCGTTTCGTATGTTGACCAGTCCGGAAGTGGCCAGCGCGTTTGACATCAGTCGCGAAGAGCCGGCGCTGCGAGACAAGTACGGCAGAAACTTATGGGGTCAATCGTGTTTGCTCGCACGGCGTTTAGCGGAGGCAGGTACCGCGGTTATTAATTTGTTCATTGACACTCCCAAATCTGGCCCTGAGTTTACCAATTGGGATGATCATATTCTGAACGCCGGGCGGCCAGGGCATTTCGCGGACTATATGCGCGTCCGACTGCCCTATCTCGACCAAGCACTGGCGACGCTCATTGAAGATATTTTTGATCGAGGTTTGCAGCGAGAGATCTTAGTCGTGGTGGTCGGCGAGTTTGGGCGCACGCCCCGATTATCGCACAATACCAGCGGAACGGGACGCGATCATTGGCCCCAAGCTTACACGGCACTATTCTCCGGAGGCGGTTTGCGCATGGGGCAGGTGATCGGCGCAACGAATTCCAAAGCGGAGTATCCTGTCGAGTGCCCGTATTCTCCGTCCGATATGTTGGCCACGATCTATCGCCATTTGGGCATTGACTATCGTCAATCATTGCTCGACTATTCCGGTCGTCCCATTCCAATCTTGGACGACGGCGCACCAATTCGAGAACTTAATTGACCAGTCGTGAACTTCGCGCATTGAGCATGGTTCCCAGAGCTGACCGCCATTCAATTGACCCGAGACCGCATGCCATGGTTGCAATTGACTCGACTTTCCAACGCGAGCTGTGGCGCTGGGGACCGAGCGGCACCGGGGTGGTCACATCATTGGCCGAAGCAAACGCTTACTGCCGGCGACTATGCCAGCAGCACTATGAAAATTTTGCGGTCGCCAGTTGGTTTTTGCCAAAACGATATCGTCAGGATTTCGCAACGATTTACGCTTTTTGCCGTTGGTCAGATGATCTGGCGGATGAAGTCGGCGACGCGACTCAGAGTTTGAAATTATTAGACTGGTGGCAGCAACAGTTACGCGACTGCTTCCAGACGGATATTTCGCCCACACATCCGGTTATGGTTTCGTTGCGTTGCACAGTTAACCGGCACCAGATGGTGATCGATCCGTTTGAAGACCTGCTGCGTGCGTTTCGACAAGACCAAACGCAGAATCGCTACACCACGCGTGACGAACTGAAGGACTATTGTCGCGGATCAGCTAATCCAGTTGGCCGATTGGTGCTGCGCATGGCCGATGCAGATAGCTCAGACAATATATTGTTGAGCGATTGTATTTGTACTGGTTTGCAGTTGGCCAACTTCTGTCAAGATATGGCGGTCGACGCGCGCATGAATCGCATTTACGCGCCCGCTGATCTGATGGCGGCACATCAAGTCACTGAATCGATGATTCTTCAATGCAAATTTCGTCCAGAATTGGCCAACATGTTAATTTCGTGGTGTAACGAAGCGCGTGAAATCTTGGTTAGTGGCAAGAATCTGTTAAAGTCTGTACCAACTTGGTTGCGCAGGGACGTGGATTTGTTCGTACGAGGCGGACTCGCCATTTTGGACGCAATTGGCAATCAGGGATTTGATGTGTGGACCACTCGACCGAGAGTTTCTAAGTTGACCAAGTTGAAATTGGTCCTGCAAATGGCATGGCTGTGCGGGTGCCCAGCGCCAGAAAGGTCAGCTAAATCGTGAACAGCGAACTTGCTGCGAGCTACGATTGGTGCTGGCGAGTCGTCCGCCGAAGTGGCAGTAGTTTCTATCGATCGTTTTTTCTACTGCGCCAACCCGCCCGAAATTCCATGGCTGCGCTGTACGCATTTGCGAGAATCACCGACGACTTAGGCGATAGTAACACGAGCAATGACGATAAACGCGACCGGCTCTTTCGTTGGCAGTCGAACGTTCATGAATTTGTTGGCGCAGGTCGTCGCTGCGAGGCGGCGGAAGGCAATGGTGCACACACAATGCTGTGGCCCGCGCTGGCGGATACAGTGCAACGATTTCAGATACCGGCACAGTTGCTTGACGACATCGTGAAGGGTGTGCAAATGGATGTTGGTCCAGTTTCGATAACCGATTGGCCGCAGCTAAACGACTACTGTTATCATGTCGCCTCTGCAGTTGGTTTGGCTTGTACCTGTATTTGGCAATCTAGACCAGCACTGCCCAGTCAAGCAGCGATCGATTGTGGCATAGCTTTCCAACTGACAAACATCTTGCGCGATGTGCGCGAGGATGCGTTGCAGGGCCGAATCTATATTCCCATTTGCGAGCTTGAGCGCTTTGGTTGTGACCGAGCAACGTGGTTGTCTGGCAAGCCGAATGGAGACTGGGCTGGTTGCATAAACTCGGTCGCTTGCCGAGCCTCCGAATTATATCTGAGCGGTTGGCAAACGGCGTTATTCTTACATGCTGATGGGCGCCGCATGTTTTCGCTGATCTGGCGCACCTATCGCCAGTTGTTGAATCGTGTAGTGTGTTCTACGCACACCCTGTGGTCTGGCTCTCGTATCACTGTTCCCAAAGCAACGCAGTTTAAATTGGCTATTTCTCATTTTGTTCCATGGTGGTATCAAATTTTGCCAGCCCCTGTGCCTGTGTTCGCTCCTCCTGGAACAGAGGTAATTCGTGGACGATTCACTTCGCAATAGTGGTCCGGCTCCGTCAGTTATCATCGTCGGTGGTGGGTTGGCAGGCATGTCGGCAGCCATCGCACTGGTCCGGCAAGGAGTGTCGGTAACGCTACTCGAATCGCGACATCGGCTGGGTGGTCGAGTGGGCTCGTACGTCGATCCTGTGTCGGGTGAATTGATCGACTATTGCCAACATGTAGGAATGGCGTGTTGTACCAACTTGCGCCAACTCATTGATTGGTTAGACCAGCGCGAGTTATGGGAGATTCAAAAAGAGCTGCACTTTTATGGCCCGGACGGTCGCCATCAGCCTCTGGCAGCACTCCCAGTTTTACCTGCACCATTGCATCTGGCGAGTTGGTTGTGGAAGTGGCCGGGTTTAACTCTTCGCGACCGATTGTCCGTTGCTCTTGGATTGAGAAGTCTCGATCGAGTAGTGATCGCTGATGAAGCCCACGAGACTTCCGCGATTCAATGGCTGTTGGAGCTCAAGCAAACTCGATTGGCTGTCGAGAGATTTTGGAAAACGGTCGTCGTGAGCGCTTTGGGCGAGGAATTAGAGCAAGTAAGTTTGGGGGCAGTCGCGAAAGTATTTCAAGATGGGTTCTTACGCCATCGAGATGCGTTTCATTTGCTGGTCCCACTACGTCCGTTGACCGAGCTGTTTGGTCTATTGGCTGTGGAACGCTTGCGCGCCGCAGGTGTCAATGTCCAACTGGGATGTACCGTGCGAAGCCTGGTTCGCGGCGGTCGCGATTGTTTGGGTGTTGAACTTGGTGATGGTTCGCAATGGCGCGCCGATCATACGATAGTCGCGGTTCCTTGGCATCGTTTCGGGCCGTTGGTCGAACGCAACGACGATTCCAGGGAACCAGATTCTTGGATGGAAACAGCGCTGCGCGCCAGTCAGTTGGCGAGTTCACCGATCAGTGGCGTGCATACTTGGTGGGACCGGCCATGGCTAGAAACTCCCCATGCGGTTTTAGTTGGTAGGCTTTGTCAGTGGGTCTTTCCAAGAATTCAGCAAAGCCAAACGTCTGGTGAGGATTCCAGCGCGCAAGGCGACACAGAACATTACTATCAAATCGTCATTAGCGCTTCGCGAAGTTTGTCTACTATTAAATCCACCGCAAGGCACGCCGCGAATGATGTAGACAGTCAATCCTCTGTCGACGCGTCATGGTCGCTGGAACAGCTTATCCACGCCGACCTTGCTCAAGTCTTTCCAGGCGTAGCAAGTGCCAAGCTGCTGCGGCTAAAAGCGGTAACCGATCCTCACGCAGTCTTCTCGGCCAATACCCGCGCTCACCGTCTTCGACCCAAAGCCGATGCACTTGGAGATACACTGTCACTCGCTGGCGACTGGACAGCGACGAGTTGGCCTGCGACCATGGAAAGCGCGGTGCTCAGCGGTTTCCTGGCTGCGGAGCAGATACTCAAGCGCTATAATATTACTATTTGCCTCCGAGCCCCACCGTTGTAGTACGTGTGTCAACGAACCGCCTGTGGCATGTTGCCGCACGAATGGCGTTCGATTTGCCGTCTATGGTATGTTAGTGGCAAAGACCTGTGCCTAAGGCCGCTAAAAAGGCGAATTTCCTTTTCAGTTTCGATGCCTTATTCGCACTCCAGGTCGTTGTAAAAAGGAGTCTTCCGGTGACAATGGAGTCGCTTAAGAAAAATTGAGACTGTCTTCGACGATCCGATTGATCTTCCCGCTGTCGCTTTTCCCTTCCCCGTTAGTTACTTACCAGACGAGTGAGCATGTACGCTGAGAGCAACTTGATTTTGACGAGAGTTCTGAAATTATCGTTGATTGCGGTGTTATTGACTCCGAGTAGTTTATGGAGTCAGGAGCCAACCAAAGAAGCATCAAGTGCAGCGCAAAACGCCGAACAGGTTGGTGGAGAAATTGCGCCCGCTGCCGAGTCTGCTCTGGGTGATTCACCTGAAGCGTTAGGGGCTGCTCCGGCGCGCAAACATCATGGCAGCGAAGCCAGCTTGATCATGCCCGATCTAGGCAAAGTTACTTTTCTTGGCGGGATTGGTGGAAACGTCTTGTTGTTCGGTGGTTTATTTGTATCTGCGCTTGGCTTGGGATTTGGACTACAAATCTATTCGCAGTTAAAAAATCTCCCGGTTCATCGTACGATGCTAGAGATTTCGGACCTAATCTATGAAACTTGCAAAACTTATTTGGTGACTCAAGGCAAGTTCATTCTGATTCTGTGGCTGTTTATCGCGACCATAATTTCCGCTTATTTCGGGACCTTGGCCACTTATGTCGACCCGGTAACTCAGGCCGAGTCGATGGGATTTCCTGTGCCGTTGGTATTGATCATTCTGGCTTTTTCCTTGGTTGGAATTGCGGGCAGTTACATAGTGGCATGGTTTGGCATTCGTGTTAACACGTTTGCCAATTCGCGTACGGCATTTGCTAGTCTCGAAGGAAAACCGTATCCGTGCTACGCGATTCCACTGAAGGCTGGCATGAGCATTGGCATGATGTTGATTAGCGTAGAGTTGTTAATCATGTTGTGTATTCTTTTGTTCATTCCCGGCAATTATGCTGGACCGTGCTTTATCGGATTTGCGATCGGCGAGAGTCTGGGTGCCGCTGCCCTGCGCATTGCTGGCGGTATTTTCACTAAGATCGCTGATATCGGTTCGGATTTGATGAAAATCGTCTTCAAGATCAAAGAGGATGATGCTCGAAACCCAGGGGTCATCGCGGATTGCACCGGTGATAATGCAGGCGATTCAGTGGGCCCGAGTGCCGACGGCTTCGAAACATATGGCGTCACGGGAGTCGCGCTGATCAGCTTCGTGTTGTTGGCGATCAATGAAAAAAGCGCGGGTGCTGGTTTCGAGACCTTGCAAGTTCAGTTGTTGGTCTGGTTGTTCGTGATGCGCATCATGATGGTGGTCGCCTCGGCGGCATCCTACTACATCAATGAGTCGCTCACGCGCAGCAAGTTCGAAAAAGCCGACCATATGGATTTCGAAATGCCATTGACTCGCTTGGTGTGGATTACATCCTTTGTTTCCATCACAATGACCTATGTAGTTTCCTACCTGATTATTCCCAAATTGGGAGACGATTCAAGTCAATGGTGGATTCTCTCGTCGATTATCTCGTGTGGAACTTTGGCTGGGGCATTGATCCCAGAATTGGTTAAGGTCTTTACCTCGACGCATTCTAAACACGTGCGGGAAGTAGTGAACTCTAGCCGTGAGGGTGGCGCGTCGCTAAACATCCTTTCGGGCATGGTGGCTGGTAACTATTCGTGCTTTTGGATAGGCATGGGCATCGTTGGACTGATGGCTTTATCCTACGCCTTTTCCATTTTGGGATTGGGCGAGTTCATGCTGGCACCAGAGGTCTTCGCGTTCGGTTTGGTGGCATTTGGATTCTTGGGTATGGGGCCAGTCACGATTGCCGTCGACTCGTACGGACCGGTCACCGACAACGCGCAATCGGTTTATGAATTGTCGTTGATTGAACAGGAACCCAACATCAAAGAACAATTGAAGAAGGACTTCAACCTCGACGTTCAATTTGAAAGAGCCAAGCATTTATTGGAAGAGAATGACGGTGCGGGCAATACTTTCAAAGCTACTGCTAAACCGGTGTTGATTGGTACCGCAGTGGTGGGCGCGACCACAATGATCTTTTCGATCATCATGGGACTGACTGGCCAGTTGGAACACGATATTGAGAAACTATCTTTGCTGCACGCTCCGTTTGTTCTTGGTTTGATTTCAGGTGGAGCGATTATTTATTGGTTCACTGGAGCCTCGACGCAGGCGGTTACAACCGGCGCCTACCGGGCCGTGGAGTTTATCAAGGCAAATATCAAGCTGGACGGAGTGGTCAAAGCATCCGTGGAGGACAGCAAGAAGGTGGTGGAAATTTGCACGATCTATGCCCAGCGCGGCATGTTCAACATATTTCTGTCCGTCTTTTTCGTATCGCTGGCATTTGCCTTTATCGGTCCGTTTTTCTTCATCGGCTATCTCTTCTCGATCGCCATCTTCGGCTTGTACCAAGCCATATTTATGGCCAACGCCGGTGGCGCTTGGGATAATGCCAAGAAAATCGTGGAAGTAGAACTGAAGTCCAAGGGAACACCTCTGCACGATGCGACGGTTGTGGGTGATACCGTCGGCGACCCATTCAAAGACACTTCTTCGGTGGCGCTCAACCCTGTCATCAAATTCACGACATTGTTTGGCTTGTTGGCGGTTGAACTAGCGGTCAGCATGGGCGATCAACAATGGGCCAAGGATTTCGAAAGCAGCTTCGGCTCTCCGCTGAATGCTGTACTGGCGACCGTCCTATTTGCTGCGGCTTGCTTCTTCATCCATCGATCGTTTTACGGAATGCGCATAGCAGACGGTAAGGCATAGGTTCTATCAGAGGACTGACACCATGATGCAACCAGTTTTCGTTCGATCGACCGCTGGTTGCTGGCTGACGCTCCTGTTGGCAGTTTGCGCCAATGCGGCGAGCGTCCATGTGGAATTGCGCGATCGAGAGTCGGGAAATCGATTGCCGGGACTGATTCAGATACGCGACGGACAAGGCAAGATTGTTGCCTTGTCCGAATTGCTGTGCCGGGGATTTGGATTGGAGGGCAATTCTGAGATTCACCAGTGGTGGGTGCTGCCAGAACCTCGGACCATTGAGCTGACCCCTGGAACGTATTCGATTCGTGCTTTCTCCGGTTTGGACACGGAAATCACCGAAGCCAAGATCGAGGTAGCTGCGGCGCCAACGACTGTCTCGCTGGATCTGCGCCGATTTTTTGACGCGCGGAGGAGCGGATTGCGTAGCGCCAATACCCACTTGCATATGAAACAGATCAGCCGAGAACAGGCGGATCGTTATTTGGTCGAAGTACCGTTGGCGGATGGCTTGGACGTTTTGTTCGTCTCCTATCTCGAGCGCGCGATTGCCGACTTGGAGTATACCACCAACAAATATACCAGCGCGGAATTGCAGAAACTGGAATTGCTGGGCGTCCAAATCGGCAATGGCGAAGAGCATCGGCACAATTTTACTGCGTCTGACGAAGGATATGGCCACGTCATGCTGTTGAACATTCCCGAGCTAGTTCAACCGGTCAGCATCGGACCTGGAATCACATTAAAAGGGACAGATGGCCCACCCTTGCGAGTTGGAATTGAGCGCGCTCGATCGCTGGGCAGTACGATTATTTGGTGCCACAACCAATGGGGTTTGGAGGATATTCCCAATTGGATTTCAGGACGGCTGCACGCGAACAATATTTTTGACGGTGGCACGCACGGCAGTTACGAACACAGTTTCTACAGGTATCTGAACGCTGGAATCAAGGTTCCGTTTTCTACTGGCACGGACTGGTTCATGTATGATTTTTCACGAGTCTACGTACCTGCCTCCAAGCCACTATCGGCCAGCGAGTGGCTGGATGTGCTGCGGCAGGGGCGGACGTGGATCACCAATGGACCGATGCTGGAATTCAAAGTCGCAGGCAAATCGATTGGCGATACGCATGAGATGCCCAAGGGTGGCCCAGTTTCGATTGAGGCAAGAGTCGTCGGACGAATCGACTTTCAGCGGCTGGAGATCGTTCAAAACGGAGCTGTTATCGCGCAATCACCGGCGCGCCGCAAAGACAACCATTTCGTAGCAGAGCTGAATGTCCAGCAGTCGATCGACGAGTCCTGCTGGTTGGCACTGCGCACGCCACCACCTCCGATTAAAGATGATCCCAAATATCAAACTCCGGTAGCGAAGAATGACCTGGGTGGTGACTTGTTTGCTCATTCGAGTGCAGTACACATTCAAGTCAGCGGCCGTCCACAATTTCATGTCCCTGCCGGACAACAACTCTTGGAAGAAATGTTGACCAGCCGGCAGTTCATCCTGGCGCGTGCGAAATTTGCTGATAGCGCGCAGCGCGACGAAGTACTCGCATCCTACGATACTGCGATTCTAGAAATGCAGCGGCGCCTCGCTATGGCAGCACGCTAAATCTCAATACCGTTGTCGACACGCGACCGTTGCTGCAGGGTCTCAGTTTCCTGGTTTGGCAGCTAGTTCTTCGACGTGGCGCAGCGCCGATTCGGGCATATGATCCAAGTGGTAACCACCTTCAAGCAAGCTGACGATGCGTCCACTACAGTGGCTGGTTGCAACTTGTTTAACGATCTTGGTCAGCGCTGTGAAATCCTCTTCAACCAAACACAACGAACCGACCGGATCGGCATGGTGCGCATCAAATCCGGCGCTCAAAAGAATCAGTTCCGGTCGAATTTTTGCGGCCAGCGATTCGAGCGCTCGAGTGAACTTATCGGTGAATTCCTGTTGCTTGATCGTGGCCGGCACAGGTTCATTGCGAATCCACCCCAGGCCCGCACCGGAGCCCGTTTCCGATTTATCGCCGGTGCCGGGGTAAAATGGATGGCGATGAATGGAAAAGAATCCCACTCGACCATCTTTCCAAAACGCGTCCTGTGTGCCGTTTCCGTGATGCACATCCCAGTCGACTATCAACACTCTGTGTAGCCCTGCCACAATTGCCGCGTGAGCCGCGATTGCTACGTTATTGAGTAAACAAAATCCCATCGGAGCATCGAGCAGTGCATGGTGCCCCGGCGGACGAATCGCACAAAATGCGGTTGGACTCTCGCCCTTGCACACGCGCTGAACGGCATCGACAGCGGCACCAGCAGCTCGCGTGGCGGCATTCCATGAGCCTTGACTGACAACCGTATCTGACTCGATGCGTCCGGCTGCTGCGTCGCAAAGCTGTTTCAGCTTCTCAACGTACTCGCGTTGGTGTACCCGGACGAGCGTCTCCACGGGAGCTGCTGACCAGGTGGGGCATATGGCGCGTTGATGCCAACCGCGTTCGCGCAATAAACGATTGAGCAGAATAATCCGTTCAGGACACTCCGGATGGCGGCCCGTGTCGTGTTTGGCGAAATCATCATCTAGATAAAGGAGCATTGATTCAGCCCTCAAAGCTCGGGAAAAAGGTAGAATCGATTGAGGCAATCTTTTCTCATGCACGAGAGACTATTATGGGCCAATTTGATTTCGAATACCTAGGGCCATACCGCGTTGAGGGAATTCTCGGGCGCGGCGGCATGGGAACTGTCTATAAAGCTCGTCATGCTAAATCGAGTGAACTTTTCGCAATCAAAGTTATCGGTTCCTCGGTCGCGGATCAACCACGCTTTCGGCGCCGATTTGCCATCGAGGTCGAAACGCTCAAGCGACTCAAACACCCGACCATCGTGCAGTTAATCGGACATGGCGAAGAGCAGGGCCTGTTATTTTATTCCATGGAGTATGTCGACGGTCACTCATTACACGATCATTTACGGCAACACGGACGGATTCCCTGGCACGAGGTGGTTCAGGTAGGTATCGACGTCTGCGCAGCGCTCAAGCACGCTCACGATTTTGGCATCATTCATCGCGATCTTAAACCAGCAAACTTGATGGTAACTAAGGAAGGAACGATTAAGCTGACCGATTTCGGTATCGCCAAACTTTTCGGTGCAACCGACATGACGGTTGCCGGGTCCGTCATTGGGACCGCTGATTACATGCCTCCCGAGCAAGCCGAAGGGAAGGGTGTCACTGTTCGCAGCGACTTGTACAGTCTTGGCAGCGTCCTGTACTGTTTGTTGGCTGGCCGTCCACCGTTTGGTGGCAAGAGCATACCCGAAGTACTCTATGCGGTGCGCTATAATTCGGTGCCCGATCTGGTGGAATTAGTCCCCGATATACCTCGCTCGCTTGCCGAGTTAATTCATGAGTTGCTAGAAAAGGACCCACTCAAACGGCCACCCACGGCGCTGGTTGTTGGAAATCGGCTGAAATCTTTGCAGGCGGGCTTAGAGCAGCTTGGGACCATTTCCCCCGACGAAACGACGAAGCCTGCCAGCAAGAAAACCGCTGCACGCGAATTATCGTCGCTCGACCTAACCGACGACAAAGACCCAGATTTGAAGTATACCAAGCCGTCGCATGATTCGCCCGAGTACGGCACCGAAGCCGCGCTGCCTTCGCTGTTTCCGCAAGGTTCCAAGCAGGCAACGATTCACTCGGCCGTCACTTCATTAAATCAACCTGTAACACGACCATCCGACGCCGAAAAACCGGCGACCAGTGCCAGTAAGATTTCGGGGCCGTCCCACTTTATCGAGGTTAAGGACGATGAACCTCGCCCTTACTTGTCGGAACAGAATTCCGCAACGACGCAGACCGGTTTCGATTGGGGACAAGCTGCTTCCGTCGCGGGTCTGATCGCCTTGCTGCTGATCAGTGTCGGACTGGGATGGTGGATGACCCGTCCGCGTTCCGCCGACACGATCTATGCGATTGTTATGGCCGCTGCCGAATCAGGCGACGACGGTGAATTGCTGGCCATTCAGGATGTCATCCAGGAATTTGTTGATCGATTTCCTGACGACCCTCGGCGTACTGAATTGGAACTAATGCGAGACGAAGCCGATTTGGTTCGTTGGACGAGAGTCTTACGCCAGCGTGCAGGTCGACGCGGTGGCCCCGACGAACTGTCGGCGATCGAGCAAGCGTTTTTGGATTGCATGAACACCCGCGGTCAGGACACGGCAGCGGCAAAGGAACTGACCCGTGCGTTCTTGACCGTTTTCGGCCAATTGAAAAAACTCTCGCCCAGTGATCAGCGACTAGTGCGACTAGCCGATCTTGCGCTCGCCAAAATGAACTCTGCGCAATCGGCTCCTGTTCCGCCGGCCTCGACCGATCTGGAAGAGTTGATTCGCCATGCTGAATCGACTCTTCCAAAGCACAAACTGGCAGAATTCTATGCGAGCGTCATTAAACTGTATGAAGATAAACCCTGGGCACGCGACCATCTATCGCGCCTACGCCAACTCTCCGCAACACCTAAGGCGAGCGGCAGATAGTTTCTTACCAATACAAGCCCGAAGCGCAAGCGAGTGTATGCCAGGATTGACGCACTCGCTTGCGCATCGGGCTTGTATTCGCTTAGCCCTTGGTAAATTCCCATCTGCCGCTCGCCTAAGACAAGGGCGAGGCATAGTTGCAAAGCAGTGGGTCAATCTCGGAGTTGAAACAAGCGGCGTAGGGCGTCGAGCAAATTGGCGTGGTTGCCGTCGGTCGCTTGATCGCGCAGGGATTGCATGGGCGGATGCAACAATTTATTCACCAAGCGATCCAATCCTTTGCTGATGTCTCTTTCCAATTCGCCGCGTGTTTGATCATCCAGGCTGCGCGCCTGCAACCTGCCATAGAGCCACTCTTGAACTTCCGCCTTTACTTTATCGGCCTGATCTCGCAATAGTTGAATCGTTGGGCCCGTGCCTCGATGAATCATTTCGGCCAGGAAACTCTTGGCTTCGTCCTCGACGATGCGCAATGCCTTGGGCCATTGCTCTTGACGCAACTGGACGTTGCGATCGCAAACTTGCTGCAAGTCGTCAACCGTGTAGAGATAGACATCTGGCAAAGTTGCGATGGTTGCATCAAAATCGCGGGGGACTGCCAAATCGAGAATCAGCACGGCGCTGGAACGGTGATTGCCGCGCACTTCTCGAAATTTCTCGAGTGTCATGATCGGTTCATTGGCGCTGGTTGTCGAAACGATCATGTCCGCTGTACCCACGCATGGACCTAACTTCGACCATTCGTGGCTGCGCGCTCCAAATTGGCGGGCTAGTTCCTCGGCACGCGCCTGGTTGCGATTCAGGACCGTAATGTGCTTCGCTCCTGCGTCCACCAAGTACTTGAGAGTTTCGGTGCCCATTTCGCCAGCACCGATCACCAGAATATCTTTGTCGTCGAAACGTTCAAAAAACTCCGAGGCAATTTCGCTAACCGCGACGCTCGGGACACTGATCCGGCGTCGATGGATGGTCGTTTCGTTGGCCACGCGCTTGGCAACGCTGGCGGCTCGCTGAAATGCGCCATGTGTGAGTGTTCCCGTGGTTTGAACTGCGCATGCCAATTCGTAGCTCTGCTTCACCTGCGACAATATCTGAGCTTCGCCCACAATCATGCTGTCCAGACTGGCGGCTACCTGGAACAAGTGCTTAATGGCCTCGCCGTCGCGCAGCGCGCTCAGGTGATCGATCAAATCGTCGGTTTGCAATCCATGGTATTCGGCCAGAAACGCGACGATGCTTACTTGATCGGGCAAGCTTGCCGGGCGCTGAGCAGCCGCGTACATTTCTACTCGGTTGCAGGTACTGAGCAACACCGCCTCTACTTCCGGAAAGCGCTGGTTGAACTGTGTCAACGCATCGCTGACTTGCGAGGTGGCAAAGGCCAACTTCTCGCGCAGGGCCAGCGGCGTTCGGTGGTGACTGCAACCAACCATCAACCAGTGCATCAGAGAATGACTCCTGGTGAAAGTCGCCGAACCACTTTGGTCGGTGTCCGACTAAGGCGAACGACAAATGGGTTCGTACCAATCCAGGCCCGACGCGCAAGCGAGCGCGTGCCAGGATTGACATACTCGCTTGCGCGTCGGGCTTGTATGCGCTCATGCCTTGGTAAATTCCCATTCTCCGCGTGTTTAACAACTAAGGTGGGCAAGTGACCATCCGACAAACTAATCGTCTGCATGCCGCGCTGCGACCAGAACGGTCGAGCCACCTCGATTGGCCGTTGGCTGGTGGGGTGCGCACCTTCTGTTGTACGGCCATGATCGGAGAGTTGCACGATTCCCAACACGACGATAAAAAACAGAAAGTTCGCGATCGACAGATAGGCCGTGCGCATTCCTCCCAACGACCGGGCTGAAGTGGTCTCGATGATCGAAGCCACGACCAGCCAAGCGAAGAGAGCGAACGTCACCAGGATGCCACCATCTGACCAAGCAATTTGCCCGTGGCGGTTGAAATTCAATATTGCTCCGGAAACCGAGCCAACTCCCATCGCCACGGTACTGAGGAAGACGCACATGCGATTTAGAGTTTGCAAATACTCCAGCGATGGCAGTCGAAATCCTCGCGATGGTTTCCATTTCTGTTTTAGACGATAGGCGTGCACCAGGTACATCAGCCCGACGGCCAATCCGAAAGTGATGATGATCGTTCCAATCAGCCAACTTGAACCGTGAAAAATCCTCCAGAAATTAATGGATGCATCGCGTTGAAATGGTGGCGAGTCTTGATAAAACCACGCCAAACCGATAAGACCCAAGATCAACGGCAAGACGAAAGTACCAATGGCGTTTTCTGGACGCTTAAACACAAACCACAAATAGATCGTTGCCAGCCCCCAGGCCGCCAGTATCAGCCACTGATACCAGGTCGACAGCAACATGGGACTGGTCGCGTCCTTCATTGAGGCCCACAACCGGTCTGCGAGAAACAGCGAATGGGCTATCCATCCCAGACACAGCATCAATGTCAGAACAAGCATGCGACCGGGTATCTTTAGAACCGCCCGGGATATTTCTATAACCAAGACGATCAAGTAGCTCAGAAGAAAACAGACGATCGTCACGCCAAAAATCATGATCTTCGATCCTTGTTTTGGTCGAATCGAAAAAAATTTGGCCAGTCTTCCCTTGGTAGGCTGACTGGCCAACTTGAGTTTAATTCACTCGAATACGCTTGAACAGCAACTTTTCGTCCGACTTTCGGTTCGAATTTTGTGCTGAGCTAGAGTGCTATTGGGAGTGGTTAATCCCAATCTTCGCCTTCTGCTTCTTGTTCCTCTTCGTCGTCATCCCAGTCGTCGTCGTCTTCGTCGTCTTCCCACTCCTCTTCCTCTTCTTCCTCGTCATCTTCTTCGTCTTCGTCGTCGACCTCTTCCCACTCTTCGTCGTCTTCGTCTTCGAATTCGTCGTCGAGATCATCTTCCTCTTCGTCCAAGTCTTCGTCGTCTTCGAAGTCGTCGTCGTCTTCGTCGTCATCGAAGTCATCATCTTCGTCGTCGACTTCATCTTCATCTATGAAATCGTCATCGACTTCATCGTCGCGAGCCGCTCGAACGCTTTGAGTCTTCAATAATGTTTCTTCGAGGGTGTCGTACGACTGTTCCAAAATTGCAGCAGCCGAAAAACTCTTGTTCACTGTGGACTCCTTTGCGTCTGAGCCTGTCCCTATTTCTTGGTTTCTAGTACTTGCCAAAATTGCCTGTGAATTTCCTGCCGATGGTGATCGCACTGCATTGATCCAATCTGCTCGCGGTAACCGATCGGCACTTCGTAACCCGAACATTTGTAAAAAACGTCGGGTAGTTCCGTAAAGGTAGGGTCGCCCTAATTCCTCGCTGCGCCCACAAATTCGCACTAAATCCTTGTACATCAATTGTTTCAAAACTTCACCGCAACCCATTCCGCGAATCGCCTCAATGTCGGCTCGCAAAACAGGTTGACGATATGCCACAATCGCCAATGTTTCCATGGCCGATTGGGTTAATCTGGTTTCCCCCGGGACATAGGCGAGTCTCCTCAGCCACGGAGCAAACTGCGGTCGTGTCAATAAGCTGAAACCTCCAGCGACTTCTTCAATCCGGAATGCTCGGCCAAGTTGATCGTACCTTTGATTTAACAGGCGGACCAGTGTACGGGCTTCCGTCGCATCCGCCAAGCCAGCTAACTGGGCAACTTTGCGGCTAGTTAACGGTTCTCGAGCTAAAAACAACGCTCCTTCAACGCGACGCATGAGGTCCGCTTGCGGAGTCAGCAATTTTGCTGACAACTTTTCCGGACCTATCCCAACTTTTTCAATCAAATAGTGTATAAAAAACCAGTAGTTTCCGCTGTGTCCTTTGCTCAGGCGCCGTGCCACATTATTTGGATTCGCTCGCTGAGCGTTGTGTCGGGGTCCTCCTATAGGATTCATGATCAAATCTGCCTCCGTTGACCAGATTTTATGAAATTCGTTCTCCAACTCGTATCGCTCTGGTTGCGTTTTTCAACGATTGTCCAAGGCGTATTTGCATATCCTTAGCAATTCATCAATATGAGTCAATCAAGCAAAGTGGCAAAACTTGGAAAGCCTTTCAACTGGGCATCGAAAGTCTCGTGGATATTCGCTGATCGAGATGCGTTTCGATTGCTGCTTGTCTGTTTTGTGCTGCCTGGACTTTTGATTTCTGTGGTCCTCTATGCGGTGGAGACGTGTGTTTCCGGGATAGAGTTCAATCCGGCGACTCTGACATTTCGGACATTCTCGTTTCAGCGCGACCCGTTTTTCGATTTCCAACTAACTGGCATCAAGCACAATACTCTTAACAATGCTCCCGCAATGGCTATGGATCTGATAGCAGCTCGAAATCAATTCCCGCTTGACCAAGCTAGTCGTTGGGACTTAGTCAGCATTAACAAAGGGTGGAGCTTCGGCGAAAACGGCTCGGCCAAGATTCTGCTGCATTATCTCCTGGCGAAAGACTCTGGGAACAATGGGTTTTGGCTCGATTTCGCAAAGCAAGAACCCAAAAAATCGGCGGCTCTTTGGAAAGCTGTCTACCAATTGGTCCGCCTTGGATTTTATAACGAACTACCTCGCATATTCGAACTCGAATTGGACCCCACTGATACCGATCAGTTTAGCAATGAACTGGCGAATCGGATGCGCAGCATTTTATTAAAGAGAGCAATCGAACAACAAAAGGCGGGCAATTCCGCTGCTGCGTCGGTGACTGCCTCGGTTGGTTTGACCTACGGTGATAACACTACGTTGCAAGAAATTGTTGATCGTCACGCTGGAAAATAACCCGATGCGCTAGAGCGTTCGCGAGGCGTCTACAATCTACAATTACAAGAACAATCGATACTGATATGGGTTCCCTTGGTCAACTCTACCTGGATCATGCCGCCACCACTGAAGTCGACACGGACGTTATTTCGGCGATGACGGAAATGTTCTCGCGCCAATTGGGAAACCCTTCTAGTCAGCATCGTGCGGGACGAACCGCTTATCAGATTATTGAACAGGCCAAAATGCGGCTTTTGCGCGCTGTCGACGCCAATTGCGAAGACATGCTGGCGGCCATGGTAATCGCGACCAGCGGCGGCACTGAAGCCAACAATCTTGCGATCAGCGGTTTGCGACAATCTCTAGCCTCTCCGATTATTATCAGTGCCATTGAGCATCCGAGTATCGCCGAAACAGCGAAACGCTTAGGAAACACGAATAATTGCCCTGCGCGTATTCTCCCAGTCGATCCCAACGGCTTGTGTCGATTGGACATTTTGCATCAGTGGTTGTCCGAATATCGATGTTGCAACAGCAACACTCCACTGGTCAGCATCATCCTGGGTAATAACGAAGTGGGTGTCGTTCAAGAACTAGAGAATATCTGCGAACTTTGCCACCAGTTTGGAGCGCTGGTTCACGCCGATTGTTGTCAAGTATTGGGAAAAATCTCTTTTTCGATGCGAAAATTGAAACTAGATGCATTAACAATCACAGCTCATAAATTACACGGTCCTATCGGTGTGGGTGCTTTGATTGTTCGCGCTGGCATCGCCGTTAATCCCATTATTTTTGGTGGTGGCCAACAATTGGGTATCCGCCCTGGGACTGAAGCCTCGGTGCTGTTAGTAGGATTCGCGAAAGCTGTAGAACTATCGATGGCTCGACTGGAGCAAGGCGTATACGGCGAACTCGCCTTGCTACGCGACTATTTTGAACACCGTGTTTTGGAGTCGATTTCTGGGTCGATCGTACTAGCAAAAAACGCTCGCCGACTACCTCATGTAAGCAACGTCGCTTTTCGTGGATTGGACCGACAAGCTCTTTTGATGGCATTGGATTTGGCTGGCATTATGTGCAGTACGGGCTCGGCGTGTGCTAGTGGCAGTAACCTTCCGTCTCCGATCGTGGCTGCGATGAACGTACCACCCGAGTATGCTAACGGATCGATGCGTTTCAGTTTTTCTCATCAAACGACCAAGAACGATGTTGACTGGGCTGTTGAAAAATTGGCGGTTATTATCAACAAAATTCGAAAGCCTAGTTGTTCTGCCAAGTGAATACTCGCTTTTCGACCAATGACCCTTCACAATATGGCTGGTTTGTTGATTCACCAGCGTGCGAGGAATGGCCCAGTGCCTACCAAGTCAAATCATCTGTTAACTTCGATTGTTCTTGAGCAACCGCCGAGTGTTCGAAGACAACATCCGACTCTGGCCGATATTGCTTGGATGATTCCGCGATATGTGGTTGGTCCTGAAAATGAACAATTGCGGTTTCTATTTAACGATCAACAACTGAGTGATTTGGCACAATCGAGCCCTATCGTTTTGTATGGTGATTCTGGTACCGGCAAAACGGCATTGGCTGTTACTCTCGCGGTACGCTGGTCACGCGTTACCGATCAACGACCGCTGACTTTGTCGACTGGTCAGTCCTTTGGCGAAGATCACGTAGAAGCTCTACAAGCGGATGACATGGAACATTTTCGCCGCCGCTACCGTCGCTGCAAGTTGTTAGTCTTGGATGACATGGAACCTTTGATTTCCCGGCCTGCTGGTCAGGAAGAACTAGTTAATACCCTGGACAGTTTAGCTGAAGCAGAGCGCCCGGTAATTGTTTCAGCCAAGAGGCTACCGGCGACGATACGCGGCTTGCGATCAAGCTTGGCCAGCCGACTGACCGGTGGTTTTTCCATCGAATTACGGCATCCTGGCGTTGAAGCTCGCGCCGCTATCATTAGAGAGTTGGTAGCTGCTTGCGACCCTAACTTGCCCGTCGAAGATTTGATTGAGTTCTTTAGCAGTTGCAATGAGACGCTCAAGGTAAAGCAGCTTAGAGATTTGATTTCTTTGGCCAGCCAAAACCGGTTGCTGACTGGCCAATTTGATATCCTTCAATTGAGAGCTCATTCTCGGCAACAGCAGCAAGACGCTTCCCCCAAAATGATGACGATCGCCAATTCCGTGGCTCGACGATTTCAAATACGTTTGGCTGATATGCGTGGCTCAACGCGCCAGGCCAATGTGGTTCGCGCTCGTGGCCTGGCCATCTTGTTGGCTCGTCGACTAACTTCTCTCAGCTTACAGGACATCGGCAAGTACTTCGGCGACCGAGACCATTCCACTATCATTCACGCATGTCGCAAGATTCAAGAACAATTGAACCGCGACGTCGACCTCGCCCTAGCCCACAGCGAGCTTCAACAGAATTTAATGCGCGGCGTTTCGCTTGACGATTGATTGTGCATATCTCGTTGATAAGTGGTTTTGTTTGGTTTACGAGGATCGGCGTAGCTTTAGCATTCCGCCAGTTCGGCTTGCCTTCGCTGAAGTACGAAACCGGTCGCTGACGTACGCTGACTGCTGTTCTACGACTTTTCCACACTTATCTGGCCATTTTGTGTTTTCCTAAATCGTTTTCTAGTTACGACTTAACAACTTTCGGTTTCTTCGAGAGGCTTGATTCTGTCGTCTCTTTCCTAAGACTACTAACTTTTTAAGATGTTTTGAAAGAATGTTCCTCTGGAACAAGACCAATGTGATTGGCGAAGCGAAACTTGATTCTTTGCTCGGTGGGTTTTGTTATCTTTCAACTGGCGGTACAACAACCACATCTTTGAAATTTAAGCGTAGTGAACATAGAGTGCCCACAACCGCAGGCAGGTAGGGCTTGTCGCTTTGGAGACCAAGCGATCATGAAAATTTCGTGTGATCGAGAAAAATTGTTGGCGTCGTTTCAATTGGCCGCTACAGTGGCAGCGTCTCGAAGTCCAAAGGAAGTTCTGCAAAACGTAAAAATAGATGTTAGCGAAGATCGCGTAACCTTGATGGCTACCGATATTGAAACAGGCATTCGAATCGACGTAGACGGAGTGGACGTTCAGGCGCCAGGAAAAGCACTGTTGCCGGTCTCGAGAGTCGGATCGATCCTACGCGAAAGCAGCGACGAACAACTGTTGTTTGAAACCGATGGAAATTCCACTCAGGTGCGAGGACTGCATTCGGAATTCAACTTGCCTAGTAGCAATCCAGACGAATTCCCGACCGTGATGGGTTTCGAAGAAGAATCCTATCATGAAATGTCAGCCAGACTATTCAAGGAAATGGTTAGGCGGACAGCGTTTGCTACCGATCCAGACAGTTCGCGATATGCGCTGGGTGGCGTGTTGATGGAAATGAACGGCGACGAGATCCTGTCCGTGGCGACCGATGGACGACGATTGGCTCGAATGCAAGGAAAAGGTACCAGCGTCGGTGGTCACGGGACCGAGGGCAGTTCGACGATCGTACCGACGCGATCATTGGGATTGATGGAAAAGTCGATCGGCGACAAGGAAGAAGTGGTTCACATCGCTAGCCGAGCAAACGACGTGTTGTTGAGGACCAGTCGCTGCACGATTTATTCGAGGCTACTGGAAGGCCGTTATCCCAATTGGCGACTGGTCATCCCAAAACGCGACGGATCAGTCAAAATAGACTTGATCGTAGGGCCTTTTTTCAACGCGATTCGTCAAGCGGCAATCGTAGCCGACCAAGAAACTCGGGGATTGGATTTCGAATTCGGAAATGGAACGCTGGTACTCACCGGCAAGACGGCAGATCTGGGACAAAGCCGTATCGAATTTCCTATCAGCTACACCGGCGAAATAATAAAACTCAAATTGGACCATCGATTCGTGAGCGATTTCTTACGAGTTCAGGAACCGGACCAAAACGTGGAGTTGGATATCGCGAGCAGTGGCGAAGCGGCAGTTTTTAGGACGAATGACGGGTATACGTATTTGATTATGCCGATGGCCGTGGATCGTTAACCAATAGCCAAGAAAAAAGTGTCAGGTACCTTTTGCGAGGAACTCGGCCTTCGGGTGCCGTGCACGAAAGGTACCTGACACTTTTTTATCGAGCGATACAAACCAAAGTCGGCTACTAACAGCAGGTGTAATTCGATGAACGTAACCGAGTTCATGGAAACTCACTATCGGCACTATAACGCGCGCGAGACTTTGGCGACGGCAAGGGCTTACAAGAAATTCTTGGAAGTCGACCAAGGCAAGATGTTAGTATCGTTAGCTGGAGCCATGAGCACAGCGGAAATCGGAATTTCCCTCGCAGAGATGATTCGTCAAGACAAAGTGCACGCGATCAGTTGTACCGCAGCAAATCTCGAAGAAGATTTGTTCAATCTGTTTGCGCACAACGAATATCGAATTATCGAGAATTGGCGAGCCCTCAGCGTACAAGACGAAGTCGAATTAAAAGCCAGCGGTTTCAATCGAGTTACGGACACATGCATACCAGAAACCGTAATGCGTCACATGCAGTCAAGATTGACAAAGTACTGGATCGAACAAGGCAAAAAAGGGCAAGGGCTGTTTGCTTATGAATATTTTTACAAGCTGCTCGACGAACCAGACCTAGTTCAACATTATCAAATCCCGCCAGAGCATAGCTGGGTATTGGCTGCCAAACAGAAGAACCTGCCCATAGTATCGCCAGGAACCGAGGATAGTACGCTGGGGAACATGTTTACCGCGCGAGTTATGGACGGAACGGTGCGCAATCACGCAGCTTTGAAGAGCGGTACCGAGCAATTGGAGATGTTGGCGAACTGGTATCAAAAAGCGTGTCGAGAGTCGCCCATCGGATTCTTTCAAATCGGCGGTGGCATCGCCGGAGACTTCGCCGTCTGTGTAGTACCACTGCTGATCCAAGATCTCGGCAAGCCAGTAAAACTATGGGAGTTCTATGCACAGATCAGCGACGCAGTAACCAGCTACGGCGGTTACTCAGGCGCAGTGCCCAACGAAAAAATTACATGGACCAAACTCGCGGCCAGCACGCCTAAGTACATGATCCAAAGCGACGCGACGATCGTCGCACCGCTGATATTCGCCTACGTGCTTGGGCAATAGTATTACTCAAAGCACAAATCGCTTAGCTAGCCTGTCCAATTTGCAATACCAGTCCATCTCAGCGGCTGAACTTAGGCATGCGACAAATTGGTTCTTAGCAATACAAGCCCGAAGCGCAAGCGAGTGCCGAAACCACGCACGAGTCAATCCAGGCTCTCACTCGCTTGCGCTTCGGGCTTGTATTGGTAAATTCCCATTTGCCGCTCGCCTAAAGCCAATACCGTTCAACGAACGTGGGATAAGCTTCCAGCCTTGTTATACCCCACATCTTTTTTGACATAAGTTTACCAATGACCAGTTTTCCTAAATTCCCCAACGTTACCTCGCTAGCAAAGAAAATCGATGTAAGGATCTCAAGAAAAGTATCCAAAT
>SXGS01633492.1_pt1 | contig 27289 bp, 15 predicted proteins | sample 3174681 | NCBI WGS metagenome assembly SXGS01 (sample SAMN11356861, study PRJNA531348) | freshwater metagenome | isolation source: freshwater sample F1-80 | place: China: Fuxian Lake, Yuxi | collected 2017-12-25 | reverse complement strand
GGATGTTGGCGTGCATGCGTTCGTTGACGAAGCGGCTCTGCTGGTCGTCGACATATTCGCCGGGCAGCGCGCAGAGCAGATAGTAATTGAGCGCGGGGCGGCAGGACGAACAACCGTCCGGGGTCGACCAGTGCAGCTTCTGCATGACCTCGGGGATCGACTTCATCCCTTGCGCGACGATCTCGCGGCGGACATCGTCATGGCCGAAGCTGGTGCATTTGCACATGGTCTTCGGCCCCGCCTCGACCTCGTCGCCCAGGGTGAGCGCTAGCAGCGTCTCGACCAGTCCTGTGCAGGAGCCGCAGCTGGCCGACGCCTTGCAGGTCGCGCGGACCGCATCCAGGCTGTGCGCGCCTTTCGCGATGCACGAGACGACCTGGCCCTTGGTGACGCCGTTGCAGCCGCAAATCTCCGCCGTGTCGGAGAGCGCCGCAACGGCCGCCTTAGGGTCCGCGAGGGTGCCCCCCTGGGCGAAGGCCTGGCCGAAGATCAGTGCGTCGCGAATGGCGCCGACGCTCTCGCCCTTTTTGAGCAGATCGAAATACCAGTTGCCGTCGGCGGTATCGCCGTAGAGCACCGCACCGACGATCCGGTCGTCCTTGACAACGACGCGCTTGTAGATGCCACGGCTCGCGTCGCGCAGCACGATGTCCTCCGCGCCGTCACCGCCGCCGAAATCGCCTGCCGAGAACACGTCGAGCCCGGCGACCTTCAACTTGGTGGCGGTGGCGGTGGGGCGATAGCCGGAAGGCGCGCCGGTCAGCGCATCGGCGAGGCTGCGGCACATGTCCCAGAGCGGCGCGACCAGGCCATACACCTGTCCGTCATGCTCGACACACTCGCCGACCGCCAGGATGCGCGGGTCGCTGGTGACCATATGGTCGTCCACCTTGATCCCGCGCCCGACCTCCAGGCCCGCCGCACGGGCGAGCGCGACCGAAGGACGGATGCCGACCGCCATGACGACCAGATCGGCGGGGATTTCGCGTCCGTCCTTCAGGCGGATCGCCTCGACCTTGCCGTCGCCCAGGATCGCGGCGGTGTCGGCGCCTGTCAGCACGGTCTGGCCGCGTGCCTCCAGCGCCTGTTTCAGCAGCCAGCCCGCCGCCTCGTCCAGCTGCCGCTCCATCAGCGTCGGCATCAGATGGAGGACGGTGACGGTCATGCCCCGCAAGGACAGGCCATGCGCGGCCTCCAGTCCCAGCAACCCGCCGCCGATCACCACCGCGCTACCGCCCCGCTCGGCGGCGGCGAGCATATGCTCGACATCCTTCATGTCGCGAAAGCTGATGACGCCGGGCAGGTCGTGACCGGGGACCGGGATGATGAACGGGTCCGAGCCGGTCGCGATCAGTAGCCGGTCATAGTCCAGCACCATGCCGCTCTTGGCGGTGACGGTCCGCGCTTCCCGGTCGATCGCAGTGACGGGATCGCCGCTGACCAGGGTGATGCCATTATCGGCATACCAGTCGAGGCCGTTGATGACGATCTCATCGAACGTCTTCTCGCCCGCCAGCACCGGCGACAGCATGATCCGGTTGTAATTCACCAGCGGCTCGGCGCCGAAGATGGTGATGCGGTAGCGGGCGGGATCGCGGGCCAGCAATTCCTCGACCGCGCGGCAACCGGCCATGCCGTTGCCGATCACGATAAGGTGCTCGCGGGTATCGACCTTCGAAGGGGTGACGACTTCGTGTTTCATCGGTTCGATCCGTGGAAGAGGAAAAGCATCAGATCCGCACGCCGTCGGCCGCGCCCCAGCTGCGGCGCCAGCGGCTCTTGACCAGCATCAGGCCCGCCAGCGCGATCAGCGCCAGCGCGGCGAAGATCAGGAACCCGCCCGAAAAGCTGCCCGTCCACTGCTTGGCGAACCCCAGCGACGAGGCGAGGTAGAAGCCGCCGATCCCGCCCGCCATGCCGACCAGGCCGGTCATCACGCCGATCTCGGCGGCGAAACGCTGTGGCACCAGCTGGAAGACCGAGCCGTTGCCGACCCCCAGCGCCAGCATGGACAGGACGAACAGCGCGAGTGACGCGGCGAACCCGTCGACCATCGCCACCCCGGTCAGCGTCACGGCAGCGGCGGCGAACACGCCGAGCAGCGCCTTCACGCCGCCGATCGCATCGGCCAGCGCCCCGCCCATCGGCCGCACCAGCGACCCGGCGAAGACGCAGGCCGCCGTGGCGTAACCGGCCTGCACCGGGGTCAGCCCGAACCGGTCGGTGAAATAGATGGGCAGGCTGGCGGCGAGCCCGACGAACCCGCCGAAGGTCACGGCATAGAAGCCCATCAGCCACCAGGCATCGGCCTGGCGAAGCGGCGACAGATATTCGACCAGACGGCGGGGCGGGGGGGCGCCCGGGGCGTCCTTGGCCATCACCATATAGGCGAGGAAGACGAGGGTCAGCGGCAGGCAGGCCAGCCCCAGCACCGCGTTCCAGCCGAACAGCTTGGCCAACGCGGGCGCGAAAAGGGCGGCGAGCACCGTGCCCGAATTGCCCATGCCGGCCAGACCCATCGCCTTGCCCTGATGCTCGGGCGGATACCAGCGGCTGGCGAGCGGCAGCGCGATGGCGAAGCTCGCCCCGGCAAAGCCCAGAATGACACCCAGTGCCAGTGTGCCGCCAAAGCTGTTCACCCCCAGCGCCCAGGCCGCGAACAGCCCGCCGATGACGATCAACTGGCTGATCGCGCCCGCGCGCTTCGGCCCGATCCGGTCGACCAGCAGCCCGTTGACGACCCGCAGCACCGCGCCCGCCAGCGTCGGCACCGCGACCATCACGCCCTTCTGCGCCGGGGTCAGCCCCAGGCTGGCGGAAATCTGCGGCGCCAGCGGGCCGAGCAGCACCCAGACCATGAAGGCCAGGTCGAAGTAGAGGAATGCCGCGATCAGGGTCGGCGTATGCCCGCTCGACCAGAAGCCGCCGTCGTCGGTGGCTTTCGCCTTTTCGGTGTCGTCCCAGAATGCCGTCGCCATCGTGCCGTCTCCGGGGGCCATAAGGCCCAAACAGAAAAAGCCGCCAGGACGTGGGACCCGTGGGTCACATCCTGGCGGCTTCGTTGCCTCCAAACGGATGGCGGGAATGTCCCCGCGTCCGCCAGCGCGCTACCCCGTCATTGGAGCGGCATCCGCTGCTATCTCGTGCCCGACGCCATTGCCGGGCGAATCGAAAATTGCCTCAATCGCGATGCGGGCGCAAGTCCCTTTCGCAATCGCAGCAAACCCATGCCCGATTGTCTCTTGCCAGCGGCGTTACGTGACAGCGCGGACCGGCTGACGCAGAATGGTCCTGAGCCTGGCCGCGTCCGTTTTGCGGGGGTCACTCAGATACACCTCGTGATGCGGGCCGTCGAAGGTGACGCCTCGTCCCGGCATCACCGCTTCGTGCAGGCGCTTCAGGACCGGGCCTTCGTCGTCATAGCTGCCGACGTGCAGAATCTGGAGCGACCGGCCCTCCGCATAGGGTTCGAAGCGCAGCGAGGCGGGGCGGTCGTCCCTCTTGGCCAATGTCCGGGCGACCGCATCCTCGAACATGGCGGGTGTGACGAAGTCGGGAGCCATGATCATGACGGTCCATTGCCAGCGGTCCTTTTCGCGCCGCACGAAACTGCCCGGATCGTCGGACCACCATAGCGCCTCCAGCGGCGGCACGACATAGTCGCGCGCCAATCCGTCCTTCGCGGCAAACTTCATCGTATAGCTGACGCCGTACAGCCATTCGACCGCGGTCCGATAGGCGGGTGCCGTATTGGGATCGCCGGCGCCGTCGATCTTCACGAACGACACGGTCGGGACAATGATTTCCACGAAATCGTGCTTCGGAGGATTGAACAGGTCGCGAAGCTGCTTTTTCAGATCGAGCTTGTCCATCGCCGGCCCCTGCTGGAGATCATGACCGGGATGCATCCTGCAAGTCCCGGCCCTTCGACGGCAAGCGCGGATTTTCGGGTTCAGGGCAGGCCGGCGAGATACCCCGGAATATCGTCAGGGTCGAAGGCGCGGCCGTCGAAGAAGCGGTCGCTGCCCAGCACCAGCCGCCCTTGCGTCGAGCCCGCGCCGATCGGCTCGGCCAGCGCGCCCTCCAGCTTCGAACTGGCGCCGGGCAGCGGTGCGCCCGAGCCCGCGAGCGCGGCGCGGTACAGGTCGGGGCGGAACACGCCTTGCGCGGTCGCGGCGTCCGCGTTCGAGAAGGGCAGGCCCTCCCAGCGGACCATCTGCGCATAGAGCCAGCCCGCCTGGCTGCGCCATGGGAAGTTGGCGGCCTCGCGATACTGGAACATGAAGTCGGGATAATGGACGGGGTTGCCGCCCGGCACCACGCGAATGCGGTCGGTGATGGCGCGCAGGATCGCATCGACGGGGGCGTCGAGATAATGCGGCCGCGCAAGGATGGCGGCGCTCTGTTCCACCGTCTCGGGATCGACTAAATGGGCGGCGGCGGCATGGAGCGCGCGGATCAGGCGCAGCACGCCATCGCGGCGTTCCTCGGCCCGGTCGGCGCGCATCGCCAGCACCTTCTCGACCCCGCGCCGCCAGATCTGCGCGGTGGCGAGCGCGATCCGGCCGACGCCGCGATCGACCGCGATCGAGTTCCACGGCTCGCCGACACAGATGCCGTCGACTTCGCCCGCCGCCAGCGCGTCGGCGGCGAAGGGCGGGCTGGTCACGACGATCTCGACATCGTGATCGGGGCGGATGCCGACCCCGGCCAGCCAGTAGCGCAGCATGTAATTATGGCTGGAATGGCGATGCACCACGCCGAAGCGCAGCGGTTTGCCCGCCTCTCGCCGTCGCGTGGCCTCCGCCTTCAGGGTGGCCCCGATCGCCACCGGATCGCCCAGCGTTTCACCGAGACCGATGGCGTCTCCGAGCGCGGTCGAGACGGTGATCGCATTGCCGTTCAGCCCCAGCACGAAGGGCACCGCCATCGGCACCGCCGGCCGGTCGCGGCCCAGCGCGGTGGCGATGGCGAGCGGTGCGACCAGATGCGCGGCATCGGTATGGCCATAGAGCAACCGGTCGCGCACCGCCGCCCAGGTCACGTCGCGAACCAGCTCGATCCCGACCCCCGCCGCCTCGGCAAAGCCCAGTTCGTGCGCCAGGATGGGCAGCGCGGCATCGACCAGCGGGAGGAAGCCGATGCGGAAAATCTCGGCGCTCATGGCACGTCTCCCATCAACTGCTCGCTGGTTACGATCGCCTCGGCCACGTCGGCGATGCGGCGGTTGGTGGTCATGGCGTGGCTGCGCAGCAAGGCATAGGCGGCGGGTTCGTCCAGCCCGCGCCGCCGCATCAGGATCACCTTGGCCCGGTCGATCACCTGCCGGTCGGCCAGCGCGGTCTTCGCCTCGGCCAGTTCGGTCTGAAGCCGCGAAAAGGCCTGGAAACGGCGCACCGCCAGATCGAGGATCGGCTTGATCCGCTGCTTGGCCAGGCCATCGACGACATAGGCGGACACGCCCGCATCGACCGCCGCCATCGTCGCCTCGGGCTCGGACTGGTCGACGAACATCGCGATCGGCCGGTCGAGCGCGCGCGACATGGCGAAGAAATCCTCCAGCACGTCGCGGCGGGGATTTTCGAGATTGATCAGGACCACCTCGGGCGCGGCACGCTCCACCTGCGCGGCGAGCGGGCCGCCGGGGTCGATCACCACCAGATCGGTCAGCCCCGCCTCGCGCAGGCCATCGGAGATGATCGCCGCGCGCGTGCTGCTGGTATCGATGATCGCGATCCGCATGGCGGCTTAGTGCCGTGTCCGTCGAGCGCCGACAAGGGGGGCGATCGGACGGCGATGCGGATGAGGATGACGACCCTGTCATGCATGTAAGCGAATGGCGCTTGCCATGCCATATGTCGGACTATATCGCTGCTCCCAATGGCCAGACAAATCATGGCCTTGTGAGGGGAGGGACGTCAGCGACCATGCGCGGTTTGCGCCGATTTCGGAGCCTGCGCGGCGCATGTCCCCTGTTCCTCGGGGCGGCCCTATCATCGGTCGCGGTGGGGGCCGCCGGACAGCATCTGGCGCTCTCGGGCGATATGGCCCCCGCGCATGATCCGGTCCTGATCCGCGAAGGCCAGGACTATTACGCCTATTCGACCGGACAGCGGGGGCGGGTGCCGCTGGTCGCGCGGCGGTCGCGCGATCTGCGACACTGGACCGCGCTGCCATCGCCGCTGGGCGCCATTCCCGACTGGGCGCTGGTGGCGGTGCCGGGCGCGCGTGAGATGTGGGCGCCCGATATTGCCCGGGTCGGGGATCGCTATCGCCTTTATTACTCGGTGTCGCGCTTCGGGCAGCAGCGCTCGGTGATCGGGCTGGCCACCGCCGCGACGCTCGACCCCGCCAGCCCGGCCTATGGCTGGCGGGACGAGGGGCTGGTCGTCGCCTCCCAGGCGGGCGATCCCTATAATGCGATCGATCCCGCCTTTGCCCGCGATCGGCAGGGCGGCGAATGGCTGGCGTTCGGCAGTTTCTGGGGCGGTATCCAGCTGATCCGGCTCGACCCGCGTACCGGCAAGCCCGCGCCGGGTTCGACCCCCCAGCCGATCGCGCGACGCGGGCCCGGGGAGGGGGATGGCGGCGCGAACCCGATCGAGGCGCCCTTCATCGTCGACCATGGCGGCTGGTACTGGTTGATCGTGTCGTTCGATCTGTGCTGTCGGGGCACGAAGAGCAGCTATCATCTGGCGGTCGGGCGGGCGCGGGCGATCGCGGGGCCTTATGTCGATCGTGCGGGCCGTCCGATGCTGGACGGTGGCAGCACGGTGCTGTTGCAGGCCGATGCGGCGGGGCGCGAGCGGTTTCGCGGGCCGGGCCATGCCGGCGTCCTGCGGAATCGCGACGGCCGCGATTACCTGATCCATCATGCCTATGACGCAGCGGCCAATGGCACGCCGACGCTGCGCATCGCTCGATTGCGTTGGGACGCGGCCGGCTGGCCCTTTGTCGGAAAGGAAAATCCATGACCAAGATCGAGATGACCCGGCGCGCGCTGATCGCGGGCGGGGTCACGGGGGGCGCGGCGCTGGCCGCCGCGCCGTTGCTGGCGAAGGCGGGGCGCACGGCCGGGGGCGAGCGCGTGACCAATCCGCTGATCCGCCAGCGCGCCGATGCGCAGATCGCGCTGCAGGCCGATGGGCTTTATACCTTCATGGCCTCGGTCCCCGAATATGACCGGGTGGTGCTGCGCCGGGCGAAGACCATCGCCGGGCTGGCGACCGCGCCTGAGACGGTGCTGTGGCGGCGGCCGGCATCGGGCAAGATGGCCGGGCATATCTGGGCGCCCGAAATCCATCAGATCGATGGCCGTTGGTATGTCTATGTCGCGGCGGGCGATGGCGGCGACGTGTTCCATATCCGTACCTATGTGCTGGCGTGCGACGGACCCGATCCGGTCAAGGGTCGCTGGTCGGTGCGCGGCCAGCTCGAGACGCCGTGGGACACGTTCACGCTCGATTCGACGACCTTCGTCCATCGCGGTACCCGCTATCTCGCCTGGGCGCAGCAGGAGCCGGGGATCGAGACCAACTCCAACCTCTATCTCGCGCCGCTCGCCAGTCCGACGACGCTGGCCGCCAGGCCCACCCGGCTGACCGTACCGACGCTGCCCTGGGAAATTCGGGGGTTCAAGGTCGCCGAGGGGCCGGCGCCCCTGATCCGCAACGGGCGCGTCTTCATGACCTATTCGGCCAGCGCCACCGATGCGCGCTATTGCATGGGCATGCTGACCGCGCGCGACGACGCCGATCTGATGGACCCGGCCGCCTGGACCAAGTCGCCCGAGCCGGTCTTCCAAAGCGCGCCCGAGCGTCGCATCTACGGCCCCGGCCATAACAGCTTCACGGTCGACCGCGCCGGGCGCGACGTGCTGGTCTATCATGCCCGCGACTATGAAAAGATCACCGGCGATCCGCTCTACGACCCCAATCGCGACACGCGGGTGCAGCGCTTCGGCTATCGTGCCGATGGCACGCCCGATTTCGGCAAGCCGCTGGCCAACGGGCCGACGCTGATCTGAGGATTCCCGTCATGCCGACACCGTCGTGATTAACCCAGACAAAGTCGGGAAATGTCGGCATGACGGACACAATTACAGGATGGCCTATTTTCTCGAATAATATCAATGCTGATTGCGCTAACATGCATTTTACGCAGTTTTGCGCAGGTGTGACCCAAAATCCACGCTGTTACAGTCGTTTCACAGATTGTTCATAAAGCCTTGACGGCGGTATAAGATAGTCAGACAAATGATCCCGACACAGGCACCGAAAGTTCGGGCCATAGGAGGGGATCTGGGTATGAAGCACCACGTCTTGTTGCTGTCGGCGGCTCCGCTGGCATTGATCGCGGCCCCCGCCGCCGCGCAGCAGGCCACCCCGGCCGAGGCGGCGCGTGCCGCCGATCCCAATGCGCCGATCGAGGCGCAGGCGCCCGTCGCGCAGGAGCAAGCGACGGCCAGCGCCGCCGGTCGCAGCCCCGGCACCCAGGCGACCGAAAATCTGGATAGCGAGGTCGATCCGCGCGACATCGTCGTCACCGGCTACCGCGCCAGCCTGGGCAGCGCGCAGGCGATCAAGCGCAATTCGGACGCGATCCTCGACGCGATCGTGGCGCAGGACATCGGCAAATTGCCCGACAACACGGCGGCCGAATCGCTGGCCCGTGTGACCGGTATCCAGGTCAACCGCTACAGCGACGAAGTGACCCAGGTGCTGGTGCGCGGTCTGCCCGACGTGGCGACCACCTTCAACGGCCGCGACATCTTCACCGCCGAGAATCGCCGCGCCGCGCTTCAGGATTTCCCCGCCGGCGCGCTCGCCGGTCTGGAAGTCTACAAGTCCGGCACCGCCGACCTGCTCGAACCGGGCCTGGCGGGCCTGATCAACGTGCGCTCGCGCCGCCCCTTCGACTTCGACAAGGGCTTCACCGTCGCGGGCGGCGTGCGGGGCACCTATAACGACCAGAGCAAGAAGTTCGACCCGCTCGGCAACCTGCTGGTCAGCCAGCGCGCCGACACTGCGATCGGTGAGATCGGCTGGCTGATCAACGCCGCCTATACCCAGGCGCAATATCGCAACGCGGTGCGCTGGGGCGAGGGCAACACCGCCTCGCCGACCGCCGGCACGACGATCCTGCCCGCCTCGGTCGGCCGCAACTTCCAGATTCCGACGGCGGTCGGTGTCTATAACGACAGCGGCAAGCGCTGGCGCCCGGCGGTCAATGCCAGCGTCCAGTGGCGCCCGGCCCACAATCTCGAACTCTATTACGACTTCCTCTATCAGGGCTATCGCGGCGAGATCGCCAATGACTGGTTCCGCGTGCCGCTGCTCGACAACAATCCGACGCTCAGCAATGTCGTGCTGCGCCCCGGCCAGCCCGAGCAGGTCGACAGCCTGACCAAGATCGGCGGTTTCCGCCCCGAAGCGTATCGCAGCACGGTCAAGGGCTATACCAACACCTATCAGGCCGCCGGCGGCGCCAAATGGGATATCGGCCGCGCGCATCTGTCGACCGACCTCGCCTATACCAACTCGATGTACGGTTCGGACGAGTGGAGCTTCGACACCGCCTTCTCCCGGGCGCCGACCGCCGATGTCCGTTTCTTCGTCGACAATGGCGTGTCGTTCGACCTGCCGGGCTTCGAGGCCAGCAATCCGGCCAATTACATCTGGCGCGGCTATTTCGAAGCGACCTACCGCGTGCAGGGCAAGGGGTGGCAGTGGCGCACCGATCTGGACCTGGAAACCGACTCGTCACTGTTTCCACGCCTGCAAGTGGGTGTGCGCTGGACCGATCGTGACGCCTCGCTCAAGCGCGGCAACCGCTATGCCTATACCGAGCCGTTGGGGATCGGACTGGCACAGACGCCGACCGGCGATCTGGGGCTGACCCAGGACGCGTTCCGTACCAACCAGGGCTTCCGCAGCTGGTTGATGCCCAGCCGTGAGGGCATTGCAGGCAACGCCGCGCAGCTTCGCCAATTCTCGTACGACGCGCTGGCACGACTGGTCGCGGCCAATCCGGGCGATACCGGCTATCGCGATGCGCTGGGCCGGTTTGCGACACAGAATGTTCAGCTCGACCCGCTGGCGGCGTTCCTCGCCGACGAGCAGACTTATGCCTTTTACGGTCAGGCCAAGTATGAATTCTATCTGGGCAAGGTCCGCTTCGATGGTCTGATCGGCACGCGAGTTGTCAACACCGTGGGTGCCTATCAGGGTATCTCGACCGTCGAGTTCGATGGTGTGCGACGCAGCGAGATACGCTCGACCCGCGCCAACTATGTCGACGTGCTGCCCAACTTCTCGCTGCGCATCCGGCCCGACGACAAGCTCCAGATCCGCTTCGGTGTGACCAAGACCCGGACCAAGCCCGAGTTTGGCCAGTTGAACCCCGCGCTCAACATCACCCAGAACACGCAGGCGGTGATCCCGGACCAGCCGCTCGATCCGCGCTTCCCCGCCGGCCTCAATACGCGGCCCAATGCCTATGGCAGCGGCGGCAACCCCGATCTCCAACCGCTGACCTCGACCAATTACGATGCGACGGTGGAATATTATTTCTCCCCGACCGCCTCGATCACGGCGGCGGTCTTCTACCGCGATCTCAATGGTTTCATCAGCAATTACGTAAACCGGACGATCGACCCTTTCTACGGGCTGATCGAAATCAGCCGGCCGGAAAATGCGGGTGCGGGCCGGATCAAGGGCGTGGAAGTCGGCGGTCAGACCTTCTTCGACTTCCTGCCGGGTCTGTGGAGCGGCTTCGGCATCCAGGCGAACGTGACCTATTTGGAAGGCAAGCAGCGTTACCCTGCCAATCTGTTCGCCTCGAACGGTGGCACCACGGAAGCGCCCTTCGTGCCGATCACCGGTCTGTCGAAATGGACCTACAACGTCGCGCTGTTCTACGAAAAGGGTGACGTCTCGACCCGGTTGTCGTTCAACAATCGCGATGCGTTCCTGAACGGCAACTTCATCAATGGCGACGGCTTCTACAATGGCGAGGGCACGACCCGCGTGCAGCGTCTGGACTTCGCGTTCAACTACAACCTGACCAAGGAAATCACGATCGCGTTCGACGCGGCGAACCTGCTGGCCAAGCCGTTCAACAATTACCGCAGCTATGGCAACGGCTTGTCCTATCCGCGCGATGTGCGCGACGAGGGCCGCTATTACGGCGTGGGCGTCCGCTTCCGCTTCTGATCCCTTACGGGTCTTGGGGTCCCTTCACGGGCGGGAATGGCACAGACGCCGTTCCCGCCCTTTTTACAATGTTTCCTCCCCTGCAAGGGGAGGTGGCAGGCCGAAGGCCTGACGGAGGGGTGTTGCGCCATCGAGAGGGGGACACCCCTCCGACGCGCTCCGCGCGCCACCTCCCTTTGCAGGGGAGGAAAAAAGGCCATCCGGATCGGCGTCCGCCAAAACAAAACCCCGCCGGTCGTGGAACCGGCGGGGTTCGTCATGTCGGGTCCGACAGGATCAGACCAGCGCGTTGCGGCGGATCAGCTCCTTATACCACAGCGCGCTCAGCTTGGGCGTGCGCTTCTGAGTGGCGAAGTCGACATGGTGGATGCCGAAGCGCTTGCCATAGCCATCGGCCCATTCGAACTTGTCCATCAGGCTCCCCAGGAAATAGCCCTTGAGCGGGTATCCCTCGGCCGCCGCGCGGCGGAATTGGCCCAGATAGTTGCGCAGGTACATGATCCGGTCGGAATCATCGACCAGCCCGGATTTGTTGAGCGTATCGTCCGCCGAAGTGCCGTTCTCCGAGATGTAGATTGCCTTGGGCTTCCACAGCTCGCTGACCGCGCGCACGCCCCAATAGGCGGCCTCGGGGCCGACATAGAGCCAGGGTGAGGCCATGCGCGGCGACTGCGGCAGATGGGGCAGGGGGGTGTAGCCGCGCGGGTCGCTGGCATCGGCCTTGACGAAGGTCGGCGTGTAGATATTGAGCGCGACGAAATCGAGCGGGCTGCCGATCGCGGCCATGTCGCCGGCCTGTACCTTGGGCACGTTCGCCCCGGCCGAGACCAGATAGCTGTCGATATAGCGGCCTTCCATGACGGCGGTCAGGAACATCGCATTGTCGTCGCGGAACGCCTTCTTGGCCGCGTCGATATGCTCGGGCGTCTCGATCGCGGGGACATAGATATTGGCGTTGTCGGCGATGCCGACCTCGGTTCCGGCCTTGGCATTCGCGCGGATCGCCTGCACACCCAAACCGTGCGCCAGCACGCCGTGATGGCGGACCTGGTTCACCTGCGCGGGCGCCAGCTTCAGCCCCGGCGCGTGGATGCCGACCATATGGCCCAGATCGGTGAAGCAGCGCAGTTCGTTGACCGTCATGAAGCGGTGGACACGGTCGGACAACTTACCAGCCATGAAACCAGCATAGTCCGCGAACGCCTTGGCGGTGTCGCGGTTCTGCCAGCCGCCGGGTAGCGCCTGCGGCAGGTCCCAGTGGAACATGGTGACGTTGGGCTGGATGCCGGCTTCGAGTAGCGCGTCGATCACGCGGTTATAATAATCGAGGCCCTTGGCATTGGGCTTGCCGCGCCCCTCGGGGAAGATGCGCGACCAGGCGAGCGACATGCGATACGCCTTGATGCCCAGATTGCGCATCAGGGCGATGTCTTCCTTATACCGGTAATAGCTGTCGCAGGCGACGTCGCCGGTATCGCCGTTCGCGACCTTACCCGACGTGTGCGAGAACACGTCCCAGTTGGTCTGGCCGCGCCCGTCCTCGTTCACCGCGCCCTCGATTTGATAGGCGGCGGTGGCGGTGCCCCAGAGGAAATCCTTGGGAAAGCTCTGGTCGAGCGGCGTCTGCGCGGCGGCGCGAGCGGCGGTCAGCGCGGTCCCACCGGTGGCGAGCGCGGCGCTGCCCATCGCCACGCCGTGCTTCATGAAATTGCGACGATCCATATACCCCTCCAAAAATATAAGCTGCAATACAGGTGTTTAGCGGCGCGATGCTGACAATTCGCTGGCCAGCCAGACGAGCGGCGCGTTCCAGTTGATCGCAACCTCATTATGCGCATAGGCGCGGATGTCGTCGGTCCAGCAGCGTTGCGGCGCGCAATGCCCTTTCAGCGCCGCCGAGGCGCTTTCGGGAAAGCTCAGGCTGTTCGCGCCGCCCGACACCACGCCCGGCGGCGGCCCCGGCATCCGCGCATCCATTTGATGCGCCCAGAAACGGTGATGCGGGTTGCGTAGCGGCTTCCACCCAAACCCGCTGACATAGCTTTGGTCGAGCGGGTTGCGGCCCAGCACATAGTCCATCGCGTCGACCGCCGCGTCGCGGTAGCGCGCCGCGCCGGTGAAGCGTGCGGCCAGCGACAGGATCATGCCCCGGTTCAGAAAATTGCTGCTCGACCCCCAGGGATAGGCGGTGCCGGCATAGGGCAGGTGATAGCCTGATCTGGCCTCCTCGACGACGAAGCGATCAGCCAGCGCGACCAGCTTGGCGCGCGCAGCGGCGCGTTCCTCGGGCATGACCCGGTCGGCGGTCGCGAGCGTGATCGTGCCCAGCACCGCGACGCTGCCCCAACTCGGCTCGCCCGAGAGCGGCGCGGTGTGGAGCGGCATCCGGTGCAGCGCCTCGGCCAGTTCGGGCATGCCGGTCGTAGCGAACAGCTCGGCGGTGGCCCAATACAGCTCGTCCGACAGGTCGTTGTCGCCGTAACCGCCGCTGCCGGTAAAGGCTTGCGAGGCATAAACGTCCGGATTGCGCAGCGCCGCGCGATACGCCTTGCCGGCGGCGACCAGGCAGGTGTTGGCGAACGCGTCGTCGATCCCGCGCCAGATGCGCGCGCATTGCGCGGCGGTGGCGGCCAGGTTCAGCGTCGCCGCCGTGCTGGGTGGGTAGAGCAGCCGTTCCTCGCGGTCCTCGGCCGGGTTTGTCGGGATCTTGGTCCAGTTGCGATCGGCGATCTTGTGGTGCGCCATGCCGCCGGCATCGACATCGGTCAGCGTCAGGGGGCCGCGTCCCTGTCGCCCGAGCGGCAGCGCCAGATGCTGACCATCGGGCACCTGCATCGCCAACAGGAAGCGCATTTCCCAGCGCGTCTCGTCGAGCAGGTCGTCGATCCGGTTCCCCGCCTCGGGCAGCGCGGCGCTGCCATCGGGGAAGGGGGGCGCGGCGGCATTCATCTCATAGAGATTTTGCAGCGTCCACAGCGCGATGCCGCCATTGACGACATATTTGCCCTGGTCGCCGGCATCATACCATCCGCCGGTGACGTCGCGCGTATAGGAGCAGCCCGGCCAGTCGGTGCCGGCCAGATCGCGGCCCTTGAAACAGGTCACGACTTCGCGGCGATGCCCGGCGGCGCGCGCCCATTGCGGGCCGCCGGCGAAGCGCGCCTCGATCGGCGTCCCCGCGCGCTGCTGATAGAAGAAGTTCAGTGCCGCGCGCGCCAGCGGGCGATAGGTGTCGGCGCCGATGGCGAAGGCATGGCTCGTCCGGCCATCGACCCGCAGGCGATAGGTGCCCGACGTTGCGACGCGGCTGAAGTCGATCTGGTGAACCATGTCCCCCGATGCGGCGTCGGCGCCGAACGCCAGGGTCTGCCCCTCCGCCACGGTGCGCCCGGCCGCATCGATCACCTGCCAGGGCAGCGGCGTGGTGCCGTCATGCGCGAGGATCGCACGCTTGGCGGTATCGGGGCGAAAGCCGATCTGGTTGAGATGCGGGCCGGGCGCATCGGTCGCGCCGATCAGCGCCAGCGCGACCAGCGGCAGGGCGAAGCGCATCCTCACAATAGCGGCCCCCGGCCGGGCGTCGCACCTTGTCGGGCGAAGTCGAACCCCGATCCCGTGCCGCCGGTCAGGCCGGGTGCGAGCGGCGACGGGGCGGTGGCGCGCAGGAAATCGCCATGGCTGGGCAGCCGCGCGGCGGTGTCGGCATAGCCCGCGCGCATCTGCTCCAGCGCCTGCGCGACCAGATGTTCGTCGAGTGCGTCGACGGCCGGCTCCCAATGCTGCGGCACGATGCCCTGGCCGAGGCCCACCGCGACCCAGCTGGGGTTGCTGAACAGGTCATAGCCTTCGCGGAACAGCCGGCCCTTGCCCGCCCACAGCGCCATCTTGCGCGCCAGGCTGTCGGGCACGTCCATCGTGCGCACCTGATTCCAGAAGGGCGTGTCGTCGCGCCGCGTCGCCTTGTAATGGAAGATGATGAAGTCGCGCACATCCTCATACAGGTCGCGCATCTGACGGTTGAACTCGGCGCGCTCGGCGGGGTCGAAGCGATTGTCGGGGAACAGCGCGATCAGGCGTTGCAGCGCGGCCTGGACCAGATGGATGCTGGTCGACTCCAGTGGCTCCAGGAAGCCGCTCGACAGGCCGAGCGCGACGACGTTGCGGTTCCAGCTTTCGCGCCGACGTCCCGCCGTGAAGCGCAGGCGTCGCGGATCGCCGAGCAATTCGCCCTCCAGCGCGCCCAGCAATTGCGCTTCGGCGTCGTCGTCGGCCAGATGATCGCTGCAATAGACCAGGCCATTGCCCATCCGGTGCTGCAACGGGATGCGCCATTGCCATCCCGCCTCGCGCGCGGTCGCACGGGTGAAGGGATCGGGCTCGCGCGGGTTCGGCAGCGCGCACGGCGCCGCGACCGCGCGGTCGCAGGGCAGCCAGTGCGCATAGCTTTCGTAACCGGTTTCCAGCGCGCCCTCGATCAGCAGCCCACGAAAGCCCGAGCAGTCGATGAACAGCTCACCCTCGATCCGGCGGCCATCGGCCAGTGTCACCGCGCGGACATGGCCGTCCTCGGGGCGCAGGTCGACGCCCTCGATCCGCCCCTCGATCCGGGTCACGCCGCCACGCTCGGCATAGCCGCGCAAATAGCGCGCATAGAGGCCGGCATCGAAGTGGAAGGCGTAGAACAGCTCGCGCACCGGCGACTGCGCATCGGGACGTGCCCGGCCGAACCGGCCAGCCCTCGCGGCCATCGCGCTCATCGACCACTCAGCGATGTCGGGCAGCGCGCGCCGGCTGCGTTCGCGCAGCCAGAGCTGGTGGAAATGGACGCCTTGCAGATCCTGACCGAACCGGCCGAAGGGGTGGAAGTAACGCTCGCCGCGCTGGCCCCAATCGACGAATTCGATGCCCAGCTTGAACGTGCCCGCCGTGGCGGCGAGGAAGTCGTTCTCGTCGAGCCCCAGCATCTGGTTGAAGCTCAGGATCGGCGGGATCGTCGCCTCGCCGACGCCGACCGTGCCGATCTCCTCGGACTCGACCAGCGTGACGTGGGTATAGCCATTGTTGAGCATCCGGGCGAAGGCGGCGGCGGCCATCCAGCCGGCGGTGCCGCCGCCGACGATGACGACCTGACGGATCGCATGCTTCGGGATCGGGGGCTGGCTCATCGGGCAAGGCGTCTCGTCTGGGCCGCGCGCCATTCGGCATGGGCGGGGGCCTGGGGAAGGGCGGCGGCGATCGCGCCGGTCATCTGCGCCATGGCGGCCTTGGCCTCGGCGGGCGGCACGGCATGGACCAGCGGATCGACGCGGCGGGGCAAATGCCCCTGGCCGAGCAGCACGGCGGCCCAGCTGTCGCGGGTGAAGGTCTCTTCCTCGTAGAAGGGAAGGCGGCCGCGCTCCTCGAACTGCGCCAGCGTATGCGCCAGGCTGTCGGGCGGCGTGATCTGCGCCAGCGCGCGCCACATCGGCTCGGGGCGGGTGGCGGTGCGATAGTGCATCGCCAGGAAATCGCGCACCCGCTCGGCCTCCGCCAGCGTCTGACGATTGAAGTCGGCCGCCTCGACCGGGGCCATGGCGCGGTCGGGCAGCATGGTGATCAACCGGTCGACCGCGCTCAGCGCCAGATGCAGGTTGCACCATTCGAGCGGTTCGACCTGGGTCGCGGCATCACCGATCGCGACGCAATTGCCGCGCCAGGGGCGGGGACGCGTGCCGGCGCGAATGGCGATCGGCGCACCCGCCGTCACGCCCAATCCGCCCAGCATGGCGGCGGCATCCGCGTCGCTCAGATAGGTGCTGGCATAGGCCAGCCCCAGCTGCCGCCCGCTCGACCAGCCCCAGCCTGCGCCATGCGCCTCGACGGGGGTCAGCACCGGTGCGTTCTCCACCTGCGGTCGATCCGCCAAGAGCAGGCGGTTGCAGGGAAGCCAGCGCGACCAGTCGTCCCGTTCGCTGTCGATCGCGCCACGAAGCCGCGCCGCCGGGCCGGTCGCGTCGATGAACAGATCGGCGGTCAGCGTCTCGCCGGTGACGGTCCGAACCTCGCTCAGCATGCCATCCGCACACTCGACCGCCGCGATCTCCCCCGCCAATTCGCGCACGCCAACGTGCAGGCCGAAGGCGCGAATCATCGCCCGGTGGCGCTCGATGTCGAGCGTCAGGCCATATTCGTGGCCGGCGAAGACCGTATCCGGCGTCGGCGGCACGAAGCGTCCGGCCCGCGCCAATTGCGCAGCGGGGGCGAAGGCGTCGAACGGGGTGACCGGCCCGGCCTTTGCGGCGCGGACCCAGTGGAGGTGAAAGCCCGCCGGCCCGATCGGATGGCCATAGGGGCCATAGGCGTGGACATAATCGGGCAGTCCCTCGGCCCAGCCGGTGAAGCGCGTGCCCAGACGATAGCCGGCACCCGCACGGGTGATTCCGTCATCCGGGCCGATACCCAGATCGGCCTGGAAACCGAGCAGCGAGGGCAGGGTGCAGGCGATCCGATCGGCCAGCGCGTCCGCCGCGACCGGCGTCGCCAGCAGCGTGACGTCGAGGAACGGCGCGCGCCGCTTCAGCGCGGCGGCGGCGTACCAGCCGGTCAGCCCGCCACCCGCGACCAGCACCCGGCGGATCGGTTCGTGCGCGCTCACGCCGCTGTGTCCATCGGGCAATAACGCTCCAGAAATGCGCGGTGATCGGGACGGGTGCCCACGTCGCGCGCGATGTCGCCGCGCAGGGCCGCGACCGCCTCGGCCAGCTCCGCCGAGCCGGCCATGTCGGCGCGCGGGTCCCACCCCTCGGGCACGATGCCCTGACCCAGATAGACCGCGATCCAGCTGGCATCCAGGAACACGCCCTCGCGATACTTCACCACCCGCGCGCGGCGGCGCCACAGCGCCAGCTTCTCGGCCAGGCTGTCGGGGATCGGCATCGTCCGCACATAGTTCCAGAAGGGCGAATCGTCGCGCGTCGTGGCGTGGTAATGCAGGATCAGGAAGTCGCGGATGCGATCATATTCCAGGTCGATGATGCGGTTGAACTCGTCGCGGTCCGCGTCGCTGGCATCGCGTTCGGGGAACAGCTCGATCAGCGCGGTGATCGCCTGCTGTACCAGATAGATGCTGGTCGATTCGAGCGGTTCTAGGAACCCGCTGGCCAACCCGATGGCCACGCAATTGCCGACCCAGCTGCGCCGCCGCCGGCCGGCCTTGAAGCGCAACAGGCGCGGCTCGGCGATCGGCTCGCCCTCCACCGCTTCCTCCAGCGCACGCCTGGCATCGTCGTCGCTGACGAAGCCGCTGGCATAGACATAGCCGTTGCCGGTGCGATGCTGGAGCGGAATGCGCCAGCGCCACCCGGCGGGCATCGCGATCGCGCTGGTATAGGGGGTGACGGCGGTGCGCGTCCGGCACGGCATGGCGACGGCCCGGTCGGTCGGCAGCCATTTCGACCAATCCTCGAACGGCTCGCCCAGCGTCTGGCCGAGCAGCAGCGAGCGGAAGCCCGAGCAATCGATGAACAGATCGCCCGCGATCCGCTGTCCGTCCTCCAGCGTGACGGCGCGGATCAGGCCGCTCTCGGCGTCGCGTTCGACATCGACGACGATCCCTTCGGTGCGAAGCGCTCCCATCTCCTCGGCGAGCGATCGCAGATAGGGTGCGAAGAGCAGCGCGTCGAACTGATAGGCATAGCCGAAGGTCGAGGACAGCTGCTCGCGATCGCGGCCCGGATGGTCGAACCGGCCCTCGCGCGCCAGCGCACAGGCATAGGACAGGTCGTCGAGCGGAGGCAGCTCCGCCCCCTCATTCTTCAGCCGCGACCAGTAATGATGGAAGTCGATCGCGCCCCCGCCGCGCCCGAACGTGCCGAAGGGATGGATATAGCTGTCGCCGATTCGGCCCCAATCGCGAAACTCGATGCCCAGTTTGAAGGTCGCGCGGGTACGCGCCATGAAATCCTTTTCACTGATGCCAAGTCGTTCATTGAAGGCGCGAATATGCGGGAGGGTCGCCTCGCCCACTCCGACCACGCCGATGGCCTCGGACTCGATCAGATGTACCTGGCACTGTCCCGGAAGGAGACGCGCCAGCGCCGCCGCCGCCATCCAGCCGGCGGTTCCGCCGCCCACGACGACGACCCGCACCTTGTCGCTATCCACCCCGCATCCCCTCTCCGACGCCTTGGATTCTCGCGCCGATTCCGCCTGTCTCATGCCGCGATCGGGGTTGTGCCGCAATCCACCCGCCATGGCAGCGTGGCAGGAATGTTACACCTTGTCCCGGATCGGACATTTATAAGTTAAGTATCTTGTCGAAATGTTTCTGGTAGCGCAATCACAAGGATGTGAACCACGGCGCGTGCCGTGATCACGACCTATTTCCCGCGACGCCAATGGGGCGCGCGACAAAGGGGGGGATGACCATGATGCGCACGGTTGCGCCTTTGACTGCCAGTGCCAATCGATTTCATCGGCTGTTGTTCAGCGCCTCCGCCGGCGCGCTGTGCGTCGCGTCGCTGAGCACGCCCGCCCTTGCCCAGAGCGACGCGTCGCAGACCACGTCGCCGACCGGTGCGGTCGCAGGCCAGGGCACGGCCGGTTCGGCCACGCCGCGCACCGCCGCAAGCGTCGAGGCCGCCAGCGCCCAGCCGCCCGCCGGCGATGAGTCGTCGACCAACGAAGTCGTCGTGACCGGCATCCGCCAGAGCCTGGCCAATGCCCAGACGATCAAGCGCAACTCCGATACGGTCGTCGACGCCATCACTGCCAGCGACATCGGCGCGCTGCCCGACCGTTCGGTCACCGAAGCGCTGCAGCGTGTCCCCGGCGTGTCGATCAGCCGCTTCGCCGCCGCCAATGATCCCGATCACTTCTCGGTCGAAGGCTCGGGCGTCGCGGTGCGCGGCCTGACCTTCGTCCGTTCCGAGTTCAACGGCCGCGACACCTTCTCGGCCGGCATCGGCGGGCAGGCGATCAACTTCTCCGACGTGCCCGCCGAATTGCTCGGCTCGGTCGAGGTGTACAAGAACGCCACCGCCGAACTGATCGAGGGCGGCCTGGCCGGCACGGTCAACCTGAACACCCGCAAGCCCTTCGACAACAAGGGTTTCCATGCCGGCTTCACCGCCGAGGCCAATTACGGCGACTTTAAGAAGAAGTGGTCGCCGACCGGCTCGCTGCTGCTCAGCAACACCTGGGACACGGGCATCGGCCGCTTCGGCCTGCTCGGCAACGTGTCCTATTCGCGCGTTCGCAGTCGTGCGGACAGCGTGCGCATCACCAACATCCAGACGCGCGACAACACGCTGGCGCTGGCCGCGAACTCGACGACCGCGCAGAATTGCCGCAACCCGTTGCCCGGCACGGCCGACCAGACGACGCTGCCCGTTGGCGGTTCGACCGGTTTCGCCTGCGGTGCGACCGGCACGAACGGCGCGGACGGCTTCCTCGACCCGGCCTCGCTGCGTTACGCCCCGATCGGTGGCCAGTTCGCGACGCAGGAATTCGACCGCAAGCGTGACGGCGTCGCGCTGGCGGGCCAGTGGCAGAGCAACGACGAGCGGACCCTGCTGACCGCGCAGTTCCTGCGCACGCACACGGTCAACAACACCTCGGAGCGCACCTTCGAAACCGCGCCCGATCTGGCCGAGTACAATACCTTCCCGGTGGGCTGCCTCCAGAACAATCTGGGACCGGCCAACTCGACGATCGCCCAGTGCCCGACCGGCACGACCAAGAATTACGTCTATGACGCGAACGGGCTGTTCCAGTCGGGCTATATCACCGCGCCGGGCAACGGTTATCGCGCATCGTGCAGCGGTCAGGCGACCTGCTGGGTTCCCACCGGCGGTACGCAGCAGTCGCTGGCGCGCGGCATGACACGCGACGAGAACACCGTCACGGACTTCGGGCTGAACCTGAAGACGCAGCTCGACGACCATTGGTCGGTCAATCTGGACGGCGACTATACCCGCGCCAAGAAGACCAGCACCGACCTGCGCGTGTTCGGCTCGACCTTCGCCGACTCCGAACTCGATCTGTCGGGCAATCTGCCGACCGTCATCCCGCACAAGCCGTCGACGTTGCAGGCGAGCTGGGCCACGCCCAACCCGACCCTGAACCAGCAGACCGACGCGCAGTATTTCGCCAATCGCAACGTCCAGTTCTGGCGCGCGGCGATGGACCATCTCGAAGAGAGCACGGGCCGCGAATATGCGTTCAAGGCCGATGTCGACTACAAGTTCGACGACGGCAGCTTCTTCACCCACGCCAAGTTCGGCGCGCGTTACGCCGACCGTGCGTCGGAAGTGCGCTACACCACCTATAACTGGGGTGCGCTGTCCGAAGTCTGGTCGGGCACCAATCCGGTGTCGTTCGCGCAGGCCCCGGGCCAGACCGAGCTTTACACCTTCCCCAATTTCTTCCGGGGCGCGATCAGCGGCTCGCCGTCCGCCTATTATTACACGGGCAACATGACGGAGGGCTATCAGCAGTCGGCGGCCTATTTCCAGTCGATCGGCAATCTCTGGAAGTCGGCCAATGGCTCGACCGCCACGACCTGGGCGCCGCTGGCCCAGCGCGGGGGTGTCGTGTCGGGCACGCCCTATCTGCCGTCCGAAATCCAGCTGGTGAACCAGCAGGACAAGAACGCCTTCGCGCAGATCAACTTCGCCACGCCGGGTGACCTGTTCCCGGGCGTCCGCATGAGCGGCAATATCGGCGTCCGCTATGTCCTGACCGATCTGACGTCGGCGGGGTCGATCGGTGCCCCGACGCAACAGCAGACCGGCACGACCGACGCGTTCGCCACCCGCTGCGCCATCACGACGACGACCCGCCCCGACGGCACCGTCGTCACGGGACGTCCGGCGGGCATCTGTCAGCTGGGCGAGGCCGCGTACAACTCGATCCAGCGCTTCTCGACCGGCGTCACCGTGCCCGATACGGCGCACAACCAGTATCATTACTGGCTGCCCAGCATGAACCTGAAGTTCGGTCTGGGTCGCGACGTGGTGCTGCGTCTGGCGGCGTCGAAGGTAATGACGCGTCCGGATTTCGCGAACATCCGCAACTTCCTGCAGCTGGGCTTCGACGCCAATAGCGGCCAGATCACGGCGACGGCGGGCAATCCCTTCCTGAAGCCGGCGACCGCATGGCAGTTCGACGCCACGGTCGAATGGTATTTCGCCCGTGTCGGCCAGCTGTCGTTCGACGTCTTCTACAAGTCGGTGAAGGACTTCTTCTACCAGTCGGTCACCAACCGGAACATCACCAGCAACGGCATCACCCAGTCGGTGCTGGTCCGTGGCCCGTCCAACTTTGACGGCACGGGCAAGATCAAGGGCTTCGAGGCGGCGTACCAGCAGACCTTCGACTTCCTGCCGGGCTTCCTCAACGGCCTGGGCGCGAGCGGCAGCTATACCTATATCGACAGCTCTGGCCTGCCCAACTCGTTCTTGAACGGCGGCGCGCCGGCCAATACCTCGAACATCAAGCCGGGCAACATCCCGCTCGAGGGGCTGTCGCGGCATACGGTCAACGCGGCCGTCTTCTATGAAAAGGGCCCGGTCTCGCTGCGTGCGGCGTATAACTGGCGGTCGAAGTATCTGCTGACGCCGGCGGACGTGATCTTCCCCTATACCTCGATCTATCAGGATGCGGGCGGGCAGTTGGACGCGTCGGCGTTCATCAACCTGAACAAGTATCTGAAGATCGGCGTGCAGGGCGTGAACCTGGCCAATCAGGTCGTTCGCACGCAGCAGGCCTATATCAGCGGTTCGACCGAGACCGCGCCGCGTTCGTACATCGTCAACGACCGCCGCTTCTCGTTCGCGCTGCGCGGGACATTCTGATCCGGGTGTCCGGTTGGTCCCCTTGGGGATCGGCCGGATGCAACCTTACGGCCGTTCGCTCCGAAAGGGGCGGGCGGCCTTTTCTTTTGTGATGAGACAAAGCCCCAACCGCCGTTCCGCCTGAGCGAAGTCGAAGGCCACGCCGTGCCGGGGCCAAAGCTATTGTCAATCCCCGCTTCCAAGCGGGGACACCCCTCCGTCAGGCCTTCGGCCTGCCACATCCCCGTCCAGGGGAGGATGTTTCAACGGCCGCAACAGATGCCGGGACGACGGCGCGTCGCCCCGGCATGGCCATCAATTATGTGGCAGCTTCGACCGGTCGAACCCCGGCCCCAGGTCGAGCAGGAAGGCGGGCCCCACTTCGATCACCTGTTTGGCGCCGGCCAGCTGGACCGAGATATTGGCCTTGCCCGCCGCATAGGCCTGGTTCGCCACGCCCGAGGCGTAATAGCGTTTCCAGCTCGGGCCGACCTGCACCGGCTCGGTGACGATCGGGGTGTAGGGCGGCTCCGATCCGCCGGCGCCGATCGGGATGGTGACGGGCGCCGCATCGGTGGCGCCCGGCGCGCGCAGATAGACCATGACCAGCATCGTATCGCCCGCCGCGATCGGCTTGATCGTGGGATAGCTGGCGCCGCTGTCCCAGGGGTTCGCCCCGGCGCGGCTGACCTTTACCTGCACGGCATTGCCGCCCGGCACGTCGGCGGCGGGGACCTGCTTAGCGGACTGGTCGGGACCGTAGAGTTTCCAGCCGATACCCGGCTCGTTCACCGCCTTGTCGAAGATGCTGGGCTGGGCGGCGGCGCTGGGCGCGGCCTGTCCCGACGTCGCGGCCAACAGCATCGCGATGATACCGTTCATGCTTCCTCTCCCCTCTGAAACGGCCGACTATTCCGGTCCGTCGAATCGATTGTATCGCGGTCGGCGCATTTCCCAAGAGGGAGAATGGGGCGGGCGCGGTCCCGTTATCGACCGATGATCTTGACCAGCGGTGCCGGCGTCTGGCCGGTCGGCAAGCGGCCGTTGGCGGTGAGCTGACGGGTGGCATCGTTCCAGTGCAGCGTCGCGCTGCGCCCGCCCGTCTTGCGCCAGGCGTTGGTGGTGCCGTCATCGTCATAGAGCGTGAAGTCGGCATCGCGGCCGGGATAGACCCGGATGCTCTCCAGCGCTTGCGCCGTCGCGGTGCTGGGCACCTGCACTCCCATCGGTACGATCGAGCCGGCGCGCACGAATAGCGGGATGCGATCGATCGGGGCCGCCGCCTCGATCCACTGGCCGCCGGTGTAGCGCGTGTCGGTCCACCAGTCATACCAGTCGGCGCCTGCGGGCAGATAGACGCGGCGCGTGGTCCGACCCTGTTCGGTGACCGGCGCGACCAGGAAGGCGGGACCGAACATATATTGGTCGCCCAGATCCTTCACGACCGGATCATGGGGGAAGTCCATGAACAGCGCGCGCATGAAGGGCGCGCCGGTCCGGCTGGTCTGTCGCCCCAGCGCATAGAGATAGGGCATCAGCGCGTAACGCAGCCGCAGGGTGTCCGCGAGGATCGGTTCGGCCGCCGCGCCATAGTCCCACAAAGCGGTGCCCGGCCGCTGGCCATGGATGCGCAGCGTCGGGGTGAAGGCGTTATACTGGAACCAGCGGACGAACAGCTCCGGGTAATCGCGGTACGAGGGTGCCATCGCGGTCGCCCCCGCCGGATCGACCAGCACCGGGCGCGGTGCCTCCGGCCCGTTGGGCCATTGCCAGCCGCCCGTGTCACTCGACCAATAGGCGATGCCGCTGGCGGTCATGCCCAGACCTGCGGGCACCTGCCGGCGCAGCGCTTCCCAGTTGGACTGCACATCGGACGACCAGAACAGGCAGCCATTGGCCTGCGTGCCCAGATAGGCGGCGCGGCACAGGATCAGGTTGCGCTTGTCGGGCCGGTCGCGCGCCGATCCGTCCGCGACGCTGGCGGTGTGGAGCAGCGGATAGACGTTGCGATAGCGATCGCCCGAGCCGATCGAGAAGAAATGCCCCTCGGGCACCAGATCGGGCTCGGTCTCGTCGAGCCAGGCATAGTCGAAACCCTGGGCAAAGATGTTGTCGCGGATCTTGCTCCAGAACCATTCGCGTGCCTCCGGGTTGGTGGTGTCGATCAGCGCGCCCGCCCGGTCGGAGCGGATCGGCAGGCCGTCGACCGGATCGCCGTCCTTGTCCTTCATCAGCCAGCCCTTGGCGGCCAGCGTGTCGAACCAGCGGCTTTCGCGCTCGAAACGCGGCCAGATGCTGATGATGCTCTGCATCCCCATCGACTTCAGGTGCGCGTTCATGCCCAGGGGATCGGGAAAGGCGGTGCGATCGATGTCGAGCTGCCCCATCCGCGTCCAGTAGAACCAGTCGAGCACCATGATGTCGAGCGGCAGGCCGCGCTTGCGGTATCCGTCGGCGATCTCGGTCAGCTGGCCTTGCGTCTCGTAGCGCGCCTTGCTCTGGATCAGGCCGAACGCGGCCTTAGGCGGCAGCGGCGTCGCGCCGGTCAGCCGCGCATAGCCGGCATAGAGTTCGTCGGTCGTCTTGCCGGCGATGACGAAGAACGACACCCGCTCGCCGACATTGGAGGCGAATTTGGTCGCGTTCATCAGGCCGGGCGAGACGGTCGCGGCGGACGGGTTGTCCCACAGGATCGCATAGCCCTTGTCGGTGACCATGAAGGGTACGCAGACGGACTCGCCGCCGGGCCGATCATAATCGTGGCGGCAATCGATCGTGCGCCCACGCAGGTCGAGCGCGCCGTCCTGATACTGGCCCAGGCCATAATAATGGGTATCGGGCGTATCGGAAAAGCTCGCCCCGACGCGGAAGGTCTTCTCGCCCGACACCATATGCGGCGCCTTTTCCCAGCCGGTCATCCGGGTCAGCGTCTTGCCGTCCGCGCCCGCGAAGTCGATCGACACCGGGGGGAGTGAGGGGACGAAATAGCGCTCCATCTGGCTGGGCGGTTTGGGCCAGGGCTGGGGCGCGACGGTGACGGTCAGGCCGGCGGAAGCGAAGACATCGCCGCTGCTGTCGGTCCGGTGGGTCCAGCCGCGTGCATCGCTGGTGCCACTGATGCCATAGCCCGGCTTGCCCGCCGCCTCGGCGCGGTCGGTGGCGATGGTGACGCGGACGATGCCGGGGGCGTAGGGCTCGACCGACACCTGCGCGCCGTTGCGCTCGACGATCGCCAGCGGATCGGCCGACAGCGCCAGCGGCGCGCCACCCAGCAGCAAGGCGGCAGTGATCGCCCAGCGCTTGCCACGTCCCCGACGATGGCCCGCCGCCACGGCGCGCATGTCCTGCCGCATCAGATTCATCCCCCCACGAAACTTCTTAATTGTGACCGCTACCCTATCGCTGCGCGCAGGGGTGGGAAAGAGGGTATCGGGGCGGCGGTGTCAGGCGATGAACGGGTCGCTGACACTCGCGCGGCCGGGGCGGTCATGGCGACCGCTCAGGCGGCGGCGATAGGTTGGATCGCTGGCGCGGGTCAGCGTCACGTCATACCAGCCGAGGCTGTCGTCCAGTGCCCAGCGGTGCCGACCGGGGCGCAGCGATTCGGCCGGGCCGGGCCTCGCGGCCGGACGCCGACGGATCACCGCCATGTCGGTCCAGGCGTCCGGGATGGTCAGTATCAGCCCCGCATCGTCGACCGACCAGGATGGCGCGGTGGCGGACGCACCATGCCCGGCCAGGTGACGATGAAAGCCCGCCGGCCCCAACACCCAGAGGTCATAGTTACCCGTCCCATCGAGTGACCAGACATCCTCGATCTGCGTACCCGCCGCCAGCGTATAGCGGCGTGGAACCCGATCGAGCGCGGTCCGGTCATAGACATGGAAAACCGCGCCCGCCCCATCCGTGCGGAAGGACAGGCGGATGCCGCGCGCATCGGGATGCTCCCGCACCTCCAATCGATAGGGTAGCGGGCGCGAGCGGCGAATGCCCGGCTCCTGTCGGGGCGTGGCGGTATTGCCGGGCGCCTGCGGGCTGCGCTGCCCTTTGATCGCGGCGGCGCGCTCGGCCTGCCCGCGCGGGTCGGGCAAAGCGGGGGGCGCCGTATCGTTCGCGGCGAAGTCGAAGGCGCTGGTCAGGTCACCGCACACCGCGCGCCGCCAGGGCGAAATATTGGGTTCGTGGAACCCGAACCGCGTCTCCAGAAAACGGATGACGCTGGTGTGATCGAAGACCTGCGAATTGACCCAGCCGCCCCGGCTC
>SXGS01097448.1_pt1 | contig 27299 bp, 14 predicted proteins | sample 3174681 | NCBI WGS metagenome assembly SXGS01 (sample SAMN11356861, study PRJNA531348) | freshwater metagenome | isolation source: freshwater sample F1-80 | place: China: Fuxian Lake, Yuxi | collected 2017-12-25 | reverse complement strand
GATCCTCGACGCGGACAAGGAAGGCTTCTTGCGGTCGGACAAGTCGCTGATTCAGACAATGGGCCGCGCGGCGCGGAACGTGAACGCGGAGGTGATCCTGTACGCGGACACCGTGACCGATTCGATGAGCCGCGCGATGAACGAGACGAACCGCCGGCGGGTGATTCAGACCGCGTACAACGTGGAACACAACATCACGCCGACGACCGTGAAGACGGCGATCAAGAACGAGATCGAAAGCGAGATCGAGGCGCACCAGTTGGCGCAGGCCGCCGCGACTGGCAGCACCGCCGCCGCGGAGGACTACGTCACGGTTGAGTACGTACAGAACCTGTACGAGGAGATGCTCGAAGCCGCGAAGGTACTTGACTTCGAGCGTGCGCAGGCGTTGCGTGACCAGATCGTGAAACTCGAAGGAGAACTCAAGAAGAAGCACGGCGACGGCGCCCCGCCGAGCGTTCTGGGCGGCAAGAGTGTGCCCGTGAGTCAGCCGTCTGGCGCGAAGAAGAAGGGCAAGTGGAAGAAGGCGTGACCGGCGCGAAGTCGGGTATCACCGGGCGATCCTCCCGGAGATTCGCCGGATGCCCGACTGGCGGGCGAACTTGCCCGGCGCCGAAGAGTTTCGAGACCGCCTCGCTCGTTGCCGTACAGATCACGTGATGCTGGTCCGCCTCGAGCAGGCCGAACACTTCGCGCGGAAACGCGTGAGCTTCCCGGACTGGGTGACGCGACCCGATGAAGATTGCGCGAAGAACGGTCACAGACCCTTGTTGAAGGTAGCTCGAATAGCGAAGTACTGTAGTGTGGGTACCGTCTCTCCCACACTTGCAAAGGACCGCGTATGAATTTCTGGGAAGCCGCGTTCTCACTCTCCGCGATGCCGCTCCTCTTCCTCGCGCTCGCACTGGTCGTCGCGTTCGCGTTCGAGTTCATCAACGGGTTCCACGACACCGACAACGCGGTCACGACGGTTATCTACACGCGATCGCTGCCGGCCACGCCCGCGGTCATCTACTCCGGGTTCCTCAACTTCCTCGGCGTTCTCCTCGGCGGCACCCTCGTCGCCTTCGGCATCGTGAACCTGTTGCCCGTCGATCTGCTCGTGGATTCGCGCTCCGGCGCAGCGCTCGTGATGGTCATGTCGCTGTTGCTCGCGGGGGTGACGTGGAACCTCGGCACTTGGTACTTCGGGCTGCCGGTGTCGAGTTCGCACACGCTGATCGGCTCGATCCTCGGCGTCGGTATCGCGAACAGTCTGTGGACCGGGAACGGGCTGAACGGCGTGGCCTGGAACGAGGTCAAGAAGGTCGGGATGGCGCTGCTGTTCTCGCCGATGGTCGGCTTCGTTCTATCGATGCTCCTGCTGTTGCTCATGAAAGTGTTCTTCCGTTCGCCGCGGTTGTACAGCGCGCCGCAGGGCGAAGACCACCCGCCGACCGCAATCCGCGTCGCGCTGATCGCGACATGCGGCAGCGTGAGTTTCGCGCACGGTTCCAACGACGGGCAGAAAGGCATGGGGCTGTTGCTGCTCGTGCTCATCGGTTTCCTCCCGCTCCACTACGCCCTGACTGTGAACAAGCCGGAACACGCGACGGAGGTGTTCACCGCGGCGGGAAAACTGCGCGAAGAGTACACGAGCGCGGGCGTCGAGGTGCCAAGATCCGGCGACCCGAAGAAGCCGAAACTCGGCGACCACCTTGAGGTGATCGAGACGGAGCTGAAGGACAAGAAGAGCTTCGAGGATCTGCCGCGAGACAAGGACACACGATGGGACGTGCGGCAAGCGATCGCGGCCGTGGCTCGCGACCTGAAGAAGACCGAGGGGGACAAGAAGTTGCCGTCGGAGTTCCGCGACAATCTCACGAAGCTGCGGAAGGAGAAGTTCCTGCCCGCGGTGGAGTACGTCCCGCTGTGGGTGGTGATCGGCACCGCGCTGGCGCTGGGGATCGGCACCACCATTGGCTACAAGCGGATTGTGAAGACCGTGGCCGAGAAGATCGGCAAACAGCCTCTGACCTACGGTCAGGGTGCCGTGGCCGGAGCGGTCGCGGCCAGCACGATCCTGATCGCCGCTCTGACCGGGCTACCGGTGAGTACGACGCACGTACTCAACAGCGGCGTGGCCGGCACGATGGTCGCGAACCGGTCCGGCCTCCAGTGGAAAACCATTGGCAAGATCCTCACCGCGTGGGTGTTCACGCTGCCATCGTGTATGCTGCTCGCGGGCGCGCTGTTCTGGCTCGGCCGGCTAATTGTGGGGTGAGCGGGAATTGGGGCGTTGAGGGACTGTGTCTTGGTTCTAGACCCTCCGGGCTAAAACCAAGACGCGGCCTTCCCAATTCCTCATTTCATGAGTTCCGGTAGGTGCCACACCTCGACCGTTTTGCCGTTGCCGAGGATCATCGCGTCATCGTTGGGACCGAACGCCAGCGCCTTTATCGGTGCGGCCAGCTTCTTGCGCTGAAGCACCTTCGCGGTTGCCACGTCCACTATCGCGAGCCAACCGGTGTTGTCGGTCACCGCGAGCCACGCGCCCGACGGGCTGAACGCTAACCCCGTGACCGGTACCGTGAACACCGCTTCCGCAGTCGGCTTGCCGCTCTTGTACGGCCAGATCACGACCATCCCCTTATCGTCGCCGGTCGCGAAGTTGCCGGTCCCGGTACACGGGGCCCACGCCTTCACCGGCGCCTTGTGGTCGCGGTTCACCATTTCCAACTTCATCAGCGGCGACCAGACTGTGACCGCGCCGTCCGGCGCACCGGCCAGCAACCGGTCGGCTCCCGTCCACGCGAGGAACGTCGGCCCGTTGGGCTTGCCGGGATCGGGACCGTTCGCCGCGGGCGTGACCTCGTCCTTCAGGCCAACGACGGCGAATCCCTTCGCCTTCGGTGGGTTTAGCACGAACGTCGTCGCGACGAACCGGTGTGCCACAAGATTACCGCGGACCGCGGCGAACCGGACGCGGTTGCTCGACAGTTCGGGCGCCACCGCGACGAACGTGCCGTTGACCTTCGCGGGCGCCGCCGGCGACCCGTTCCGCGGCACCGCAATCACACCGGTCGCGGACGTGACGAACAGGAACTTGCTGGTGGAATCGAACTGTACGCGGGTCACCGGGCCATCGGCTTTCGGGCCGGGGAGCATCGCGTCGAACGTCGGCTGTTCGAGCGGCCAGACGCGAGTGGTGCCGTCGGCGTACCCGATTGCGAGGTGGTTGCCGTCCGCGGCGATGCTCAACGCGGTCACCTCGGAAGGGCCGTCTTCGAGTGCGCTGACACCGTTGGTGTACGCCTTATCGACGTGTGAAGGCGCGCGCGGTGGTCCGGGTTCCGGTGGCAACGGGGCGGGCGGGTTCGGCGTGGTGGGCGGCTCGACGACCGGAGGCGGGGTCTGTGCCTGCTCGATGGCCTTCTGCCGCCCAGCGAGGTACGCGGTCGCTCCGAAGAAGAACACGCCCGACACGAGTACGCACAGCACGCCCATCACCGCGACCTGGCCGAACACGGACCAGCGTGAGAAGAGGACAACGGCGGCGTTCGCGAGCAGCCCCACAATCGCGAACACGCCGCCGACCATGAGGCCGAATTCAAGCCCCACGTTCGCGGTCTGCGAGAGTACGAGCGGCCCGCTGGCTAGCCCGAGCGCGAAGATCACCGCGAGCCATAGGAGCCACCACTTCCGCCGGTAGTCGGCTGCGATCGGAACCGGACGCTCGCCAACCAGGAACGCGATCGCGTCGCGCGAGAGAGGGCGCGCGTACCGGGCCTCGACGCGAAGCGTGATCGCACGCTTGTCCGGCAACGTGACGGTCAACTCGCCGGGCGCGGGGGCGTCGGCCGCGCAGCCGACGGGGATGTAGAGGAACGGTTTCAGAGGCTCGACTTCAAGGAACATGCCGTGCGGCACGAACACGGCGAAGCACGGGCCGACGACCTGACGCAACGAGTCCGCCAGCACTCGCACCGGTATGCGGAACGGGGGCGTCTCTGCCGGGTGCCCGCCGTCCGGGGCCGGGTCGTCGTCGAGCGAAAGCGGTGCCTCGTCATCGAGCGACAGTGCCACGCTCTTGGCGAGCGGGGGGCGTAAGCCCCCTGATGCTTTCGCAGTTGCGGGCGCGGGTGGCGGCGACGGTTTAGCGAGTGGGGGCGCGAGTTGACCTGGCGGTATTGCTTTGGGCGGCGGTGGTACGGGCAGCGACGCCGGGCTCTTCACGGTCGCCTTCTTCGCGTTGCGTTCGGTCTCCGCCTCCGGTGCGGAAATAGCCGGCAGGTACACGGACGCCTCCAACGCGGCGGTCAGATCGACTCGCGTCAGGCACTTCGGGCACTTCGCTGACCGCTGCTGAGTCCCCCCTTCGGGCAACTTCAGCCGCTTCCCGCACGTCCGACACACGACGCGCACCGCCATGACCGATTTCCTCCCCACAACCATTCTTGAGGATTGTAACTCGCGGAACTTGCAACCGGTGTTGGAAATCCGCGCGGTGGCGCGCCCACGGTAATGCGATAGAATAGAGAGGAGTTGCGAGTCGCGAGTTCCGAGTTGAAGAGCGGACACTGGGTCTGGTGTCTTCCGACTGGAATTCGTGACTCGCAACTCAGAACTCCCCGCTCCCGGTCGGAACCGCGAATGCCGACGCGTCGCCTCACCTGCCCCTGTGGCAACGTTTGGGAACACCCGCTCAACGAGCCGGTGCCGGCCGACGTGCGCCTCATCTGCCCGTCCTGCACCTTTGTAAGTGAGCACACGCGTCAGCCAGTGGTCGTGCCGAGCCACGGTGCGCCCAGCAGAACGCTCGTGACCAACCCGGAAGCGGTCGCGAACGCCGAGCGTCAGCGCCGCGAGGCGGCGATCCCGATTGGCCCCGGCCGCGTCATCGCCGGATATGAGATCATCGAGGAGATCAACCGTGGCGGCATGGGCATCATCTACAAGGCACGTCAACCGGGCGTCAATCGGCTCGTTGCGCTCAAGGTCATCACGCCGGGCAAACTTGACCAGCCCGGCACACGCGCGCGATTCAAGCGCGAGGTCCGCGCTTCCGGTCGCCTCAGCGACCCGTGCATCGTCACCGTGTTCCAGACGGAACTCGACGGCGCGATCCCGTTCGTTGCGATGGAGTACGTGCCGGGCATCGACCTGTTGCGGCTCGTGCGTCAGACCGGCCCGCTCTCGGTGGTCGATGTCGTGTACTACGCGCGCCAGGTGGCCGAGGGGCTTCAGCACGCTTACGAGGTTCATCTCGTTCACCGCGACATCAAGCCGTCGAACCTGATGATCAGCCCGTCGCCACTCGATCTGGCCGCGGGGCGCACTGGGCGGTTGCCGAAGGTGAAGATTCTCGACATGGGCCTTGCGCGGGTGGTCGATGTCGATCACGTGGACCCGGAAACCGACGACCTCACGCTGCCCGGCGTGTTCGTTGGCACGCCGGACTACGTCGCGCCCGAACAAGCCGCCGACCCGCGTGCCGCGGACACCCGGAGCGACCTCTACTCGCTGGGTGGGGCAATGTACTTCTGCCTCACGTGCGAAGTACCGTTCCCCGGCAAAACGCTTGCAGCCAAGCTCCGCAAGCAACTCACGGAGCCGCCGCCGTCGGCCGCGTCGAAGCGGTCCGACGTGCCGGTCGCGGTGGATTCAATCATCCGCAAACTGATGGCCCTCGACCCGAACGACAGGTATCAGACACCTATCGAACTGGTTGCCGCGCTCGACGCGGTGCTGAAAGATGCGCCGGCGAAGCCGGGCGCGAAGTCCGCGCCGGCGGTGTCGTCGGTGTTCGCGAAGGCGCACGACAGCAGTGTCAGTGCGATGGCCGCCGCACCGGACGGCTCGTTCCTCCTTACTGGCGGCGACGGCGCGCTCAAGTTGTGGCAGCCGGCAACGTTGAAAGAGACACGCGCGATCACTGGCGACATCGGCGCGGTTGTACACCTCGCCGTCGCGCCAAGCGGCAAGTGGGCTGCGACGTGTGCGATCCGTCTCAGTTCGTCCGACATGGGCGTGCAGTTGTGGGACTTGAACACCGGGGCGGAGGGCAAGCGGTTCCGCGGGCCGACGGACAACATCGCCGGCGTTGCGATTTCGCCCGACGGGCAGGGGGTGGCCGCTGCGAGCGCCGACAAGATGGTGTGGCTGTGGCTCCGCGAGCCAGGTCAGCCAGTGTCCGCGGTGTGCATCAAGGGCCACAGCGGCGCGGTCACGGCGGTGACGTTCGTGGCGGTCGACTCGCTACTGTCAGCGAGTACCGACGGCACGGTGCGGCAGTGGGACTTGAAGACCGGCAAGTCGAAGGGCACGCTCTCGGCCCTGGTTGGGCCGATCGGCGCGATGGTGTTCGCGGCGAAGCGCGTGGCGGTGGCCGGGCGCGACGGGCTGGCGCTGCGGCAACCGGGTTCCGGTGTATTCCAGAAGCTGAGCGGCCACGACGGCCCGGTATCGTGCTGCGCCCTTTCGCTCGACGGCAAATTGCTCGCAAGTGGCGGCGCCGATCGCACCGTGCGTGTGTACCGCGCCGAGGACGGTCTGCCCCTCATGGCGTACACCGGTCACGACAAGCCGGTGCGGTCGGTCGCGTTCTCGCCCGCGGGCGACGCGCTCTACTCCGGCGATGAGGGCGGCATTCTCCGTCGCTGGCCGACTCCGAAGATGAAGTGATGTCGTTTGTCCCGTCGGTCGGAAAGTGACAGGGCAATTGCAAAGGAGTAGGCACACGCCGCGTGCCTCCTCCTTTGCAATTGCCCTTCCGCGGTCATTCCACCCCAACACGAACGTGCAGTCGAGCGATGGCCGTCTCGCCCCGGCCGTTGGTGCGTTCGACCCGCACCAGGTAGTGACCGGCCTTCTCGTACCGGTGAATGGTGCGGGCGTACCCGTCCTTCGCGAGTTGCACCGCGTTCCCGTCGCTCCGCACTTCCACCTTCGGACTGCCGTCCCCGAAGTCCCACGTCTCTTTTCCTTCCACAGTTCGGAACGTGCGGACCAAAAACGTGACGTTGTCGCCGGGCTTGATCCCGGTCGTCGGGTGATACGCGGCGTGGATCGACGGTGGCAGCTTGTCCGGGTTATCCTTGTCGAGCACGTTCACCACCGCGAAGTCGTAGTCCACGCGCCCGGCCGCGTCGGTGAACTTCAGCACCTCGCTGTACACACCCGGCTTCGCGTAGGTCCGCTCGACGCGGTCGCCGGTCGCGGACTTACCGTCGGTGAAGGTCCACTCGTAAGTCTTCTTGCCCGCGTCCGCTGCCCACGACCGGCCGCCGTCGAGAACGACCTTCTCCCCGACCTTCGCGAGCTGGTGCGGCCTCGCCACCGCGAGCAACTTCGGCTTGTGTTCGGCGAGGTACGCTTCCCAGAGAAAGGCGTAGCCTTCCACGATCCCCCACTTGCCCGACGGCTGTTTGGCGGTGATGTCGAAGTGCAGGTGCGACCAGCCGCCGCTGCCGCCCTCCTTGCCGAGCAGCCCGACTTTCTGACCCATCTTCACGGTCGCGCCCACTTTGATGGCAGGATCGATCGTGTGTAGGTGGCTGTACCGGTAGTACCAGCCGCGCGCGTCCCGCAGGTAGACCACATCGTACCGCGGTTTGACCGGCGTATCGGTGTAGCCCGGTGCCGCTTCCTTGCCCGACGAGACGACTTCGCCATCGGTTGCGGCGACGACCTCAACCAGTCCCTCGGCACCGCCGATATCGAGTCCATAGTGGTAATAGATCGGCTTGTTCCCCGGTACTTCGCCACCGTCCACGTGAACGGGTTCGTTGGCCATCTGCGTGCCGCTGGCGAACCACCGCTGCTTCGCGGGATAGCGGAACGTGCCTGGGTTCATCAGTGGCGAACCTTCCGGCCAGAGTCGCAGGCGCGCGTCCTTCTCCAGACCCCAGACGTTGCCCGTCGAAGTCCGCTCGCGGAACCCCTTCGTGACCGGGCAGTCGATCTGCACGCCCGCGATCGTCACCGGCAGCCGGTAATTGGAAGAGACCAGCGTCACCTTCTTGCCGTTCACCTCGACCGTCACTTCCGCGGTGCGAACGGCGTTACGCAGCTCGTCGCGTGTCTCCTTCAGGTCAAGCAGTTTGACGGTGATCTTCTTGCCACCGACTTCGACCTCTTGCGAGCCGCCGACGTCCAGGTCAACCGTTTGCACCAGGGGCGTGACGGTCGGTTTCGGCTCTGTGGCCGTCAAACTAAGCGGGCACACGAGGGCGAGGAGGGAGAGAATTCCCGTGCGGGTCATGGCTTCACCGTTCGGCAACTATGAGGGGCGTTGGTTACGGACTGTACCCGACCGGTCCCGCGATCTCACTTCTTCAAGCTCTTGCACCACTCGGTCAGCAGTTCCACGCCGAGCACATCGACGCGGTTCGACGACAGTGGCGGCATCTGACCGGTGTTCGGCCCGCGTTTCCCGATGCGGTGAATCAGCACACTCTTCTCCGGTGCGCCGGGCGCGATGAGCTTCGCGTCCTTCAGGTCGAACGTCTGGTGTACGGGCAAGGCGTCGACCAACCGCATCTTGTCCCACGCGGTCGGGTAGCCCAGTTCCATCAGTGCGTTGCCGCCACCGGCCTCGACGTGACACGTCGCACAGTTCGTGTGCAGATATGCCTTTGCGCGTAGGTCGAGCGGTTGCGCCTTGTCGTAGGGGTCGGCCAGTTTCTTCATTGCCGACGGCGGCAGCGGCAGAAAACTCGTCGGTTTCGGTTCGCGCTGGTCGGGCTGCTGACCGGCCGCGGCCTTCGGCGCGGGCGCGCCGAACAGCCCGAGGTGTTCGAGCACGCGAAGCTGGTTGTCCGTGCGGCCGTTCGGGTACTTGTGGTCCTTGTTCATCTGCACCTCGCACAGCCCTAGCACGTAGTTCGCGGCGCGGCTGTGGCACACCATGCACTCGGCGCGGCTCGGATAGTGCCACGGCATATCGATCCCGCCCGCGTCGTTCTTGATCTTGTAGTTCACGTCGATTCCCTTCGCATCCACGAGTGTCGCGTCGGTGCCTTCGGCGTTCCAGATGTAGGAGTAGCCGTACCACTCGCCGCCCTGCCGCGTCATGAACCGCGTTTCGATCCACTTGCGGCTCTTGGGGTCGCCCTCTTTCATCTCCAGGGCGAAGCTCTTCACGAGTACCGACTTGTTCGGCAGATCCCAGCTCCCGTTACGTTTGTAAGGGATCGTACCTTCGGGTACCGCGAGGAACCGCTCTTTGTGCGCACCGTCGGACCAGAACGGTGCGTTCACAGAATAGGGAATCACGCCGGGCTTCATCGTGTGGTCCTTAACCGACTCGAAGAGGCCGCTGTCGCTGAGCTTCTTGGGGAACGTTTCGTCGGGCTTGGCGCGGTTGGGCGCGAGTGTGAAGAACCCGCCGTCGCCGGTCGCGGCGTGGTGGCAGATCAGGAGTTCGCCGTCGCGGTCGAGCGAGAAGTTCGTGAGCCTGAGTGTGGTGATCGCGATCTTCTTGTGCCATTCGATCTTCTCGCCCGTGTGCTTCACGGCCCAGATGTGCCCGGTGCTGTAGTCGCCGTAGATGTACGCGCCCTTCAGGTCGGGGTTCTTGTCGCCGTGATACACCACGCCGCCGGTCAGCGACCGCGCTTCCGAGTGATGGTGTTCGACGGTCGGCTTGGTGATCGGCACCGGCGCGGCCTTGCGCGTCAGGTAGAACGGGTGCGAACCCTCCGTCACGCTCCAGCCGTAGTTCTCGCCCTTCTTCACCAGGAACGCTTGCTCCCACAGGTCTTGCCCGTTCTGCCCGACCCAGAGTTGTTTCAACTTCGCGTCGTAGGTGATGCGCCATGGGTTGCGCAGCCCCATCGCCCATGTCTCCGGCACGAAATCCTTGTTGCCCACGAACGGGTTGTCCTTCGGCACGCTGTACGCCTTGCCGCCCTTCACGGGATTGTCCGCGTCGATCCGCAACACCTTCGCGAGCAGTAGGTCCGTACGCTGACCGGTGAGGTTGGTGTCGGAGTCGGAAGTCCCGTCGCCGGTGGTAACGTACATCGTACCGTCGCCGCCGAAGCAGACGGCACACCCGTTGTGCCCATCCGATTCCCACTCGATGATGGTCTTCTCGCTCTTGGGGTCGATTTCGTAGGGCGGCTCCTTGCTCATCGTGTAGCGCGTGATCGCGCACACCTTTCCCTTGCGTTCCGGTGGCTTGCCGACCCAGCCCACATAGACGAAGCGGTTCTCCGCGAACTTCGGGTGGAACGTGAGGTCGTACGCGGTGCCGCCGTGCGGCGTGTCCATCAGTTTCACCGCGTCCTTCTCGACGGTCGCGGCGCCGTAGGGGAAACGCCAGACCTGCGTGGATCCGTAAGACCGCGGCTGATTGATGAGGAGCATCTCGCTCGTGCCGGGAATCGGCTCGACGCGAATGGGGAACTCCGGCCGGTACTTGTCCATCGCGCGAACCGCAACGAACGGCGGGGGCGGGTCCGGGAATCCGACCACGGTCGAAGTGGTCGGCCGCACCACCTTCTCAACGCCGAGAGTGGTCGCGTCTGGGCCGACGAACGCGAGCGTCGCGTAGTCTTCGCTCTGGTGGAAGAACGGCGGAATCTTCTTCTTCGCGATCGGCGCGACGCACGACAGTTCCTCGCTTTTCCAGTCCACGTGGTAGTCGAATCGGCAGAGGTTCAGCTTCCACTTTTCGCCGACCACCGGGCGGCCACCGGTGCGAACAAAGTCCGTCCACGGGATGCGGCCTTCCACGCTCCAGCCCTTATCCACGTCGTCGCGCTTGTTCAGAGTGCCGCGTAACTTCACCTTCGATTCCATGTTGAACTTGCCGAGCTTCGACTGCTTCACAATCGAGTCGAGGTCGTACTTGGGGTAGAAGGCATCGAAGTGCGCACCGGCGGCGTTCACCTGGAACTCGTAGTAGCCGGTTTTGTCCGCGTCCGGGCGCAAGAAGATCTCGAACACGTCGTTCTTCCAGAGCTCACCGTCCTGCTCGGTGAGGTTCGCGAAGAGGTCGGAATCTTCCAGGTCGCAATGGAAGTAGACGTACTCGCGGTCCCAGAGGAGTTTCGCGGTGGTCGCGGTGCGGGCCATGCGGGCCTTGTCACCGAGCCACGGCACGTGAAATGCGGATATCGACTGAGCGTGTTTCCACGCGGGTTCGTCCGCGGTGCCGTCGAGCGTGATGGGGGTATCCGTCCAGCGGCACTCGAAGCTATTCGGCGGCGCCTGCTTGTACGGTGCCGGGATCGGGTGTTCGGGTTTCGCGTCGGCGTGGGCGAAAACGACGACGCCAACGAGCATGGCGAGAACGATCGGTGCGGCGCGTGCGCGGAGGTTCATGGACTGAGACTCAGCGAGGGTGGGTGGCAGTCCCGCACATGGTAACCGGGTGGCGTCGCGCAAAAAAGCCCCCACTCCTGAAGAGCGGGCGCAGACATTCGGTCTTTGACAGCTCGCTCAACCGACGAACCCGGCCGTCGGACGCGAACACAAGTTGTGCGGTCTGCGATGCCTTCGCGGCGGCGTACCGGCCGGTGGTGAACCCGCCGGTCGGGGCGACCGTTTCGGCGTGCCACCCACCCGCAACGCGGGACTGGTAGATGAGAGTGCCGCTGTTCCAGAGCAACTGTCCCACGCTCCCTGACCGGCGTCATCGCACGTAGAATGTGGTGATGGAATCCCCGGCGATCCGCACCGAAGCCTTGACCCGCACATACCGCAAGTCCCGCAAGCGGCGCTGGTGGTGGTCCAGATCGAAGCCCGAGGGCGACGAAACGCGTGAGTTCGTCGCGTTGGATCAGGTATCGCTCGAGGTCCGGCAAGGCGAGCTGTTCGGTTTACTCGGCCCCAACGGCGCCGGGAAGACAACACTCATCAAAATACTCACAACTCTCCTGGCCCCTTCTGCCGGGACCGCGTGGGTGGATGGTCTCGACGTGGTCGCCGACGCGGAGAAGATTCGTCCGATCATCAACATGGTGTCCGGGGGCGAGTCGAGCGGCTACGGCATCCTGAACGTGCGCGAGAACCTGTGGCTCTTCGCACGCATCTACGGCGTGCCCACCGCAGTCGCCCAGGAACGCATCGACAAGATGCTTGGCGTCGTCGGACTGACCGACAAGGCGACGAGCCGCATCAGCCACCTCTCGACCGGCCAGCGGCAGAAGATGAACTTCTGTCGCGGGTTCATCACCGATCCCAAGATCCTCTTCCTCGACGAACCAACGTTGGGACTCGACGTGACCAGCGCGCGAGCGATCCGCGCGTTCGTGAAAGAATGGATGGCGGAAAAGCCCGACCGCACGATGCTGTTAACGACGCACTACATGGCCGAGGCCGATGAACTGTGCGACCGGCTCGCGATCATCGACAAGGGAAAGGTGCTCGCGTGCGACACGCCTGCGAACCTGAAACGCCAGGTTCAGAAATACCCGATCTACGAACTGAGCCTCGCGCCAGGCGCGAGCAGTTGGGACGGCGTGAGTAAGCTCCCCGGCGTTCACAGTGCGACCGCGACCACCACCCCGACGACGGTGGAATTGAAGGTGTCGCTGCTCGATGAACCGGCGATCGGAGCCGTGGTGCAATCACTCGTGATGGCCGGCGGGCGGATTCTCACCATGAAGAAGGTCGAGCCGACGCTCGAAGACGTGTTCATCGAACTGGTCGGCCACGGCTTGAGTGACGAAGCCACAGCCCCACAACCCGCTTAGCCGCAAGCCAAGGGGGGCGCGCCAGCGATGCGGTTCGCTCCCCTCCGCAGACTACGGGTCGCGGCGAAACGAGAGCCCGATATTATGCCGTCATCATTCAAGCTGTTCTTCCAAGCTGTCCAGGCTCGCACCTATCCGCGGATCGCGTGGCTGTTCCGCAGCAACTCGTGGATGATTCAGGAAACCGTACTGCCGGTGCTGGCGGTGTCCGCGTTCGCGTTCGCGTATCGCGCGATGAACGCTCGGCCAGAGTTGACCGGGTACATCGTGCTCGGTGCTGCGATGACCACATTCTGGCTGAACGTGCTCTGGGGTATGGGCGCACAACTCTACTGGGAACGCGACTCCGGGAATCTCGAACTCTACGTGATGTCGCCGGCTCCGATGACCGCGATTCTCACCGGCATGGCGATTGGCGGCATGACCACGACTATCATCCGGGCCACCGCGATCACGGTCGCGGGTGTCCTCCTCTTCGATGTGCCAATTAACCCGTCGAGTTGGTGGCTGCTGGTGTTGGGCTTCGGCGTGACGCTCGCGGCGCTGTACGGGTTGGGGATGCTGTTCGCGTCGCTGTTCCTGCTGTGGGGTCGCGAAGCGTGGCACTTGATCAGCGTGTTGCAAGAACCGGTGTACCTGTTGAGCGGCACGAACTTCCCGGTCAGCATCCTACCTCGCGCGGTGGCGCTGTTCGCGAGCGCGATCCCACTCACGCTCGGCATGGACGCGATGCGGCAGGTGCTGTTCCGCACGACCGGGTTGTTCGAGGTGTGGATCGAGTTGAGCGTGTTGGGTGGGTTGGCGGTGGTCTTCTTCCTCGCGGCACGCCGGGGGCTGCGCTACCTCGAACGCCGCGCCCGCGAAGAGGGGAAGCTCACGGTCCGGTGGCAGTGAGGCAACAAAGCCGCTTGCGGCTTCGCGTGCGCCTTGGGGAACGTTCACCGCTTCAACAGCTTGTCCGCGCCGCCGGTTCTGGGTTGGCCGCGACGGTTGGTTGCGGCAGGGCGATCGCCACGACTGCGACCAGCACGCACACCACCACGCGCATCGCATCTCCTCGTTGGGCCGGAAGTGAAAGTCGCTACTTTGGCACGTCCCACGAGAACGCTTTCTTGTCTTCCTTGTATTGCAGTTTACCGAAGTCCGCGGGCAGCGCCTTCTTGGCGAACACGAAGTCCGCGTAGTCGAGCAGGTCGTCGTTGCTCGGGATGTGGCCGACTGGACGGTAGCGGATGTTGATCTTGTCCTCGGCCTTGAGGAACTCGTACACCTTCTTCGCGGCGGCGTAGGTCTGCTGCACGCCCTCCGGGTTCGTCCACGTGTCCTGCGTCCCTTCGGGTTGCAACAGCGCGCGGGGCGCGACGAGCGCCATGAGCATGTGCTGATCGACCGGCAGGCGTGTGACCTTGTCCGCGAACTGGTTGAAGTCGGGGCGGAACCAGTTCGGGAACGCGCCGACGATGTTCTTCAGTTCCTCGTTCTTCGCGTAGATGAGCCGGTATGGAGCCGAGCCGCCGCAGCCGGAGTGACTCGGCACGGTGAGCGCGATACGGTCGTCGAACGCGCCCGCGACCAGCGCCGCCTTTCCGTACCGCGAGTGCCCAGTCACGATCGCTTTCTTCGCGTCGATCTCCTTCATCTCTCCGAGCGCGTCGAGGACGCGGTGGAAGGCCCACGCCCACGCCATCAGCCCGCCGCAGTCGATCTTGTCGCCATAGAGCTTATACACGCCGGTCGTGCGCGCCTTGCCGTCGGGCGCGGCGTCGGTCAGGTTGAACGACGCAACCGCGTAGCCGCGCTTCGCGAACGTGCGGAACGACTTCGCCGAGGGCGCTTTGGGCGGGCCAAACGAGAACGCCGGCTGGAGCAGTACGGGCACGGCTTCCTTCGCCTCGCTCGGCCACGCCACCGTCACCCGCATCTGGATCGAGTTCGCGTCGTGTTCGAGCTTCACCGTGAGTTGCTGCATCGACACCTTCGCGTCCGCGTCCGTGGTTACTTCGCCGCGCGTGACGGTCATCTTCGGCTTCGGCGGGAGGTGCCCGTACTCGTAGTCCTGGAACAGGTTCTTGATCTCGTCGCGCCGTTTGGCCCAGTCTTCGGTCGTGCGCACCGGTTTGCCGTCCGCGAACGTGAACGGGTTGGGCAGTTCCTTGATCTCCGGTAGTTCGGCCGCCGGCTTGGGCGCGTCGGCCGCTGTCGCGAGACTCGCGGTCGTGAGGAGGGCGAGAAACAAGAAGAGGCGCATGGGGTAACTCCGACTGGAAGAGGTGCGACCGATTGCCGAGTGTAACTGCAAAGACTGAAAAAGTGATGAGGCGAAATGTCTTTAGAGCGCTTTCAGGAAATGCGTAGCACCTCAACGAACCGCGACCGCAAGGGAGCGGCAAAGCTCAACCACTCCCTTGCGGTCGCGGCTCGTTAAACAACGCTACACCGTTCCCAAACGCGCTCTAGCCCCGGAGGGGCTGAAAGACCAAGACGATTAAGCTCCCGGTTCGCGCTGGCTCGCCCACCACCCCGTCAGACGGCTGAGCACCACGAAGAACACCGGCGTGAGGAACAGCCCGAACGCGGTTACGCCGAGCATCCCGGCGAACACTGCGGTGCCCAGCGTGCGGCGCATCTCGGCGCCGGCGCCTTCGGCCAGCACCAAGGGCACCACGCCAATAATGAACGCGACCGATGTCATGATGATCGGCCGCAACCGCAAGCGGCACGCTTCCAGCGCCGCTTCCCAGCGCGGCGCACCGGCGTCGGCGCGCTGCTTCGCGACCTCGACGATCAGACTCGCGTTCTTGCACGCCAGACCCACCAGCACCACGAAACCCACCTGCGTGAAGATGTTCACGTCCTGACCCGCGTACAGCACACCGATCGCGGCGCTCAGGATGCACATCGGCACCACGAGAATCACCGCCAGCGGCAGCGCCCAACTCTCGTACTGCGCGGCAAGCACCAGGAACACCAGCACCACGCTCAGGATGAACGCTCGCAGCGCGGTGTCCTTCGTTTGCAGTTGAAGCAACGCGAGTTCGGTCCACTCGGCTTTCATGGTCGAGGGGAGTTTCTCGTTCGCGGTGCGTTCCATCGCGTCGAGCGCCGTCCCGGAACTGACGCCCGCTGCCGGGTTCGAGGTGATCGCCGCGGCCGGATAGAGGTTGTACCGTTGCACCATCACCGGGCCGGAGGCGTCGCGAACCGAGAGGAACGCGGAGAGCGGCACCATCGTCTCCTTCGGCGTTGGCACGGGTTTCCCGGTTGCTTTCGCTTGTTGCGCCGCTCGCTGATTTTCCTGGTCGATTCCGGCACTCTTCACGCGGAGTTTCTTCAGGTCGGCCGAGCGGCGCCGGAACTTCTCGTCGGCCTGCACGTTCACCTGCCAGGTGCGCCCGACCAGGTTGAAGTCGTTCACGTACAGCGACCCGAAGTACACCTGCAGCGCGCTCACGATGTCGCCAATTGCGACGCCCTTAGTTTGAGCCGCGTCGCGGTCGATGTGGAGGCGCAGCCAGGGCGTGTCCGCGCGGAACCCGGTGAACGTGTCACGCAGTGACAGGTTGCCGTTCGCGCTCTCAACCACGTCCCGCGCGGCTTCTTCGATGGCCTCCGGTCCGGTGTCACCACGGTCCTCGATGATGAGTTTGAACCCGCCAGTGTTGCCGAGCCCGTCCACGGGCGGCGCACCGAATACCGTGAGCCGCGCGCCGGGCACTTCGTCGGACAACTCGCGCTGGAGTTCGGCCGCGATCGCGTCACTGGAGAGTTCCGGTGCGTGCCGGTTCGGGAAGTCGTCGAGCATCACGTAGAGCGTCGCGAAGTTCGGCGCGTTGGTGCCGATCATCACCGAGTTGCCGGACACGCTGACGGTGTGTTTCACGCCCGGCGTGGCCCGTGCGACCGCCTCCAATTTCCGCATCTCCTGTTCGGTGCGCTCGACCGACGCCGAGTCCGGTAGCACCACGTTCACCAGTAGGTAACCCTTGTCCTGCGCCGTGATGAACCCGGTGGGTGTGGTGGTGAGCGTCTCGTAGGTGAGGTACAGCAACCCGCCGTAAGCGAGGATCACGAGCAGGGAGCCACGTAAGGTGAGCGCGACCGCCTTCGCGTAGCCCTCCGTGACCGCGTCGAACCCCCGGTTGAAACTGGCGAACAGTGTGCCGAGCGCGCGGTTCAGCACCTTGTGGAACGCCCCCCCGAGCAACCCGCCGGCCAGCGCCGCCGCGACCGGCACCGCCCACGACGGCACGCCTCCCAGCGACGGTTGCTCGCTCGCCCACAAGTTCAGGTGTGTGTGTAGGAAGAAGTACACAAGACCCGCACCGAGTAGCGGAAACGCGACCGCGGGCAGCGGGTCGCGTGCGGTCGCGTCGGTGTTCGGCTTCAGTAGCATCGCGCACAGTGCCGGGCTGAGCGTGAGCGAGTTGAACGCCGAGATCAGCGTGCTGACCGCGATCGTCACCGCGAACTGCCGGTAGAACTCGCCGACGATGCCGGCGATGAACACGCATGGCACGAACACCGCGGTCAACACCAACCCCACTGCGATCACTGGCCCGGATACCTGATCCAGGGCTTTCACGGTCGCGTCGCGCGGTGACAGCCCGCGTTCGATGTGGTGCTGAACGGCTTCCACAACAACGATGGCGTCGTCCACCACAATGCCGACCGCGAGTACCAACCCGAAGAGCGTGAGGTTGTTCACCGAGTAGCCGAGGACGGCCATCGCTGTGAACGTACCCACGATCGCGACCGGCACCGCCGCTAAAGGGATGATCGCGGCTCGCCAGCTCTGGAGGAACACGAGCGTCACCAGTGCCACGAGGATGACTGCGTCGCGGAGCGTGTGGAAGACTTCCGTGATGGACTCGTCGATGAACGGCGTGGTGTCGTAGGCGATCTCGTACTTGACGCCCGGCGGGAACCGGCCCTTCAGTTCGGCCATCTTCGCGTGCACGCGGCGCGCGGTGCCGATCGCGTTCGTGCCGGGCAACTGGTACACGGCGAGCGCAACAGACGGCTTGCCGTCGAACGTACAGGACTGGTCGTAACTGAGCGCGCCGAGTTCGACGCGGGCCACGTCTTTGAGCCTCACGGGGCGGCTGTCGGTGTCTGCCTTCAGGATGATCTCGCCGAACTGCTTCTCGTCGGCGAGTCGGCCAAGCGTGTTAATCGTGTACTGGAACGCTTGCCCTCTCGGCGCCGGTGGCTGACCCACTTGCCCGGCCGCGACCTGCGCGTTCTGCTGTTCGACCGCGTGCAATACATCCGCCGCGGATAGCCCCTTCACCGCCATCTTCTCGGGGTCGAGCCAGAGCCGCATCGAGTAGTCACGCTGGCCCAAGTAAGTGATGTCGCCCACGCCTTGAAGGCGCGCGAGTTCGTCGCGCAACTGGATGGTCGCGTAGTTGCTCAGTTCAAGCAGCAACTTCTGGCGTGCGTTCTCGTCGTCCGGTGCGTCGCCCTCGTTGTACAGGTTGATAATCATCAACTGGCTGGGCGACTTCTTCTTTACGGTCACGCCGCGGCGCTTCACGATGTCGGGCAGTACCGGCTCCGCGAGGTTCACGCGATTCTGCACGAGTACCTGCGCGATGTTCAGATCGACGCCCGGTTTGAACGTGACCGTGAGCGTGTACGCGCCGTCGTTGCCGCACGTCGACGACATGTAGAGCATGTCCTCGACGCCGTTCACCTGCTGCTCGATGGGTGCGGCGACGGTGTCCGCGACGGTGCGCGCGTTCGCGCCGGGGTAGATGCCGTACACCTCGACTGTCGGCGGCGTGATGTCCGGGTACTGCGCGACGGGTCGCGAGTACAGCCCGACCACTCCCGCGAGCACGGTCATGATCGCCAGCACCGCGGCGAAGATCGGTCGGTCGATGAAGAAGCGTGTGAACATAGTTGTCTTGGCGAGCGGAGCGTATTGTCTTGACCCTCGCCCCGGCTTTGTGGGCGAGGGTGGTCGGCGCTTCGCCGACCGGGTGAGGCGTTGAACTTTGAAGACCCCTCACCCCGCCGCGAATCGCGTTGGGCCGCTCCCCGCAGAGCCGGGGTGAGGGCAAACCCTACCGCGTGCCGCCGCGTGTGCGGATATTCCGCACCATGTCACTGAGGCGCCGCAACGCGCCGCCCTTCCGCGCGGTGTCTCTCGCCTTCTGCACGACGACGGCGAGCGTTTCCATTGTGTCGCAGGCCGCGATCAGCACCATTCCCAGAAACACCGCGAGCAACAAGATCGCGAAGCCGAGCATGATTTCGTAAAGCAGCGCCTCGGATCCGAACTCGATCGCACAGATCAGCGCCGGGATGCCGACCAGTGCGAGAATAGCCTGACCCACGGACACCGCCCGCGAACCACCCGTTGCGAGCCGCGTCAGGCGCGTGAATCGGTCCATCAGCGCGAAGAACACCGGCGTTAGCACCCCCCCGAACAGGGTCACGCCGAGCATTCCGCCCAGCACCGCGACGCCCAACGCCTGCCGCATCTCGGCACCCGCGCCTTTCGCGATCGCCAGCGGCAGCACGCCCAACATGAACGCTACCGAGGTCATCATGATCGGTCGGAACCGGAGTTTGCACGCCTCCAGAATCGCGGTGTTCAGGTCTTTGCCCTTGTCGCGTGTGTGCTTCGCGAACTCGACGATCCGAATCGCGTTCTTGCACGCCAGGCCCACCAGCACCACGAACCCGACCTGCGTGAAGATGTTCACGTCCTGCTTGCCGATGCCGGTCGAGAGTACCGCCTTGTTCCCGCTGCCGCTGAGTACCCGATCGATCCACGACGCGGGGCCGAAGGCCCATTCGCCGAACTTCAGGAAGTCGGGCACGCCGCCCGCGTTCCACTGCACGAGTTGTTGGTGCGCCGAACCGGGGTCGCTAATCCACACCGCCGCGAGCGAACACGCCACGCACACCGGTACGACCAGAATCACCGCGAGCGGGAACGCCCAGCTCTCGTACAGCGCCGCGAGGATCAGGAACACGAACGCCACCGAGAGGCCGAACACAAGGCCACCGGTGTTGCGCGACTGCTTCTCCAGGAACGTGAGTTCCGTCCATTCATACGCCATCTTGTCGGGTAGTTGCTGGTCCGCGAGTTTCTCCAACATCCCGATCGCGTCGCCGGTGCTGCTGCCGGGCGCCACGTTCCCGTTCACCGCCGCGGCCGGGTACATGTTGTAGCGCGTGATGACCAGCGGGCCGCTCTGTTCCTTCACGGTCAACAACGCGCCCAGCGGCACCATGTCGCCTTTCTTGTTCCGCACCTTCAGGTGCTTCACGTCCTCGATCTGGTCGCGGAACCGGTCGTCGGCCTGCACGTTCACCTGCCACGTGCGCCCGAACCGGTTGAAGTCGTTCGCGTACCGGCTCCCCATCGTGCCCTGGAGTGTGGCGTACACGTCGCCCACTTCCACCAACCGCTCCAGGCACGCATCGGTGTTGATGGCCAACACGAGTTGCGGCGAGTTCGTCTTGAACACGCTGAACAGCCCGACCACTTGCTTCTGCTGGTTCGCCTTCTCGATGAACGCTTCGGTCTGCCCCTGGAGCGTGACCGGGCCAACGGAACCGCGGTCCTCGATCATGATGCGGAACCCGCCGGCGCGCCCGAGGCCGCTTACCGCCGGCGCGCCGAACACCTGCACCTGCCCTTCGGGGCACAACGTGTTGAACCGCTTCCGCAGTTCCACGGCGATTGCGTCGGAGGTGAGCGTCTTCGATCGCCGGTTCTCGAATCCGTCGAGGATCACGAACATCGAGCCGAAGTTGGAGCCATACGCGCTGATGACGAACGAGTTACCGGCAACCGCGTTCACGTGCTTCACAGGGCGTACTTTCTTCCCGGTGCCGTCGTCGATCTCCGTTTCCAGCGCGATTTTGCTGACCTTCGATATCACCTCGCGCGTGCGATCGGCGCTCGCGGCGTCCGGCAGTTGGATGCTGCAGATCATGTAGCCCTTATCTTGCTGCGGGATGAACCCGGTGGGCTGCGTGCGGAACGCGGCCACGCCCGACGCGACAATCGCCGCGTACCCGATCAGCACCAGCAGCGGCACGCGAAGGCTCAAGCCTACCAGTTTCACGTACCACCGATTGGCCGCGCCGAACGCGAGGTTGAACAGCCCACCGAGGAACGTCAACGGGACAAGCGAAAAGGTGACAACCCTTTCGATCTCGTTCGGCACGCGATCCTTACTCCGCGGGCCTTTCAGCAAGAGCGCACACAATGCCGGGCTGAGTGTGAGCGAGTTGAATGTGGAGATCATTGTGCTGACCGCGATCGTGACCGCGAACTGCCGAAAGAACGCACCGACAATGCCAGACAGGAACGCGCACGGGATAAACACCGCGCCCAGCACCACGCCCACCGCGATGATCGGCCCTGATACGTCCTTCATCGCGCGAAGCGTAGCCTCACGCGGCGTGAGTCCCTTCTCCAACTGGTGCTGAACCGCTTCCACGACGACGATGGCATCGTCCACCACAATGCCCACCGCGAGGACTAGCCCGAAGAGCGTGAGGTTGTTGATCGTGAACCCGGCGAGTGCCATCGCCGCGAACGTCCCAATGATCGCGACCGGAACCGCGGCTAGCGGGATGATCGCGGCCCGCCACGTTTGCAGGAACACCAGCACCACAATCGCGACAAGGATGATCGCATCGCGAAGGGACTTGAACACCTCGCGGATGGAGTCGCGGATGAACGGGCTGGTGTCGTAGCCGATGTCGTACGTGATGCCCGGCGGGAAGTCCTTGCTCATCTTCGCCATGTGCGCCCTCACCGCCGCCGCGGTCTCGATGGCGTTGGCTTCCGGCAGGACGAAGATCGCTAGGCCGACGGTGGGCTTGTCGTCGAACCGGTTGGCCACGTCTTGCACACGCGCCCCCAGTTCCACGCGGGCCACGTCCTTCACCTTCACCAATTGCCCCTGCGGGCCGCGTTTCACGACGACCTGCTCGAACTCCTCGACCTCGACAAGCCGGCCGAGAGCGGAAAGTGTGAACTGGTATGGCTGCCCGGACCCGTTCGGCGGCTGCCCCACTTGACCCGCGGCAACGGGTAGGTTCTGCTGGCGGAGGGCCGCCAGTACGTCGGCCGCAGTCAGGTTCCGCGCGGCGAGTTTGTCCGGGTCCACCCACAGGCGCATCGCGTAGTCGCGTTGACCGAAGATGGTCACGTCGCTGATGCCCGGTAAACGCTGCAACTCCTCCTTCAGTTTCAGCACCGCGTAGTTGCTCAGGTGAAGTTGGTTGTAACGCCCCTCCGGGAAATCAGTTTCGGGCGGCGACGTGATGCCAACTGTCATGAGCAGTTCGGGCGACCGCTTCCGCGTGGTGATGCCGGTGGCGCGGACCACTTCGGGCAACTGCGGGAACGCGAGGTTAACGCGGTTCTGCACCCGCACCTGCGCCATGTTCAAATCGGTGCCGCTCTTGAACGTGACCGTCAGCGTGTACGTACCGTCGCTGGTACACTGCGAGGTCATGTAGAGCATGTCCTCGACGCCGTTCACCTGCTGCTAGATGGGCGCGGCGATCGTCTCCGAGACCACTTGCGCGCTGGCACCGGGGTAGTTGCAGTCGATCTGGATGGTGGGCGGGGTAACCTTCGGGTACTGCGAAACGGGCAGCGACTCGCGGGCCAAGATGCCAGCGACGATGACCGCAACCGACAGCACGGTGGCCAAGATGGGCCGGTCGATGAAGAACCGTGCGATCATGCGGCCTGCGTGCGGCGGGTGGGGTTGCGCCTGGGGCTTACGCCCACAGGCTAAGAACAGCCGCCCCATTCGGGGCTAAGAAGCGGTTTTCTGTTTTCAGCCCTGGAAGGGCGGCTGTTCTTAGCCTGTGGGCGTAAGCCCCAGGCGCGGTCATTTCTCCCGCGGCGCAGGCGCTTCGGGCAGCACGCGAACGGCTTCCGTGGGCAGTTTCTGTGGCGGTGCCGGTTTCGGGTTCACTTCCACACCGGGACGCACGCGGAGCATCCCGTCCACGATGAGCCGGTCGCTCGTCTTCACCGTACCGTCCTCAATCACACGCATCTGGCCGTAGAGCTGGCCTACGCGGACGTTCCGCCGCTCGACTTCGTTCTTGTCGTTCACGAGGTACACGAACTTCTGCCCCTGGTCGGAACCGATGGCCTTTTCAGGGATGAGGATCGCGTCGCGTGGCGGGCCGATGGGCAGGCGCACGCGTACGAACTGACCCGGCGACAGCATGTACCACGGCGCCCGGGGGAGCCGCGGGTTCAGGATCTCGGCCCGAACCCGGAGCGTGCCGGTGCCGGCGTCGATTTGGTTGTCGGTGAACACGACCAAGCCGGAGAGCGTGAACCCGTCGTCGTCGGCTAGCGCGATCTGCACCGTAAGCGGTTGCTCACGGGACGATGTGACCGCACCCTTCTCAATAAGTTTTCGCACACGCGACACGGTCCGCTCGTCCACGTCGAACGTCGCGTACACGTAGTTGAGCTGCACGATGGTGCTGAGGGCCGTATCGTCGGCCTTGATGAGGTTCTCCTCGTCCACGAACCGCTTGCTCAGTCGGCCGTCGAACGGGGCGTGGATGCTACAGTAGCGGAGGTTGGTGGCGGCGAGTTGACCCGCGGCGCGGACTGCGTTCACGTCCGCTTCGGCCTTGGCCTTTTCGCCGGCCTTGAGGTCGAAGTCCTCCTTGCTGCCCCCGCCCGAGTCGAGCAGGCTTTTCGCGCGGTCGTAACTTTCGGTCGCGGTCTTCAGATGGGTCTCGGCCTTGCTCAGCGCCGCCTTCGCCTGATCGAACTGCGCGCGGTAGGTACGGCTGTCGATCTCGAACAGCGGTTGCCCCTCTTCGATGTCTTGGCCATCCTTGAAGTGGATCTTCTTCAGGTGCCCGGTGACACGCGACTTGAGTTCGACGAACCGGTACGGTTCGGTGCGCCCGGCGAAATCCTCGTAGTCATTCACCTTCTGCGCCACCGGTGTACTCGTGAGGACGACCGCCGGCGGGGTCTTCACCGGTTCGGGCGGCTTGCGGGCGCACCCCACCAGCGCAGCGACCGCGACAAGGAGTGCAGTGGCAGAAACGTATCGAATGATCATGGAAGTGCGGCGGGGAGGGACTGCGGGCGGGCAACAAATGAGCACCGCGCAGCGCGTGTGCGCAGACGCGACACTTACCAAACGCTCATGATACGCACCCGAAGGCGCGACTGCAAAGGAGTTGGCTTGTGCTTTTAGCCCCGTGAGGGGCGCTGGATGGTAGCCAGGGGTGAAGCGAGGCTTTGCGAGCGCAACCCCTGGAACCACGTCCACGGAATATGATTGAAGCCCCGTTAGGGGCGACGGAAACCTCTCACGTTGAGGTCTCCATCGCCCCTACACGGGGCTTCTGGCTATTTCGCCTCACCGACCAGGGGTTGCGCGAACCTTCGGTTCGCTTCACCCCTGGCTACCATCCAGCGCCCCTCCGGGGCTAAAAGCAATAGCCAAAGCCAATTCTACTTGGACAGGCATCGAGCGCAACCTCAAAGAGCAAACAGGGGGCGTAAGCCCCCTGCTCGCAGGGCACAGGTGTCGTCACTTCTTGCTCGACACAAGCGTGAGTTTCGTCGTGGTTGCGTCGAGGACCGGGCCGAGTTCGTACACGTTCTTGTAGCCGTAGCCGTACAGCGCGGTGTAGGTCGAGATGTTCAGCGACAGGGTCGGCTTCTTCGACGGGAACGCCTCCGCGGCCTTGCCTTGCGCGCCGCCCGGCGTGACGCGCACGCTCGACGCCGGACCGCCGTCGGTGAAGTTGTTGTTGCAGTAGATCAGTATCTTGACGTCCTTGTTCGGCAGGTTCTTCTTCAGGCTCTCGATGTCAATGTCCGGGAAACTCAGGTTGACCGCGCCCTTGATGTGCAGGATGTCGTACTTCTCCTTGCTGCGGGCGTCGAGCACGATTACGCCCTCTTCATTGCTCATCTTGATGAAGTCGGCTTCGGTGAGCCGGCGTTTCTCGCGGTGTTGGTACGCTTCCTGCGCGATCTTCAGGTAGCCGTTGAAGTCGATATTGGGGTTCGCGTTGCTCGGTGGCGCCGGCGGTTGCTGTTGCGGCGGGGCCGCGGTCGTTACACCTGCCAGATGTGCGACCAGATAGCCCGCGGCGAACACGATCGCCAAGACGAGGTACTTCATCGCGAAGCTCCCGTTACAGTGCGTCGCGGCAAACGGCCACGATCTACCACGACTATACCGGGGTTCCGCGCAAAGAGGCGCAACGAGGGTGTAACTATGCTTTCTCTTCCGCCGCTTGCGGCTTCGCGAGCGATTGACGCTCGCGAAGCCGCAAGCGGCGGAAGAGCATCACGCAAGAATGTCCTTCACCACGTGACCATGAACATCGGTGAGGCGGTAGTCGCGGCCCTGGAACTTGTACGTCAGACGCTCGTGGTCGATGCCGAGCAGGTGAAGCATCGTCGCGTGCAGGTCGTGGATTGGGAACACCTTCTCCTCGGCGTTGTAGCCGAACTCGTCGGTCGCGCCGTAAGAAACACCGCCCTTGATCCCGCCGCCCGCGAGCAGCACGCTAAAGCCCTTCATGTGGTGGTCGCGTCCGCTGCCGCCCTGCGACATCGGGGTGCGCCCGAACTCCCCTGTCAGCACGATCAAGGTGTCGTCGAACATGCCGAGCCGCTTCAGGTCTTTGATCAGCGCGGTGAGCGGTTGGTCGATCTCCTCAATCTTCAACTTGATGCCGTCCTTGATGCCACCGTGGTGGTCCCAGTCGCGGTGATACATCTGGATGAACCGCACGCCCTTCTGCGCCATGCGCCGCGCGAGCAAGCAGTTCGCCGCGAACGAGCCGTCGCTGCCCTTCGTGCCGTAGGACTCCATCACCTTTGCTTGTTCGTCCTTCATGTCCATGAGCGCCGGCACAGATGTTTGCATCTTGAAGGCCAACTCATATTGCCCGATGCGCGTGGCGATTTCAGGGTCGTCCACTGCGGCATTCTGCATCTGGTTGAGCTTCGCGACGGCGTCGATCACGTCCTTTTGCTGATCCGCCGCCACGCCGGGCGGGTTGGTGAGGTACAGCACCGGGTCGCCCTTGCCGCGAAGTTGCACGCCCTGGTGCTTGCCGGGTAGGAACCCCGCGGACCATTGGCGCGACGCGATCGGCTGGTTCTGCCCGCCGCGACCGTTCGAGGTGAGCACCACGAACCCGGGCAGGTCGGCGGACTCGGCGCCGATGCCGTAGGTGAGCCAACTGCCCATGCTCGGCCGCCCGGACACGCTGCTCCCGGTGTTCATGAACGTGTGGGCCGGGTCGTGATTGATCGCCTCCGTCTTGCACGACCGCACGATGCACAAGTCGTCCGCGACTTCCGGCAGGAACTTGAACAGTTCGTTCATCTCCTGACCGCTCTTGCCGTGCTTCTTGAAACCCCACTGTGGGGCGTAGCACGTCAGTTTCGCGCCCTGAAGTTGCGCGATCGGCTGCCCCTTCGTGACGCTTTCCGGCATCAGTTGACCGTTGCGCTTCGCGAGTTCGGGCTTGTTGTCGAACAACTCCAGATGGCTCGCGCCGCCAGCCATTACCATGAAGATGACTCGCTTGGCCTTCGGCGCGACGTGCGGCTTGGTGATGACGCCGCGCGGCGGTTGGGTGTCCGCGGCGCTCGACAGTCGCGGCGCGAGCAGCGACGCCAAGCCGAGAGCGCCGACGCCGCGACACGCCTGCGTGAGGAACGTGCGGCGCTGATGGAGCCGGATCGCGGAGAGGATGTTCGCGTTCATCGCAAGCACCAAACGAGGAGGAATGATTGTGGCGAGATACTCTGCGGGAACCGCGTGGTGGGTATTATCACACGTTTCGCGGTTGGGGTGGTAGTGGTATGGATCACTTTACAGAACGATTACACAGTGGTGGTGCGTCTTACGCCACAGTGTCACAGCTGTCGGCGCTTCGTCACGGGTGAGGGGTGAGCGTCGTGAGCGTGTTCACTTCTTCCGCCGGAGGGCGTCGATCTTCTCCTGAACCTTCGTCGCGTCCGCTTCGGTGGTCCCGAGCGGTTCCGGCTTGACGGTCTTCTCACGCGTGTAGCCGACGTGCTTCATCCATGCGGCCGACCGCGCCCCGCGTTTCTGCTCCACCAACTTGAACAGCGGGTCGGCCTTGATCGTCGCGACGGTTTCGTCCGCGGTCTTCACGCCGAGCGAGGTGAGGATCGTTTTTGCGATCAGCAGTTGGCCGTCCTCGCCGGGGTGAACCTTGTCCCCGGAGAATGGTGTGGTGCGGGCGTCGCGGGCCTTGCGCATCGCGGTGTGCAGGTCGAGTACGGTTACGCCGTCGACCTTCATCGCTGTCTGCCACTTCGCGTACTCCGTCAGCACCGCGTCGTAGTTGAACTCGCCCGCTTTCGGGGTGAAGTCGTAGATCGGCGGCGTGATAATGAAGATTTGCTTCACGCCGGCTTCCTTGCTCTGGTCGATTAGTTTTGTGACGCCGTTCTGGAACGCCGCGAACCGGTCCTTGTCGAGCGGCTGGTAGATGCCGTCGTTGATCCCGTAGCACGCGAACACCACATCCGGTTTGGCCTTCTCCAACACGCGGCCGAACCGCTCGAACAGGCACGGTCGCGGGAACTTC
>SXGS01079155.1_pt1 | contig 27334 bp, 22 predicted proteins | sample 3174681 | NCBI WGS metagenome assembly SXGS01 (sample SAMN11356861, study PRJNA531348) | freshwater metagenome | isolation source: freshwater sample F1-80 | place: China: Fuxian Lake, Yuxi | collected 2017-12-25 | reverse complement strand
GTTAGAGGACGGCGGTCGAGGAAACGGAATCAGGAGGAGGCGAGAAAAGATAGAGTCAATCCAATCGTAAAGGTCACGCGAGGATCACGCAGCGCCGACGAAGAGCCGACGCCGAAGGCTTTTTCGTGCATAATTCAGGTCAAACGAAGCCAGTTCGGCGGCACCGTGAGCGGCCCTATCCGGAAAGACAAAACTTTTTTCATGGGGTCCTATGAAGGTCTGCGCGAGCGTAGTGCTGATTCCAGAATCTTTACTGTTCCCACGGCGCTCGAAAGGGCTGGCAACTTCTCCAGTACGCTGGTGCCCAACGGCAGCCTGATCCGCATTTTCGACCCGTTCTCCACGCGCGCGAATCCAGCCGGCGGGTTCATCCGCGACCAGTTCCCCGGCAACCAGATCCCGGCTTCGCGGTTCGATCCGGTAGCCGTCAATTCCATCAAATACTTCCCGGTCTCAAACACGAGCAGTAACGCAGTCACCAACCAGAACAACTATGCCAACCAGGGGTCGGCCGGCGTGAATCTGGATCAGATGGACGTCCGGGTAGATCATGTCATTAACGGCCGCCAGCGGGTTTTTGGGCGCTACTCCAAACGGAACACGGAGAGCGTGCCTGCCATCATCTTTCCCAAGGACATCACCATCGCGGAGGGGCGCGTCATCGAATCGGATAACGTGCATGGCGCCGTGGCCGACTACACCAACACCATCTCGGCAAACACGATTTTCAATGCCCGCCTTGGTTTCGCAAGAACGCTGTACCTGTTTGATAACCAGGGCATCGGGTTCTCTCCATCCACTCTCGGACTTCCGAAAACCATCGACCAGGCTCTGGACGCGCAGATCTTCCCGCGGATCGCACCAGGCGGCTACGTCTCCCTCGGCGGAAGCGGACAGCGTCACAACGCATTTAACAGCAATACCGCGTTGGCGAATATGACCAGGATCGTGGGCGGCCACACGTTCAAAGTCGGTTTTGAGGGACGCCTCCACCGTGTCGGAGTTGCTGAATTCGACAACCAGGGGGTCTTCGGATTCTCCGCCACCATGACACAGGGACCCAATCCCAACACCGCCAGTGCCACCGCGGGCAACGGATGGGCCTCCCTGCTCCTGGGCGCCGGCTCCAGCGGCAACAACCTCATCCAGAATTTCAAGAACGTAGCTACTCAAAACATGTACGCCGCCTGGTACTTCCAGGACGATTGGCGCGTTACCAGCAAACTAACCTTGAACCTCGGCATTCGTTACGATTTCGACACGCCGCGCACAGAGCGCTATAACCGCACCAACTACTTTGACCCTGACGTGGCGTCCCCCCTTGGGAACGGCGCGCGGGGCGGTCTGCAATTTGTCGGGGTCGGTTCCAACGGTCGTCATCAGTACAACTGGGATCGCAACAATCTTGCGCCGCGGCTCGGACTTGCTTATCAGGTGGACAGCAAGACTGTCGTGCGCCTGGGCTATGCGAACATATTTGGCCAATCTCACCAGGCCGCGCACGGCACGATCGGCACCACCGGATGGCGTATCGATAGCCCATGGGTCAGCTCACTGGACGGCATCACGCCATTCAACCTTTTCAGCAACCCGTACCCGGAAGGATTCCGTCCCCTTCCCGGAGCCTCGCAGGGGCTGCTGACCGGCACCGGCGGCAATCTGGAGGCTGTGATCCGTGAGACACCGTCGCCGCTTTCCATGCAATGGAATGTCAACCTGCAACGGCAGTTTCCTGGTCAGATTCTTCTCGAATCGGCATATGTGGGTACACGGGGGCTCCAGTTGCACACCGGCGCCACTTCCAATCAGTTATCGCCGGAATACCTGGCTCTCGGCGCACAGCTCAATCAATTGGTCGACAACCCGTTTTTTGGAAAGATCAACACCGGCACCATCGCCAACCAGCGCGTGGCGCGCGGACAGTTGCTGCGCCCGTTCCCGCAGTTCGCAACCATCGGAATCGTCTATCTCGCCGGCGCATCCTCCACATATCACTCCTGGCAGAACACGCTTAGTAAACGCTTTTCCAAAGGCCTCACGTTTGAAGGCTCCTATACCTGGTCAAAGCTGATCGACAACAACACAACACACCAGAATGCCTACGATGTGTTCAAGGACCGCAGTTTGTCCGACCTGGATATCGCCCACCGCTTCGTGATGAGCTGGGTGTATGAGCTGCCATTCGGGCGCGGCAGGAAGTTAGGATCAAACTCATCACGCGCAGTCGATATGGCCTTGGGCGGCTGGCAGGTTAACGGGTTTGTCACCTTGCAATCAGGAACTCCCATTTCCATGTCCGCCAGCAACACCAGTGGCTTATTCGCCGCCAATACCTTGCCGAACAACAATGGCACTAGCGGAAAACTGGCTGGCAAAGTTCATGAGCGGCTCGATGCCTATTTTAACAAGGCCGTTTACGGCCAGCCGGCTGCATTCACGTTCGGGAATTTGGCTACACGTGTACCTGACATCCGCGTCGATGGGGTGCGGAACTTCGACCTTTCCCTTTTCAAGGACTTCCCGATTGTGGAACGAGTGCGGGTTCAGTTCCGTGCCGAATTCCTCAACGCGTTCAACACGCCTCGATTCGGCGGCCCCAACACAAGCGTCACATCCAGCGCATTCGGCGTAATCGCCTCCCAAGCCAACGCGCCCCGGCAGATTCAATTTGGGTTGAAGGTGCTCTGGTAGCCGCGGATACATCCGGTAGAGCATTCAATTGACCACCACGCCGGTGACACAGACGTAAAGCCAAATGGGCAATGTCCATTTAGTGGCAAGATAGAATTAGTACGTCAAGATCTGGACTCAGCACGTTTCTGGCTGGAAATCTTCCGCGGTATACGCCGGAGCCAATGTTGATAGGCCTTTGGTGTGCTTTTGGCGTGGCTCCAACTTTCGGCGTTTGGGTCTGTTTCGTTCCGGCTGCGCCGGGTAGGGTCTTGAGTAACGATTTGGGGTGTGTCGTAGCTTAATTCTTGTGGCTCGCGGGACTTGGGATGCGTGGGATCGTCAGAGACCTCTTTCAGATCAGCGGGAAAAGTGAACGGAAGGTAGTCGCAGTATTCGCCTGCGAGGACGCAGTCGCCTACGTGAGCCGGGGCGCGCCCGAAATGCCCATTTGGTACTTCGGTCTCATACCGCCTCAGGTTGGCGCCGCCGAGTTATGTGAAAGGGTGTTCGTCGAACCGGATGCCGCGCTGCTTCTGCGTCTGGCGCAGGCGGAACTGTGGAGCGTGACGGTCGCGTTGTCGGTGGCGGACTGGAGCGGAACCAGAGGCGCCTGGCCGCTGAAACTCGCGCCATTTCTGATTCCTCCTTTCCGGACGCTGTTTCGAAACGAGAACGGAGACTACTTTCCCGGAACGCCCGCACGACTGTGGGCGCACTTGCGCGAACGAGCAAAGAGCGGATGGTTCGGCGTAAGCCGGAAGGTGATCGCGGTGTTCGGCTGCGAAGAGGGCGTGACGTATGTGCGTCGTGGAGCCCCGGGTATACCTGTCTGGTATTTCGGAATCGAGTCCCCCGCCGCGGAGACCGCCGCGCTCTGTGAGCGGGTCTCGGTTGACCCGGATGCGGCGGCGCTGATCGCGCGCGCGAGAGAGGAACTGAGCCCGATGTGGGTCGCGCTGTCCGTGGTGGCCTGGCACGGCGGGGGCGGATCGTGGGCGCTCAAACTGGCGCCATTCGTGATTCCGCCGTTCCGGGCAATTGTCCACAACAAAAACGGCGGCATTTTCGCCGCAACGCCGGCCGCGGTAGCGCTCCATCTCGCGCGCCGCGTAGGCGACGCCGCGCATTCTGGAGCGAGGCGAGTGCGGGACGTGAGTCGCGGGCTTCCTTTCGCCGCCGCGAGCGTTCTTGCCAAGTGGTTCGGATTCGCCTTCCGCTGCGCGTTTGCGAGAATTCACGGCAGTGGGCCGCTCACGTTAGCAGTGCCAACGACTGCGGGGGAAGGAGTCGTGACGTTCCGCTATCGGCACCGGCAATGGAACCGCGGCGATCTGGAGTGCGCCGTCCGCAACTCGACAAGCCGCTGGATTCTGCTGCTTGAAGGCGATGCCGAAGCGAGCGCCGAGGAGCTTCTCGCGCCCTTCGACGATCCCCGGACCTTCGCTGTGGCACGGCAGGAGGCGTACCGAAACTGGCGCGCCGAGATCTTTTCGACCTCGCCCTTCCGAACTCTTCAGCGCGGCGAGTTCAGCCAAACGCTTGCGCCGGTCTCACATGCGATTCTTGTGGACCGGACGAAACTCGAGGCGCTCGGCGTGCCTCGCTCGCTTGTCCCAGGGACGGCCCTGTTGCTGTTGTATTGGAAGGCGGCGGCCGCGGGCTGGCGCTCCTACGGGATGGGGGGCGCGCGCGCACTGAAGCCATCGGCGCATTGGCCATTCGAGGACGCCGAGTTCATTTTCCGTACTTTGCTCGACCCGCACCTGCGTGCCCTCGGCCCACGCGAAGCTGACCTCGCACGCGGGAGCATCGCGCAAGACCGCATGCCTGCTCCGGCCCGCGCGGGACGCCCCAGGGTTCTGGTGGTTTCGCCGTACCTCCCCTATCCGCTTTCGCATGGCGGCGCTGTTCGCATCTACAATCTTTGCCGCGCCCTCTCGGGGGAAGTGGACTTTCTGCTGGCCTGCTTTTACGAGAAAGGCGACCAGGTGCATTACGACAAGCTTCATGAGGTCTTCCGGGAAGTCTACGTGGTCGACAGGGACGAACACGCCAGCCACGACATGTCGCTTCCGGAGCACGTGCGCGAGCACGAGTCGCGCAGCATGAGCGCCCTGGTCGGCGCTCTTTGCCGGGAGCGCCGCGTGGACATTCTGCAAATCGAATACACGCAGATGGCGCGTTTTCGCGAGGCCGCCCCGCAAGTGCCGTCGATTCTGGTTGAGCACGACCTCACTTTCAGCCTCTACCGGCAGTACGCGCTTAACGATCCGAGCCCCGCGCGAGCCGCCGATTACGAACGGTGGCTGGCTTTCGAACGCCGCTGTTTCCAGGCTTACGGAAGCGTTTGGACCATGTCCGCGGAAGACCGCCTGAGCGCGATCGAGGAGGGCAGCCCCGCCTCTACAACTGTCGCCGTGCCGAACGGCACGGACATCGCCAGATTCGTTCCCCGAGACGAACCCGTGGACGCTCCTGAGGTGCTCTACGTGGGATCGTTCCGGCACAAGCCGAACGTGATCGGTTTCGAAAGGCTGTTTCAGGAAGTGATGCCGCGTGTCTGGAAGCAATTCCCGAAGGTCAGGCTGCGTGTGGTGGGAGGCCCCGCCCACACGAGGTTTTGGCGGGAGTCTTCGCATCCGCGAGTTGAGGTTCACGGATTCGTCGAGGACCTTCGCCCCCTTTATGCGAGGGCAGCGGTGGTAGTTGTTCCGTTGCTCGTCTCCGCCGGTACGAACATCAAGGTGATGGAGGCGATGGCGGTGGGAAAACCGGTGGTTTCGACGCCGGTTGGCTGCGCGGGATTGGGCCTCGAGGACGGTCGCGACATTCTGATCCGGAACGACTTCACTTCCTTTGCGGACGCGGTCTGCGCCTTGCTTGGGGACCCATCCATGCGGGCGGCGATCGCAGCTAACGCCCGGCGCACCGTGGAACAGCGCTTTAGCTGGGAGGCGATTTCGAGGAGTGCGTATCAGAGTTACGAACAACTGGCTGGAGAGCTCCAGCGTTGAAACGGCGCCTCAAGGCAGCCTGGTTCCGCTTGCTCGGAAAGGACCCGGAGGCGGTCGTAGTCAGCTTCTGGAGCGGACCTGACGCACTCGCGGCCCGCATGGTGGATGAGATTCGCCGGCTTGAGCCCACGCGGCGTCACTTCGTCGTTTCGAGGGAGCCTCGCGAAGTTGCGGGCGCGGTTGTCGTCGCGGCGGCGAATCCGCTCGACGTGCGCCGGGCGTTTCGCTCACTGCGCGTCGGCCTCGCGCCCGTTCTGTTCAGTGCCGAGCCTCATCCGTTGCGGCTGGCGGCTTTCCTACTCGCACCTTTCAAGGTCCTCGCCTTCAATGCACGGCTGGAGCGCCATCATTTGCGCCTTGAATGCTGGATCGCGTCGTGGCTGTTTGCGCGGGGAGTACCATTCGACCGTATCTTTCTCCGCCCCTGGTCTCGATCGCTTGCGACCGGTGAAACGCGAGTGCTCGAAGGCCGCGCGTCACTCCCGGCGCGGCGCAGAGTCGGCATTCTTACGCCATATTTTCCTTTTCCCCTCTCTCACGGTGGCGCGGTGCGAATGTTTCACCTGATCCGCGAAACGGCGCAAGAGTTCGATGTGGTTCTGTTCTCCTTCACCGAGAAGCAGACCGAGGCCGATTACCAGCGCTTGCTCCACTTTTGTTCGAAGGTCGTGCTGGTCGGAAAGCCCATCTATCGCAAACCGCGCTGGAGCACTCTTCGCCCGCCTGAGGTGGTCGAGTTTACGTGCGCGGCCATGCGCCGGGCACTCCGCGAGCACCCCGTCGACCTGCTTCAAGTGGAATACACACACCTCGCCGGCTACGGCGGCGACGTACTCGTGGAACACGACGTGACCTTCGATCTGTACGCGCAGCTTCTCAGCAGCGACCGGCGGTTTTCCACGTGGTGGGACCACATCCGCTGGCGACGCTTCGAGCAACGGGCGGTGAAACCATTCCGCCGCGTTGTCGTGATGTCTTCAAAGGACGCGGATTTGCTTAAAGGCTTCGCATTGAAGACACCTGTCCGGGTCATCGGGAACGGCGCCGATTTCGACCAGCCCGGGCCCCAGGCAGAGCCGCCTGGAATGAACTTGCTCTTCGTGGGTTCATTCCGGCATTTTCCGAATCTCTCGGCGTTCCGCTTCTTTGTGAGCGAAGTATGGCCGGAACTACGGCCCCGTTTCCCGGAAATGACGTTTACCGCGGTTGGTGGCCCTGAACACGAGCGATATTTGATGGAAAGCGGCCTCGACGTATCCCGGGACGAAAGAATCCGCGTTCGCGGTTTCGTCAGCGACATGCTGCCCCTCTATGAGGCCGCGAACCTCGTTGTGGTACCGACGACCGTTTCCGCCGGCACAAATCTGAAGGTCCTCGAAGCGATCGCGATGCGGCGCGCGGTGGTTTCGACGTCTTGCGGGTGTGCTGGGCTCGGTCTGGTGGACGGGGCAACGGTGCTGATCGCCGACACGCCACGGGCGTTTGGTGAAGCCGTCGCCCGTCTGGCAGCAGATCCGCAGGCCCGGACCGAAATGGCCGATGCCGCACGGCAATACGCGCGGGAGCGGTTCGGCTGGACACGTCTGGGCGCCCAACAGCGAGGGCTCTATCGCGAACTCGAATCTGGAACTACAATCGAGTGATACATGGCTCACGCTTCTGAGAATGCTCCGCATGTCGCCGCGCCGGATTGGCGGCGTTTTCACTACTACGACCTTTTGGTCCACGCCTTTGTCGTTGTGCTGCTGATCTCGAATCTGATCGCGCCGAAGATCGTGGCCATCGGCCCGTTTCGCGTCAGCGGTGCGCAGCTTCTGTTCCCCATTGCTTATATCTTTGGCGACGTGTTCACGGAAGTTTACGGCTACGGCGCATCGCGCCGGGCGATCTGGATCGGTTTCTTCGCCGCCGCTTTGCTCGCCGTCATGGGGCTGGTCTCGGTTGCGCTGCCAGCCGCGCCAGGATGGGAAGACCAGAAAGCCTTCGCTACTGTATTTAATTTCGTGCCGCGCCTGGTGGTGTCGAGTCTGATTGCCTATTGGGCGGGTGAGTTCGCGAATTCGTTCGTGCTCGCAAAGCTGAAGATCCTCACGGATGGCAAAAAGTTGTGGATGCGAACAATCGGTTCGACGGCCGTGGGCCAATTCGCGGATACAACGATTGTGATGGTCCTGGCCTTCGGCGGCACTCTTAGCGTGTCACTGATCGCTAATCTCATTCTCTCCGGCTATCTCGCAAAGGTTGCCTACGAGGCCGCCGCCACGCCTGTCACGTACCTCATCGTCAATTTCCTCAAGCGCAAGGAAGGCGTGGACGTGTACGACTACTCTACCGAGTTCAATCCCTTCAAAGGCGGCAGCAGCGAGCTTTAGCGCCGACAGACGAGTCACTCACCATGAAGATCCCAAAACTGCAGTGGATCATAGCCGCCATGCTGTTCGCCGCCACGGCTATCAATTACGCTGACCGGCTTGCCCTCTCTATCGTCTCCCGCGATCTGAGGGCTGAGTTTCACATGACCGAGCAGGACTACTCGCACGTCGTGACCGCGTTTCTGTTCGCCTATGCCATCATGTATGCCGTTTCCGGCATGCTGGTGGACAGGATGGGCACGCGGCGCGGATTTGCGCTGTTCATCGCCACGTGGTCGGCCGCGGCAATGCTGCACGCGGCGGCGGTTGGGAAGTGGTCGCTCATGGGATGCCGTTTTCTGCTCGGTCTTGGTGAGCCTGGTAATTGGCCGGCCGCGGCCAAGGCCGTCGCGGAGTGGTTCCCTGCCAACCGCCGCGCGCTCGGAGTCGGCATCTTCAATGCAGGATCGTCGATCGGTTCGGCCATCGCGCCGCCTATGGTCGCCTTTCTCACGATTCACTACGGATGGAGATTTTCGTTCCTGTTCACGGGAGCGCTTGGGTTCGTCTGGCTGGCCGTTTGGTTGATTCTCTATCAGCCGCCCCACCGGAACCGTTGGCTCCGCGCTGAGGAATACGCGGAGATAAAAGACCACGTGCGCCCTCCTAAAGAGACGGAGCCGGCGAGCCGCGGTTCGGTCAAGTGGACCGAAATCATCACCCATCGTGGCTGCTACACTCTCATCATCGCGCGCTTCTTCACCGACCCGGTAATTTACTTCATTATTTTCTGGCTGCCCGAATACCTGCGCAAGGAACGTGGTTTCGATCTGGCGATGGTTGGCAAATACGCATGGGTGCCGTTCATTTTCGGCGATATCGGGTACGTGCTTGGCGGCTACCTGTCCGGGCAGCTCATGGAGAAGGGCTGGAGCCTCCCGCGCGCCCGGAAGTTCGTGATGCTGCTGGGAGCCTGTTGCATGCCGGTCGCGATTCTCGCGCCGCTGGTTCCCACGGCGGCTCTGGCAATCGCCGCCACGTGCTTCGCGACCTTCGGCCACGCATTCTGGGTTTCGAATCTGCAGACGATCCCGACCGACATTTTCCGGGGAAATGAGATGGGCACGGCGTCTGGTTTTTCAGGAATGGGAGGCGCCATAGGTGGAATGCTCGCCAACCTCGGCACTGGCTGGATCGTTCAGAATTTCTCTTACGCACCGGTGTTCCTGATGGCGGGACTGGTCCATCCACTGTCGGCGGGAATTATCTACTGGCTGTTGCCCGACCGGTATTTTAAGGAAGCGAAAACGTAGCGTCCGCCTGCGGAATACCGGATTGTCTCCCGCTGCCAAGGGCGAGGGCCTGCAGATGGCAGTGCACTGAACGCCGCGCAGACACCGTGGCCGCAGTGCACTTAGGAGTGATCGGCTGGCTGTGGCGCCGCGCCTGAAAGACGGCCGTTCCAGATTCAAGACGGAGGGTGGTCTCGATGGAAGGTCGTGGAGCAGGAGCGGAACCTGGGACGCGGAATGCCGGTCTTTCGGCGAGTCAGGACTTTGATTTTGAACTCATCTTCTACAGTCACCGCGAAAAGTGACTCGCAAGTGATTGATTCCATGTGAGGGCACAAGGCTGTAGTGAAATCCGAGTGTCACGCCCTGCTTATCTTATATGTGTCAATTTGAGGTGACACAGGAGCGCCGCTGTCGTTTGTCCGCACTCAAACCAGCGGTTCCCGCACCTGCCTCTTCATCGTCGACAACCGGTGGGTTAATGACAGGTCAAGCCTAAATCTCGTACTCGGGCGTTTTCGGTTTGCCGAAGCTGATCCGCGCCCACAACCTCTCGTGCAAGAAATACATGCCGATCTTAACCACACTGTCGAGCGCACCCGCCCCAAACGACATCTTGATATCCCGGCTCAATACATAGAAAATCAGTACCGTTGAAGCAGACCCCAACACGCGGTAACTGACGGCCTTGGCAATGCTCCGAGCGTGTGATTCCATGGACGGCCCAAAATTGAATTGTATCACATCAATCTCGATCAAGTATCAGTAGATTCATTAGCTGCGGTACCCTTCCCATTATGACCGCCAAACCACCAGACGACCTCATCCGCGACTTGGGCTTCGGCGCGCGCGTCGCCGAACAAAGTCCGTTACGGCTCCTGAACCGCGATGGCACGTTTAACGTGGCGCGCCGGGGGCTGCCATTCTTCCAATCCCTCAATCTATACCATTCGTTGCTGACCATCTCCTGGATTCGGTTCTACCTTCTCGTCACAGCCGCATATGTGGTAGTAAATGGCGTCTTTGCAGTTGCCTACGTTCAATGCGGCGAAGGCGCGCTTGAGGGTGCGGCCGGCCACGGCGTCGCCGGACGGTTCCTCGAGGCCTTCTTCTTCAGCGTCCAGACCCTGGCTACGATTGGTTACGGCCGGATCAGCCCACGGGGCACGGCCGCGAACATGCTCGTCGCCCTGGAGGCGCTCGCGGGATTGCTCGGTTTCGCGCTGGCGACGGGCCTGCTGTTTGCCCGCTTCTCCCGGCCTCAGGCGAAAGTCCTCTTCAGCAACCGGGCTGTGGTTGCGCCGTATCGAACTGTCACAGGCTTAATGCTGCGCGTCGCCAACCAACGGACGAGCGAACTATCTGAAGTGCAGGCAACCTTGCTGCTCGTTCTCCACCCCGTGGAAGGCGGACGAAAATTTATGCCGCTTACACTCGAGCGTCCCAAGGTCGCATTTCTCCCGCTGCACTGGGTGATCGTCCATCCAATCGACGAGCAGAGCCCGATGTACGGAATGACGCCCGAAAAGATTCAGCAACTCGATGCCGAGGTAATCGTCCTCCTAACCGCGCTTGACGAAGCCACTTCGCAGATGGTTCACACACGGTCCTCCTACAAGTGGAACGAAATCGCCTGGCACGCGAAATTCGCGGACATGTTCAGCGATCCGGCCAACGGCATCGTAACCGCGGATCTGCGCCGAATCCATGAGATCGAGGGAGTGCGGTAGAATCTCGGAAGGACCGAACGGTGAAAACTCTAATCCTGACCCTCTTCGGGGCGTTGTTTCTGACGACCGGACAGCCGCTGGCAGCAGAAGCACGCACGCGCACTCCGAAGTCCGAGGCCGCCCGCCAATATCACGGCGCGACTCCCAAAGCTCGCAAGATCAAACCCGCGAAAAACGTGAACGCCCCAAAGCCTCGCAAGGCGTCAAAGCAGAGCGGAGCAACGCCCAAGGCGAAGAAGCAGAGGCCGCAGAGCCGCCCTCGCGAAATCTAACTCCTGACCATTAAGAACACTCCATGCTCCATCGCCACCGCGTTCTGGCGTTGCTATTTGTCCTCTCTATCATTACGTTCCTCGACCGCGTTTGTATTTCAGTCGCCGGTCCGCGTATGCAGAGCGAGCTCGGTATCACGCCGGCCATGTGGGGCTGGGTTGTGGGCGTTTTCGCCATCGCGTACGCGGCCTTTGAGATTCCGAGCGGCGCCATGGGCGACAGGCTCGGCCCACGCCGCGTCCTAACGCGCATCGTAGTTTGGTGGAGCGGTTTTACCGCGCTGACAGGCGTGGTCTCGAGTTACCCGGCCTTGCTGGTGGTCCGTTTCCTTTTCGGCGCGGGAGAGGCCGGTGCGTATCCCAATTGTTCGACCACCATCGCGCGATGGTTTCCCACCGGCGAACGCGCGCAGGCTCTGGGACTCGTCTGGATGGCCAGCAGGTTGGGAGGCGCGATGGCGCCGTTCGTCGTTCTCCCCATCCAGGCGCAATATGGCTGGCGCGCTTCGTTTTGGATATTCGGTGGAATCGGTCTGGTTTGGGCAGCCGTATGGTACGGCTGGTATCGCGACCCTGAAACTCGCTCCGCACCGGGCGCAGCACGCCACCGCGTTCCGTTGAAGGCCATGATTCGCGACAGGAACCTCTGGCTCATCCTCCTCATGTACCACGTGTATTGTTACGGCGGCTATTTTTATCAGTCCTGGCTTCACACCTATCTTGTTAAAGGACGCGGGTTTTCGGAGAATGAGATGCGTTTCTATTCCGCACTGCCTTTCGTGCTCGGAGCGCTCGCCAACGGCGTGGGTGGCTTCGCCGGCGATTTCCTGGTCCGGCGTATAGGACTTTTCTGGGGCCGCCGCGCGATCGGCATTCTGGGACTCAGCGCAGCCGCTGCGTTTACACTCGGCGCGGCTCTGGTCGATGGGAAGATCGCCGCCGCAGTCCTGCTGGCTCTCGGTTTAGGCGCTTCCGATTTCATGCTTCCCAGTGCCTGGGCACTCTGCGTCGACGTGGGCCGCGAGTATGCGGGCGCGGTTTCGGGAGCTATGAATACGGCCGGACAGCTGGGATCATTTCTATCCTCGGTGCTTTTCGGATACGCGGTTGCCGCCTGGGGGAGCTACAATCTGCCGCTGATCCCCATTGCCGCTCTTCTCCTGCTGAGCGCGCTGTTGTGGCTGAAGATCGACCCCACGCGAGTGTTATCATCGACGTCAGAATGAAAGCTCAAACCGCCCGCCGGACCTTCCTCTTTGGAACTGCCGCCTCACTTGCGGCCGCGCCCGGGGACCGCGAGATCCGTACCGCGCACATCGGCATTGGGAATCGCGGTACGAGCCTCCTGAAGCAGGTTTTGGAGCAGCGAAACGTACGCGTCACGGCAATTTGCGACATCGACCCAAAGGCCCGCGACGCAGCCCAAAGCCTGGCACATCGCGATAATCCACGTTCGTTCACCGAGTATCGGAGAGTGCTCGATTTGAACGACGTCGATGCCGTCGCCATCGCCAGCCCCTGCGATCTCCACGCTGAAATGGCGTCTGCCTGTCTAGATGCGGGCAAGTACGTCTACTGCGAAAAGCCGCTCGGCATTACGCCCGAACAAGTGGATCTGGCGCTCAAGGCCTCCCGGCGCGCTAAGACTTTCCTGCAAATCGGACAACAGCTACGCTATATGCCCGGCCTCCGAGCCGTCATCGCGCAGATTCACAACGACAAGGTCATCGGGACTCCGTTCGTCGTCAAGGCCCAGCGCCATAGTACCCCTGTGAGGCCCGAGGCCGATGCCGCGCGTCCGCAGTGGTATCTCGACCCCAAGCGCTCGGGCGACCTGATCGTCGAAAATGCCGTCCACAACATCGACGTCTGTAACTGGGTGGCGGACAGCCGTCCCGCGAGCGCCTTCGGCCATGGCAAACGCTATTTGCCGAAATCGGTCCCGGCGGGATCCATCATGATGGACGGCTTCAGCGTCGAGTACATTTACGAGAACGACATGCACCTCGACTACAGCCAGCTCTATCTGCATCCGCGTGCGCTGAAGGAACTCGCCAACGGGCAATGGTACATGGTGTTCGGCGAGAAGGGCACGGTGAACCTGAGCAAGGGAATTTTCTACGACATCGCGGGCGCCGCCGAGCCGCGTGAAATGATTCCTGCCGGTGTTCGCGACGCGGGAGAGAACGCGATGTCCGATTTCTTCGCCTGCATTCGCGACGGAAGGCGGCCCTTTGCCGGCATTGAAGTCGCGGCTACGGCGGCACTCACGGCGATCATGGGGCGCGAAGCTATTTACCAGCGGCGTATGATCACCTGGAAGGAACTTGGAGTGACGCTCTAGTGATGGACCCGTCGTCGCAGGACCTGCTCGATCTTCTGCGCGGTCATTCCGAGTCTGTTCCACTGGATCGCGCGGCGCTGCAACTCGCAACGATCGAGTATCCCGATCTCGACATCGGGCTCAGTCTCGGACTTCTCGATCTGCATGCGGAAGCGCTTCGCCGGGCCGTGCCGGAAGACGCGGACGGCAAGCAGTTTGTCCGGCTGACCAATCAGTATCTCTTCGCCACGGCCGGTTTTTCGGGTAACTGCGATGACTATTACAATCCCCGGAACAGTTGCCTGAACGACGTACTGACGGTCCATAAGGGTATTCCGATCACTCTTTCGATCGTGTACATGGAGCTCGCGCGCCGTCTGGGACGCCCGGTCTACGGCATAGGCCTGCCCGGGCATTACATTGTGCAATACGACGATGGCGGATACTCGACTTACATCGACGTGTTCCACGGCGGCACTTTGCTCGCCAAGTCCGATTGCTTCGATATTGCCGGCAAAGCTGGTCAGGCGCACCTTTCGGAGAGTGGTTGGTTTCTCGCGCACACCAGTACCCGTCAGACAATCCTTCGCATGATCCGCAATCTGCGCGCCTGCTACCTTCGGAAAAACGACTACGCGAAGGCGCTACGAACGCTCGACCTGATGATTGAAGCCGAGCCTCATTCCGCCGAAGAGCACCGCAACCGCGCGGCTCTGCACATCAGGATGCAGAACCTGAGCCGCGCAAAAACCGATCTGGAGATGTGTCTCCTGCTCGGGCACGACGGCGCGAACCGCGGCCAGGTGGAGCACCAGTTGCAGTTGGTGAAACAGGGCCTCTCGCGTCTGAACTAATCCTATGATCGTTTACACGGGACCGGTCGAGACGCGGGAGTTGATCGCATTCTTCCGGCGCGAAGCCGCATCGCTGCGGACTCTACGCAGGCTGCTGATTTCGCGCGAGAAAACCACCGTGCTGGATGTCAACCGCGACGGGATCGAATTCCCAGGCCTTACATACGGTTCAACCGCGCTCGAAGACCTTCTGCGCGAGCTGGGAGTGGTGTTCGTGGCGGAGACCCTCCACGACCCCGATTCGGCGCCCGGCGGCGTAAAGGAATTCTCACTCGGCGCTTGTTGGCCGTGGGGTTATGAACGGATTTTATGATCTTTCGCGTGGCTTGGCCCCGGCTTGGAATGTCCGGCGGCCCATCCGGTCGGTTAGGGCTTTTCTAACGGCGGCCCGGCCTGCATTCCCAAGGTGTACGACGGTCGAAACAAGACGGCGGTGCCAGGACGATTCAGTTGGGCTTGCGACTTTCGTATCGAGGCTCCGCGAGCCAATTTCCATTAGGCGCATGCGATACTTGAGCACGATGCCCATCCGCATTATCGTTCTACTCTCTCTTGCCGCCTCCGCTTGGGGGGAACACCACGCGCTTCCGTCGAACCCAAAGACCGTGCACTGGGGTTTCTACGACGCGTCGCTGGCTCCGGTTCTGCGCATCCGCTCCGGCGATACGGTCGAGATCCGGACGGCCATGATCGATTCTCCCGAGGCCCTGGAACGCGCCGGCGTTCCAGGCGCGCAGATCGAGGCGAGCCATCGGGCGATACACGAACAGGTGAAGAGATCCGGACCCGGGCCGCACATTCTGACGGGCCCCATATACGTCGAGGGCGCGGAGCCGGGCGACACACTCGAAGTGGGTATCGAGTCCGTGACCCTCGCCCTCCCGTACGCGGTAAATGTCTTTCTTCCTGGGCTCGGCGTCCTCCCGGAGGACTTTCCGTATCAGTACCGCAAGATGATTCCGCTCGATAAGGATCGCATGGTGGCCCGTTTCGCTCCAGGCGTCGACATCCCGTTGAGGCCGTTCTTTGGCAGCATGGGGGTTGCCCCACCAGACGCGCTGGGGCGCATCGATAGCGCTCCACCCTGGGTCCATGCCGGTAATCTGGACAACAAGGAACTCACCGCTGGCGCTACGCTCTTCATTCCAGTGCACGCGCGCGGAGGATTGTTTTCGGTTGGCGATGCGCATGCCGGCCAGGGCAACGGAGAGGTGAGCCTTACGGCGCTTGAAACTGTTCTAACAGGCCGTTTCCGCTTCACCGTTCGCAGGGACCGGCCGACCCGGTGGCCTTTCGCGGAGACTTCGACTCACTACATGACGATGGGTTTCGACGAGAACCTCGACCTCGCCATCAAGATCGCTCTTCGCGAAATGATCGATTTTCTGGCGGCGCGTTTCAAGCTCAGCCGCCAGGACGCGTACCTGTTGGCCAGTGACGCAGCCGATTTCAGCATCACGCAACTGGTCGACGGCAAGCGCGGCGTGCACGCGATGATCGCGAAGAACATTTTCACGCGGCGCTAGCCGAGTGATTCCGCAAGGGGCAAATGACCGATGTGGCCCCGCGAGTTCGGCGGCGCATCCGTGGTTGAGTTTTGACCATGATTCGCATGCACATTGCCGGACTGTTTTTGTGCGATGTCCGAACAATCCATCCGCAGCCACCGGCACGCCCTCGAAAAGGGGCATTCTGATCAACTCCGCCACCGGAGTGAGGCGGCGGGTGCATATTGATTGGGTCTGGGAAACCCCAAAATGGAAATCCCGGATAGATTCATCCCTGAACTGGGGTCGAAGATGGAAAATCTCAATCAACGCCGGCATGTTGAGCACGAGTGGGTCATTCTGGTAAGCACCAAGGCATATGCGGTCGCCTGGCGGACTGCCTTCACCTCGGATTCACTTTCCCACGGTCCTCTCGGTGGCGGCAATCGGGATGCCGGTTCCGGGAACCACCCTGCAATACGCTGCGCAATCGTGTGCTTGGTTGGAAAACCGTTCGTTGAAAACTCTTGCCGGTTAAGAGGCAAATTCTCAGATCGCCCGGTGCTGGAAACTATCTACTTCGTGAATCGACTCCCCATGGCGAGGACGCGCGACCAAGGGATTGTCTTGAGCCTCACGTACGCCTCAGGTCCACGACTGCTGTTCACTTCTGACGCCCTTGCGATCCGCTTGCTTACGCGTGCGGATCGGCCGAAGTGGTGTGCCATCGACGCGGCCACCCGGCGTCGTGTTGGGAGTGATTCGCATCCAAGAGCGCAGCGCCCAATCGCGGTCTCCGCAGCGGTCACATCCGAACAGCCTTTCACGGCCGGGCGTTTCCCACATTCGCTAGCCATCCACAGAAGGACGTCCTAGGTAGAGTTCCGGTTTGGGTATATGATCAAGAATTCGAATCCAAAACGCGAGAGGACTTTCGAGTAATGCGAAGACTAGCCGCAGCCCCTGCCGCCCTAGCCCTGCTAGGCGCGAGTATTGCGAACGCCCAGCGCGGGACCGGAGATTGGATGACGATCGCCAATGACGCGCAGCGTTCCTCCTGGGTCCGCGGCGACGCCAAGATTTCCCCGGAGAGTATGCGGAAGCCCGGGTTTGAGCTGGTCTGGAAATTGAAGCTGGAGAATGGCGCCAGACAGTTGAACACTTTGACCCCGCCGGCCCTTCTCGATTTCTACATCGGCTACCGCGGTTTCCGCGCCCTCGGCTTTTTGGGAACAAGCTCCAATCGCGTCGTCGGCATCGATCTCGATTTGGCCCGAATCGAATGGGAAAAGAGCCTCGCTACGATTCCAGCCGGAGGAGGTACTCTGCCGTGCCCAGGCGGAATGACCTCGGCGGTTACGCGGCCCACAACTTCCGCGTATCCCGGTCCCGGACTCGCCCGCGGCGCAGGCCGCGGCACCGCAGCCAAATCCGGCGTCGGGTTGCCTAACGAAGGCGCAGTTACTCTGCGAGTCGCTCCACCGCCTCCGCCGCCTCCGCCACCCCGTGCTCCCGCGTCAACGGCCAGCGCCGCCGCAGCGGCTCCAAATCCGTTCTCGCCCAGGATTCAGTGGATTCTGGCGCTCACCGGTGATGGCAGACTGCATTCGCTATACGTATCGAACGGTGAGGAACCGGCTCCGCCTGTCGAGTTCCTTCCCGCAAATGCCAGCGCCCAGGGCTTAATTGCATACGACAATGTCGCTTACGCCGCGACAGCGAACGGCTGTGGAGGAGTTGAAGACGGCGTGTGGGCACTTGATCTGGCGGCGAAGACAGTCAACCGTTGGAAATCGCCGGGAAATATCGCGGGAACGGCCGGTCCAGCCGTGGGTCCAGACGGAACTTTGTATGCTGCGGCCGGGAGCGAAATCACTGCGCTTGCCGTACGCACTCTCGAACCGCGCGCTCGCTATAAGATCGACGGGGCGGCTTTCACGTCTTCACCCGTGGTCTTTGAGTTCAAGGGGAAAGACCTTATTGCCGTAGCCTCGAGCGACGGCCGGTTGAACCTGTTCGACACAGCTGCCCTTTCGAAAGGCGCGATCGACAGGTCCGCTGTATTTTCAAATGCCGGATACGCACACGGCTCGCTCGCCAGTTGGCAGGACGAATCCGGAGATCGCTGGGTGCTCGCGCCGGCGGGCGGCGCATCGGTGGCCGGAGCGGGTTTCAGCGCGTCGAATGGCGAGATCAAGAACGGAACCGTAGCGGCGTGGAAGGTCGTGGACAAGAACGGTGTGCCATCGCTGCGGCCGGGTTGGACCTCGCGCGATCTGGTTTCTCCGCTTGCGCCGGCGGTGGTAAACGGGGTGGTTTTTGCGCTGTCGAGCGGCGAGTTCCGGACTGGCGACGCCAAAATCAGCGCCGTGCAGCGCGCCCAGCGTTCGTCGAACGCCGTCCTTTACGCTCTCGACGGAGCAACCGGGAAGGAGTTGTGGAACAGCGGCAAGGCGATCACCTCTTTCGTGCATAGCGGCGGCCTCAGCGCCGGAGGCAGCCGCGTCTATGTGGCGACCTATGAAGGCACACAGTACGCGTTCAGCTTCCCGATAGAACATTGAGCAGCGGCGTAAAATGGGGGTGATGACGCGGCGAACCGTTCTTCGATCTCTTGTGCTGGTGTCGTACCTGGGTGTTGCTTCAGTCAACGCAGCGGCCCGCCAACTTCCGGACGAACCGGGGCGCGTGGAAATGGAGAAGCTTTGCAGGGGGTGCCACGATGTGGCGCGGTCGATTTCTCCCCGCCAGGATCGTGACGCGTGGAATCATACGATGACGCGCATGGTTGCCTTCGGAATGAAGTGCGCGGAACGTGACTTCAATCTGGTTTTAGAGTACCTGGCGAAGAATTTCCCCGCCGAGGACGTGCCGCGTGTCAACGTCAACAAGGCAACGGCCATCCAACTCGAAAGCGGCCTTAGCCTCAAGCGGTCGCAGGCGGCTGCCATACTGGCATACCGGGAGAAAAACGGGGCTTTCAGGTCGCTTGATGATCTGAAGAAGGTCCCGTTGATTGATGCCGCCAGGATCGACGAGAAGAAGGACCGCATCGCCTTCTAGACCGGTTTCAGGAGGCCGGGGATCATGGGGAGAAACAGCTTTTTTACCGCCGCTATAGTTGCCTTATTGGTTTCCACGGCGTGCAACCGCCCTGCCGGTCCCGGCTATCTGGTTTATGTTTCAAACGAGGGATCGGGCGACATGACGGTGATCGACCCCGGCCGGCCGGAGGCCCTGGCAACGGTTTCATTGGGTAAGCGCCCGCGGGGGATTCACGCGAGCGGCGGGTTGATCTTCGTCGCGCTCAGCGGTTCACCCGCCGCGCCTCCGGGTGTCGATGAAAGCACGCTTCCGCCGCCCGACAAGAGTGCGGACGGCATCGGCGTCGTCGATCTCGATCAGAAAAAGGTAGTGCGCAAGCTGTTTGGAGGATCGGACCCGGAACAGTTTGCGATCACCAAGGATGGAAAGACGATGTACGTGGCGAACGAGGATGCGTCCGGTCTGAGCGTCATCGACCTCGCGGAGGGCAAGGTTCTGAAGACCGTGCCGACAGGTGAAGAGCCGGAAGGAGTCACGCTCAGTCCGGATGGCAAGTTCGTCTATGTGACCTCGGAGAACGACGGCACGGTAGCCATGGTGGACACGGCCACGGCGGCGGTTGTGAAGACGGTCAAGGTGGGCCGCCGTCCGCGTTCGGTGGCGTTTTTGCCCGATGGCTCGCGCGCCTTTGTCACCAATGAGAACGACGCCAGTGTCACGGTTCTTGATTGCGCGCGGCAGGAAGTGTCGGGTACCATCGCGCTCGATGAGGGACTGAAGCCTATGGGCACGGCCATCACTAGCGACGGCTCACGATTGTACGTGAGCACTGGCCGCGGCAAGAAGGTCGTCACGATCGATACGGCTGCGGGGAAGGTCGTGGCGTCCATGGAAGTTGGGCAGCGTCCGTGGGGAATCGCCCTCTCGCCGGATGAGAAACTCCTGTTCACGGCGAATGGGCCTTCGAACGACGTGTCGGTCGTGGACCTTTCGACTCAGACGGTCATTCGGAAGGTAAAGGCGGGCGACAAGCCTTGGGGCGTGCTCGTGTTGGCAACCAAATGAAACGTAGAACGCTCCTGACGATGGCGGCCGCCGCCATCGGATGCACTGTAATCGGATGTAATCAGTCGAAGCAAACAGCCGCACCCGTCAAGAAGGCGTCTCCGGAGTATTTCAAGGTTGACGCGGCCAAGGCAGCGAGCGTGCGAGGGAAGGCGCGCTTCGAAGGAAAACTCCCGGCGGCCAAGCGAATTTCGATGGACGCGGAAGAAGCGTGCCAGGCTCTGCACAAGTCGCCCGTCTTCGATGAACGAGTGCTTACGGGCAAGGGCGGCGAGCTTGCGAACGCTTTGGTTTACATCAAGACCGGGCTGGAGGGCAAGATATTCGCGCCGGCCGCTGAGGCCGTTGTGCTCGAACAGACTGGTTGCCAGTTCACGCCCCGAGTGATCGCGCTGCGCACCGGTCAGACGCTCGCCGTGAAAAACAGCGACCCCGTTTCTCACAACGTTCATCCCGTGCCCCAGAACAACCGCGACTGGAATCAACAGCAGGCGCCACAGGCTCCGGATATCGAGCGCCGTTTCTCGCACCCTGAGATCGCGATTCCCGTCAAATGTAATGTACATTCATGGATGAAGGCATATGTTGGCGTACTCGATCATCCTTTCTTCGCCGTGACCAGCCGCAAGGGGGAGTTTGTTCTGGACGGATTGCCGCCGGGGCAGTACACGGTGGCCGCGTGGCACGAAGCGTTCGGCGAGGCGACACAGAGCGTCACGTTACAGGCCGGCGAGGCAGGCACGGCAAGTTTCGAATTTCGGTGACGAGCGGCGAGCTGCGTGCGGTTCGGCAGCCACCATGGCCGTTACGCCGGATTCACTCCTTGACTTGAGCGGCCAACCGAATCGATCGTGGAAACGTTTACCCTGACGCCCGCACCGAGTACCTGAGAATCGTGGGAATCACTCTACCATCGGTGATATGGCAGGCGCCGATCGATGTCCGGTAGGAAGGCTCGATTTCCCCGGCCTCGGCCGGGAGCGTCCGCGCATCGTCCGGGAAATGGAAGGCGGACATCGCCAGCCGCGGTTTCAACCGCCGCAGCGTTTCGCGCGCTCCGAGAAGCGCCTGATGCTCGGCGCCCTCGATCTCGAACTTGATGAAAATCGACGTGGTCGAGATTCAACTCCTCCGCTAACGTATCGATAGTCACGACCCGCAACTGACCGAAGACCCCCGGAGTCTTCCCTCGTCCGGATAAATCCATTTGATTTGAAGTGGAATTGTTCGGGTGTAGATAAATAAAACGTCAGGACGCCATTCGTCTCCATGCGCCTCTGGCGCAAAGCGTGACCTTGCCGGTCTCGATCTCTTTTGCCAGATTGCGCTCCAGGCAAGCCCCGTTCTAATTCGATGGCTCGAGCGCCACTACAAGCCGTGAGCCCTGCTTCAGCGCTTCGCGCGCGAACAAGCCCTCGTTTGTGACGCAATCGATCACGACATTGCCCGGCCTAGGGCCGTGAGAGTCACGATAGATGCGGGCGGCCTGTCACGGCTCGTGAACCTCTTCAAGATAAGTGTATCCGTGCAAACCCTCTTCGTAGAATTTCAAGAGCCGTCCCGACTCTTCGTATCCGATCCGGCCTTCCCGGAGAGCCGTTTCCACATCCTTGCGAAGCTGCGTAACCAGCGTCTCGGCCGAGTATTGTACGTAGTCGAGAACATCCTTGACCGTGTCGCCCTTGATCACCGCTTCAAGGATCGCCTCTCCGTTCTCACCGAGCCGCACGTGGACGGCGTTCGTGTCGCCAAACAGATTGTGCAGGTCGCCCAGAATCTCCTGGTAGGCACCGACGAGAAACGTGCCCAGGTAGTAGTTCTCGCCGTTGTACGAATGCAGCGCGAGAGTTCGCTTGACGTCGCGGCGGTCGATGAACTGATCGACCTTGCCGTCCGAATCGCAGGTTATGTCTCCGAGGACGGCCTGGCGCGACGGCTCCTCGTCGAGCCTGTGAATTGGCATCACGGGAAACAGTTGCTTGATCGCCCAACTGTCTGGCATGCTCTGAAAGAGCGAGAAATTGCAGAAATAGGTGTCCGAGAGCAGCGCCGCCAACCCTTCGAGTTCCTCGGGAAAATAATCGAGTTCGCCAGCCAGCCTCTGGATTCGACGGCAGATCCGCCAGTAAAGATTCTCCGCAAGGCATCGCTGCTCCAAGGGGAGGTATCCAAGGCTGAACAAATTGAGCGCCTGGTCGAGCGCCTGCTGCGCGTCATGGTAACTTTCGAGCAGATTGCGCGAGGTGAGCGCTCGATCCGTTTCCTGCAGGTCGATCAAAGGCTGCTCGGGCTCCGGTGGCAGGTCGTGCAAGGCGTCTTCCTCGCCTAACCCGGCAACGCCCACCACAGTGAATACGAGACCGCTGTGATAGGCGGCGATGGCACGGCCGCTTTCAGTGACGATGGTCGGATGCGGCACCGAAGCTTCGTCGCAGACGCTCTGTATGTGATAGACGACGTCGTTGGCGTATTCCTGTAGCGTGTAATTGACGCTCGATTCGAAATCGGTCTGGGAGCCGTCGTAGTCGATTCCGAGACCACCGCCGACATCGAGGTACTTCATTCCGGCGCCGGCCCGCACAAGTTCCACGTACACGCGGGCGGCCTCGTTGACTCCGGCCTTCACCTGCCGGATGTTCGTGATCTGGCTGCCGAGATGAAAGTGCAGCAACTCCAGGCAGTCCGCCATGCCGCATCCCCGCAGCTCTTCGAGAGCGCGGACGACTTCGCTGGCCGAAAGGCCGAACTTCGAGCGGAATCCGCCGGAGGAGCGCCAACGGCCCGAGCCGCGGCGGGCGAGTTTGACTCGCACGCCGATGCTGGGGCGCACGCCGACGCGGGCGGCATACTTCAGAATCAAGCCCAACTCGGTGTACTTTTCAACGACCGGAATAATGGTGCGGCCCATCTTCTGAGCGAGCATCGCCATTTCGATGTACTCGTCGTCCTTAAATCCGTTGCAGACGATCGGAGTGTCGTTGTCGGCCAAGGCCATGACTGCGAGCAATTCCGGTTTCGATCCGGCCTCAAGACCGAAACGGTAAGGCCGGCCGAACTCGAGGACTTCTTCGACGACGTGGCGCTGCTGATTGACCTTTATGGGATACACGCAGCAGTAGGCGCCGTTGTAACGATGCTCGGCAATAGCAGACTGAAAGGCGCCGTGAATCTCGCCAAGCCGGTGCTTCAGGATGTCGGCGAAGCGAATCAGAATCGGAAGTGAGATTCCACGCAGGACCAGCGTGTCGACCAGTTGTTTGAGATCGAGCGACGTGGCGGGATCCTTCGATGGGTGGACGCGGGCATGGCCGTTGTCGTCCACGGAAAAGTAGCCCTTGCCCCAGCTCGCTACGTCGTAGAGTTCGCTCGCGTCCGTCGAGGACCAGCGTTTAGCCGGTTCGGCGAGGACGGAGCCCTTGCGTCCATTTCGCTCCAACTTCCCTCCAATGTCTCAGTGTCCTTCGAAAGGCGTCCCGTGGCAAGAAAAACTTTTTGCGGGGTCCGCCGCGCGGGGTCGTTAGCGGTTCTGCCGGTACCAGGCAACCGTCGCGGCTAGGCCATCGGAAAGCGAAGTGGCTGCGCGGAAATCGAACATCTTCTCGGCGCGGGTCGTATCCAGTTTGCGCCGCGGCTGGCCGTTGGGCCTGGATGCATCCCAGACAATGTCACCATTGAAGCCGCAATGCTTCGCGACCATCGGGACAAGATCACGAATGGCTATTTCCTCACCGCTGCCGAGGTTAACCGGATCCGCGCCGTCGTAACGCTCGGCCGCCAGTAAAAGCCCCTCTGCCGCGTCAGGCGCGTAGAGGAATTCCCGCGTCGGTGATCCGTCGCCCCACGAAACCAGTTGGTTGACGCCAGCGTCGTTTGCCTCGACGCACTTGCGGATCAGCGCCGGAATCACGTGCGAAGACTCGAGGTCGAAATTGTCGCGAGGTCCGTACAGATTGACCGGAAGCAGGTAGATGGCGTTCATCCCGTACTGCTGGCGGTAAGACTGGCATTGCACGAGCAGCGCCTTCTTCGCAATCCCGTAGGGCGCGTTGGTTTCCTCCGGATAGCCATCCCAGATTTCTTCTTCGCGAAACGGGATGTTGGCGAATTTCGGGTACGCGCAGATGGTGCCTACAACGATGGTCTTTTCCACTCCCGCGCGCCGGGCGTGCTCGATCAGATGGATGCCCATGATCGCGTTTTCATAAAAGAAACGGCCCGGATTCTCGCGATTGGCTCCGATGCCGCCGACTACCGCCGCCAGATGAAACAGCACCTCGGGCTTTGCATCGCTGAAAAGACGGGAGACACCGCTCTCCGTCGTGAGATCGTAGTCCTTGCGCCTGGGAACAAAGATCCTCGAGCAGCCGCGCTGTTTCAGCGCGTCCACCACGAACGAACCAAGAAACCCGCCCCCACCCGTGACGCAGACATTCTTACGCGAAAGATCAGTCACCTACGAACCTGCCACGACATTACGCTTCAGAATTCCCGATTGCATGCTTTCGAGATCCCGGACGTCCGCATCGACCATCAGTTCGACGAGTTCTTCAAAGCCCACACGAGATTGCCATCCGAGAATGGAGGCCGCTTTTGAAGGATCCGCCTGGAGCAGATCCACTTCCGCTGGCCGATAATATCGGGGGTCTATCTTTACGAATTCCCGCCAGTCCAGACCGGCATGGGCGAACGCTATCTTGACGAACTCGGCAACCGAATGCATCTCACCCGTCCCGATGACAAAGTCGTCCGCCGTATCCTGCTGAAGCATGAGCCACATCGCTTCAACGTATTCGGGGGCGTATCCCCAGTCGCGCATGGCTTCGAGGTTACCGAGGTACAGCTTCTCCTGGAGCCCAAGCTTAATATGCGCCACGGCACGCGTGATTTTTCGCGTTACGAACGTCTCGCCGCGGCGTGGCGATTCATGGTTAAACAGGATACCGCTCGCCGCGAACATGCCGTAGCTTTCGCGGTAGTTCACGGCCATCGAATGGGCGAACAGCTTTGACGCGGCGTAAGGGCTGCGGGGGTGAAACACTGTCCGTTCGTTCTGTGGCGGCGGAGTGGAACCGAACATTTCGCTCGAGGACGCCTGATAGAAGCGGGTCTTGATACCGGTCTGACGGATCCCCTCCAGAATGCGCAACGCGCCCAGGGCCGTAATGTCGCTTGTGTACTCCGGGACGTCAAAGCTCACGCGGACGTGACTCTGCGCTGCCAGATTGTAGACTTCGTCCGGCTGTACATCGTAGAGCAACCGCCACAGGCTGCCGGAATCGGAAAGATCTCCAAAATGAAGGAGAAAACGGCTACCGGATTCGTGATAGTCGGCGTAGATCGGGTCGACGCGTTCGGTATTGAAGCTGCTCGACCGCCGTTTTACACCGTGAACTTCATAACCCTTGTTCAACAGGAACTGAGCCAGGTAGGAACCGTCCTGTCCGGTTACCCCCGTTATGAGAGCCCTCTTCATAATGATTTTTCGATAGCGGATCGCCCCACGGCCTGCGCGTGTTCGCGGCCCATGTACGCCGCCATCACTTTCTTGACGGGGCCGTCCATCACCAGTTCGCCCGCGTCGAGCCAGAGAGCGCGATCGCACAGTGCCTCAACGACTTCGGCGGCGTGAGAAACGCACAGAAGCGTCTTGCCTTTCTCCTTAAATTCAAAGATTTTCTCCAGGCACTGCTTCTGGAAATTCCTGTCGCCGACCGCTAATACTTCGTCGATAATCAGAATATCCGGGTCCACGTTCACCGCCACCGAGAACGCAAGCCGCATATTCATACCAGCGGAATAGGTGCGAAGCGGCTGGTCGATGAACTCGCCGATACCGGAAAACGATACGATCTCCGGATACAGCTGCATCGTTTTCGTCCGGCTGAGACCGAGGAGAGCGGCATTGAGGAACACGTTCTCCGCGCCGCTCAAATCCGGGTGAAATCCAGATCCAAGCTCGAGAAGCGCCGCGATACGTCCATTCGCCTGCATGTCCCCCTCGTCCGGGGCACATAACTGGGCTACCAGGCTGAGTAACGTGCTCTTACCTGCGCCGTTTGCACCGACCACCGCAACTGTCTCACCCGGTCCGATCGAAAAAGAGACCTTTTTCAACGCGTAGAACCGGTCCTCCGCATTCGGCCGCAGCCAATTGGTTAGGTACCCGCGGAGCAACATCCGCTTCTTCGTGTGAGAGTAGATCTTCGATACTTCGTGAAACCGGATTGCCATGATGAATATTCTAAAGATAATCGAAAAATTTATGTTGCACCCAGCCAAAAAAACGGTGGCCGAGGATTAACACGAAAACCGAACACAAAAACAGTCGTATAAGCAAAGTAGCCGACGGGGCGGTCCCGTCAAGCAGAATGTTTCGCGTGGCCATGACAACGGCGGCGAGAGGGTTGTACCAGTAGAACATTTCAAATTTATGCGGAATTAATTCGAATGAATACACGATCGGAACCGCCCAAAACAGAAGGGTGCTCGCCGACTCCACGACGTACCGGACATCTCCCACAAAAACGTTTAGCGCGGAGAAAAGAAGACCCATTCCGCAAGCGAAAACGATCTCAAGCAGAAAAACCGGCGCAAGCCATAGCCAATGCCATCCCGGTTTCACACCAAAAACCAAGGCCATTCCCAGGAGCAGGCAGGACTGTATGAGGAAATGCAGGGAGTTCGCGAGAACCGTCCCGACTGGAACGACTTCGCGTGGAAACGGAACCCGTTTGATGAGAGCAGCGCTGTCTACGAGTGAACTCGTGGCGCTGATAAGTGAAAGCGTAAAAAAATTGAATGGCACGAGCCCGCACATCAGAAAGACGGGAAATTTCTTTGTACTATATTCCGGCAAGATCTGCGTGAATACGAAAGTTAAGACGCCCATCATGATAAGAGGGTTTACGACGGACCACAGCATCCCTAAAGACATACCCCGATAACGGATCTTGAAGTCGCGTTTGACGAGGTTCGTCAAGAGAAACGCGTAGTCCCCCTTCCAATTGACCGTCGCGGCAGCCGCCATCATCTTACCGACACCCCAACCGTATAGTGTAGCGCAAGAGTCACGCAGGTTGCCCGAACAAAATTGTCCAATGCGAAATGAGCCTGAAGGAGGAGTTCGTTTCCAATGCGGAGTGAGCCTGAAACCAAAGCGTAGGATGCTGCGGAGGAATGACACTACGCATGGAGAACTTAGAACGGCTCACGCTAGCCGAGATGGAAG
>SXGS01416234.1_pt1 | contig 27354 bp, 26 predicted proteins | sample 3174681 | NCBI WGS metagenome assembly SXGS01 (sample SAMN11356861, study PRJNA531348) | freshwater metagenome | isolation source: freshwater sample F1-80 | place: China: Fuxian Lake, Yuxi | collected 2017-12-25 | reverse complement strand
TTCACTCGGATTGCGTGACATCCCAGGCGCCGGGCGGCCTCAACCCATCGATAGTGGTTCTCGATGGCGCGCACTCGACGAGTCTCATCGGCGTCCCCCAGGGCGCCCTCGCCATCGCACATGATGAGGACGCTGTGCACTCCATGGTCCGCGCAGCGCTTCTTCAAGTCGTCGAGGTAGGCGGCGTCTTTCGCTTTGTCCTTGAAGAACTGATTGACGTACTCGACCCCGTCGATGCCGAACTCCTTGCGGGCGATCATGGGAAAGTCGAGGTTGTCGATCTTCTTCGCGAACAGCGCCTGGTGAAGCGACCACTGTGCGAGAGAGATGGTGAACCACGGCTTGGCTGCCTGAGCGGCTTCCAGGGGATCCGGGCAGAGCGTCCCGGCCAGCGCGGCGCCGGCGATGGCGCCTAGGGTGTGCCTTCTGTCCACAGCAGACCTCATCTCAAGCGGTACGCGGTGAGCGTACCCGCCTCTGCAGTCCTGTGGAGCGGAAAATCCGCTCCACAGAGTCCCTTTCTACGGGAGCTTCGGTCGCGCCTCTCCCGGCAGTTCGCAAGAGACGAATGTGAAGGAGTAGATCCCCACCCCTGCATCCGCGGTCGCCATTTTGAGGGTGTGCTGGCCGAACTTGGAGTTCTTGATGAGGTTGTACATCCGCGGCTGGCTGACGGTGATGTAGGAGCGTCCCAGGCTGTCGTACTCCAGGTCGTCTCCTTTGTCGGCCCGTGGAACCGGCTTGTTGTTCTGGTAGATCCAGACGCGAGCGGGTTTTCCCTTCTCGGGCCGGATCACGGAGTTCACCTCCAGCGCGTGATACTTGATGGCCAGATAGTCGGAGGGATTTTTCTGGCTTCGAGCCGAGATGAACGCCTCGGAGGTGTTTGTCCACTTGCCCTGAAGGTAGATGCGGCCATCCTCCCAGGAGCCGGGATCCTTGTAGGTGGGGGACTTCCCGGGTTGGTAGCCTTCCTCGTTAGCGAGGGTGTTGGCATAGCCGCCGCGCTCGAAGCCGGCGTAGAGTTCCGGCGTGACCGGGTAGCAGACGGCGCCCGGTTTGTCCGTCCCACGGAGCGGCTCTGTGATCGGAGGGAGCTGGATCTGGGGATTGGCTTCCTTCAGAAGCGCCTGGATCTTTGTTTCCGTGTCACCGTATCCACCTTCCCCGAAGTGGAAGTAACGCACAAACCCGTCTTTGTCGATGAGGTACTTGGCCGGCCAGTAGCGGTTGCCGTAACTCCGCCACACGGCGTAGTCCGAGTCGACCAGGATCGGATAGCTGAGCCCGAATTGCTTCGCCGCGCGGGCAACGTTGTGCTCTGCCTTGGCGAAGTCGAATTCCGGCGTGTGTACGCCCAGGATCACCAGACCCTGATCCTTGTACTTCTCGTGCCACTTCTTCAGATAGGGGAAGGTGCGGATGCAGTTGACGCACGTGTATTCCCAGAAGTCGACAAGCACCACCTTGCCTCTGAGCTTTTCAAGCGTGGTGGGAGGCGCCTGAAGCCACTTCACCGAGGTTGGGATGGCGGGCGCTTCGACCTTGAGATCTTCGGGCGGCGCCTGCGGAGCAGCGCCGGCGCCGGCTGCGAGGGCAAATACCAGGAGCGCAAGTAGTGCGCAGCGGGCAGGATGGAACACCAGGGATCGAACCTTTCGAGCAGGGTCGGCGTGCTGGGATGGAAGGATGGAAACGTGGGCCTGACCCAGACGGGTTACGGACACAACTCTCCACTCAATCGTATCGGACCTTTGACGTGTGTTCAAGCGGCGTGAAGGGTCATGGGTCTAGAGGCACTTCATAGACCCTCCCCGCGTCGTCGGAAGCCAGAATGAGAGCGGGAGCCCCGGCTGGAAGCGGAGCCTTGCACCCCGTTGGATTGTTCAAGCCCTTCCAGGGTCCGAGCAGTACCGCGCCCGGTCCCGAGAGATCGGGAAGACGGGGAGCCGTGGTCCGCACGATGAGGGTGCTGCCGGCCCGAGAGCGGGAGCCGCGGCCGTAGGTCGCCTGGATGACGGCGAGCCGGTTCGAATCCGCTGTCAGCAAGGCGATGGGTCTCGTGGGTTCCGCCGTGCTCGTCCGCGGCGCGAAGGGCAGGTTGGTCCAAGTCCCATCCCGGGCCCGTACTCGCAGCACCAGTTGAGGTTGGTCGCGTTCGTCCAGGGAGTTCTTGGTCGCGACGAAGAGACGGCCGTCCCCCGCGGCGGCGATGTGCAGGTGGTCGTCGGCGGTCTTCTTACCCTGATCCACAATCTCCACCGGCTGCCAGAGCTCAGGGGGGCGCGAGGAGCGGTGCTGCCGAAAGAAGACGGCCTCGCGGGTCTGATCCGACCACATCACACCGACTCCTCCGGGTATCGCCGTCAACGCACAGATGTCATCTTCTGCGATACCACTGCCGATCTCGATGGGGGACGACCAGACTCCCGTTTCCTCGGCCCTTGAGCACTGAGCCCAGATTCTGCGACCGCAGTCGTAAGCGACCCACCAGTTGCCGGCGGGATCGCGGTCGATGGTGGCGGTTTCAATGCCCTTGCCGCTGCGCTCGTCCGGTAGGGACAGGGGCTCCGGCGCACCGTCCAGTCGAAAGGTCCGTGCGGCGCGATCGTACCTCAGGGAGACCACGACGAGGCTCCGGGGGCCTCGAAGCACGGCGCGCGCCCGATCTCCGGCAGCCCAGACATCGGCCTGACCCGGCAGCCCGCGCAGCACTCCCGTGAGGTGATTGAGAGGGTTCCATCCGGCTGGAGTCCGCTCCCACACCATGCTGCCGCCCCGCATTGGCAGCCACGCCCACCACTTCCCCCGCGCGTACCACAGCTTCGATTGGGGCTTGTCCTGCGTGGGGTCCGCGACATCGGTTTGCAGAACGTGCTGCTGGGCCTGGTGAGCTGGGACCGTCCGCGGTGTGCCGAGGGCCGTCCCAGCCGCCGCGATAGCCGTGCCGAGCCACACGGATCGAGTCCTCACTCGGTGCGGATTCATCGATTCGGTTTGGCCGCGTCGGCTGCCGAAGAGCCTTCGACGGCCTCAACCAGTCGCCGATACGTTTCGTCCCGCGTCTTCCACCGGATGGCTCGAGCGGGGCGAGGGCTCGGGGCGCCGGAGGGCAGGGCGAAGGCGATTCCCATCATGGCTCCCGCATCGAAGCCGCCCTGGTTCGTGAGGGTGACCAGGGTATACGCTCCCGGGCCCTGCGTGGTGTGGCACCCGATGCACTGGGCGGCCACGGTTTCCTGCCGGCCCTTCGGGCCCCAATCCGGAGACGTCGGGCCGAGGAATACCTGCCGGTACTGATGCAAGTCGTTCGGTTCCCGTTCCAGGCCACCGTTCTTGAGCCCGTTGAAGAGCAGTTTTCGGCGCATGACGTACTCGTACACGTTCATCCCACGCGCGGAATCGGTATCGGGATCCGTGGCGCCGTCGGTGTTCTTGAAGGTGCGGAGCCGGACCGATTGCACGATCTCGGTGGGAACCGGTTTGAGTCCATCGTCGAGTGCGATCAAGAACTGCACCAGCGCGACTTCCGTTCCGGCCGGGATCTGTTTGAGCTTCTCCTTCAAGCGGATGAAGCCGTGCTGTGCCGCGAACTTCCAGTCAATCCCCTCCTGCTCGACATAGGCGAGATAGGGATCGAGCGCCGCGCGGCCACCGGGGAAACGGTAGAACACCCGGAAGTAGGAGCGACCGCGGAAGTGGCGGGTGTGGAGCGTGATGAACCGTCCCTCGATGTCCTCGTGGATGTTGGGGCGGAAGAAGTCCATCTCGATCCACGGTCCCTCCTGCGAGAAGAGGTCCGGAGGGAGGTAGTCCACCGATCGGTCCCATGCGTGCGAGGGTGCGAAGGCGGGGGAGCGGGCGGCTTCGTCGTAGGTCTCCGGGAGGGCTTCGATCTCCTTGCGCGTCGGGGCAAGACGACGGATCGCGCGAGCCAGGAGTACAGCGAGGCGGCTCCGACGATCCCGCTCCTCCCGGGTTCCCTGCCAGGCGATGTTTTGCTGCACGAGGTGATCGTGAGCCGCCCACAGGTCATGCTGGAGCAGCACCCGGTTGAGGGGCGCCTGGGGAAGTTGGGCGGCGTCGACCGCAAGGAATTCTTTCAGCTGCCCCTCGATCCGAGCTGCGGTCTGGGGTTCCGAGTAATAGCCGGTGTTGGCCCAGGCGGGGAATTCGAGTACATCGCCGCCCTCGTACCGCGGAATAGGGGTCCCCCCGGGCCGCTCGGGGAGGTTGCTCTTCCGCACGTAGAGAGAGGCGAACAGGCGATTGGCGATGTGGTTGGGGTCGCTGTTGTAAAGGGTCGGCGGCGCGTCTGAAGCCAGCGCCCCCCGCTGCGGGTCGTCCGCAGCGGTCCGCGCTTCCCGGCTTTCGGCGTGCGAGCCGGCCCCGCAGAACGGAGCAAGTACGAGGGCGGCTATCGCCAGAAGCGGAGTGGCGCGCATGGGATGAACCTTCCGGAGCGGACGGCACGGCGCCGGCTCTGTTCCTCACCTTACGGCAGAGGGCTCGAGGATCCTTCTCCGGGTGGGTTGGAAGGCCCCTTGATCTCCGGGTCGGCGGACTTCGGCCCCCAGATTACGAGCGAGAGAGCGGCGCCCGAGCCATTCTCCTTGCCCTGGGTCTGCGCGTCGTCGGCGAACAGCGTCGCACGTTTTTGATCGAACACCGCTTCGCCGTCCAGATCGATGAACGCGAAGGCTCGCCGGCCGTCGAGGTAGCACTGCACGATGCGGGTATCCCGGTCGCGCTCCAGACGCAGTCGCATCAGCCGCCCGGGAGTCGGGCTGCCGCCGGCCGCCAGGCGGTAAAAGGTGACCGCGCCCTGGTGGAGGTAGAGGCCACCGTCTCGCTTGCGATCTTTCAGATCCAGGAGTTTCTGGTACTCCTCCCAAGCCCCGAAGCTGAACGTGAGATCGAGGCCGTAGTGGTCCGTCACGCCGGCGTTGGAGAGTTCCAATCCCTGTCCGGGACCAAAGAGATAACCGCCGGGACGCCACTCGCCGCCCAATGACGCCAGGGGAGACCCGATGCCGCGCATCTCGTGGGGTCCCAGGTTGAGATGGTACTGCCGCAGCATCGGCTGTCCGCGCACGGCGCCGATCGTGCGTCGGGGTTCGCCCGGCCCCCGGGAGAGCCACAGGCGAAGGAAACTGGGGAACTCCGCCGAGGAATACAGCCGTTCGGCGAGGGGAGTCAGTTCCGGCACAAACTCCCGCGGGTCGGGTGCTTCGACCACCCGCTGCGGGAAGGGCCGGGCTGGCGTGCGGCGTCCGGGCAGGTCCGTATCCACGCGCTCTCCAAACTCCTGAAGTCGTGTAGCTTCCAGCAACACCTCGCTGGAGGCAGCGCCGCTGAGTCGACCGGTGAATTCGACGGGAACAGTGCCGTCCCCGAACGAGAGCACCTCTTCGGTGAGGAGGCGGAACCGACGTCGGGTTGGGAGTTGGGATCGAGGATCGAGCAGGCGAGGGTCGATGTGGGAACTCTCGGGCGGGTTTCCGCTGCAAAGCCGCCAGGTGAGCGCGATCTGCTCACGGGTAAAGACCTGACACAGGACATCCGCCGCGCTCCGCATCAGCCGGTCTTTCTCTGCGCGCAGCACCGCGTGGCGGGCTTGCAGAGCGGATTGGGTTTCCGGCTCCACATCCGGATGCTTCGCCAGTTCCTCCAGCGCGAGCCGAGTTTCCCGCTCCGCCGCGGGGATACCGCTGCGAGAGACGGTTCGGGCGGAACTGTAGAGCAGTCCGGCCTGCCGCCTGGTCAGCTTGAGATACCGGCCAATCCGATCCAGGATCTCGGGCTCGGTGAGGGCCGGTTGAGCAGGAGTGGTCGGTTGGGACGGCTCGGTAACGAGGCCTCTGCCAGAGGCGGCTCTTGGCCGCTGTATCTGCACCGCCCTCGCTGCCGGCGCCGCGGCCGCCAGGCAGAGCGCCGTCGTCAGCAGCCCGCTGGTCCCAATCCTCTGATACGTGTTCATCCCCACCGCCTCCGCACGGATCTCAGTCCATCGTGTCCCCGGTGATCTGTTAGACGGACATCGATAAGCCGGGGTTACAGTCCTGATCCGGTTGTGCGATCCTGTGCGCCAGGCGCCGCCACGAACCCCGGAAGCGCCACCCAGATAAGAACGCCACTCGCCAGCCCGACTAGAGCAACTGGCTGGCTGGGATGAAACGCCAGGCAGAAGACGGGTCGATCCAGATCATAACGACTCAGTTCTGCGCCCGTCTGAGCATCAAGGAGCCGTACCGTCTGATCCCACGATCCAATGAGGATGTGCCGGCCCGTTGGGCTGAAGGCCGCGGTGGTGAGCCGATGTGCCTCGGCCGAAAACGTGGTGTCGAGAGTTCCACTGACTGGATCCCAGAGGGTCAGCTTACCGGAGCGAGGAGCCGCGAGGATCCGACTTCCATCCGGGCTCCACGCGCACGTCTGGACATTCCGCGCATGCGAGGGCCAGGAGCGCCTGAGTCTTCCCATGTCGGTGTCCCAGATGAGGAGAGTTCCGTCGAAGTCAGCGCCCACGATCTCGGCGCCAGTCGGACTGAAGTCGCACGACTTGATCCTTCCGGCATGGCCGGTCAGCCGAACGCCCGACGCTTCACCCGTGACGCTCTGGAGGTTGAAAGCACCGTCCCAGGCGGAGCTGAGCACCCGGGCGCCATCCGGACTGAGGCAGCACGCACCGATCGCTGGCCCGTGATCGACCAGACTTCGGACTGTTTTTCGGTCCTGCGGATCCCGGATCGCCAGTGACCCGCCGCTTGTGCCTATGGCCAGCAGTCGTCCGTCCGACGAAGCTGAACAACAGGAGATCGTCGATGTGGCTGCGTCGATGACGTCGCGTTCTTCACCGGAAGCAGGGTTCCAGGTTCGAATGGTGCGGTCGCATGAAGCGCTGGCGATGAGGGCGCCGTTCGGGCCGAAGCCACATCCCACGACCGGTCCACGATGGCCGACAGGGGGATGCACAGAGCGGTCGCGCCCGGGACGGCACGGGAGCAGCACCCCATCGAAATCCGCACAGAGGACCCATTTGCCGTCCAGCGCAAACTCCAACCCCGTACAGAGTCTGGGGCCACCTGCCGCCGCGGCAAGGACCTGGCCCGTTGTCGAGTCCCACAGGCGAAGTGTGCCATCGGTGGACGCACTTGCCAGGCGGCTCCCGGTTGCGTCAAAGGCACACGCGGTGACGCGTGACTCGCCCGCCTGCAATTCAAGTAGCAGGCTTCCGGTGGCGGCGTCCCAGAGATGCATGGCTGGCGTGAGCGACCAGGTGAGCAGACGTGAGCCGTCGGGAGAGAAGCGGCTGTTGAAGTTGCCAGCGCCGTGACAGGGGACACGGAAGCGGAGTTTTCCAGTCACCACATCCCACAGGGCTCCTGTCCCGTCGGCGGCCACCGTCAACACCTGGCTTCCATCGGGGCTGATGTCACATGATCGGACGGGGCTCGCGTGGACAAGGATGGAACGGGGCTCGCCACCGGAATCGAGTTTCCAGCAGCGCAACCACCCATCGTCGCTCCCCGCCGCGATCCACGACCCCGAGCGACTGACGGCGCAGCAGCGATAGAGTCCTCCGAACTGTGGAATGGTTTGAACCACTGCGCCGGAGAATGTGTCAAACAGGCGAATGCCGCCCGGCGGCCCGCAGACCACGAGATACCGGTCATCCGGAAGAAAGGCGATATCGCCAACCTGACCGCAGCTCACCACAAAACTGGTGAGTTCGAGCCCGGAGGCCACGTCCCAGAGACGTACCTGCTCGTCAAATCCTCCCGTGGCTGCCCTAGCGCCGTCCGGAGAGACCGCCAGGGCGGTGATGTGATCGTGGTGCCGAAAGTACGGGCTCCCCAGCATGCCGAGCGGTCCCTCGGCGTGCTCCATCGTGTTGAGTGGGAGCGCGGCGCCGAGGATGGCCAGGCTCAAGAAGTCTGCCGCGCCATGCCGATCCCGAGGTGGAGTCACGCCGTTCATGCGCATGAGCATCTCCCTCCGGCTTCGGATCCGCTGGACGAAGGCCGGCCTGCGAAACGCCGAGAGGCGTGAGAGAAAGGCCTCGCCCGGATCGTCGGCAGTCGTAGCGCTCATTCGATCGTTAAGCCGGCCTTACGCCCGAAACCTGTGAGTGGCGCACGGTGCTAACTTCTGTCTGGCCTTCTGCGGTCTCGTTGGGTTATGCCGGGTAATCCAGGTCTTACGTCGAGAACCGCCGACTGTGGAAGGGATGCGTTCATGAAGATCCCGTCGGCGCGGGCGGTGAGCGCTGCGATCCTGGTTTCCGGTTCCGCGGCGCAGCCAGCTTGCCGATCGAGCTCCTTTCGACGCGCGGCCCGGCGCTTTAGTTCCTCGACAGAGGAGACCTCGACCTCCATGCCAGCGACACCCGTATGAAGCGCCGCGCAGCTTGGGATCCTGGGATGGAACGACTTGAGAGATGCCCGGAGTCCCAGTCCCGTTGCGCTGGGTTCTCACGCGTAGCCCCAGGCTCTGGTGGACTGGCGCTTGGTGGGGTGCTCGCCGTCAGGGCCGTGGAACTGCGCCTGTTCGAACGCACTGTAGCGGGCTCGACACTCGTCAGTCTCTCCACGAGAAACAGGAGTACGTCACTCCCGTGAACACGGGAGACCAGATCTATCGTTGAGCAAGGCCGTGCTGTGAAGCGGCAGCCGGCCACATTTCGCGGAAGTGCGCCCCAGAACTGAGACGGGTGGCCCGGCCGGCCTATCGGGAGAAACTGCCCGGCGAGAGATCTGGATTCCCGCGTGCGCGGGAATGACGACGGTCGCGGGGCGGGGTTGGGAAACACGGGGGGCGTGCTCACCCAGAGGCCGGGCCTCTGGGTGAGATCGACACTCGTCAGTCTCTCCACGAGAACGCGGAGTACGTCACTCCCGAGAACGCGGGAGTCCCGATCTCACGTTGAACAAGGCCGTGCTGTGGAGCGGCAGCGGGCACGAGTCGCGGAAGTGCCTCCCGTTGGCGCCCCGGGCCAGGAAGCTGGGCGAGATCGACGCCTCGGCGCTCGCTGAGTGCGGTCCCCATGCCATTCGCCATTCACTATTCGCTATTCGCCGCACCACTTAGCCCGGATCTCGTAGATTGCCGCGTCGTTCGGTGATGCTCGGACCTTCATGCCGGCGCTTCGAACCTGAGACGAGGTTCGTTTCAGGGCGCTTTCCCTTGTCAGCCACTTCTCGCAATGACGTGCTCATGGGCTGGGTGGTGGGGCGGAGTCTCGGGCGGTGGCCCCGTTTGTGGGGGCGCATCTCCCGGATGCATCGGGCTTGGCCCGGGATCTCATCCGGCTGCGGCGACCCCGAGTCGGCCGTGCGTGATCGGGATGGGGGTACGCGGCTCGGACGGAGCCTCGCCCTTTCGATGGTGTTTCTACTGTAAGGTGGGAGTGTTCTCTCGGTGCAGGTGCTGAGCCCGGCGGGAAGGCGCGATCATTCGAGAATGACATGCGGCATCTGCGCCCCCGGATCCACGGATTACCGGTTCAAGCTCGAGGATGACGATGCTCCAGGGGTGGGTCGGTGGAACCAACTGGTTTGGTTGCGGCAATGGCGCCGGGCAGTCAGAGCGGGAATGGGTGGCCGCTATTCGGCAGTGGAACTCAATTCGGCGGGAGAGCGTCGAAGGATGCAAGGCGACCAATCTCGGTGGCTGAGGGCGGGATCCCGGGAGGCGAGCGCGATGGAGCGAAGAGCGCTGTTAGGTGCGTTGGTGCTGTGCGCGGGGGGCGGGTGTGAGAATCAGGCTCGGGCGAATGACGCCGCGGTGCTGGGGAAGATTCACCTGAGCTATCTCGCCCCGGCGGAGGGACTCTCACTCCTTCTCCACCAGGCCACGGCAGAGAAGGGTGACGAGTTGCACGGCCCCCAATCGCTTGTGCCGTCGGGTGTGGAGATGTTGATTGGATTCTCGCCGGACAACTCTCTCCTGGTCCGCGGTCGGCCATCGGAGATCGCGCTGCTGCGAGCGGCGCTGACCCTGGTGGATCGTCCGAAGGTGCGCCATTCCCGAGAAAGGGTGCTGGCGCGGCTGGAGCCTCGCAGCGCGCCCGCTCGGCTGGTGGCCGTCGCCACGCGGAGACTTCTTGATGCGGGAGCCGTGGCGGTTCAAGCCGGTGTGGTGGAACTGGAAGGTTCGGAGGAGTGGGTCCGGCGCGCACTCAGGCTGGCGATGGAGTTGGAGATGGAAGCCCTGCGGGCGAGGGGTGAGTCGGCGGCTCGGTAGTTTCTTCCTGTGGTACGGTGGGGGAGTGGCGCCGCCTGGGAGCCACTCCGTCCGTCATCGCGGCGCAACCGTCGTTCCGGGGGTCAGTTCCCCAGTTCGAGCCGGACAATCGAGTCGATCGAGTCCTTGCCGGCATCCGGCAGGGTGAGGTTTACCGTGCCGCCGGTTTGCTGCAAACCGATGGCTGCGGCAGTCTTGTGCTGGAACTGGGCCGACTTTACCTGGGTTGGGAGATCGGTCAGGGTCAGCTTTCCGTCCTTGGGCCAGTTGAGTACGTGCAGGTAGACCGTCTGGCCCTTCGAGGTGGAGACGCCCCACGGTTGAGGTCGGAACGGACCGCCGCGCGTGCCGTAGATGGTTTCGCCGTTCTCGCGCAACCACGCGCCGATCCCCAGATAGCGCTCTCGGTGCTCCGGCAGGATGGTCCCGTCGGAGAGGGGGCCGGTGTTGAGCAGCAGGTTGGCGTCGCGCCCGGCCGCCTGAACGAGGTAGCGGATGAGGTCCGGGATGGAGCGGTGAGCTTCATCGCGCTGGTTGAAACCCCAACTGTTGTTCATCGTTCGACAGGTCTCGAACGGGAGCTTTCCGGGGTCCGCCTTGTTGAAGCCGGCGGTGTTCTGCCCGGGGAGGTCCTGCTCGAACATCTGGAAGTCTTCACCGGGGAAAGGCTGGCGGTGGTGGTTGTTGCCGACCAGGGCATTGGGCTGGAGCTTGTGGATCATCGAATACAGCTCGTCGTGGCCCCAGTCCGCGGTGGGGCGATCCCACCAGCCGTCGAACCAGAGGCCGCCGATCGGGCCGTACTTCGTACAGAGCTCTCGCACCTGACCGATATAGAACTTCTTGTAGGCCTCCCAGTCACCTGCCTCGGGACGACCGGCCCGCTTGCCGGTGCCGCCACGTGGATAGAAGTCCGTGTGATGCCAATCGAGCTGGGAGTAGTAGAAGAAGAGCTTGATGCCCTGTCGGCGGCACTCCTCGGCCAGTTCCTTGATGGGGTCCCGCCGGAACGGCGTGCGATCTACGATGTCGTAGTCGTTCAGCGCCGTGTCGTACATCGCGAAGCCGTCGTGGTGCTTGCTGGTGATGGTGATGTACTTCATCCCCGAGTCTTTGGCCATCTGAACCCACTCGCGGGCGTTGAACTTCTCGGGATTGAAACGGGGAGGGAGCTTTTCGTACTCCGAGATCGGGATCCCCTCGTTTTGCATCACCCACTCACCGCGGCCGTGGAGACTGTAGACGCCCCAGTGAATGAACATGCCGAATCTCGCGTCGCGAAACCACCGGACCGCCTCCGGATTGGCGGCGCCCACGGAGTCCGCCGCGGGCGCCTTCATGGGCGCCGAAACCAGCGCCGTCATCGCGGCAGCCGCCAAAACCAGCATTCCCTTGCGCATCGTTGCCTTACCCCCACACGCCTATTCGCTCGACCGAATGGCGAATGCCTTCACGGAACTCACTCCAGTTCCCCGCGGAGCGGTCACCCGATCCCGCTTCGACCGGCTTGCAGTGCATCCCGCGAGGCTGCGGCAGGCCGAACGACCGGGAACGAGGTCGGGAGGAGAGCTTGCCTGAGGGGGTAAGATACGAAGGCAGCGAGGCAGATGGAGCGCGGATGTCGGGAGTAGTTCAAAAGTACGGCGGATCTTCGGTCGCCAACGCGGAGCGGATCCTCAATGTAGCGGGTCGAGTGGCGCGACGGCGGGCCACGGGTGAGCCGATGGTGGTGGTGGTGTCAGCCATGGGCGACACCACGGATGAGTTGATCGCGCTCGCGAGGCAGGTCACTGAGCGTCCCGCTGACCGGGAGATGGATCTGCTGCTTTCGACCGGCGAGATCATCTCCTGCACGCTGCTTGCCATGGCGCTGCGAGAGCGTGGCGTCCCGGCACGGTCGTTTACGGGCGCCCAGGCGGGCATTCTCACGGATCGCTCCCACGGTCGGGCCCGCATCCTCGGTGTGGAGCCCGCCCGGCTGCAGCGGTGTCTGAACGACGGTGAAGTCGCCATCGTCGCCGGGTTTCAGGGCATCACGCCGGAGACCGACGTCACAACCCTCGGGCGGGGCGGCAGCGACACGACCGCCGTGGCTCTCGCAGCCGCTCTGGGGGCCCGGTGCTGTGAGATCTACACCGATGTGAAGGGGGTCTACACCTGTGACCCCCGAATCGAGCCCGCCGCCCGCAAGCTGGATGTGATCTCGTACGAGGAGATGCTGGAGATGGCGAGCCAGGGCTCCCGTGTGATGCATCCGCGAGCCGTGGAGCTCTGCGCCATCCACGGCATCCCGATCCTGGTGGCCAGCAGCCTGGTGGATGCGCCCGGCACGATGATTCAGGAGACGTCAGAGATGGAGCCGTCAAACAAAGTCCGCGGGATCAGCCACGATATCCACATCGCGAAGGTGACGGTGGTCGGAACTCCGGACCGGCCGGGGATCGCCGCGGCGATCTTCCGCCGCCTTACGGAAGCGGGGATCCTGGTGGATGCCATCGTGCAGAATGCTAGCGTGCACTCCGATGCAACGGATCTCTCGTTCACCGTGAATTCAGATGACTTGCTCCGAGCCCAGGATGCGCTGAACGATCAAGTGCTTGCGCTGGGGTGCCGGGAGCTGCTCACCAACGACTCCCTGGGGAAAGTCAGCATCGTCGGCACCGGTGTGCTGAACACCCCGGGCTATGCCTCTCGGATGTTCGGCGTTCTCGCCGATGCGGGAATCAACATCGAATTGATCACCACGAGTGAGATCCGCATCACCTGCATCATTGAGCAAGATCGGGTGCCGGATGCGGTGCGGGCCCTCCACGCCGCGTTCCAACTCGACGAGGGGTAGCAGTCGCGACCGGCAGGGGCTCTAGAAGCAGCCGCAGCGCGATTGGATCGGGTCGGCGTCGCCGGGCGTCACTCGCTGGATGATGAAGTTGAGGTCGTTGACGATCGTGTCGAGGTTGGCGCCCTTCGTGCCCGAGATCTCCTGGATCACCGCTTTGCCGTTGCCCGTGCGGCTCTTACGAACTCGCCCCTTCACGACCGTGCTGCCCGCGCTGACCCCTTTCAGCCAGAACTGAACCGGGCCCCCGTCCACCCGCCGAGCCATCACGAGCTGCGCCGGCGCCCGAACGCTGAGGTTGACGCTGTCGCCGTCGGACTCCTTGACGGTGAGCGAGCGACCCCGCGTGATCGCGTAGCGCAACTCTGCCATCCCACCCGGTGCGCCATCGGCGTCTCCATCCAGCGGAACTCCGTCGAAGTCGAGGATCGCATCGCCATTTGCCACGATCACCGCCTCGCGAATGGCGGCGGGATCCAGCGGTTCGGCGAGCTTGAGCTTCAGGACGTAGGCCTGCGGATCGTAGAGCGATTCTATGAACGGGATGTCCGTGAAGCGCTTTCCGGTTCTTCGAACGCGCAGACCGTAAGAACCCGCGGCGCGGGTGGACACATCGTCCATCACCCGGTCAAACCGGAGCACCACTCCGTTCACCGCGGACGCCGGCCCCAGCAGTCCGCTGTTGAGGATCTGAGGACCGTCCCCGGCGGTGTGGGCCGGTCTTGCGGCTGCGATCCCCGCCAGCGCGATCGCAGCGAGAGCTACGGCGCTTCCACGTGCACGACTTCTAAAAAGCGGTTCCACTGCTGAACTGGAACTCCTCGACGCGCAAGGCGGGCATAGAGCAAGGGAGGTATCTGCCCGTCCGGCGGCTCTCACCGAGAGCGGTCACGCGACTCAGGCACCGGAGCGGACTCTCATTAAACCGCATGTTGCGAAGGCCGTGCTTCACTTCTCCGTTTTCGATCCAGAACAGTCCGTCCCGCGTCATTCCGGTGAGCAGGAGCTTCATCGGATCCACAAACCGGATGTACCAGAAGCGAGTGACCAGAATCCCGCGCTCCACGGTGCGCACCAGATCCTGGATCTCGGACTGTCCGCCCGCGAGCACCAGATTCGCAGGCTTGCCGGTAAACGGCAGCCCGGTCTTGCCGGCCCAGAAGCGCCCCCGACTCATCTCCTCTAGCCGTCCATCCCGGATCCAGTGGGACCGCCCCAGCGGAAGGCCATCTTCCCCGCATCGGAATGCCGGAGCAACCGGGTGATCGGGATCGGAATAGAGGTTGATGAGAGGCGTACCGACGACGGATTCTCGCAGGCCCGACAGAGCGGACCGACCCTCATCGGCCGCCCGGGCATCGAGCGCGTAGCTGAGGAACACGAAGAAGTCGCCGACAGCCGCGGGCTCCAGCACCAGCGTGTAGTTGCCCGGCGGGATGGTCTGGGGCTCCCGCGAAAGCAGCGCCTTGTCGATGGCGCGGCGGGCGCATGCCGTGGGATCCGCCTCGGCAAGAGTCACTCCCACGCTCTGACTCCAGCCGGAGGAGTCGTCCGACATCGCCGTCATCACGAACTGGCATTGGGTGATCTGCTGCTCGAAACGCAGGCCGGAGCTGTTTGCGGTTGCCGCCCCGAGCGTGCTGGTGGTGAAGCTTCCCGCCGACTTCAATCCGTCGGCGGCGGCGAGCCGCGTCGCTTCCCGAACTCCGTCCGAGCGAATTCCAGGGGTCGCCGCCTCGACGGCGGGATCCCAGTGGGTTTCGGCGGCATAGGACTGAGGACCGGGCAGGGGCAGGAGCTCCGGGTCCGGCTCGCTCACCCGAGCGAGCGCCTCCGACCGAGCGACGATCTCGGCGATTCCCTCCGGTGTGAGATCCGTACCGGAAGCCGCGCCGACACGCCCGCGGATGATGGAGCGAACCGTGATCGACGCGGTGCGGCGAGACACGTTCTGAGTGATGGCGTTGTTGGCGAAGCGAGTGGCGCCCTCGCGGGTTTCGCTGAAGGCTGCTTCCACCTCATCGGCGGTGGAACAGGCGAGTGCGCGTTCCAGGAGATCCATCGGGGCGCCGCCGGAGGTGCTCACGCCGCGCTCCCTGGATCCGCAGGGCCGGGGGAGGACACGGATGCAGCGTCGGCAACGGCGGCTTCGCCGTTATCGGGCCCATCGGACTCTGCGGCTGCCGGAGTCAATTCCAGGTCCGCCACCATGGCTTCCAGCGCTTCCAGCCGGGAGAACAGATCCTGGACGACGCCCTCGGGCGACCCGGATTGTCTCATCAGGCGGCCGATCCGGCGCACTTCCCAACTCTGGTCTGGTTCCGGTGTGTTCTTTCGGGGCAAGTTCTTTCCTCCGCGGCGGCCCTCAGGACCGGATGATGCTGTTCAGGTGACGGTTGATTCGCTCCGCCAATCGTTCGGTCTGCTGGAAGTCTCCGCCACCAATTCGAACGGTTTTGCCGTCTTCGGCGGTGAGTACGAGGTCGTGGGCGGTGGATCCCTTCTGCCGAAAGTTGGGGGTGGCGACGTACGCAGCCTTCGAGGGTTCGAGGGCGTGAACTCGTTTGGAGACGCCCCACGGGTACTTCCGGGAGATCGTGAGTTCCGAGCCCTGCAACTCAAACGTCTCAGAAGCCAGGGCTCGGATGGCGCTGCCGATCATGGCGAAGCCGACTCCGAAGAAGATGGCGTAGAAACCGCACAGCAACAGCGCCGCCGGTCCCGCGAATTGCCACATACCGCGAATCATCAAGAGAGCATGAAAGGCGGTGAAACTGATCCAACCGCCGCCAAACAAGAGCATGGGCAGCGCGGCCCACCAGCTTCCCTCTCGAATGGGGAGCTCGAGCGTCTCGGCGGTCACGACGGCGCCCGTTGCCACTCCCAGTTCGCGCCGGGCCTGTCGCTCCGCGAGTCGCTCGCGGATTTCGACGAGCGCGGGAGAACTGGGGTCGGCTGTGTCCACTTCTCCCAGGGAGCGTCGCAACTCGCTCCGCAGGGTGGGAAGCTCTTCCACGGCCTGCTGCAGGATGAACGCAGCCCCGGTGTTTGAAGCAGCCGCCTCGCTCGCGAGATGCCGTGCCAGGCTATCCCCCTCCTGGGCAAAGTCGTCGAACCGGCGCAGCCAGGCCCGGGCCCGGGGCTCGGAGAGCGACGGGATGTCCATTAACTCCCGAAACTCGGTGAGCCAACGATCGGCGCCGCGCCGAGCAATCTCCGCATACCCTTCTCCGGCGTCGGAAATGAGGTGCGATGGGTTCAGCCGGCCCTCGGACATGTGCGTCACTCCGGATCTCAGCGGGCGGCGCCCACCCGGATTCGCCGGAAGCGCGCCGGCGAAGCGCCATGCGTCATCTGCGCCACCTGCATGGGGTCTCCCTTGCCGCAGTTCAGGATTCCATTCATCACCCAGTGATCTCGGTCCGCCACCGCGTCGCAAGAACCCCAGAAATCCGTGGTCATCGCCTGATACGTAACGTTCTTGAGCATTCCGACGATGCGGCCGTTCTTGATCTCCCAGAACGCGTCGCCGCCAAATTGAAAGTTGCAGCGCATCTGATCGATGGAGAAGCTCCCACGGCCCTCGATGTAGATCCCGTCCTCCGTATCCGAAATGATCTGGTCCAGGCTGAGGGGGCTGGGTCCCGGCATCAGGCTCAGGTTCGGGATCCGAACGATCGGGATGCTGCCCCAGTGGTCGGCCCGGCAGGATCCGCGGCTGCGGTCGAAACCCATCTCCGCGGCGACTTCCCGACCGGTCGAGTAGTCGACCAGCAGACCGTCCTCCACGATGTTCCACGCCTGTCCCGGCACGCCGTCATCATCGAATCCGTGGGTGGCAAGCCCGCCGGGGAGGGTGTTGTCGGCGCGGAAAGTCACCCATTCGCTGCCGTACTGAAGGTTGTTCAACTTCTCCGGCGTGGCGAAGGAGCGGCCCGCCAGGCTCTCTTCGTAGCCGAGGACACGGTCCAACTCCGTCGCGTGACCTACCGACTCGTGAATGGTGAGCGCCAGGTTGTGCGGGTCGAGGATGAGGTCGCGGTAGCCATCCGGGCATTCTCGGGCGGAGAGGTGCTGTACCGCCTGTTCGGCGACACGCTGGGTCTCCCTCAACAGGTCAGCCGCGTCGATGTTCTCGTAGCCCCGCGTGAGAGCCGGCGGGTTGTAGGCCCGAGTTTTGGCCTCGCCCTGCCCGACGGCGGTGGCCTGGTACTCCGCGCCGGTGAGGACGACGTCGCTCTCCATCACGCTGCCGTCGGTGTTAGCGTAGAAGCGCTGATCGCGTCGCAGGGAGAGACCGGCCTCAGCACGGGACACTCCCGCATGCGCCAGGAGCCGATCATTAATCTCCAGGAGAAGTCCCGTCTTCTGATCCATCGGGACCTCGAAGGGGTTGACTTCGTACGGCGAGCGAAACCGGAGGGAGTGGGCCGGCTCGGGTGCCCAAGTGACGGGTCGGTCCGTCCATCCGGCGGCGGCGTGAGCAATGGCGACCGCCTCGGCGGCGACGCGTTGAATCTCATCGGGCGTGACCAGGCTGCTTCCCGCGAAACCCCAGGCTCCGGCCGCGATCACGCGGATCCCAAAGCCTGTGTCGGAGCGGTCCAGCAGTTGCGCGATCCTTCGATCCTCGGCGCGGACGAACTGGCGCCGGTAGTCCACGAACCGGACGTCGGCGAAGGAGGCTCCCAGTCTCTGGGCGGCGTCAAGGGCGAGTTGAGCGAGGTCGTTCATCGGCTTCCCACTATAATCACACTGTATCTTAACCTGAGGGGGCCCCGCTCTCTGGAGTGCCGCGATTGCGGTTCGCCGGACCGGGTCGTGGCCTGACCGCTGCGAGGGATTGCTTGGCTTCCGAACATGTGCCCCATCCGCTCGCCGGCGCCCTTCGCTCGCTCCGCGTGCTCGATCTGTCTCGCGTGCTGGCCGGGCCCCTCTGCAGCATGCTACTTGCCGATTATGGCGCGGACGTGTTGAAGATCGAGCGTCCGGGAGTGGGGGATGATACCCGGGCCTGGGGTCCCCCGTTCTCGGGATCTGAGAGCGCCTACTTTCTCTGTCTCAATCGAGGCAAGCGTTCGCTGGAACTGGACCTGAATAGCCCGGTGGATCGGGATCGACTTCGCCGGCTCGCGCTCCGGGCAGACGTGTTGATCGAGAACTTCAGCGTCGGCTGGCTGGCCGAGCGGGGGCTGGGATATGCCGACCTCTCGGCCGACCATCCGGGGCTGGTGTACTGCTCCATCTCCGGGTGGGGGCAGGATGGCCCTGACGCGGAACTCCCGGGATACGACCTGCTAGTTCAGGCGAGAGCGGGGCTGATGAGCATTACGGGCGAGGCCGACGGCCCACCGCTGAAGGTGGGGGTGGCCGTGAGCGATCTTACGGCGGGACTGTTCGCCTGTACGGCGATCCTGGCCGCGATTGAGGCGCGCCGCGCCACCGGTCTGGGCCAACAGATCGATGTCTCCCTGATGGACTGTCAACTGGCGGGGCTGCTCAACGTCGCTTCAAACTTCCTCATCGGTGGCTCGATCCCGCTCCGCCACGGGAACGCCCATCCCAATATCGTTCCGTACCAGCTCTTTGCGGCGGCGGATCGGGAGTTCATGCTCGCCGTGGGGAACGACGGGCAGTGGCGGCGGCTCTGCGACCTGCTGGAGCGCCAGGCGTGGAAGACGGATCCTCGCTTCTCCACGAATCCCGCCCGGGTGGCCCGTCGAGCCGAGCTGATTCCCGTACTGGAGGCGCTGTTTCGGACCCGGCCGCGAGATCAGTGGCTGGAGTTGTTCCGGCGGGCCGATGTTCCCGCAGGGCCGGTGCAGAACCTGGCCGAAGTGGCCGCGGATCTCCAGATAACGGCCCGAGGAATGCTTCAACACACGGTCCATCCCGCCGCGGGGCCGGTGACTCTCGTCGCCAACCCGCTCCTGCGTGGAGCAACGACGGGCCTGCCTCCCCTGCTGGGGGAGGGCGGAGAGGACGCCGAGCGGGAATGGCTCGCCCCGGGCTCCGCCCCAGGGCGGGACTAGACGTTCGGTTCCGCGGCGCCGCCGGCGGTCACCCCAGGCTCGGCAGCGGTTTCCGCCGAGGCGGGCGGTCTGGTCGCGGGAGGCTTCTTTGGGGCAGGTTCGCGGGCATTGAAGCGCGACATCGCCGGCTCCATGCCCTCGGCCAGAACGACCTGTACTGCGGCGGCCGCCCGCTCCAGCGCCTCCGCGATCGGCTCCAACTCCGCCCGCTGAAACTTCCCGAGCACGTGGTCGATCGTGCCGCCCGCCGGCCGGCCGACGCCGATCTTGATGCGAGGGAAGTCCTCGGTCTTCAGATGCTGGATCAGACTCTTCAGACCGTTGTGACCACCCGCCGAGCCGCCCGTCCGCAGCCGGATCTTGCCGACCGGAAGATCCATGTCGTCCGTCACGATGAGGATGCGATCCGGGGCGATGGAGAGAAAGCGGCTCAGCGGGGCGATGCTCTCGCCGGAGAGGTTCATGTAGGTGATCGGCTTGGCAAGGAGGACCGGGGTCTCGCCGATCCGCCCATACCCGACCAGCGAACGCAGGTGTGCGTGTCGGTTGTCGATGCGGTTGGCCTGCGCCAGCAGATCCACGACGCGGTACCCGACGTTGTGCCGAGTGTTGTGGTACTCGGCCCCGGGGTTGCCGAGACCGACAATCAGCCATTCCGCCGGGCGGTCGGGCTGGCGCTTCAAGAAGGGAAGGTTCATTCCGGGCTAAAGGTAAGGATCGAACAGCTCGCTCACGCTCTCTCCGAGGTGGATTCTGCGGATCGCTTCCCCCAGGAGACCGGAGACGGACAGGGTCTGGAACTTCCCGGTGAGTTCGGCCCGCGGGTGCTGAATTGTGTCGGTGATGATGATCTGCTCGATGGAGAGAGACGTATCCAGGCGATGCACCGCGGGCCCGGAGAGCACCCCGTGGGTGGCAACCACCAGGATGCGCGCGGCGCCGCGTTGACGGAGTGCTTCAGCCGCGCCGACGATGGACCCGCCGGTGTCGATGATGTCGTCCACGAGGATGCACGTCCTGCCCACGACTTCTCCGACCACACTCACCACCTCGCTCCGGTTGGGTTCCGGTCGACGCTTGTGGATGATCGCCAGCCCGGAGTCGAGCTGCTGCGCCAGAGATTGAGCGCGCTTCACCCCACCCTCGTCGGGCGAAACCACCACCACCTGGTCGCCACGGATCTCGCGGCTGCGGAGGTAATCCCCGATCAGCGGCGAGCCATAGAGATGATCCACCGGGATGTTGAAAAACCCCTGGATCTGGTCCGCGTGGAGGTCGAGCGCCAGAATCCGATTGGCGCCGGCCAATGTGAGCAGGTCGGCCACCAATCGAGCCGTGATCGGCTCGCGCGGCTTCACCTTCTTGTCCTGCCGAGCATAGCCGTAATACGGCATCACCACGGTGCAGCGCTCGACTGAGGCTCGACGCAGGGCATCGAGGATGATGAGCAGTTCCATCACGTGCTCGTTCACCGGGGCGGAGGTGGACTGGATGATGAAGGCATCCATCCCTCGCATGCTCTCCTCGATTTTGACCCGAACCTCGCCATCGGAGAACCGACGAAGCGTCATCCGGGAGATTTCGAGTCCGAGCTGCTTGCAGATCGCCTCCGCCAATGGGCGGTTGGACGAGCCCGAAAGCACCCGCAGATTCTTCTGATTCACTGGTGACCGCTCTCCCTCTCGCGACGCCGTTTGGCCCACGAGTCTTTGTTTTCCTGCCGCGTGCGACCCACAGCCAGCGCGTCATCGGGCACGTCGTGGGTCACGACCGTCCCTGCCGCAGTGTAGGCCCCTTCGCCCACCGACACGGGCGCGACCAGCGTTGTGTGGGAGCCCACGAACGCCCCTTTGCCGATCCGGGTGCGGTGCTTGCGTCGACCGTCGTAGTTACAGGTGATCGTTCCGGCCCCAATATTAACCCGAGAGCCGACATCCGAATCTCCGAGATACGCCAGATGGCCCGCCGAGACACCATCCTCGAGATGGGAGTTTTTCACTTCCACGAAATTGCCGAGCTTCACCTTGCGACCGATCCGGCAGCCGGGACGCAGTTGGCAGAAGGGACCGACGCGGCTGTCGTCGCCGACTTCGCTCTCGGTCATCACCGCGTACTGCACCGTGACCCGGTCGCCTACCAGGCAGTCCGTGATCGTCACTTCGGGTCCGATCACGGCGTCGCATCCGATCTCGGTCTTGCCTCGAAGGTGCGAACCCGGAAGGATTCTCGTGCCGCTGCCCACTACCACACCGGCATCGAGGTAAGTGGCCTCGGGATCTTCCACCATTACTCCCGAGAGCATCAGGTGGTGCACTGTCCTGCGCCGCAGTTCCCGACCGAGGTGCGCGAGATCCACACAATTATCCACGAATCGAATTGGCTCATCGGCGATGCACTCGAGCACTGGAATGCCCGCCGCATGGATCGCGGCCGTGAGACTCGTCAGACTGTCCTCCGCGGACGCATGGCTCCACACCGCCTGGATAGCGGCGCCGGGCCGAAACAAGAGCGCGGCTGTTCGGCCATCCTCGGGGCACAGCAGAGCTGCCACCTGGGCGCTTCCTGACGCGAGCGCTCGGTCGCGAAACTTCAGAAGCCCGTCTGGGCTGAGCGGCGCCCATCGAGGATCGAGTACCGCGATGACTCCCCCACAGCGGGCGGCGCTCCAGACCGACGACCAGGCGACTCCCTCGATTGAGTGCGCGGGAGTACCCTCTTCCGAGAGTAATTCGGCTGCGAACCCGGCCTCGGATGCCGCACGGAGCCCGAGAAGCAGCGGCGTGGCCCCGGCCACCGGGAGATTCCACGTTGGCGATGCCGACGATGGGCAGCAGAACAGTGCTCTGTGTGGCGGCGGGGCCAACTCGGATCGATCGTTCATGAAGATCCCATCACTTGTCTCGCGCTTCTCCGAGGGCGGCGCAGCGGACGGGTACAAGACAATAGGCCCCGGGTCGGCGTGGGGTTCCTCGGAGATCTGCCGACCCGAAGGCAAAGCCGTGTTCGGGGGCGCCGCGGGCGCCACCGGTTGTTGGGAGCCCGAGCTTATTTCGGTGCGATCAGCAGAGTCATCCGCCGATTCTCAAGCACCGCGGGTCGCTCCACGACCGCGATATCCGCCAGGGCCTGCACGAGGCGATCGAGCTGCCCCTTACCGATCTCCGGGTGCGAGACTTCTCGACCGCGGAAGATCAGAGTGACCTGCACCTTGTTGCCTTCTTCGAGGAACCGGCGCGCATCCTTGATGCGGTAATCCAGGTCGTGGGTCTCGGTGCCGTAGCGCATCCGAATGCCTTTGATCTCGGTTTGATGAGCCTTCTTCTTGGCTTCCCGAGTCTTTTTGGCGGTCTCGTACTTGAACCGGCCGTAATCCAGAATTCTGCAGACGGGCGGCTGAGCCGCCGGAGCCACCTCAACCAGATCCAACCCTTGCTCTTGAGCCAGGGCCAGAGCCTTCCGTGTCTCCATGATGCCGAGCTGGTTGCCTTCCTCATCCACCACCCGAACTTCGGGTACACGGATTCGGTGATTCAACCGCGGGCCCATGTCTCGGGGGTTGCGGCGATCGTTGAAGCGATTGATATCGAGCCTACCTTTCGAAGAGAGACGTCGCCCTTTCCCCTTCGGGGAGGACGCCGCGTTCGCGGACCGCCTCAGGACTGAAGATACTAGATCCCGGATTAGTTCGCAATGAGGCCGTCCTTGCCCTACAGGATTCGGTCGTGCCCCCACGGATATCGGGCTGTGATTCGATACTCCCGCGACGTCATCCCCGCCGGTGGGGCCTCCAACTGTTTGGGGTCCACCACCATCCCGATGGCGGCGAAGAGTTCCCGGAGAGCAGCGGATCCGAAGCTGACCCCTTCAAACCGCATTCGATCTCGGTTGAGGTCCTCAATTTCAGTGCCGTCGAGAGCGATGATGGCCCGGCGAAGAGCTCTCATCTGGGGCTCCCACTGCTTGAAGTGGCGCACCACATCGGCGGGGTCGGTGCTGGAAAGCGTGAATCTGGGGTTGGACATCGTTTGGCTCGATTCTCAGGCAATTCAGGGCGCGGGCGACGCGGTCTCCTCACGATCCCGCCATTCTTCAAATTCCGCGAGTGTGGCGGGCTCGAGCTTTCGAATTCGGCTCATGAGCTGGTTCAGCGCCGAGCGCACCGGTTGGGAGCGGGAATCGGCTCCTCTGGTCCGCAACTCCCACACCCGCCGCTGTGCCTGAATCGCGGCTTCCAGGTCGGGGCAGCCCGGCTCGCTCACAGCCCGAGCTCCCCGCGGACACCTCGTAGCGCCGCGATGCACCGCTCGATGTGCTCATCCAGATCCACCTCAAGCAACTCGGCGCCGCCCGTGATGTCCTCCCGACGAACGGCTCGGGCGAAGGCTTTGTCTTTCATCTTTTTGCGAACGGAGCGAGCATCTACATCCATCAGGCTTCGAGTCGACCGCACGTAAGCCACGGCCGTGATGAATCCCGAGAGTTCGTCCACCGCGAAGAGCGCCTTCTTCAGCGGCGTGTCCCGAGGAATCTCGTTCCACTCCGCGTGAGGTAGGATGGCTTCGATGATCTCTTCGTCCACTCCCAACCCGCGAAGGATGATGGCTCCCTCTCGCGTGTGGTGGGGCGGTTCGGGCCATCTCTCGTAGTCGAAATCGTGAAGGAGACCTACCAGCCCCCATCGCTCTTCGTCTTCGTTGAGGTGTCGCGCGTACGCCCGCATGGACGCCTCTACGGCGAGGGCATGTCGGATGAGGCTCTCCGAGACAACGTACTCGCGCAGCAGGTGGATGGCTTGGTCTCGTGTCATGCGGGAATTGTAGCCGTTCCGGTCGTTTGGCGCACCCGACGCGGCCCAGGGCGGACGCTTGCTGAGGACGGCCGACCTGAGTGGGCCGAAGAGACGAGCCGGGAAGTACCGTACGGATGACTCTGCGAACTGTTGCATCGCGTCGGCTGTCGGCCTACTGTTAGGAGTTTCAAATGTCAGAGATCTCTGGGTCGGAGTTTTGGCTTCTCCCTGATGCTCAACGGTTCGCTTGACGCCCACCCCATCGCCCATGTTTGACCGTCACTTCACGGTGGAACAGGTTAATGCGCTGCTGCCCGAACTCTGCCGCCTCCTCGAGGCGATTCGGAGTTGCCGAGATCGTCTCGCTGTTGACTGGCAGGAGGCGGCGCCGGTGCTGCGGCAGGTGCGTATGAACGGAGGCGGCAAAGAGGTGGCGCCCTTTGTGCGTGACTTGCAAGGAATTAACGCCACCCTCAGGGCCTTTGCGGAACTCGGAGTGCGTGTGAAGGATCTGGAAGGTGGTCTGGTCGACTTCCCGTCATGGCGGGAAGGTCGCGAGGGGTTCCTGAGCTGGAAGCTGGGCGAGTCGGAAGTTCAGTGTTGGCACGAAATCGGATCCGGGTTTGCCGATCGGCAAGCGATTGAAATGGACTGGGAGCGTTGAGAGCAGCTTTGATTGCGGTGCTGGGTTCCAGTGAGTGGCGGCCGACGGTGCGGGTGAGCCGGCGAGCGGTTCTCGTGGCGGTAGCTCTTTCACCGGCCACGACCGGCGCGGAGGGAGTTGCCGACGCTGAGGCGAGAATTCGGGAGCGGCACCGGGCGTTGCTGCGGGCCATGACCGACATGGACAAGAAGCGGGCTCGGACGTTTTACACGCCGGACTACCGCTCCCACGTCGGAGGCGGGAGTCTGGGGTTGGATGAGACCCTGAAGCGACTGTTCTCCTTCTTGACCTCGCAGGCGCCCTGCACCATCAAGTCCTCCCTGTCGGACGTGAAGGTCGCCGCATTGACCGCGGTGGCGAAGGAGATCGCTGAGATCACCTACACAGACCCCAACGGCGGAAAGCGGACCCTCCCCCGTCAGGTGAACGAACTCACCTGGAAAAAGGTCGGCGGCCTGTGGTTGATCAGTTCGGAGCGGGCGATCGAACTGGGCGGCAAGCCGGTACTCGGCGGGAGCAAGTAGCCAGGTGACTCCTCCTCTCGATCCGGCTGCGCGGGAACTGCTGCGACCCTATGTCACGTCGCTCGACGATCCGGTCTTCTGCCTCAAGAATCTCCCGGAGGAAGTCATCGCCGTCCTCTTCGCCTACTACTCCCGCAGCCGGGAAGACCTGCGCGCCAACCTGCTCAGGCTGCTCCGGGATGGCGAGTTGGGCATCGGGGGAGCTGAGGCAGTTGGCGTCGGAGATCACCTCACTCTGGCCCGAGACAAGGCCCGAGAGTTTCACGAGAAGTGGGTGGTTGGCTACGGGCATGCCTCGGTGGCCGAACATGCCGTGGCCCATATTGCCGTGGAGCAAGTCTCGATCGTCGCCAGCAAGGTGATTGAGGACGCACGCCTGGCGTCATTCACCGAAAAGTCCACCCGCTATGTGCGCTTTCCACGGGCCTACTACCCCGCCCCTGAGAGTCCCGACTCCATGGGATATCGCGCCGCCATTGAGCGACTGTTCGACGCCTATGAGAGTCTGATCGACCCGCTGACCGAGGACATCGCGCGAATCGCAGATCGAAGCGCCTTCAAGACCGAGCGTGGGTTTCGTACGAGTTGTCTGGCGCAGGCCTGCGATGCGCTTCGCTACCTGCTGCCGGCGGCCACACACACCAACATCGGACTCACCGCAAATGCACGGACGCTGGAGCATCTCATCTCCAAGATGCTCAGCCATCCCTTGAGGGAGGTCCAGAAGTGCGGCGAGAGCATTCATGCACAGGCGCTCCACATTGTGCCCACCCTGCTCAAGTATGCCCGGGCGAAACCGTACTGGTCCGAAACCCGCCTGGCGCTCCAGAGCCTGGCGGAGGAGCTATTGCCGACGGTCGAGGCCGTTGAGGAGCCGCCGAGTTGCCGACTGGTGGACGCGCCGCGGGAGCCGGAACTTCGTCTCGCGGCGGCAATTCTTTACGAGTTCTCCGATCTGCCCTATGAGGCCGTGCTGCGACGGGTGAGGGAATCCGGTCCCGAGACGCCGCGGCGGGTTCTGGCCGAGTATCTGTCCCGCCGACGCACCTACGGCAGCGCGGGGCACAGCTACACGGACCCGCCGCTTCGCGGCCTGGAGCACGTCGCGTTTTCAACCGAGATCGTGGTGGATTACGGCGCCTATCGCGACATTCAACGCCACCGTATGGCGACCCAGACCACTCAGGATCTCACCTGCGAACTCGGTTTCGACACGCCGGAACTGCTCTCCCGTTCCGAGCATGCATCGGCCTACCGGGATGCGATGCTGCATGCGGCGGATGCGTGGAGCACGCTCAACCGCGTGTGGCCCGAAGGGGCCTCGTACGTGATTCCTCTGGGTTACCGCCGACGGGTGCTGTTTACCTGGAACCTCCGAGAGCTTCACCACTTCATTTCCTTGAGATCGGCGCGACAAGGGCATCCCTCGTACCGCTCCATCGCGGTTCAGGTGTACGACGCCCTTGCGGAGAAGTACCCCCTGCTGGCGGAGTTCATCCAGGTGGATCGACAGAGTTACGAGATGGCCCGTCCCGGTTAGGGGTGCCCGTATGCCGACCGCCGTGCTGGTGGAAGACAACTTGATGTTCGCCCTCCCGCTTCAAGCGGCGCTAAAGAGCTGTGGTTACGAGGTGCTCACGCTGGCCGGCCGGCCGAGTGACCGGGATCGGGTGGTCGAAGCTCTGCCATCGCTGCTCGTGGTCAACCTGGCGGGGCGGTTCAGCGGTGCGGAGTTCATTCGAACTCTCCGCTCCCGTCCGGAGTTGTCCGAGTTGCCGATCGTGGGGTATGCCGGCCACGTGGAGCGCGATCGGCTGCAGCAGGGGCTCGCCGCGGGCGCGGATCTGGTGGCCCCGAACTCAGCCGTGCATCGGGCCATGTCCGAGGTACTGGCAAAACTTGAAAAACGGCGGGCCGGTTTACCCACCGAGGAGTTCCCAGAGGATTAGCAGAAGGGTAATCACCCTGCGCTGGTCGAAGAAGACGAGTGGCCCTCCGCGGGCCGGACTGCACCGGAAGGAGCCCGGGACCTGATGGCAAGCGTTACGCTGAAGAAGCTGACCAAGGAATTCAAGGAAGTTGTTGCCGTCAACAACGTGGACCTTGAGATCCGCGACAAAGAGTTTATGGTGCTGGTCGGCCCTTCGGGCTGTGGCAAGTCGACCGCTCTCAGGATGATTGCCGGCCTGGAGGAGATCAGCTCCGGGGAGATCCTGATCGGCGAACGATTGGTCAATGACGTATCGCCGAAGGATCGCGACATC